>Ga0075014_100000118_pt1 | contig 24988 bp, 14 predicted proteins | sample AleBraG_ABR_2014_FD_71472 | JGI IMG/M metagenome (GOLD analysis project Ga0075014, IMG submission 71472) | Freshwater sediment microbial communities in response to fracking from Pennsylvania, USA - Alex Branch Run_MetaG_ABR_2014 | ecosystem: Environmental > Aquatic > Freshwater > Creek >... | reverse complement strand
ACATAGTCCGTATCTGCCTTGACCGGCAGGGCAGCACAAAAGAACAGTGGGAGCAGCCATAAGAGCCGCTTGAAGCGCATAAGTAGTCCTCCGGGCCGAAGGGGACGGTCAATTACCCACTTAGGAGCGTGCAATTTATGCTCCAAAGAAGTGAAAAGTCAACTGTTTAGTTTTCAACCGGTTGCAAGTAGATCGTGAACCGAGTGTTACGAAGATGAGAATCGCTCCGGAAAAATGTGGCAATTTATTGCACACTAAGGGGATAGCGGTGGGAAAACCTCGAGCCCATAAGACGGGTGATGCCGGGGCAGGCCAAACGGTTGGCCTGAGGCATTAGCTGGCACCAAAACAATATCGATAGCAAAGAAAAATCGAAAACGATTTCGGCTCAAAGTCGTGGCCTACGAGCTCTGGTTGAGTCATGCGCTGACGGGATTTGAGGTAAGAGCCCGCTCGGGTTGCCAGCGCTTCAACCGAATTGTGAGTGAAGGTGAAGTCTAGCGAAACATGGGCTGGCCGGATTCGGACCGCGCGTGGTCAAAAAACTACAGAGACTTTGGCAGTGGGTCGAATCATGACGGTTGCTCGAGCTGCGAAGGGATTGGAAGCGACACGCCGCCCATTCGCATCTTTACCCACAGCGACTACGCTAATGGTGCGTTGTCCGAACGGCGGACCGTACTTGAAGGCAGTTGAGATGTGATCGATTTTACCTTCCGCCATGGGAGGGTTCGGAACTTTTTGGATCAAAACGAAACTCTGCTGATTGGTGATGTCCTCGACCTCAAAATGATCAATGCAGCTGGAGGTTTGTGTTGCGGAGCAGGCTGGTTCGGGTCCGTAGTCATAGGTCCAACTCACGGATACACTCGAGGCAAAAGCTTTAGTGTAGAGAATTCCCCAAAGGAGAAGAATTCCTGCCGCGGCGATGAACAGAACTCTCGTCGTTCGTTGCCCCATAGCGAGGTTCATGCGCTCCAAGATTATTTCCAGCGTGAGCGATTCCAGACTTTGAGCTGGCCTGTTGAGAATTTGTCTCGGACTTTATATTTTAGCCGAATCTCGTCTGGAGACTATTCTCCAAAATAACAAATTGTCGCGGGATCTGGAATCAAGAGGCTACGATGTCAGGGAAGATCACTTTGGACTTGCGGGCCTGCTACTTGCCAGCCCGATCAACCTCAAGAGTTTCGGTCATCGCTATTGTCATCCCACCAATTCAGAACAAAGGCGCACACATCAGAGTTCATTAGAGCCCCAGTGGAACGCGCCAAGAGTTAGCCTATGTAATCAGTTGCAGTCCTTAGGGCTGTAGTGACTCCTCGCGTCTGATTAATTGTCACTGGTGAGTGGCGACGATCTCGACGGCGGCATAATTCCACTGGTCGCCCGTGGGCGTCGTGTCGTGAATATCAACCAGTGCATTGGAGGAAGCGGGCGCCGCAGTTGACTGCACCCAATAAGTGTCCCCGACCGCAGTGTCTACTTTCTGATGGACGAGCACTTGCCCACTGGCCGGCGTCCTGGCTATCGCGTTGTCCCAATCGTTTCCAACGGCGAAGACCCAGTCACCGGAAATCACCCCGGGAAGAGGTATATCGGGTGCACCCGACGGGGCCCCGGTTCGGCCGACAACGCTAGTCCCCGCGGCGTTAGTAAATGCGATCACGGTCAAAGAGCCATGGTAGCCGCTGCCAGCTTGCGGTAAGGAGGTTATTGTTACACCGGACAACAGCCCGTCAGCCCGAGCCGACCATATTTCGGCCGTACCTGACTGCGTGTTACTGCGTTCGAGGAGTGCCCAAGTCAAGCCGGCCCCACTAACACTGGCCGACTGCGCCGCATTGGAAGGGCCGTCGTAAGCTACGAATGCGAGCAAGAGATCACTGGCAGTCGTGGTGGAAAACGCTGGCGTCGTGATCGCATCATGACCGTCAACGGAAAGACTGACTTCTTTCCCAATCAAATTTGCGGGGTGGCTGTTGTTTACGGTAATTGTAACCGGCACCGAGTTACCCGTATTCCCTAGAGTATCGGTGGCAGAGATTGTGATGACGTGCTGACCGTCCGCCACCGTAGTTGTGTCCCAAGTAATCATGTAAGGCGGGGACGACAAAGGCGTCCCTACCTGTACGAAATCAACGAAGAAGAGAACACTTGCAATCGGCTGGCTGCTGGCAACCGTCGCATAAAGGGTTACCGTCGAACTGAGAATTGAACCTGTGGCCGGACTCGTCAGCTGTGCAGTTGGTCCCGCGCTCGCCGTATTTGAAACTGTCACCAAGGCCACGGGAGAAGTGCCAATGACACCCGTCGAATCCGCAGTTTGAGCAGCCACCCAGTGTGTTCCGTTCGGCAACGTTGTGGTATCCCAGGAGATCCCGTATGGAGTAATAGTAACGACGCTTCCGAAAGGTTGGCCGTCGACCAGGAACTGCACTCCGCTTGATGTGGCTGTGGTCGCAGATAGCTGGACCGTCTTTGATACAGTTGCGCCATTCAGGGGTGCCGTCAGATTAATCGTAGGTGGCGCATTTAGCACCGGAATTACGGTCTTCAACACCTGAACTGTGTTGCCGGTGATGGTGAGCTCCACATCAGTCTCGTTGTTGGTCTTATCGGCCTCTGCCAGAAAATTGTTTGGATCAACCACCGCCCTCAGCCAATAGGTACCGTCGGGCAGACCAGCGATTGAGATGGCTTGGCCGGCATCGGTTTGGTCATACTCATCGACCGCCCCGATATCCAGCCCGCGAAGGGAAGTCGGGTCTGAACACGATCCGAGATTCCCGAGAGCCCCTGCATTCGGCAACGTGGGGTCATAGATAAAGGAGTCATTGATGCAGAACGAGACTTTTGCACTGACTGCGACAGGAGTGCCGGGGCCGCCGTTCGCCCCAACGGTGTAAAGTCCGTAGGTCACAAACGGGAAATGAAAATGCCCGTGATCTGAATCGAAGATGAACACCCCCGCCAAAGGGATTTGCTGAACTAGCGACCAGACACCCGACGAATTCTGTGAATAAATGTACTGGGTTCCCTGATAGTTGCCGGAGGCAGGATTGTACACGGGCTGAATCACTAGCGGACCAGGTCCTCCATCGAACGTGTCATGGGTGTATTGGAATTGCCTACTGCTCCCTGTGCCTACAACCGACATCTTGCCCGTCGGAATGATGTCTCGAAGATCCGGGTATAGCAGAGACGGCGGCGCGCCCTGCGCCGCAAAATTGATGCCCGATACACTGGCTCCGTTAATGGGCACAGTTTGGCTTGCGGGCATAAAAGTGAATCCCGCCTTCGTTGGGGTCAGGATGTAGGTTCCGTTTGCCAAACTGTTAATACTGTAATTCCCTGAACCATCTGCGATGGCACTCCCGATCGTCGTCGTGCCTTGCGATAGCGTCACGGTTGCGCCACTCCCACTCGCAGCTGGCGTAATCGCTCCTGAGATAGTCCACGTCACCTGCGAGGCTGTGAATACGGGAACCGTCGTGGTGTTGCCATTCACCGCTACGTTTCGCGTTGTCGGGCTAAACGTAAATCCCGATTCGCTGGGCTGTAAGGTGTAGGCCCCATTCGCGACACTGGAAAACGAATAGCTTCCGTTGGTCCCCACGGTCGCCGTGGCGATCTGCGTGGTTCCCTGCAGCAACTGAACGGTCGCCCCGCTTATGGTTCCGGTCTGGCTGATGGACCCGTTGATGGTTCCGGTCGGGGCCACCGCCGTGAAGACAGGCACTGTCACGGTGTTGCCGTTCACTGTTACGCTCTGCGTTGTCGGGCTAAACGTAAATCCCGATTCGCTGGGCTGCAAGGTGTAAGTCCCATTCGCGACACTCGAGAACGAATAGCTTCCGTTGGTCCCCACAGTCGCCGTGGCGATCTGCGTAGTTCCCTGCAGCAACTGAACAGTTGCCCCGCTTATGGTTCCGGTCTGGCTGATGGACCCGTTGATGGTTCCGGTCGTCCCTGCCGCTGTGAACACATTCACTGTTACGGTGTTGCCGTTCACCGCTACGGGTTGTGTTGTCGGGCTGAACGTAAATCCTGATTCGCTGGGCTGTAAGGTGTAGCTCCCGTTCGCGACATTCGTAAACGTATAACTCCCATTTGTCCCTACAGTCGCCGTGGCGATCAACGTAGCTCCTTGCAGCAATTGCACAGTCGCCCCGCTTATCGTCCCTGTCTGACTGATGGACCCGTTGATGGTTCCGGTCGTCCCTCCGCCAGCCGCAGCTAAAACTTCGACGATGCTCAAGTTGTACCTGTCGCCGGTTGGGGCAGTATCGTTGATTGTCACGCTTTTTCCGCTTAGCAGAGTCGGGCTGCTTTGCATTTGAACCCAATAGGTGTCTCCGACGGACGCCAAGTACTGATGCACCACAGTTTGCCCGGTCCCCGGGGTCCGTGTGATTGCATTGTCCCAGTCGTTTCCCACTCCGAGCACCAGTGAACTATTACCCATGGTAACGAGCGTGGCTGTGGGCGCACCGGGATTGCCGTTCCCAGTTCCGACTGCACCGATGGCCCCTGAACCGTTCGTTCCCGAAGTGTTGACACCGCTAAAGGTCATCACGGTAAGAGACGAATCCACCTTCTGTGAAATCGTGGCCGTCACAGTGACACCGCTCAACGGAGCGGATGAAAAAGCTCTCCAGATCTCTGCCGTGCCCGATTGGACATTCGTTCTCTGGACGAGAACCCAGGTTAGCCCGGCACCCGCGACATTCGTTACTGTCGTGCTGGAGGAAGACACTTTGTCAGCAGAAATGAACGCTAACAGCAGTTCGTTGCCCGTAGTGGATGAAAAAGCAGGAGTGCTGACGGTCGTGCTCGGGGACCCTTGGTCTTTCGATACGTTAGCGTCAATCGCAACGGCCCCGAATAGAGGCTGAGCCATGATCAAAGCAAGAACTAGGACCAAACAAGTGCGCTTCACTTATTTCCTCCGGATTGATCGGCATTATTACCGAGATTGGAGAAGCAAAAACGGCGCACGCGGCCCACTACGCGGTAGCCGAAAGGCCAAACACCAAGCATCTTATCGCGATTTGTTTACAGCGTCTCATCAATTTTATCAATATTCAGAGTTGGACCCTTTCCAAGCACGACCTTGGAGGGTTGCCCAGATGTTCAAATCAAGCATGATTGCCAACACTCACGATTAGTTCATCTGCGAAATGCTTGCGCCCGATTGGTGGAATGCTGTAATTCTGCAGCCTCTATTATGTTACCTTTGCGCAAGAATTGGGAAGGTTCCTTGTCTCAGGAAATTCGGATAGCTGGGATACTTCCTCCTCTGCACCGTGAATCTCTACGTAAATGTGGGGCTCAGCGCGGGTCGTGGCAGGGTGTGCAAACTCGCTCCTTCTGGGATGGAAGGTTTTCTCCCCCTTCGGGGAAGCAAACCAATCCCCTTCAATAGCAGAACAGCTGCCTAGTAACAGAGGGAAAAAAATTTGCCAAAGAAGAGCAGAACAGGGGCAAAAGATTGCACTTCTCGGAGGAGCCCGAGTTTCGACACCTTCATAAGTGATTTATTATGAGTTATTTACGAGAAAATGCCTGACATGGGTGTTCGGTGAGAGACGTGCACCCTTTTAGAGGCGTAGGTTCTGGCTGAACGAGAGTGGTCGTTCCGAGCCTGTATGGTCGGCGGTGCTATCTCTCATGGGAGAAAATCTTGGCAAGTAGGATGTGGGTACGAGCATTGTACGTGGGTTCAATCGTTGCAGTGATTTCGGCTATTCTGGCCCGGCCAGCCCTGGCTGTGATCAGGTTGGGCAGTGTCCAATTGTCGGAGTTCACGCAATCTACAAAGACGCTCGAGTCGGCGGCGCTGGTGTTGTTTGGAATCGGGTTCCTAGCGCTCGCGTTTGTTGTTCGCCGCTTCCAATCTACGACTGAGTGAAACTCCGCCCCGTATAAGAACCTAGGCTTGGGATTCATCCAATTTAACCGTCAAAGTTTGTATTTGTAGCTTTTTCCGAGTTTTTTCTCGGCTTTGCATGAATATGTAATGATTGACGGCCGGTTGCGAAGATCAATCACTATAGAATTAATGCTCCACCCGCTATGAGTGGATCGAAGCACGTCGCGAGTTGGGCCGTGCAAACTCGATGTAAATACTTGTCTAAATTACATGTGTGGCACTACCTGGCTCTGCAAATATTTATACTGTGCTCACTATATGGATGCGGGGGGACCAATAGTGTCCCCAATCCAGTTCATCAGACTTTCGGAATTTCGGGTGTGGTCAATCCTTCCACGGGTGGCGCAGGAACGAGTGTGGGGTTGAACGGAGCTGCCAGCGTAAGCACAACTGCGGATAGTTCCGGGAATTACAGCTTCACAGGTTTGGCCAACGGAAGCTATGCGGTAACCCCGAGCCACTCGGGCTATAGCTTTAGTCCCACCAGCCAGCCCGTCACCATCAGTGACATGAGCGTGACGGGCGTGAATTTTACCGCCACTGCCGCTGCCCCCACTTACACCATCTCGGGCTCCGTCACACCGGCTTCCAGTGGTGCAGGCTCCGTCATGACCCTGACTGGTGCTGCCAGTGCCACCACTACGGCCGATGCTTCCGGAAATTACACCTTCTCTGCGCTCTCCAACGGCTCCTATACCGTCACGCCCAGAAGCCAGACGGCAACCTTCAGTCCCACCAGCCAGCCCGTCACCATCAGCAATGGCAACATGCCCAGTGTGAACTTTGCCGCCACGGCTTCTACCAACGTCATCTTCTTTGATGACTTCACCGATCCCACCTTGGGACCAGCCTGGACAGTGATCTCCCGGCACGGGGAATACGCCCAGGACGAAACGGAATGTAACATCCCCCAGGAAGTGTCCGTCGCTAATAGCCTTTTGACCATCACCACCGCCGTGGGACCTGCCATATGCGGGGATTTTAATGTTGACGGGAGCGTCCGACACTCACCAGCATCGTGGCCTTACATAACCGGGGATGTTCAGTGGCAAAGCTTTAATTTCACTTACGGTACGGTCACCGTCCGGGCCAAATTCCCGGACAAGAGTGTCGGGCTATGGCCGGCCATCTGGATGCTCGGCACCAATTGCCAGAACACCAATCCTCTCACTGCCGACACCGGCTATTCCACCTGCCCTGATATCAGTGCCGCAAATTATACGGAAATTGACATGGTGGAGTGCGATTTGGACAACTGGTGTCAACTGGCCCTCGCCAATCTGGCCAACAAAGGCTCCGGGGGCCAATCCTTCCCCACTTGTGGCTTCCCCGTGGACACCAACTTCCATACCTTCACCCTGACTTGGACGGCTAGCACCGTTGCCGTGGCCATGGACGGAAAATCAACGGGGTGCAGTTACAACAGTCCCGCATGGACCATACCATCCACACCCATGTTCCTGATCATCCAGACGCAGACCGGAGGCTACGGAGGAACACCCAAAAATTCCCTCCTTCCTGCCACCTTCCAAGTCGACTTCGTCAAAGTTACTCAACCATAACGTATCTGGCCTCCTACCAAAGCAAGTGCCTGAATGAGAGGCATTACGGAAGGCAGGAAGTTAAGGAACGACTTTGAACAACGCTTGCATGCCGCCTTCGATGTGGTCGTTTACGTGGCAGTGGAAGAGCCAAGTCCCAACATTGTCAGGCACCATATCGGCCTGCACCATCATCATCGGCTCCAGATGGACCATGTCGGTGCGCATATTGTTGAAGACCACGGTTTGGCCGTGCCAATGGGGCGTGTGAACGTCTTCTTCATTGCTATTAGCGAACAAATACCAACGGACTCGTTCTCCCCTTTTCATGATCATCAGAGGGAGATTGCCTTCGATGAAACCGTTCAAACTGTAGAGAAGGTAGCGTTGGCGGAAGGCCGGATCGCTGAACCGAAGTCCTTGCGTAAACTTCCTCCGGTTCATTGCGTTTGACTCGAAATACCAGCTTTCGGTCTCATCGAAGATCGAAAACGCAACTACAAACTCGCGATCCACATCTTTGGGAGTGCCATCTTGTTTCGTCGAGCCCTTTGCGCTCACCAGGATTGGCCCGAACAAGCCGGTGTTCATGTCTCGCGGCTCGACAAAATGCGAATGATAAACCCATAGTATGGAGCTCGAATCCCCGGACGCAGGTCCAGCTCGTTCTGGCACTGTCCAAGTGTAAGCATACGTTTGGCCGGGCGGCACGCCGTCGCCTTTTTTTGCCTCAGCCGAAGCGTTGTCGCTATACAGAGCGCCCTCTGACTCCTTTGTGTATGCCAAACCGTGGGGGTGCATGCTGCAAAGAAACTTAGCATTATTCTTAAAGAGCACTTTGATTGTGTCTCCCACTTCGGCGCGTATAAGGGGACCCAGGATTCCCAGATGTTCCCACTCCGCCGTGCGAGGTCTCAAGGTGGTAAATGTCGCATCGGTATACTCGTGATACATGGCCTTTCTATAGGTCGTTGAAGTGAACCCACTCTCATTCTCGGGTCCCGGAGTACCAGTTAAATTCCGCCCTGCAGGCGCGAAATTCCACATCACGTCATCTGCCGCGATGTAGTAGATATGGACTCTTGACTTGGGAGGGTTCTCCGCGAGAGTGCCGGATGACGGTGGCAGAACAGCGAGGCTGAGAAATAGTGTTAAAGCATGAAATATCTTGGTTCGAATCAAGCTAGCCTCTGCGTCAGTTCTACGGAATTCTCGCTAACCATTGGAATTCAGCATTTAAGACTTCGCGTGGTCCCAAGATTGCAAGTCCGATTGACATTTCAAGCACAAGTTTAAGTGAGAGACGCTGGAAACCGGAGGAGATAATGAGTTCTTGTCCAAAACGTAATCCGTATTGAGAATTCAAAACTGAACAGCCGAGCCCTGTCCTATTTGCCTAAACAGCCAAAAGACATCAGCACGATCAAATTGTGGACTGAGGCCACGAATAAAGCGTCAAGGACATTACCTGCAAATGTCCCAAAGCACTGTGTCTTCGGAGCAAAGTTAGAACTCCGAAATGAAGGGCTGGCTGCAATTTGCTCTCAGCTGCTTCGCTTGAGAGTGGGCTAGGGCAGAGAGATAACGGTCACATTGTCAAAGCTGATCGGCTGATTCGAAACGTCGAACGCCACCGCGCCTTGCGTGTAACTGGCGTCCGTAGCCGTGATGACCAGTGCGTTGTCATAATAGACCTTGATGGTGCTGCCCTGGAAGCTCAGGCGCAGATTATGGACATTCGTGTTCATCGCGAGACCGTTTACCGTAGCTAGCAAGGAGTTGTCGTTGTCGATATTCCACTGACCGATGCGGAAGAGCCTGATGATGCCTTCCGCAGGGTAGACCCAGGCTCCATAGCTTGCGCCGGTCGTGGTATTCACGCGTCCACGGAGGCCCCCTGGATAGTCGCTAGTCGAAGTGAGCTGGAAGTCGGTTGCGACAGTGTAATCCGTCCAAGAAGAACTACCCGCCCAAGATTGTGTGTGGCCGCCACCATTGTATGTGTAGGCTCCGTTGACTACCGACCAGCCGGAAGCAAATCCAAGTGGTCCTACCGTCCAATTACCAGCGCCACTGCTAAAATTATCGTTGAAAAGCAGCGTCCCTACCTGAGTTGAAACCGGAATTGTTGCGGGACTATTGTTTACGTCGGGAGACGTGATGGTGATCGTGTCAGCGTAAGTGTTGTTGGCGAGTGTGCTCGTATTTGGAGAAACGGTAATGGTTGAAGGAGCAGTACCCGTCGTTGCGCTAAGACTAAGCCAGCCTGACGTGGCATTCGCTGTCCAAGCAAGAACGCCAGTGCCGAGATTCGAAATTTGAAGGGTCTGCGGGGCCGGGTTCAAATTGGAGGCCCCGAAGAAGTTCAGACTTGTCGGTGTTACAGACAGTACTGCCGTCCTCACCGCCAAGGTTACGGGAATGGAAATCGGGGAGTTCGTCGCGCCTGGAGCCGACAAGGTGATCGTTGCGCTATAAGTGCCTTCCGCCAGGCCGGTGGGATTGGCCGAAACGGTCAGGACGCCTGGCGTGATCGTGTTGGAGGCAGCGATGGTAAGCCAAGGCGCACCACTTGAAATAGATGCTGCCCAGGCAACAGATGCACCACCCGCGGTGATATTCAAAGTCTGCGGTGCAGGAGTGTTTCCAGGCAGCGCCCCAAACACCAAACTTGCTGGAGAAGGTGCGGCCAGTGCAACTGGACTCTGAGCCGCAGAAACTCGGACGTTTGAGTAGGATATTTGCTGGCTGGCAGCATCCATGCAAACAAGGCCAGTAGAGAATGTACTATCAGTGGAAGTGATCAAAAGGGTCCCATTCCAATACACTGAAATTTGGCTCCCGCGGAAAGCCACACCAAGATCATGGTAGGCGGTTGTGTCAAAGGCCGCTGCGGCTTGCCCTAACAAAGTGAGAGACGGATCATTTACGCTCCAAGCGGAAACTTTGTAGAGCATAATCTGATTAGTGCCCGGGTACACCCATACAACATAGCCAGCTCCGGTGGACGGATTCACTCGTGCCCGCACACCGCCAGGCCAATTCGAAAGGGATGAAAGTTTGATATTTGTATCAAACGTGTAGTCCGACCAGGCTGTATTTCCGGTGCAGGATTGGCTAAGACCAGCCCCGTTGTAAGAATAGATACCGCCGGCGGCTGTCCATCCGGCCGCATTACCCATTGGTGAAATGATCCAACCTGTGCCAAGGTCACCAAAGGTTTCGGCCATGTCTGGTGACAGAACCTGCAGGGTTACCAAGACTGATTGCGGCGAATTCGCGATGCCTGTTGCCGTGACGGTAACATGCCCTGTGTAAGAACCTGCACTTAGCCCAGAGGAATTCACTGACACGCTGACGCTGCCGACCGTCGAGCCGGATGACGGAGTCGCTGACAGCCACGTGGCGTCCTTGGATATGGTGTAGGCAAAGCTCCCTGCTCCTCCGTTGAGGACAGCGAGTGTCTGCGCTGGAGGAGAAGCCTGACCTATGTTCGCAGTAAAGCTCATGCTCGTTGGGTTTAGCAAGATGGACGGCGGCGGACTGACAACCGTCAAACTGACGTTGATCACCTGTAACGGGCTAACGGCACCCAGCGCGACTAGGGTGATCGTTCCGGTATAGCTTCCTGCCGCCAGAGTCACAGAGTTGGCGGAAATCTGAAGGGTAGACGGAGTGCTCCCAACCGCTAGAGAAGTTGTCAACCAAGTGGCACTGCTGATCGCAGTCCAAACGAGTGATCCGCCGCCGGCATTCGTCAGCTGCACTGTCTGAGCAGCAGGATTGGGCCCTCCCAAGTTGGCACCGAAACTCAAAGAGGTGGGAGAGGGCGCCAACGACACGGTATTTGCGGTCGAGCCGGACACCACAACATTTCCATACGAAATGACCTGCGTGTCTCCTTCAAGAGCAATCAAACCACTAGGGTAAGTAGCGTCAGTTGCGGTGATAACAGACTTGCCGTCGTAGAGTGCCTGTATCTGCGTCCCCTGGAAGGTCAATCCGACGGTGTGGAAGTTTACGGTATCAAAGGAAACCGTAGCCTGCGCAAGCTGAACGAGACCTTGATCGATATTCCAAGCAGCAGTTCGATAAAGTACCAGCAGGCTCTGAGCTGGATATAACCAAACCGCGTAACCGGCGCCGGTGGACGGATTCATTCTTCCGCGAATTCCTCCGGGCCAATCACTTGCGCTGGACAACTTAATTGGTACGGAGAGGGTGTAGTCCATCCAAGCCGAGTTCCCAGCATAAATCTGGGTGTCTCCGCTTCCGTTGTATTGTGCGGCTTGATTAACGATGGACCAGCCGTTGGCAAATCCCAACGGAGAGGAAGCCCATCCCTGCAGACCTTGAGTGGCAAAGTTGGAAGAGAGCCAGATGTTAGTAACAAGCAAGGACACGGAAACAGTAAGCGGAGAATTGGGCGCGCCAGGCGATGCAATTGTAATGGTCCCGGAGTAAGTGCCACTGGCGAGTACCGATGAGTTTGCAGACACAGTGATGGACGCAGGCGTTGTTCCAGAGCCGGCAGAGACGGTTAGCCAGCTCGCATTGGACGAAGCGGTCCAACTAAGTGCCCCGCCGCCGCCGGTATTGGAAATCGAGAGTGTTTGAGTAGGTGGATTGCCCATTCCAACAGAAGCAACAAAGCTGAGACTTGAAGCACTAACATTCAGACCCGGAGGCAACGAGGACGCGGTGTTATAGAGAACGTCCACCCAATAATTAGTAGCGTTAAAGGAGGAGTTCGGAAAGGAGTTCGTGGAGCTATAGACGTAGACTCCATTGGGTCCATCGACTCCTGTTGCCAGCAAATGAATCGGGGGATCGTCGACACCAGAGGTGGCGAAATAGGCGGAGTCAGAAGAGTAGTGACCCACTGGAGCAAAATAAGAAATGATGTATGTGGTGTTAGCGGTGATGGCAACCGGCGTACTAAAGCTAACTTGCTGCCAGCCTGAGGTTGTTTCATTAGCGAAGGTCGCACTGGCAAGAAGAGCTCCCGAACTGGACCAGAGCCCCCCAATATGGGTGCCGGTGTTTGCGCTTGCCTTGTAGAATCGAACACCGCTCACAAAACCATCGAAATCAGCCCTAAACTTCGTACCCACAGTCACGGAGTTGCCGTCGCCACTATCCACCACGGACGGAGTTGTTGCAGATCCCCAGGTAACGCAGGGACAAGTTCGAGCTGCAACAGTAATTGTATTGGCGGTCGGAGGATTCTGAAGATTGCCGCTGTCGTCAACGGCACGGCTCTGAATATTCGTTTGGCCAAGCTGGCCAGGGGTCCAAGTATAAGTCCAGTTTCCACGGCCGACGACTGGATGCCAGGTAGTTCCTCCATCAACAGAAACTTCGACCCCAGCGACGACGCCACCGCCAATATCCGTCGCGGTTCCAGAGATAGTGACCAGCGTGCCCGCCGTGATCGTGGAGTTAGGCGCCGGGCTGACGATCGTGGAAACGGGAGGAATTGAATCAGTCGAGGCCGTCGCCGGAACCAAGCCGCTCTGCAAGGTCGCCGGTTGTATCCCCATATCGGCCAAGAGATTTACTGTCGCCTGCTGCATGTTGGGGTCGGGGGGTTGGGGATTGCCGAATGGATCATCGTGATTGCTGTTAAGGCCCCAAGCCCAATTCACTGTACCTGCTCCAAAAACAAGAGCGCGGCTAGGGGCTCGATACAACATCAAGTGGTGCGTCGCGGTCCCGGCCCCATAGGTAGCTCCATGATCGAGCAGCAAATCTGTTGTCAGAGTCTGTGTTGTGCTCGAGAGCTGAAATGCACCCGCGGGTCGAAAACCATTGTCAACGTCCACGTCCCACTCATATCCGAGAGTTTGCGCAGGAAGAGTATAGGTCGAGTTCGCGGTGAGAGTGGCAACCGCAGTATTTCGCCAGAAGCGCATCTTTCCGTCAGCAGCCGGAACCTTTACGGCTAGCGTGCCATCATTGTCTGTGCCAATGCCGTTCACCATGAATAGGGTGCCGGTCAGAGCATTCTCAGGCTTCCCGCCATCCGCGGGAGGACTAAAACTCGGGTCACGCCATGTTCCCGTCCAGGTTGGCGGATCAGACGGATCGATCTTGGCAAACGCCAGCGTCTCCTTGTAGCAGACCATAGTACGATTCGGCGTGTTTGTGCCGTCGATGCTGTTCTCCCAGCGGACCTTCCAAAACACTTCGTTCCCGCTAAAGAAAGCCAAGTTTACTCCGGCATCGCGAGCTGCCTGTACATTGGTGCGTTGCTGGCCCGACCAGTACTCATCGTGACCGGCAGAGACCATGAGCTTGTGATTTAAGAGCAAACTACCACTCCGGGCACCATCTAATCCCGTGAAGTAGGTGACGTCGTAGCCATTCTGCTCTAGCCATTGGATCATGGCGAATTCCGCCCCGAACACCCAAGACGCAGCTTCGTTCGAAAACCCTCGCGTCGTAAATGGACGGTTGTAACTGACCTTGAATGCGCGGTTTGGCAGGTCGAAAGTGTTCTGGTCGCCGTAAAGACTGAAGCCTCCGGGACCATAAGTGTTATAGGCTTGCCAAGTCTCGTCCGACGTTTCGTAGAGCACGTCGGAATGACTAGAATCATTGCGCACGATGAACACGATGTGACTGTCACCGCCCGTATCGCTCCTCACCAAATGAGCGATGTAAACTCCGGAAGTCGCATTAGAGGGAACTTGCCAGCTGGCAGATAATGCCCAGTTGCCGCAATCGAGTAAGTTGGTCGTAGTGTCACTTTTGCAGGCGGGCTGGCTTTGCGGGAGCGTGGCGGAGGGACTTATCGACGCAATCTTGCGAGCGCCGTTTCCTGCATAGTATCCAAGCCGGTAAATGTTGATCGCATAGGCCTTTGCGTTCGTGTTGATCTTGAAACTGATCGTCCCACCTTGGTTTACGCTGATATCGGTAGCGAATCCCTGGATGGAAGGATCACCCTCGTCACCGCTGTTAATATCCCATTCGGTGGCCGGGTTTCCGGCCTTTGAATTTTCACATACGATGTCGTTGGCCTTCGGTGGGGTGCAACCGAAAGTCTGTGCCTCTGCACTGCCCGAGGAGAACCCCAAGAGCACTAAACCTATGGCGAATAGCCAGATTCTTGAGACATTTCTGGTGAGCAACCGCTGGGGAAGGTATACAGGGCGGATCTCCGCTTCTTCCTGGCGATGCGGCATTCCCTGAAGTCCCTGTTCAAAACTCATCAATTTCCTCCACCTTCGGGCCAAAGCCAAAAGACACAACAAAGCGCACAAATACACCAAATCGAGACTATTTCATGTGTGTTAGGTGCACTTAGGATGCCGATTGGCAAACTCCAAGGGGTACGAATCTTCTAGGTAGTGCCCGTAAATTGCTGAATCCATGTACTTTATAGAAGTACCAAATCAGGTCTGCGGCTTAAGGCTGAAGGCACTGACGCTGGTTCCAAGTAGAGCCAATCAATTGCTCGAATTGTGCAGAAGATTGCCCTATTTTTATGACCCTGTGGAAATTGTCGTTTGAAGGAACCCCTCAACTGGGGATCCCGAACTCCAGCCGACTGAACTGGTTTGGTCAATCGTTGTCGAAGAAGACCAGCGCGGAGAGATCGAAACACTTAAGCGATGAGCAGGAATTGCTTCGCATAAGTTCGCTGCCCACGGAGGCATCCTACCGACACATCCGGGGTGGTTAGAGACTTCTCGATGAACCGATAGCGCGGATGGCGTCGAGCACAAAGGCCTGCTCTTCTTCTGACATCTGATGGAAAAGGGGGAGGATGATGCATTCGTCCGTGGCTGCGTTGGTTGCGGGCAATTCACGGTCCCACCTCGCGGCGCGATAAGGTGCTTCGCGGTGGGTGGCCATGATCCCTCGACGGGTAGCAATACCGTGATCCAGTAGACGCTGCATCAAGGCGTCGCGGCTGACGGGAGCGTCTTTGGTCAGGCGGACCATATATGATTGAAAGTTATGCCTGAGTCCCTCGGGCTCGGCAGGAGGAATTAGCCATCCAAGCTTGGCAAGTTCCTTGGTATAGCGCGCAGCGAATGCGCGGCGTCGCTCGATAAATCCCTCGACACGGCTCAATTGGACCAATCCGATCGCCGCTTGCATATCAGTCATGCGAAAGTTGTAACCAACTTCATCATAACTTTCGAGGACGACGCTCTTTGCGTTGTGGCGAGCAACATCGGAAACAGTCATGGCATGCTGGCGCAAAGGGCGGAGGCGCTCCGCAACCTTATCGTCGTTGGTTGTGATCATGCCGCCTTCACCGGTGGTGAGAATCTTGCGTGGATGGAAGCTGAAGCACGCCATCCACGCATGAGGCATTCCGACGCGCTTACCCTTATAGACCGAGCCGATGGCGCAAGCAGCATCCTCGATCACCAAGAGATTGTATCGACGGGCAATCTCGTTGATTTCATCTATCGCCGCAGGCAGACCAATTTGATGAACGGCGAGAATTGCTTTGGTACGCGGGGTTATTGCGGCTTCGATCTTATTCGGATCAAGATTGAACGTGGCGGGATCGATATCGACGAAAACTGGCTCAGCGCCCACGTAGCGGATGGAATTTGCGGTGGCGATGAACGATAAACTGGGACAAAGCACTTCCTGACCGGGGCCAATTCCAGCACCAATGAAGGCAAGATGCAAGGCAGTCGTGCAGGAAGAAACGGCGATGGCGTGTCTCGCACCGACGTATTGAGCAAACTGTTTTTCGAATTCCGCAACGCGCGGGCCCTGGCTAAGCCAGCCGCTGCGCAACGACTGAATGACTGCCTGCTCTTCTTCCTTGCCCACGTAGGGGCGGGCTATGGGAATCGATTGCTTAACGGGAGTCGTCACGCTCATCGCTTTGTCCTCAAACTCAACCGGCTCGGTCTTTCTACTTAGCTGTCAGGAACAAAATCACGATTTTAAACGGAAGCGGTTTCCGGCACCGATTTGCTCGCTTGCCACCATGCCACGAGGCGCCGTAAGCCTTCATCCAGCCCAACCTGGGCCTCGAATCCGATTCTTTGCTTCGCGTTGCCCGTCTCTGCAAGGCGGCGCGGCACGGCGTTTACCTTTCGCGCCGGCCCGTATTCCGGTTGCAGACTTGAGCCCATAACGCGTAGCAGGCTAGCTGCGAGGTCATTTAGGCTTGTTTCAACACCGCTGGCAACGTTAAAGACCTCATCGGTGATGTTGGCTTTCGCGGCGAGTATGTTTGCTCGAGCGATGTCTTCAATGTAGACAAAATCCATAGTCTGATGACCATCCCCGAGAATAAGAGGCGGTTGACCTGCGGCAATGCGCTCCATCCAACGAATAAGAACCTCGGTATAGGCGCCGTAGATATCCATCCGCGGCCCGTACACGTTGAAATACCGCAAAGCCACGTAGTCCAGCCCATACATTTCATAAAAGCTTCGCAGAAGCCCCTCGTTGAAGACTTTTGCAACGCCGTAAAGTGTGCGGTTATTGTAGGGGTGATGCTTTTCGGTCGTCGGGAATTGCTCAGCGAGGCCGTAAACCGAGGCCGATGAAGCGGCGACTACTTTCTTAACTTTTGCCGCCACGGCCGTTTCGAGAACATTGAAAGCGCCGTCGGCAAGCACTTCGAGGGCAAGCCGGGGCTCCTCTGCGCATTGCGTGATTCGGATGGCGGCTTGGTGGAATACCAGGTCTATGCCTTGCATGACCTCATGGAGGAGCTTTGTGTCGCGGATATCGCCGGTGACAATTTGAACGCGCCCATTGGCCATTGCCCAAGCAAGATTTTCGCGCCGTCCACGGACAAAATTGTCGAAGACAATAATTTCCGGATTGGAGTCAACAACCAATAGATCCGCGATGTGTGAGCCAATCAAACCGGAACCGCCAGTAATCAAAACTCGATCTATCTGCATCATCCATTTAGCCAGCGAGCCAGCATTCTCTTGCCCGCACGGCCTTTCTCCTTTTCGTGAGGTAGGTCAAACACCAAAACTACCTCCAATTCATCAAAGTCCTTTTGTACTCGCGCATCTGAAAATCAATGTCGAAATGCTTTCGCGCCTTCTCACCCGCTGATTTTGACATTTTGGTCCGTACGTCCGGGCGTGTGAGAAGAAACGCGATAGCATCGCTCATCTCTTCCGCCGAGCCGGGGTTCACAATCAATCCTTCTTGACCGCTTTCCACGGCTTCAGCATTACCTCCCACATCTGTCACCACGCATGGAAGGCCACAGGCCATGGCTTCGAGAATTGAAAAGGGAAGGCCCTCGCGATGAGAAGCAAGTGTGAAAATATCCGCCGCTTGAAGGTACGGGCGCACATCTGACTGAAATCCCTCGAGAATTACGTTTCTGGATAAATCTGAAGAGGTGATCCTATCCATGATCTCAGTCTTGAGCGGTCCGTCGCCCACGATTATGCACTTGAAGGAGTGGCCTGATTTCATGAGGCGCGCGAGTGCGTCTAGCAGAATATCGATCCCCTTCATGGGGCTGAGGCGGGCAACACACACCAGAACAAGTTCGTCCGCACGTATTCCCAGCTTCTCTCTAATGAAATTACGATTAGTTTCGGAGGGCACTAATTCGCGAACATCCACGCCATTATGAATTACCACGGTCTTAGCACTTGAAAAATGATACTCGTTTACGAGTCCGCGCTTAACTGCATGACTCACGCAAACCGTCTGGTCGGTCAGCATTGCAGCGATTCTCACGCTGATCAGGTGCCGGCTCCGCCAGCCCGCGATACGCAGTGCCAGACTTCGAAGTGACCAGTCCGCGATCTTCGGGGGACGAGGAGGAGGAATCAGATGGTGCAATGCATGGATGTGTCGAACGCCACATAAGCGCGCAGCCACAAAGGCACGGCAATCAAAACTCGACAGAACACCATGGATGAACACGATCACATTCGGCCGATACGCACGAAAGATCCGGCACCATTCCAGGATGGATTTCGGTTCCTTCCGGCATCTGGCAATTTCTAGATGTCGATGCGGGGCAATCCGCTCCGTGAAAGGATCCGAATCTGTGCAAAGTATGACGAGCCGTAGTTCGGAGTCAGGAATCTTGCCAACCAGGTCAAGGAGATGCTTCTCAGCCCCTCCGTAAATGGAAGTGTTGCTGACAAACAAGACAGTACCGGTCCCGCTTTGAACAGTATCTCGCACTACATTTGCACCCGAGAGGTCCGAAACGGCATTCATCGGTCGCGTCACTTTTGTTGCCCAGCGCGAAATGCCGTGAGCAGGGCCTGTCGAGAGGCCATCCCGGCCTTACCCAGGTGAAGCAGAGCCTGCTTCATCCAAATCTTCAGCAATGTGTGGTCTTGCTGAAGGGCCATCCGATAAAAGTGGGCTGCTTTTACCGGCACATCTTGACGGTGGTATAGAGTTCCAAGATGAGCATAGACCGTGGCTCTAATTCCCCGCCGTTCTGAGGGGGAAGTGGAATGTTTGTTTAATGACTCCTCGAACTCTTCGAGTGATAGGGAGTAGCCTGAGGTCTGAAGAACGTTTGAGGACACGCAATACGCGTATTGACTGCCAATCGAATCCTTGCCATTTTTCTCGATGGCGGGATCGCCTACCTCTTGCGCGAGACGCGTTATTCGCCAGAGCACTGAAAGATTATCTTCTACCGTGTGACGACGCTTCATGTTGCTGGTCATGCTCATTTCGTGTAGCCGATAACTAATCATAGGTTCGGCAAAATAGGCGACGTCATAGTGCAAAGCAAAAATGCACCACAAGTACCAGTCACCCGCATAGGGAAGGTCGAGCGGGAAAACGGTGACTTTTTCGTAGCACTCTCTTCGGACCATACCCGCAGCGGAAATCACGCGATTGCCGTTCAGCAACTTGCTGAGAAATTTCCGGCCATTCCAGACGGCGTCTGCTTCTCCACAATCGCCCCATTGAATGATACCGGTCTCCTTGCCGTTTTCGAGGCCAACACCGCGGCAAAACACATAGCCAACATTTGGATGCTGTTCCATAAGTTCAACATAGCGGCCCAGAACATGTGGGCTGCGCAAACGATCGTCGGCAGAAATGAGCCAAATGTATTGCCCGCGAGCAAGCTCTATGCCCTTGTTGTAATTCTTAAGGTGTCCCAGATTTGGGTTGTTGCGGATGTGTTTGATGCGAGGATCGTTGAAAGAGCGCATGACCTCAGGGGTATTGTCCGGAGATTGGTCGTCCATAACCAGGACTTCAAAATCCTTGTAGGTCTGTCCAAGGATGGAACCAATACAGTCCGGAAGCAAATGCGCGAGCTTGTAGCAAGGAACAATGAAGGAAACCAAAGGTGTCATGCGCTGACCTCGGCACCCTTATTCTCGAGTGTCCACCGATTTTGGAGGAGAAATGTACCGCGTGTCGGGACTACCCCGGTGCCATAGAAATCGGATTTGATCACGGAAACGCGAACGGCATCGTCCACCCAATCAACTTCTTGGCTACCCACGTCAAGCCCCACACCAATGCGATATTCACCGGGGAGGAGAGGCAGGCTGGGAATTTCACATGTGAAAACCTGTTCTCCGACCCGCTGTTCATGAAGGCGTCCGGGCTCGTAGGCGGAGTGGGCCGTGCAAATACGCTGGCCGGAAGTAGTGTCGAAGGCGATGGAGGCGTCGAAGCTGGTGCAAGGCTCATCGAGCTGAAAAGTTATGACTGCTTTGAGGGGAGCGCCAACGGGCAGCTCACCGGTAAGGGGACGACCTTCCTCCGTATAGAGCTCGAGCCGTTTCAAGTGTGGGCGGTACTTTGGGGAGCGGCCGGGCGCATTGCTAAGGTCAGCGATGTAATTGCCGGAAAGAGAGCCCTCGCCGGAGACGTTCGTAAGGTAATACTGGATCGCATCCTTGGTGGCACCCTCGAAAACCACACGGCCTTGCTGAAGAACCACGCCGCGATTGCAAAGGGCCTCGACAGCGGCAAGGTTGTGAGAGACAAAAAGCACCGTGCGCTGGCGTGAACATGCTTCAGCCATCTTGCCAAGGCATTTTTTTTGAAAAGCAACGTCGCCCACGGCAAGAACTTCGTCAACCACAAGGATTTCCGGATCGAGATGCGCCGCAATTGAAAAGGCCAGCCGGACGTACATCCCGCTTGAGTACCGCTTCACCGGGGTGTCAAGAAACTTGCCGATGCCAGCGAACGCCGTGATCTCGTCAAATCTCTCCTTGATTTCGGTCTTGTGCATTCCGAGAATTGAGCCGTTCAGATAAATATTTTCTCTTCCCGTAAGCTCGGGATGGAAGCCCGTGCCCACCTCCAGCAAACTTGCCAAACGACCGCGAATCCTGACCTGTCCTTCCGTGGGGTCGGTGATGCGTGAAAGGATCTTCAGCAAAGTGCTTTTTCCTGCGCCGTTAGAACCAATAATGGCGACCGTGTCGCCCTTTTCGACGTCCAAGCTCACGTCGCTCAACGCCCAAAATGAAGACTGCTTGGCATTTCCTTCCTTGTCTCTTTTTTGGCGTTGCAGCGCGCGAAATGGCGAGGCCAGAGTATGCGCTATCGCTTCACGAAGGTTGCCATAAAATCCGGCAGCTTCTCCTAGGAGGTACTGCTTCGAGACATTCTTGACTTCAATTATGGGAGCCATCTCTATATCATGTCCGCAAACGTACGTTCCATGCGGCGAAAGAAGAATAGTCCGATCAAGAATAACAGTACGCTTATTCCCGAAGAAACTCCCATCAACCGCCAGGAGATTTCACTCCCGAGCAAGGCGTGACGGAAACCTTCGACCATGCCAGACATCGGATTGAGCATAAGCAGGTATTTCAGCTTCATGGGAGCATTGCTCGCGGGATATAAGACGGGAGTAAGAAAGAAGGCCATCTGTGTACAAAATGGAACGACGTACTTGACGTCGCGATACTCTACGTTGAGCGCGGAGAGAAACAGACCGATGCCAGTGGTCGAAAGAAGGGTCCCAAGAATCAATAAAGGTATCAGCCATAATCCAGCTGTTACATGCCAGTGGTAGTACACCATCAGAATGCCCATAAAGCCAAGACTTAAGAACATGTCAAGCCCGAGAGCGCATATCGTGGCGAGAGGAACCAGAATCCGCGGGAAATAAATCTTTCGGATCATCTGTTCACTGCCTACCAAACTATTTGCCGCAAGCCCGACGGCATTGGCGAAGAACGTCCATGGGACAAGTCCAGCAAACACAAAGAGAGGGTACGGCGAACCGTCACCTTTCATTCCTGTAACGCGGCCAAACAACGCTCCAAAAATAATCATTGCGATGAGTGGCTGTAGAATCGCCCACAGCCCACCCAGGGCGGTCTGCTTATAGCGAATCTTTATGTCACGCCACACTAGGAATCCAAGCAACTCGCGGTAACGCCAGATTTCGCGCAAGTCGACGGGTTGCCAGCCTTTGCGGGGCTCGATGACAAGTTCAATCGCTGAGGTCACGCACTTGCCTTTCGAATTCTTTCTCTGCTACTCCCGCCGTGAGCGGAGGAACTTGGCGGGAACACCGGCTACGATGGCGAATTCGGGAACATCCTGAGTGACGACTGCTCCTGCCCCGACGATGGAGCTAGCGCCAATGCGGACGCCTGGCAAAATGCTGGCGTTCATACCCACATCAGCGCCCTGTCCGACGAAAACTGGCTTGATCACCAAACTGGTTGCGATAATCGGAGACTCGAGGGGTTCCCCGGTGTGGGCCGAGCCGAGCACTTTTGCGCCGGGCCCCCAACCAACATACTCTTCGAGTTCTAGACTTCTGGCGTCGAAGTAGGCTTGAGGGCCAATCCACACGTGATTGCCGATTCTGCAGGTGCCGTCGTAACGTCCCTGAATCATGGCTTGGGCGCCAATAAAAACGGCATCGCCGAATTCCATCGTCTCCGGATGTTTGAAGACCACCCCAGGGCCAATTTGGAGGCTATGACCGGCCTTTTTGGCCATGGCACGAAACAAGACTCTACGCATGAGATAGTCAAACGCAGCCTCACCCTCTCGGTGTCTCGAGTAGAGCGCATGTAACTCTTCGTTTGAGTGTTTATCGCGAAGCGATGCCGCGAAATCCCATTCCCAGGCCGGATCGGGCTTCAGTTCCTTCCGGCCAAAGGTCGCGGGAACTTCGCGGACGGCTACGCCTGCGCGTTCGTTGTCACGACCTGCTGACATTCGAGGATCTCCCGGACTGATTTCGCGACGTACTCCGCATGCTCAATAGGCAGTTCCGCGTACATCGGAAGTGAGATGTGATTCGAGGCAACATGCTCGCTAACTGGAAAATCACCTTTCTTGTAGCCGAGATCAGCATAAGCCCTCTGCAGATGCAACGGCACCGGATAGTGGAGGCCGCTCTCGATACCACGCTCGCTTAAGGCCTGGCGGAGCGCTTCGCGGTCCTCCACGACGATGACATAAAGGTGGTAGACATGCTCCGAGTAGGACATCTGTCGAGGCGCGGTAATTTTGCTACTGGCGAACAATTCGTCGTAACGCTTTGCCAAGGCACGACGATTGTCATTCCAACCGTCGAGATGTAGCAGCTTCACGGCAAGGACACCGCCCTGAATGCCTTCCAGACGCAGGTTATAGGCAGGGAAATCGTGCTCGTACTTCCTGACCGAGCCGTGATCCCTTAGCATGCGCACCTTTTTTGCCAGTTCGGGATCATTCGTTGTGACCGCGCCACCTTCACCACAGGCGCCCAGGTTCTTGCTGGGATAGAAGCTGAAACATGCGGCATTGCCAAGCGAACCTGTGCGGCGGCCTTTGTATCTTGCTCCGTGCGCTTGGCAAGAATCCTCGATCACTGGGAGGTTGTGCTTGGCCGCAATGGCATTGATGGCATCCATATCCGCTGGTTGCCCATAGAGATGGACGGGGATGATGGCCTTCGTTCGGGACGTAATGGCCTTCTCCAACATAGCTGGATCCATCGTGTAAGAGACAGGATCAATGTCAACAAACACAGGACGCGCGCCAGTGGCGTTGATTGCCTCGGCAGTCGCAATAAAGGTGTGGGCAACGGTAATCACTTCATCTCCGTGCCCAACTCCAAGACCCTGCAAAGCCAGTTGCAGGGCGGCAGTGCCGTTCGTCACAGCGACGCAATGAGCGGCGCCGCAATAGGCGGCAAAAGCCTTTTCGAATTTTTCGACTTCTGGTCCAAGAACGAAACTGCAGTTCGCAAGGACCCTATTGAAGACTTCCTTGATCTCGTGTTCCAGAGTCTTGTGTTGCGCTGACAGATCTACGAACTTGACTTTCACGCTGCCTCCACTTTTCGCAAAAGACGGGCGGGATTCCCTGCAACAACGACGTTGTCCGGAACATCCTTGGTCACAACGCTTCCAGCACCCACAATTGCGTTTTCTCCGATGGTTATACCGCACAAAATCGTGACGCTGGTTCCGATCGAGGCGCCTTTCTTCACCCGCGTCTTGACTACTTTCCAGTCAGCCTCGGTTTGCAAGCTGCCGTCAGCATTTGCCGAACGCGGATACTTGTCATTGATGAACGATACGTTATGGCCGACGAAAACGTTGTCCTCAATCTCTACGCCTTCGCAGATGAATGTATGACTGGACACTTTCACATTCTTGCCGATGATGGCGTTCTTCTGAATTTCTACAAAAGTCCCAATTTTCGAGTTATCTCCAATTGTGCAGCCGTAGAGATTCACGAAGGCAAAAACTTTGACGTCTTTACCTAATTTGACATCAGGTGCAATGCGGCAAAAATCCAATGGTCAGCTCCTCGTGCCGGCGAAGGCTACAACAACGCCCTGGGCAGTGTTCAGATTCTCGAGCAGCACTTCGCGGCCGTTAGCTGCAAGTGACTGCTGTGCTGCTTCCAGATAACGCACGACGCGGTAGCCGGCGGGACCGTCGGTGATTGGGGCACGGTTTTCATTGATGGAGGAGACAAACTCTTGCGCGACGCGTTGTAGCGCCTCGGTGGTGTCAATCTTGGGGATGAGAATGTCACCCGTGCGGTAGCCGACGAGCGCTTGGTAGCGCCTTTCCGCCGAGCCATTGATGACTATTCCCTTGTCGTAGACCCGTATTTTGTCCGTTGGCTCAACGTCGTCATAGACGACCATCTTCTTCGAGCAACCGAGCAGTGTCTGCCGGATCTTCACGGGAGCAAGCCAGTTCACGTGAAAGTGTGCGATGACATTGTTGGGGAACCGAAGAGTCATGTAGGCGATGTTGGCGATGTCGTTGCCAGCGTGACTCGCACCGATAGCAGAAACGGCGATGGGTTCTGCCCTTAGCAAGTAGTCCATGATGGAGAGATCGTGAGGGGCGAGATCCCAGATCACATTGATGTCTTTTTGGAACAGCCCGAGGTTTACCCGGATGGAGTCAAAGTAGAGAATGTCGCCCAAGTCTCCTGAATCGATCAGTTCGCGCATCTTACGGACAGCGCTTGTGTATATGAACGTGTGATCCACCATCAATACACGGTTCACGCTCTTGGCAAGCTCGACGAGCGCCAGAGCGTGTTCAGCGGAATCCGCAAGCGGCTTCTC
>Ga0075014_100000115_pt1 | contig 25310 bp, 22 predicted proteins | sample AleBraG_ABR_2014_FD_71472 | JGI IMG/M metagenome (GOLD analysis project Ga0075014, IMG submission 71472) | Freshwater sediment microbial communities in response to fracking from Pennsylvania, USA - Alex Branch Run_MetaG_ABR_2014 | ecosystem: Environmental > Aquatic > Freshwater > Creek >... | reverse complement strand
AGAAATCTCGCCATAAACGTGTTTTGGAGCCATTTTTTGTGAAAATTTGGCGAAATAAATTTTAAATTTGACGATTTGACTTTGAGGTGAAATTTAAAGGCTGATCGTGCAAAGGTCTCTCATAAAGGTTTTCTTTAAAATTCTTGAAGATTTCAGTGAAAGGCCGAAGCTATACACAAAACCCAAACTTACTAAAAAGCTGACAAATGTTAGTTAACACCGTGCCTAATCTCTTCAGAAAATCCCCGCTCGCAGCAATTCTGAAAATTGCATGAAATGACGAAGGCAAAACTATAGGCTTCCCACGCCGAGTAACCTATAATGCGCGCCTCATTTTTTGTACGTGTTTTAATCAGGTAAGTAACATGACCACCGAAGCGCCCACCAAAAAGCTTTATATCAAAACCCATGGCTGCCAGATGAACGAATATGATTCGTCACGCATGCGCGATTTACTGGGTGAATCACACAATATGGTGACCACTGAAAACCCAGAAGATGCTGATGTCATCCTGATTAACACCTGTTCCATCCGCGAAAAAGCCCAAGAGCGCCTATTCCATGAATTGGGCCGCTGGAAGTTATTAAAAAAGAAAAATCCCAATCTAGTTATAGGCGTGGGCGGCTGTGTGGCCAGTCAAGAGGGTGAAGCTATTGCCAAGCGTGCGCCTTATGTAGATTTAATTTTTGGCCCGCAAACTTTGCATCGCTTGCCAGAAATGATGGAAACCAAACGCCATAATGGCGCTGTGGTGGTAGATATCAGCTTCCCCGAAATTGAAAAATTTGATCACTTGCCCCAGCCGGATGCCGATGGTGTAAGTGCCTTCGTGTCGATTATTGAAGGTTGCTCTAAATACTGTACGTTCTGTGTAGTACCTTATACCCGCGGCGAAGAAGTTAGCCGCCCCGTGGCGGATGTCATGGCAGAAATCGTCCATTTGGCCAAACAAGGCGTACGCGAAGTAAACTTACTCGGCCAAAACGTAAACGCTTATCGCGGTTTGAATAGCGAAGGCAAAGTGGTCGATTTAGCCGAATTGATTACCTACGTAGCTGCAATTGACGGTATTGACCGCATTCGCTTTACCACGTCACATCCCGTGGAATTTACGGATGCGCTGATCGACGTTTACAACGAAGTTCCCGAACTGGTCAGCCATCTGCACTTGCCGGTACAAAGTGGTTCAGATCGTATTTTAATGGCAATGAAGCGTGGCCACACCGTATTGGAATACAAATCTAAACTGCGCCGCATTAAAAAGAATCGCCCCAACATTAGCTTCTCATCCGACTTTATCGTGGGCTTCCCCGGTGAAACTGAGGCTGACTTTGAAGCGACCATGAAGCTCATTCACGAGATGGATTTTGATACCTCATTCAGCTTCGTCTACAGCGCTCGCCCCGGAACCCCCGCAGCTGATTTGGTAGATGAAACTCCAGAAGAGCTCAAAAAGCAGCGCTTGGCAATTTTACAACACCGTATTATCCAGCAAGCCATGGCAATTAGCCGTCGCATGGTAGGCAATACTGAGCGTATTTTGGTCACCGGCTATTCCAAAAAAGACCCAGGGCAACTCTCAGGCCGCACCGAAAATAATCGCGTGGTGAATTTCCGTAGCGACAACGCAGAATTGATCGGTAAATTTGCTGATATTTTAATTGAAGAAGCGCTGACCAACTCCCTGCGCGGCATTTTGATCAGTTCAGAACTTGATGCTGATTGGATCAAATAGCACTCTAAGAAAGCACGCGAATCGCTCTCATCTAGTGACTCGCGTGGCTTTATGGTTTAGTCTTAGATTAATCCGAGTCACACGAGTTAATTACCCCATTGAACAGCCATATCAGTAGTCCTACCGAGACCACTACACACATTCAACTCAGTCTAGAGCCCAACGACGGCCGCCGCCTTGCGAATCTTTGCGGCCTGCTAGGCCAACACTTGCACCAGATTGAAAAACGCTTCGATATTGAAATTCGTAACCGTGGTTGCGAATTCGAATTACTGGGTGCGCCCCAAGCTATACAAACTGCCGCAGAACTACTGCGTCATCTCTATCGCGAAACCGCTAGTAGTCAGCTCACCCCTGATGAAATCCACCTTGCTCTGCAAACATCTGGCCTTGAAGCCCTTATGGAACAATTGAACACCCCCTTTGAAAACAGCGATGCCGTTGTTGAAGATACCGACGAAACTAGCGCCGGCATTACGCTGATTCGCACCAAAAAATGCACCATTAAACCTCGCGGCTTAAACCAACAGCGCTATGTGCGATCTGTGCAATCTAACGATATCAACTTTGGTATTGGACCAGCCGGTACCGGTAAAACCTACTTAGCCGTAGCTTGTGCTGTAGAGGCGTTACTTAAAGATCAAGTTGAACGGATATTGCTGGTGCGCCCTGCAGTAGAAGCTGGCGAAAAATTGGGCTTTTTACCCGGTGATTTAGCCCAGAAAGTTGACCCCTATTTACGTCCTCTGTATGACGCGCTGTTTGAAATGCTGGGCTTTGAAACAGTGGGTAAACTCATGGAGCGCGGCATTATTGAAGTTGCTCCGCTCGCCTTTATGCGTGGTCGCACCTTAAATAATTCGTTTGTGATTTTGGATGAAAGCCAAAATACCACGCGCGAACAAATGAAAATGTTCCTCACTCGAATCGGATTTGGTACTACTGCGGTGATTACCGGCGATCCAACGCAAATCGATTTGCCCCGCGGTCAAGCGTCCGGTCTGCGCCACGCTATTGAAGTGTTAGATAATGTGAATGGCATTAGTTTCACTCACTTCAACTCCAAAGATGTGGTACGCCACCCCTTGGTACAACGCATTGTGGAAGCCTATGAAGCCTTTGAAAAATCGCAGCCGAATAACCCGCAGAGTTAATTAAAAATATGTCTTTTCGTATCGATATTGAAATTAACAGCACCAGCAGCAAAATTCCCACTATCGAACAGATTGAGCAGTGGATTAGTGCGGCACTGCACAGCGATGAACTCTCCGACGCAGAAGTCAGTGTTTATATTGTGGACGAGGCGGAAAGTCAGGATTTGAATTTTCAATATCGAGGCAAAGACAAATCCACCAACGTACTCTCCTTTCCGGCGGACATTCCCGATGAAGTAGGCGTTCCGCTGTTAGGCGATTTGGTGGTGTGCGCACCCGTAGTGGAGCGCGAAGCACATGAGCAAGGCAAAAGTTTAGACGCCCACTGGGCACATATGTTGGTACACGGCACACTGCATTTGTTGGGATACGATCATATAGAAGATGATGAAGCCGAAGTGATGGAAGCGCTGGAGACACGCTTGATTACGCAACTGAACTTTCCCGCACCTTATACTGAAATAATTGAAAATTAACATCTGTCATTCATAGCACATAATAAAATGGCCACCTCAGGTAAAACCACCATGTCGGAAGACTCAAGCAATAACCACCATCAGGATAAACATGAGAAATCCTGGCTGGATAAATTGCTTCACGCATTTAGTGATGAACCTAAATCACGCGCTGAATTGTTAGAAATAATAAAAGACGCCGCCGATAATAAGCTGCTTGACCAAGATGCACTCAGTATTATTGAAGGCGCACTGGATGTCTCTTCACTGCAAGCCCGTGAAATTATGGTGCCTCGCTCACAAATTATCGCCGTGCGCATTGAGGATTCCTCCCAAGATTTTCTGCCGCAAGTCATCGAGTCCGGCCACTCACGCTTTCCAGTAATTGGTGAAAGTTTGGATGACATTAAAGGAATTTTACTCGCCAAAGATTTACTACCGCTGACGCTAAATGGCACAGAAAATTTTAACCTCGAAACTATTTTACGCACTGCGAATATTGTGCCTGAAAGTAAACGTGTAAATGTATTGCTACGGGAATTCCGCGAAAATCGTTATCACATGGCATTGGTGATGGATGAGTACGGCGGCATTTCTGGTCTAATTACGATTGAAGATATTTTGGAAGAAATCGTTGGTGAAATTGAAGACGAAACCGATGAAGAAGAAAGTGACGATTACATCAAGCGTATGAGCGATCATGATTACATCATTAAAGCGCTCACCCCCATCGAAGTTTTTAATGAGCATTTCTCTGCCGAATTAAGTGAAGAAGACTTTGATACTATCGGCGGAATTTTAATGCAAGAATTTGGGCATATCCCAAAACGCAATGAAGTGGCCACTATTAATAATTTTCAATTTCGCGTGCTCTACTCCGATAATCGCCAAATACATTTATTGCGTTTAACAATTTTATAACGATAAAACCTGTGTTCACCTATATGTTATAGGCGTTGTCATGCTTGCGATCTGAGCATGACAGTTGCACCCCTAATGCCTTCGCCGATTAATCACCTAGTCAAATTTTATGTCGCCATCCATCTTCAGCCAACGCCTCACGCAATTGCCTAACGGATTACAACTCATCATCGCACTTATTGCAGGCAGCTTAATCACCTTAAGCCTTGCGCCTTTTGATCTGTGGCCGCTATCTATTGTAGCGCTAACAATATTCGCCCTGCTTATCAACGCGCAAAGTACAAAGCAGGTGTGGTGGCGCAGCTGGTTTTTTGCAGTGGGAATGTATGCAACAGGCGTCTCGTGGATTTATGTCAGCATTAGTGGTTTTGGGGGGGCGCCAGCCCCGCTCGCCATTTTGTTGGTTGCCCTTTTTGTATTTTTTATGGGCGCATTTTTTAGCCTGCCATTTTATATTTTTGGCCGTTGGTTTAGCTCGCGCCCATTCAGTTTATTTATTGCATTCCCCGCTACGTGGTTAATCAGCGAATGGTTGCGCACTTGGCTGCTAACAGGCTTCCCGTGGTTGTTTGTAGGTTATGCCGATTTACATTCATGGCTATCAGGTTGGGCGCCCATTTTGGGCGTTATGGGGTTGAGCACTATAACCGCCTTTACCTCAGCCGTAATCGCTCACTGCATTTACTCCCCCCCCCGGAAGATAGCAAATCTCATCGCCATAGCCTGTGTATCCGTGTTCTGGGGCACAGGTTATCTACTCACTGAAACACAATGGACACAGGTTGAGAAAACACCCACTACCGTAGCCTTTTTTCAACCAGATGTGAAACAAGAAAACAAATGGCAAGCGGATTTCCGCAGCGCCAATATAACCATGTTGCGCGAAAAAACAGAACCACTCTGGGGCCACAATATTGTGATCTGGCCTGAATCTGCAGTGACTGAAATTTACAGTGAGGCTTTACCCTTTTTGAACGAAATGAATCGCAAAGCTTCGGATACTCAAACCAGTTTAATTACCGGCATTATTTATGATGATGTTTATAAGGATGTGTACTACAACTCGATTGTCGGTTTCGGCAATGCCATGGGCATTTATCACAAACGCCGCCTAGTGCCTTTTGGTGAATATGTGCCGATGGAATGGCTGCGCAATTTAATTCAGTTTTTTAATTTACCCACGTCTTACATCAGCTTGGGGCCTGATAATCAACACGGCATTAAAGCGGGCGATTTACTGATTTCCCCCTCCGTTTGCTATGAGGTAGCCTTCCCCGATTTAGTCGCACGCAGCGCGATAGATTCACAACTGCTGATGTCCGTCAGTAATTTAGGTTGGTTTGGTGATTCACTGGGGCGCCACCAATTTATGCAAATGGCACAAATGCGCGCGCTAGAAACCCAACGCTATTATGCGTACAGCACCAACAATGGGCCTAGCGCTATTTTTGATCGCAAAGGCAACATTACTGCACAGAGTCGCGCCTTTGTGCAAACCACCTTAAGTGGTGAGGTGTATGCTGCCAATGGTTCAACACCCTTTATGCGCTGGGGCTCGTGGCCGTTGGTTATTCTTAGCATTCTTGCATTGGTGTTACTACGCGTTTTAAGTAAAAAAAATCCAGACCTTTAGTCTGGATTTTTTATTAGCACATTCTTTTATCAAGCTGATTCGGCTTGCAAACGTTGCGTATCACTCAGCAAATTTAATAATTGCTTTTGCTGATTTACCGCACTAATTACTTCGCTGCGAGGCGATAAAGGCGAAGTGCCTACCCACTCAAAACGCCAACGCCATAATTGTGGGCTGATAAGGTCTCCACGTAATTCAACCATCTCAAAACGACGCGCGTCTAAATGAAACAGCTCACGTAATTGAAACGCAAAATGCTCTGCATTTTTTGCCACCAAACTGGATGCCTGTTGGGCAAGTGCTGCTACAAATACATATTCACGACCAAACGCTGATCTATGGTAAACAGCCAAATGCACAGGCTGACCCAAACGATTTTGCAAAGTAAGCGTCGAAAAGGGATTTGATAATGACATGAGATTTTCCTTCTTTTTATGTTTCTCTCATAGAGACAATCTGGTTCCACTAAAATTCCATTTCTAAGTACATGTGCACTTATAAAATTTTCCATTGAATAGTAGCGGCCTTAAGCTTCTAGCGGCGCGAATTCTACGGGGGATTTATGACAGTTAAAATATAAATATTTATGTTTAACGATTCAGTCTAAAAAAGTTAACCGGTGTTTAAAGTTTGAGCAAAACCAGAAAGGTTATGTTTCTTTTGGTGGCTGAAAGGTGACGTATATAGACAGATAAAGTAACAATCGTCATTTCCTTATTACTGAATCCCTTGTTCACGCATAAATGCAGACCCTCCATAAACGCCAGCCCTACATAAATACATATCAACTCTATTCTTAAAGATTACTTATCCGGCACTAAGAATATCGCTTGCATCAACATATTGAACCAAACCACTATTCGCCGTTACAGGCTCAATCGTTGTACAGCTGTCATTTTCTGCAAACGTCGGAGCGGAAGCGTCCGCATGTAGATCAGCAAAATTAAATAAGTTAGTATCCGCCAATTGCGATGGCGCAACATTCTTGATTGCAGAGAACAAAGTTTCGGTACGACCGGGATATTGTTTTTCCCACGTATGCAACATGTCTTTAATAACTTGGCGCTGCAAATTTTCTTGCGAGCCGCAGAGATTGCACGGAATAATGGGGAAGCCTTTCGCCTCTGCAAACTCAATAATGTCTGCCTCACTGCAATAGGCCAAGGGGCGAATCAGCACATTGCGCTTGTCATCTGATAAGAGTTTAGGCGGCATAGCTTTCAACTTACCGCCATAAAACATATTTAAAAACAAGGTTTCGATAATATCGTCACGGTGATGCCCCAGGGCAATTTTGGTTGCGCCAATCTCATCTGCAAAATCATACAAAGTCCCGCGACGCAAACGCGAACAAAGGCCACAGGTAGTTTTACCTTCGGGAATAATTTCTTTAACAATGCTGTAAGTATCTTTTTCAATAATATGAAACGGCACACCAATGCGGGTTAAGTATTCGGGCAAAACATGCTCTGGAAAACCAGGCTGTTTTTGATCCATATTGACCGCCACAATCTCAAATGAGATGGGCGCCGTTTTTTGTAGGCTAAGCAAGATATCCAACATAGTGTAAGAGTCTTTGCCGCCAGAAAGACACACCATGACCTTATCACCATCCTCGATCATGTTGTAATCCACTATGGCAGTGCCCACCAAACGGCGCAGGCGCTTTTGCAACTTGTTAAATTCCAGACGATCCTGGCGAACATGCAATTCTTTCATAGGGTTTGGCTCACAACACAAATCTGCCAAGCGGCTCACCGAACATTGGCATTTGAGGAAAAGGCGCGCATTGTACGGATTTTGCGCATGCGAGGGAATGGACTTCGCAAAAGATTATACCTTGCGGCAAAAGCGGCAAAGCTAATAAGTCCATTAAGGGAAATGCTTTGCCGCTGGGATTAACGCAAGAACCAGAAATAGCCAGTATTGCTTGAAAAATCAGCAATACGCTAGCCTTTAGTCACTGTTCGCGACTGGCATAGGCTTTGCTCAATACCTATTAACGATTATTTATTTTTTGAGTAGAAACCTATGGCGCTACTGCAGTCAGTTTGGCAGAAGTTATCCGGCAAGAGCAAAAAGACAGCCTCACCCGATACCATTGCCAACCAAGCTCTACTATTAACCCCAGTATTGGAGCTCGCAAGCGCCAATACTGCTGCAAAAAAAATCCTCAAAGAATCTATCTCAGACCAATATCAGCCGTTATGGCAATTACTCAACAAGCGTCAGATTCTTGAGGTCAAAGTAGACGGTAGCAACCTCGGTTATCAAACTCTGATTATGGCTATCGATATTCAACGCGGCCTCTTGTGGTTGGACGATTTATTCCCCAGCCAGCACTTGCTAGAAACGGGTGATCGCATCACCCTTCGCCATCACCGAAACGGTGAACAACTTAGTTTTAGCTCACCCATAGTCGCTTGGGGCAACCAATACGGCGCTCATGGTCTAGCGATTATGCTGCCAGAAGAACTCAACTATCAGCCACGCCGGCAATTCCGTCGTGCCAATCTTATGGGGCGCCCTAGCCTGTCGGTAAAAGTACGCGCCATAGGACAAGAAATTAGCTACGGAAGCGTGTTGGATTTATCCAACGGCGGCCTAAAGGTAAGTGTTCCCGGCAATATGCTGAGTCAATTGCGTCACGGAGCCTTGCTGCCACTGTGCGAATTAAACTTAAGTAATGAGCTAACCCTGCGTTGTAGTGCCCGAGTACGCGCTTTTCGGTTATTGCGGAGCCCTCATCGCAATACCCAAATCAGTCTAGAATTTGTGGATATGCCCGCCGAACAGCAGCAATATTTGCAGCAATTTGTTAATAACCTGCTTTATCTACAGCAATCCGATGATATGCACGCCCTGCGCTCTGCCTGATCAATAAGGATTTGCAAATTTCTGCATTAATTTGAACTAAGCTTAATTGGCGAACCATCACACGAACGCCTGTTGCTAGCAAACTGCTATGGCTAAGAACGTGACGAACACACTAACGCGATGCATAAATCACCAACACTCATAAAAGTCTCAATTCAGGAACCTACCATGAAAAATAATGGTCCTATCACGGGTCGCGAAGTCACCTTATCCACTCACGATGAAATCGTTTCATCCACCGATCTACGCGGCACTATTCTGTTTTGTAACGACACCTTCTGCAAAATCGCGGGCTTTAGTCGCGATGAACTTATAGGCCAACCGCACAATGTCCTGCGCCATCCACATATGCCCGCTCCAGTATTTGCGGGTTTCTGGCAGACCTTACGTAGCGATAAACCCTGGATGGGAATTGTCAAAAACCGCTGTAAAAATGGTGATCATTATTGGGTAGATGCCTATGTAACGCCAGTCCACGACCACGGCCAAGCCGTAGGCTACGAATCCGTACGCGTAAAAGCCAGCCCTGAACGTATTAGACGCGCAGAATCTGTGTATCAGCGCATCCAAGCAGGCCAGCCTGTCAATAACCTCGGTGAAAAGCTCTGGGCCAACTGGGGTAATGCCCTACTTATTGCTCTGCTGGCCTTCGTGGTGATGGGGATTATCGCCTTTGTTGTAGGCCACCCAGGTATTGGCCAATTGTTAGCTTTAGCGCTCGCCGGTATCGCAATCGGTTTTAGTGCTCATCAGATGCACATCTCCAATCTGACCAATACCCTGGAGGAAGCTCGCAAAATCATTAATGACCCTATCGCGGCCTATATTTACACAGGACGTTGCGATATTCAGGGAGAAATACAACTGGCTCAAATTGCTCAAGAAGCGCGCCTTCGTACGGCATTAGGGCGCTTTGGTGAATCCACCTATGAAATGCATTTAAAGGCCAGAGCGGCGCATGAACAAGCACAAAAAACCTACAAGGATATACACGCACAACAGCATGAAACCACTAATGTAGCCAATGCCATGCAGCAAATGTCTCTGGCAGTTCAAGAGGTAGCCCTTAGCGCTAGCCGTACATCATCAGCTACCAGTCAGGCGATCAATGAAGTAACGTCAGGACAACACGTTATTTCGGTTGCCAACGCTGCAGTTGCAGATTTATCTAAAACCGTGGGCGATCTTGGTCAGGTGTTAAATAAATTACAGGAGGATAGTGGCAAAATTGCCAATGTAGTTGATGTTATTCGCGGCATTGCGGAACAAACTAACCTGCTCGCGCTAAATGCCGCCATTGAAGCCGCTCGCGCGGGCGAACAAGGGCGTGGATTTGCGGTGGTCGCCGACGAAGTTCGGCATTTAGCCCAACGCACACAGGAATCCACACAGCATATTCAAGAAATTATTGGTAACTTAGGCAAGGCGACCAGCGCTGCGAGTGACAACATGGACAACTGCCAACAACTCGTCAACCGCAGTGTAGATGAAATGGGTAATGTGCACAGTGCACTGAGTGCAATCGCTCATTCTGTGAATGGTATCGATCAAATGTCTCATCAAATCGCCGCCGCCGCCGAAGAACAATCGCAAATGGCGAAAGAAATTGAATTCAACACAAATAATATTGCCCAAATTAGTAACCGCGCACAGGATCAAGTGAGTGATGCAGATCGCCTCAGCCATGAAATGGCCGAGCTCTCGCAAAAACAAAAAGATTTAATTGCGCGATTTAAATAAAAAATACGCAATTTATTGCAGCAGCTATCGCCCCCACAGTCTGGCAGTGCGAATAATTAAGCCAACAAAGTCCACTGCCATAAGCTAAAATGAAACCATACGATACACAGGTTCACAGTGTATTTTTTTGATTTTATATAAGAGTGCTCTATGTTGTCTGCAACTGAAATAGCCCAACTTGATCGTGAATATCTTTGGCATCCCTATACCTCTTTTACCCATCCATCCCCCGTTTTTCCCGTGCGACGCGCTCAGGGCGTGCATATCGAACTGGCTGATGGTCGCAAACTTATCGATGGCATGTCATCTTGGTGGAGTGTATTGCACGGTTATAATCACCCTGCCATTAATCAAGCCATTAAAAACCAGTTGCATCAATTTGCCCATGTGATGTTTGCCGGCTTTACCCATGAGCCCGCCGCAAAACTTGCACAAACCCTCGTTGAAATTACACCGGAAGGTTTAAACAAAGTTTTCTTTTCTGACTCAGGCTCCGTTGCCGTTGAAGTCGCATTAAAAATGGCTATTCAATATTGGCATGCGCAGGGTCAAGCGCAACGCACGACGTTTGTTGCCTTAAAACAGGGCTATCACGGTGACACCTTCGGTGCTATGGGGGTGTGTGATCCGCACTCTGGCATGCACCATTTATTTCACCAAAATTTCAGCCGGCATTTATTTGCTGATGCGCCCTCGTGTAAATTTGATGAAGAATTTGACGAGCAGAGCTTTACGAATTTTTCTAATTTATTGCAGCGTAATCGCCAAAAAGTAGCGGCAGTTATACTCGAACCTATTGTTCAAGGCGCCGGCGGTATGCGCTTTTACTCACCCGAATTTTTACGCCGCGTACGCCTACTCTGCAACAAAATCGACGTGTTATTAATTGCCGATGAAATTGCCACAGGTTTTGGCCGTACCGGAAAATTATTTGCGTGCGAACATGCAGGCATAAGCCCCGATATCATGTGTATTGGCAAAGCATTAACCGGCGGCTACATCACGCTCGCAGCAACACTTTGTAATGACAAAGTCAGCAATGGTATTTGCAATAGCGCTCAGAGTGCATTTATGCACGGCCCGACCTATATGGCCAACCCTCTCGCCTGCGCCGCCGCTAATGCCAGTATTGAGTTGTTAGTGAAAAATGATTGGCAAAATAAAGTTATGCAAATTGAAGCGCAATTAAAAAAAGAACTAGATGTATGTCGCTCGCTACCTCAAGTCACTGACGTACGTGTATTGGGTGCTATAGGCGTAGTCGAACTGAAAAAGCCAGTCAATATCAGTGAACTACAACCTAAATTTGTTGAGCAAGGTATTTGGGTAAGGCCTTTTGGCAATTTAATATATTTAATGCCGCCTTTTATTATTAATGAAGTCGAATTACGCCAACTGACCACCGGCGTAGTAGACGTTGTGAAATCGCTCGCCAGTTGAATGGCAATCAATGAAAATTATTTCTATCGCAATAGCGTTAATCCTAAGTGTTTCTGCCAGTGCCTTTGCCGATAAAACTGTGATGGTTTATCGCTATTGGGATTGGGGGAAAACACCAAAACGCGATGATTATGAAGTAGAGGTTCTGCGTACAGCGCTGGAAAAAACACGCAACGACTATGGCGACTTTGCCATTGTTCGCCATTTAGAATCTTTTAGCACCTCTCGTGCAAGACGAGAAGTTAATCGCGGCGAACTTTTAAATATACAACCCGGCCCATGGCGTCCACTAGAAATTAATGCAAACCAACTCTTAGAGCGCAGCATTCGAATCAATGTCCCTATTTTGAACGGATTGCTCGGCTATCGACAATTACTTATTCGCAAAGAGGATGTCGAAAAGTTTCGTACCATCACTCAAGAACCACAACTCAAAGCGCTGGTTGCAGGACAAGCACACGGCTGGGTGGACGTGGACATTTATAAACACAATGGTTATAAAGTGGATGACAATGGCAATACGGATTCGCTCATGTCTATGCTGGCCAATAAACGCTTTGATTATTTCCCTATGAGTATTGCTGAGATCGAATCCATTCTCGCAGCCAATCCAGACTACTCCACAAAATTTACTACAGCACCAGGTATTATTATTTATTATCCTTTCCCAATAATATTCTACGTCAGTATTCATCAACCATTATTGGCTGAACGCGTTGATAAGGGATTAAGAATAATGGAAAGGGATGGATCTTTAACTGCGCTCTTCAATAAATACTACAGCCAAGAAATCAATGCTATCAAAAAACAAAAACCACACTGTTTTGTATTAGAAAATCCATTATTACCGGATGAGTTAAAACAGAAAAACCCTACCCTGCTCGAAAACTGAAATCGACTTTAATTTCACAATTTCAAACAAAAGCCATCAAGAAAATTATTGCAAGAATGGCTTTGCATGAATTATTGAATTTTTTTAATGCCAACTGCTGCGCGCAACTCTTGTAAAAAGGGCTTGCTATAAGCTCGAGCTTTTTCTGCGCCAGCCTGTAAAACCGCTTCGATATGCACTGGGTTTGCCATAAGTGCTTCGTATTTTTCGCGAGCTTCACCGAGTTGATTATTGATCAACTCAAACAATTGCTTTTTAGCCTCGCCCCAAGCAATACCTTCCGCAAATGCTTGACGCATTTCTGCTGTTTGCGCGGGCGTTGCAAAGGCTTGCCAAATTTGGAATACGGTAGAGGTATCCGCATCCTTAGGTTGTCCCGGTTCAAGTAAATTGGTCAGAATTTTATTAATGGATTTTTTCAATTGCTTTTCAGGTAAAAATAATGGAATGGTATTGCCATAACTTTTACTCATTTTGCGACCATCTAATCCCTGCAAAACCGCCACATTGTCATCCACAACAGCTTCCGGCAATACAAAATGTTCGCCGTAGTGATGATTAAAACGAGCGCCTATATCACGCGCCATTTCAATGTGTTGAATTTGATCTTTACCAACCGGTACTTTTGTAGCCTTGAACATTAAAATGTCCGCCGCCATTAAAATGGGATAAGAATAAAGCCCCATCGTAATGCCAAAATCTGGGTCATCTCCTGCGGCTACATTCACATCAACTGAGGCTTTATACGCATGAGCACGGTTCATGAGCCCTTTGGCAGCCATGCACGTTAGCATCCAACAGAGCTCAGGAATTTCTGGCACATCGGATTGACGATAAAAAATCGCGTTCTCGGTATTTAATCCTAACGCTAACCAAGTTGCGGCAATTTCGCGGGTAGATTGGTGTACCAACGCCGGATCATGACATTTAATCAACGCATGGAAATCTGCCAAAAAATAAAACGATTGCACATCGGCACGCGCACTGGCCTCAATTGCAGGACGAATTGCACCCACATAGTTACCCAAATGGGGCGTACCTGTCGTGGTAATACCGGTAAGAACACGTTGCTTACTCATAATGATGGTCTTTAAGCTGGTAAGAGGAGATTAAAAAAGAAAGGCGGCATTATACAGACAAGCCATGTGATGGGTAATAATCGCACCAAGAAAATAGGACTGACCGACCCGATGCGAGTTAACTGTACACTTGATATATACCGGCATCCTTAAGAATTAGGGTTTCAAACCCCGCTTGATTTAACAGTTGCGCGGCAACATCCGCACGGCGACCCGCATCGTCAGTTACTACATACACTTGCGCATGATCCAAGTTGGGTAAATTTTTGCGCAGTAAACTAAGCGGAATATTGCGGCTTTCAGGCACGGATTGAAAGCGGCGTTCTAAGGGCAAACGTACATCCAAAATTTGGTAGCGATCTTTCAATTCCGCACTGCTGAGTAACTCGTCGAAGAGAATAAAACGGCGCACGGGCTCCTGCAGTAAGGTAATAAAATCCTCTTTCCCCAAACACATCAATTTACCCGCAGTGAGCATTTTGATGGTTGCATTGCGCGTAGTGTCGCCCACCAACGCTTCTTCGCCAAAATAATCGCCGGGACGCAAGGCCGCCAGTATATTACCCTGCTTATCCAACACAGTGGCACTGCCGGTTTCCAACACATAAAAAAAATCGCCACGCTCACCTTCACGAATGACCAACTCATCGGCTGCCACGATTCGCGATTTAAAACGCATAAATAATTGGCGAATATTACCGGGAGGAATTTTATTGAAAAATGGGGATTGCAATAGACTCGACATCCAATCACCTTCGTCCGACAACGATGAGGATGAGGATTCTTGAGCGCGCGGCGCTTCAGTATTCACTTCGCTGCCACTTTCACTCCAAGCAAGCACTAAATCAGAAAAATCGCTTTCGACCGCTAGCACCACCACAGCAGATTTTGCAACTGCGGATACTTTAGTAGGGGAACTGCTGTTAAGCGGTACGCGATGGATATCTTCTTCATTGCTAATAGACGTAATCGCAAACTGCGAATCAATTAAATCTACTGAACCACTCACTAGATACAGCAGTTGATTCATATCGCGACCACGCTTGAAAATTATCGCACCTTTGCTGTATTCCTTCAGGTGGGCTTTTTCAATGACTTTGGCTAAGTATTCAAACGTCAGCGTATTAAAAGGCGAGAATCTAGCCAGTAATTCATGAGTGAGTTGCATAATAACCCCAGTCTAGCTTTTGCACATGTTGTAGTGATGGACTTTGAATGAACCGTCTCACTGACGAGCAACATCCAGAAACCCTATCTGGTGAAGCCCTTTATGGTTATGAACCAAATTATAAACAACCTGTGCGCAGAAAAAGCCAGTAATTGCCGAGTATTAGCACTAAATCACATTCGCCAAAATTTATTTACGCGTTAGAAGTGCAACGACTGACTGTAGCGATAAAAAGCAGACGCTATTTGATACAGCAGATGGGCATCCTTAACACCAGCTAATTCCCGGATAGAATGCATGGCAAACGTGGGGGCACCAACATCAATGGTTTTAATACCCACTTCAGACGCCACTATGGGTCCAATCGTACTACCGCAACCCATATCTGTGCGCGCCACAAAAATCTGTAAGGGCACCTTGGACTCATCAGCAAGCCAGTGGAAAAAACCACTGGTTTCACTGGTAGTTGCGTAACGCTGGTTAGCATTGATTTTAACCACAGGGCCAGCATTTAATAATGGCCCGTGATTTTCATCGTGACGGTCAATATAGTTTGGATGTACACCGTGGGAATTATCTGCAGAAATCATCAGCGAACGTTCTATTACGCGAATGCGCGTTTCCGCATCAGGAATTAAACGTTCTAAAAATTGTTGCAACATAGGGCCTTTAGCACCACAACAGGAGGTGCTACCCACTTCTTCGTGATCGGTACAAATTAATAAGCTGGATACATCATTGCCAGCTTGCACAATTGCTTGCGTACCGACAAAACAACTTAATAAATTATCCAAACGCGCACTGGCAATAAAATCTTGCTGCATACCCACCAGCGCAGGTGCTTGAGTGTCGTACAAGCTAATTTCGTAATCCAATATTTTTTGTACTCTTAATGCAGGAGCAGTACGTTTCAACTCTTCCGATAAGAGTGTTTTAAAGTTGGGTGCCAGAGTTTGCTCAGGCGACAACTGTAACAATACGGGCACAATATCCTTTTGCGGATTAATACTGCGTGCATTATTGGCTTCACGATCCAAATGAATCGCGAGACTTGGAATCACGGCGATAGGCTTTTTAAAATCGACTAAGGCACTGGCAATTTTATTGTCAACCGAGACATAAGTGACGCGGCCAGCAAGCGATAAGTCGCGATCAAACCACGGCGCCAATAAAGCGCCACCGTACACTTCCACACCTAATTGCCAATAACATTTCCGCGTTAACTCGGGTTTCGGTTTTACTTTTAAACAAGGGCTGTCAGTATGTGCGCCAAACAGACGAATACCCGTTTCTAAGAGTGCCTTACTACCGTAAATAAAAGCGATGATAGACGAGTCATTACGCCTCACAAAATAGCGCTTACCGGGCTGCAGTTGCCAAGCATCGTGGTCATACAACTCTTCAAAATGAGCAGCAGCTAATTGTTCGGCAATAGTTTTTGCTGCATGAAAAGCCGTAGGTGATGCTTGCAGAAAATGCATTAATTGTTGATTAAATTCAGCTTGTGACAGTAGATGAGACATGATCAATTACCTGCAATTACTGCGCATAAAAAAGAAAAAATTACAGCGACTCAGTGCGTATACGCTGACGCTTTTGCCAAGAAACCGAATCGCGCAAGTACACGGGTTGCGCATCCAAAATAGAGACAGTGTTTGCTATCGCAAATTCGTTAAGAGCCAAATATAAAATATCTTTAGCATTCGGCTGCGCAGACTGAATAACCTGTTCTGGCATTAAATTGCGTAAATCTTCATAGTGCCACCCTGGACCAATCGCTACAAATTGTCGATTCAAATCAACAATTTCTGACTGCGTTAATAATTGCGCTGGCTTAACCACAAACTCATGTGTTAACGGCTGATTATTTGCCGCAAAAAGCCCCCAATAAATTTCTTCCATACGTGCATCAAGTGCGACCAATAATGGCAATTTATTGTGTGGATGCTCCGCTGCAAAACCCTGCGCCATTGCCTGTAGCGTTGAAATAGGAATTACCGGCAGATTTGCACCAAAGGCCAGACCTTGTACTATTCCCATACAAATGCGCAAGCCGGTAAATGAACCAGGGCCACGACCATAGGCAATGGCGTCGAGATTGTGTAATTCACACCGTGCCTCATGCAATATTTCATCCACCATCGGCAATAACCTCTGGGTGTGACTTTTTGCGGCCATTTCAAAAAAATGCGTCGTCTTTCCATTGCAATGCAATGCAACCGAACAAGCATCAGTGGAAGAATCAAGCGCTAAAATACTGGTCATGAATTTTCAAAATAAATAAAAAATTGCGATAAAAAAATAGGCTCACTAGGAGCCTATGAGAATTTCTACAAGCAGAGACTTAACTCAATACAGAGAGTAATTGCTTGCGAATTGCATCAACACTACCCACACCATTAATACGTGTGTAGGTTGGCGCATTGCGTTTACCTTCTGCGGCTAAAGCCTGATAAAAACCAACCAGTGGTTTGGTTTGCGCGTGATAGACACTCAAACGTTTACGCACAGTTTCTTCAGAATCATCTGGGCGCTGCACTAGTGGTTCGCCAGTAATATCATCGTGATCAACAACTTTAGGTGCATTGTGGATAATGTGATATACGCGCCCAGAAGCTTCATGTACACGACGACCACTCAAACGCGCAACTATTTCTTCATCTGACACATCAATTTCAATGACATGATCTATGTCGATTCCCGCTTCCAACAGCGCTTCAGCCTGCGGGATAGTGCGCGGAAAACCGTCAAACAAAAAACCATTCGCACAATCACTTTGTGTAATGCGCTCTTTCACCAGCGCAATAATCAAATCATCAGAAACTAAACCACCAGCTTCCATAATATCTTTCGCTTGCAGACCCAAGGGCGTACCCGCTTTTACCGCCGCGCGCAGCATATCGCCGGTAGAAATTTGGGGAATACCAAACTTCTCCATGATCAGTTGCGCCTGGGTCCCCTTTCCTGCACCAGGTGCACCTAATAAAATCACTCTCATTACGGATTGCTCCTCACATTAGCTCAAATCATCTAGGCACTGAAAAATCGACTGATTTCAACAGCGATGCGCTAGGCCTTTAGGTTATTGTATAAATGCCAACAAGCGCACAAAACGTGCCAGTAAAAAAGGCGTTACGATACACGTCCAGAGCCCCAATCACAACCTAATCCACTAGCTTGACCTACAGAAGTTACCGCAATCCGTTACCGGTAACAGCTCTACATTCAAGGTTTATACGAGAGATCACGAAGAACTACTGTAAAGCACTAGTTCAGTGCAATATTTTTGCGAAATGTTTGGGCTATTGGTTCAATACTCATCCTCTTTATGTTGTGCAGGTTGATATTTCATCCTACAATTACTCGATAATGACAATTATTGAGAATATTCTTTATGGTATCCAATGTAGAGCTCGACGAATACGATCGCAAAATTTTGCGTGCCCTGCAGGAAAATGCTGATTTTTCTATGGCAGATCTGGGTAATCTGATTGGGCTATCACACACACCTTGCTGGCGCAGACTGAAGCGCTTGGAAGGAGAAGGTGTTATCCGTAGCAAAGTTACTTTATTGGACGCCAAAAAAATTGATTTAGGTGTGCGTGTTCACGCCTTTGTGACGGCCAAAAATCACGATGAAGAAGCCTTGAGCACCTTTGAAGAAGCCGTGCAATCCATTCCTCAAATCGTAGAATGCTATTCCACTAGCGGCGACAAAGATTACATATTGCAGATTGTGATTAACAGTGTTGAAGAATATGAAAAGCTGTTGCGTAGCACTCTATTGAAACTGCCCAATGTTGGCAGTATTCATTCAACCTTCTCCCTGAAACAAATCAAATACACCACTCAGTTGCCCATTTAAGGCCGTGGTTAATTCATACCTTACTCTGCACCAAGGCCGCCTACACACAGGTATTTAATATTGAGGTAATCCTCGATTCCATAAAGCGAACCTTCACGCCCCCATCCCGATTGTTTTATGCCACCGAACGGAGCCATTTCGTTAGAAATTAAACCTTCGTTCACACCGACCATACCCACCTGTAATTGCTCCGCCACGCGCCAAACACGTGCATGATTTTGTGTATAAAAATAAGCCGCCAAACCATAATCCGTATTGTTAACCCAATTGATCAGTGTGGAGTCATCGGAAAATTTCACCAAGGCAGCGACAGGAGCAAATACTTCTTCGCCGCAGATTTGAGCGTCATGGGGAACATCAATCAACAACGTGGGAGGATAAAAATGCCCTTGAGCTAAATGGGAAGATAATACTGGTCGCTCACCGATAACTTTTTTCGCACCGCGCGCAATCGCATCAGCCACTAAACGTTCAGCTTTTGCTAGTGCACGGGTTTCTATTAATGGGCCTATTGTAGTTAATGAATTAAACCCATCACCAACCACAAGTTGCGCAATCGCCTGTGCGAATTTTTCAGTAAATTCAGCATAGATATTTTCTTGAATATAAAAGCGATTGGCACATACACAAGTTTGCCCCGCATTGCGAAATTTTGAAGCTATGGCGCCCGCAACAGCGGCATCTATATCCGCATCATCGAACACAATAAACGGAGCATTACCACCTAATTCCAACGAAATTTTTTTAACGCTGGAAGCACATTGCGCAATAAGTTTTTTACCAACAGCGGTAGAACCCGTAAACGTAATTTTTTTTACTAATTCATTACGTGTTAACTCGCCACCAATAGCAACCGCATCTTCACCGCACACAATATTAATTACACCCGCAGGAATGCCTGCTTCCTCTGCCAATACCGCTAACGCAAGTGCCGATAGCGGTGTTTGCGCCGCCGGTTTTGCAACCAGCGTACATCCCGCCGCTAAGGCTGGTGCTAATTTCCTTGCAAGCATAGCAATCGGGAAATTCCACGGCGTAATAGCACCGACAACACCTACGGGTTGCTTAATCACGAACAAACGTTTGTCATTCGCAGGCGGTGCAATCACATCGCCATAAATGCGTTTCGCCTCTTCAGAAAACCATTCAATATAACTCGCGCCATAAACAATTTCACCGCGCGCTTCCGCCAAAGGTTTACCCTGCTCTAGCGTGAGAATTTGCGCAAGATCCTCTTGATTAGCGATGAATAAATCAAACCACTTACGTAAAATTTTACTGCGCTCTTTCGCCGTTTTATCGCCCCAACTTTTTTGAGCACTATGGGCGGCTGTGATAGCACGTGCCGTTTCAGCAGCGCCAGCATCGGCTACTTGCGCAATGACGTCGCCCGTAGCGGGGTTAGTCACAGCAAAAACCTTGTGTGAATCAGCGCTGCACCATTCGCCATTAATAAAAGCTTGGGTACGCCAGAGGGAAGAATTGCGAAGAGAAATCATGAAGGCTCCAGACAATGAGCCTTGGCACTTTTTACCAAGACTTAATTGCTATCGATGCAATTTTAAACTGACTTTTATCAAGCGTTGATTATTCATAGAAAGCACCACGAACTCCACATCGCCTAATCGCACTCGATCGCCCACGACTGGCTGACGATATTTGCTAAAAATGTAGCGCGCGATACTCCAATTCGCCATTTCAGGCGGCACAGGAAAGTTGTAGACCAGACTCAAATCAGATAATTTTGCGCGTGAATTCAACACGAATTCACCGAAGAATGCTTGCGCGGATAAGCGCTCATTCTCTTGCATACCCACCAGCATTTTATCGAGTGCTTCCAATTCAGTGGGTAGGCTGAGCAAAAAAATATGGTCATCCGCTAAAAATTTCTGCTCCGGCACCAAAACCACAGGGTTGCCATCGCGCAATAAACAGAGCAATTGGGTTTTGTTGGGCAAATGCAAGCCGCCTACTGTTCGACGTAATGCGGGGCTGCCCTCAGCCAACTTGTAGCCCACAAATTCATGGCCAACTTGCCCCGGCACACCCAACTCTACGCGCTGTACGCGTGAGCTACTTGTGGGTACATTTAAGTTCAACCATTTCGCTAAGGGGCCGACCGTCCAACCCTGTACCACCAATGAAATCAACACAATAAAGAAGGCGATATTAAAAAAGAAAGTCCAGTTTTCAACACCCGCCAACCACGGAAACATCGCCAACACAATAGGCACAGCACCGCGTAACCCTACCCAGCTGATAAAGGTTTTTTCCTGCCATGAAAATTGAAACGGTAGTAAGCATAACCACACCGCCAAAGGTCGCGCCAAAAACATTAACAATACCCCTACCAACAACGCGCTGGTGGCGTAATGCATGAGTTGATGTGGCGATACCAGTAAACCTAACATAAGGAACAAACTGATCTGCGCCAACCACGCAAAACCATCGTGAAAGCGCTGAATATTGTAGAGACCGCGCGACACGCGATTGCCTACCATCAAGCCGGCCAAGTACACTGCCAAGAAGCCACTGGCATGCATCACCGCCGCCAGACCAAAAATAAATACACCGCCGAACAACGCCAATAAAGGGTATAAACCGGGGCTTAACTGCAAACGCTCAATGCCATAGGCGAGGATGCGTCCGCCCACCAAACCTACCACAGTTCCCGCGCCCATCTCCCACACAAACAACCACAACATTGACCAGCTGAAATGCGCCTGCTGAGTTACCATCAGCTCCACCAACATAATGGTGAGAAACACTGCCATAGGGTCATTAATACCCGATTCAATTTCGAGCGTTGCACCCACACGTGACTTAAGGGTTAAGCCCTGCATGGTCAGCACAGAAAAAACAGCTGCAGCATCAGTAGAGCCAACAATCGCGCCCAGCAGCAAACCATGCACCCAAGACAAGCCGAGAATCCAAGCCGCCAAACCGCCACAAACCCCCACAGTAATCACCACACCGATGGTGGCTAGCGAAAGTGCAGGCCGTAAACCTACGCGAAACAGGTGAATTTCTGTGCGTAAACCACCATCAAACAAAATCACGGCCAAAGCCAAAGTGCCCATAAAATAGGCAGCTTTTACACTTTGAAACTGAATACCCAGGAATCCGTCTTCGCCCGCCAGCATCCCAATAATTAAAAACACCAACAGCAAAGGCATGCCCATGCGCGGCGAGAGTGTACTGGCAAGAATACTGACGATAAACAGTGCCCCGCCAAACAGCATGACTTGATTCACTTCCATTCAATAAAACCTGTAAAAACAATCAATTAATAGCGATATTTAGGATATTACTACAATCATAGCTGAAAGCATTCTTTAGGCCGAACCGATTTGTTTAGGCCGCCCCCAAATACTGCTATGATTCGCCCAATCTTTCTTTTACTAAGTTGTCCTTCATGCTCAATAATTCTGCTCTGCAACAATTAGCCCAACTCAAAACTACACTTGTCGCTCAAAAAGATATCGCTCAAGGCGTGGTACGCAGCACCACTAAACGCTTTGGTTTTGTAGCACTCGACGATGGTCGTGAAGCGTTTCTCGACCCGGAGCAAATGCTACGTGTGCTGCCCGATGATCGGGTGGAAGTTGAAATTACCACCAACGCAAAAGATCAGCTGGAAGCCAAACTCGAAAAACTTATCGCCAGTACACTCACCACATTTGTGGGGCGCTACGTTAACAAGGGCAATAATTTTTTTGTTGAACCCGATATTTTCAATTTTAATCGCTGGTTATTTGTGCCACCGCAAGATCGTAAAGGCCTCGCCGTGGATGACTTAGTGCACTGTACAATAACTCGCCACCCCTTTAGCGATGGCAAAGCGCAGGTGCGTATTCTGAGCCGATTGGGCAAGGCCGATGAACCCGGCGTAGAAAACCGCTACACCATTGCCAAATACGCATTGCCCAACGAATGGAGCGTACCAGCGCAATCCCAAGCCAGCGGCATTAATTGGTCGCCTTTAGTATTTGACAATGGCGAACTGGATTTGACCCACCTGCCCTTTGTGACTATTGATTCAGAAAATACACGCGACATGGATGACGCCATTTATATCGCCAGCAATGACCAAGGCTGGGAATTAATCACGGCTATTGCAGACCCCACCAAGCAAATTGATTTTGCCAGCCCACTGGAAGTGGCTGCCCGTGAGCGCGCCAGTACTGTGTATTTACTGGGGCAATCTATCACTATGCTGCCTGGAGAACTTTCACACGATACTTATTCGTTGGTTCCCGAAAAAAAGCGCCCCGTTTTAATTTGTAAAATGCAGATAGCGCACAACGGCGAAATTTCCCAGTATGAATTTGCGGAAGCGAAAATTCGCTCGCAACACAAATTAAGTTACCAAGCGGTAGCTGACGACTTAAACGGGGCAAAAAATTTGGTGGATGCTGGCTTCACCGTAAGTGATGAAGTAAAAGCGCTGCTCTGCACGTTAAAAGAGTTTGCACAGGTGCGTGCGGATTATCGTCAAGAACATTCTTTAGTGATGGACGATAAGCCCGACTACTATTTCATTCTCAACGATCAGAAAAAAATTGATCACGTGGACAAACGCGACCGTAATATTGCACAGCGCATGATTGAAGAAGCCATGCTGGTAACTAATATTTGCGCAGGCGAATTATTTTTGAAAAACCCAGGCTACGGAATTTTTTCTACCCACATTGGCTTTCGTACAGAACGCTTAAATGATGCGATTAGTTTGATTGCTGAGGATCGCCCAGATTTAATCGCCGCCGGATTAACGGCAGCCGATTTAACGCAATTAGATAAGTTTCAAGCCTTGCTTAAAGAGCTGCGCACCAACCCTGACAACAACCCCAAAAATTCACCACTACTTTCACTATTGCAACGCATGTTACAAGCAGGCACTTTATCCTTTGAGCCTGTTCCTCATTTTGGATTGGGTTTTAAAGCCTATGCCATGGTGACCTCGCCGATTCGACGCTATAACGATTTTTATAATCATCTTGCCATTAAACGTATTTTGCGTGGTGAACCTAGTATAGAAATAGATGCAAATCTCTTATCAACTCAACTGCAAGAACAAATCAACTTGGGCCGCCAAGCATGTCGCTATCTGGAATTGTGGTTGCAATGTCAGTTTATGACTCAACACATGGATACCTTGCATGAAGCTAGCATTGGTTTGGTCAATTCAAACGGGATTGGTGTGCGCTTGGATGATTTAGGCATTGAAGGCTACTGTATGCTCGCGCCACGTGATGGCGAAATAAAAGCACATTTTGATTCGCGCCGATTAAGTTTAAGCATTGAAGGAAAAACCTATCGCTTGGATGAAAAAGTGTTTGTACTCGTGAAAGAAGTCGATGTAGTAAAACGAAAAATTGCGTTAGAAGTGGTAGACAAAGAAACGGCAGAAAGATTGAGTGCTTGGCTGTAAACTAAAAAGTATTTCTAAAAGGAATCGTCGTCTTCGCACAACGAAGATACAGCGCATAAAACCAATAAGGTAAAAGCACTGTTTATCCGCTGCGCGAGGATGACGACTCCCAACTAAGGATGTCGACGCATGAATAAAAAATATTGGCTCTTCAAAGCCGAACCCCATATTTACGGTGTAGACCACCTCAATGCCGCGCCAGAAAAAATAGGACGCTGGGACGGCATTCGCAATTATCAAGCGCGCAATTTTTTACGCGATCAAGTCGCCATTGATGACGAAGTCTTTATTTACCATAGCAGTTGTAAGCAGGTCGGCATAGTTGGCACTGCCAAAGTCATCAAAGCCGCCTACCCAGACCCCACCCAATTTAATCTCGAAAGTGATTATTACGACCCCAAATCCACCCCCGAAAATCCACGCTGGGTATCAGTGGATATTCAACTTACCCACACATTTCCACGACTGATTACACTTGCGGAAATTAAAGCACAACCTGCGTTAGAAAATATGGTGCTAGTAAAACAGGGACGCTTATCGACTCAGCCGGTAACGAAAGATGAATGGAAATTTATTTTGAAGATGATTTTAAAATAATTCGAAGCACCACAGTATGAATGCCGATATCGTCAATCCGACGACAGAATTTCACGCACTGTTATGGCAAGTTTTTTTGCAATGTAAATTGACCCATAATTAGAAAGATGATCAGAGTCTTTGTATAAAATGTTTCCATCACGCACCCCACTACAAACACTTGCATCACAAAACATATCAGTAGGATCAAATATTATAACCTGAGAAAATTCACTTACCACTTTATAGACAAGTTTTTTATAGCGTTTTGTCCGTGCATCATATAGCGCGCGATCCACACTACATGATAAAAACCTACGTGGTATTATTAATCTAGCATTTC
>Ga0075014_100000113_pt1 | contig 25590 bp, 26 predicted proteins | sample AleBraG_ABR_2014_FD_71472 | JGI IMG/M metagenome (GOLD analysis project Ga0075014, IMG submission 71472) | Freshwater sediment microbial communities in response to fracking from Pennsylvania, USA - Alex Branch Run_MetaG_ABR_2014 | ecosystem: Environmental > Aquatic > Freshwater > Creek >... | reverse complement strand
TCGCTCATCACTAACGCGGATAAATCATCTTGCGTTAATTGCCGACGGACTTCTTGGTCAAACGCTTGCGCAAAAGCGGTAAAATTTTCACGCTCCAAACTCATGCCTGCGGCCATTGCATGCCCGCCAAATTTTTGCAGCAAATAAGGGTAGTGTGCGGCAATAGCATCCAATGCATCGCGTATATGAAAACCGGGAATAGAGCGAGCAGAACCTTTGATGTGACCTTCGCCTGCATCGGCAAATACAATGGTGGGGCGATGGTATTTATCTTTAATCCGCGAGGCAAGAATACCAATAACACCTTGATGCCACGACTCATCAAACAGACAAACACCCCAGGGCAATGAGCTTTGATCGACGGCCAAAACCTGTTGCAACATCGCCATAGCCTCTTGTTGCATGCCTGTTTCAATAACTTTTCGATCGCGATTCAAATCATCCATCTGCATCGCCATTTCACGCGCAAGTGCATCACTGCTGCACAACAAACACTGAATCCCAAGCGACATATCATCCAAGCGCCCGGCTGCATTTAAACGCGGGCCAATAGCAAAACCAAAATCACTTGCAACGACTTTATGAAAAGGTTTATTAGCAATCTCTAACAACGCTTTGATGCCAGGGCGCGCTGCGCCAGCACGAATACGCTGCAAACCCTGCGCAACAAGAATACGATTGTTGTGATCGAGAGGCACCACATCCGCCACAGTACCCAATGCAACCAAATCCAAAAAGCTCGCCATATTGGGCTCAGAAATTCCACTCTCTTCAAACCAGCCCATGTGGCGCAATTCGGCACGTAACGCATTCATGACATAAAAAATAACACCTACACCCGCTAGATTTTTACTGGGAAATTCACAACCGGGCTGATTAGGATTAACAATTGCATCTGCCTCTGGCAATTCATTTCCCGGCAAATGGTGATCTGTCACTATAACTGCAATACCCAATTCGCGCGCAGCGCGCACACCTTCGATACTGGAGATACCGTTATCAACGGTGATAATGACATCCGGTTGTTGCGCCGCCGCCACAGCAACAATTTCCGGTGTTAAACCATAACCGTATTCAAAGCGATTGGGCACTAAGAAATCCACACTGCGCAAACCCATTGCACGCAATGCCAACACAGCTAACGCACTACTGGTTGCACCATCCGCATCAAAATCACCAACAATAATTATTTTTGCACCCGCAACAACAGCATCTGCCAAAATACTAACAGCATCCTGTAGACCTTTGAAATTAGGTTTGTGTAATTGCGCGAGTTGATATTGCAGCTCTTGCCCTCGCTGAATTCCGCGCGCACTGTAAATGCGTTGTAGTAGTGGATGAATGGATGAATCGAATTCGGCTTGTGGTTCGATTGTGCGGCGCTTTATGATTTTTTGCATAAGTAATATTGTTAACTTAATTGGGAGTCACGAGTTTTACGACGCCCATATGATTTTTCAATAACCTAAACAAAAACGCCGCATTAGAAAACCAATGCGGCGCTTCGTTATAGACAAAATACCAAATTATTTACGTACATTAGCCGCCACAAATTCTTGCACGTTTTTCAGCTCTTGCGGCAATACCGTGTAACGTTCCTCGCGCTCAAACAAATCGCTCATGTGATGCGGTAATGCAGGATCTTCCATTTGGCCAGCTTTGCGCACCGCTTCTGGGAATTTCGCCGGATGTGCTGTTGCTAAACACACCATAGGGATATCCTGACGCCGACGTGTTTTACGCGCAGCTTCCACACCAATGGCCGTGTGCGGATCTAACAAATATTCGGTGTTTTCGAATACATCGCGAATCACCTCAATCGTCACCTCATCGCTCACACCATAGCTGGTGAACAATTCGCGCGCGCGCGACAACGCAGATTCTTTTAGGATCATGCTGCCCGATTTGAAATCTTCCATCAATTGACGAATAGCATTGCCATCGCGATCATACAAATCAAACAACATACGCTCAAAATTGCTCGACACCATAATGTCCATACTGGGCGACAAGGTATGTTGCAATTGATGTTTGCTGTGATCGTTACTGCTGATGCAGCGATGCAGAATGTCATTGCTGTTAGTGGCAATCACTAATTGATCAATAGGCAGACCCATTTTTTTAGCTAAATAACCCGCAAAAATGTCACCAAAATTACCGGTAGGCACCGAAAATGCGATAGGGCGATGCGGCGCACCTAGGGCGAGCCCCGCATAAAAATAGTACACAATTTGCGCCATGATGCGCGCCCAGTTGATGGAGTTTACAGCAACCAACTGACGGCCTTCAGGTAAGAAAGACTGATCACCAAAACTTGCCTTCACCATGTTCTGACAATCATCAAAGTTACCTTCAAGCGCAATGTTAAATACATTCGGCGCAAGCACTGTGGTCATTTGACGACGTTGAACATTAGACACGCGATTGTTCGGGTGCATAATGAAAATATCAATATTGTCGCAACGACGGCAACCTTCAATTGCCGCTGAACCCGTATCGCCAGAGGTTGCTCCCATCACCACAACTTTTTGATTGCGCTTTTTCAATAGGTGATCGAGCAAATGGCCTAAAAACTGCAACGCAAAATCTTTAAACGCGAGCGTTGGGCCTTGGAACAACTCCAAAATCCATTCGTTATGTGCGGTTTGTACTAGCGGCGCAATAGCATCGTGACGGAAAGTTGCGTAAGCATCAGCAATGATTTTTTTGAACTCGGCATCGGCAATGGCACCAGCAACAAAAGGCTTCATGACATTAAATGCCAACTCTTGGTAGGACAAACCAGCCCAAGAGGCAATTTCTTCTTTTGAAAAAGTGGGCAAGGTTTCCGGCACATACAAGCCGCCATCCGGTGCTAAACCTGTTAACACCACTTCTTCAAAACTCAGTGCGGGCGCTTGACCGCGGGTACTGATGTATTTCACGTTAATTAACCTTTTACTAAAAATGAATTATTTAAGCGATTCCACACGAATACGCACAACTGCACCTGAAATTGAATCCAATGATTCTATTTTGCTGATAGCAGACGTCATTTTCTTTTCTTGCACACGGTTAGTGAGCAAAATTAATGGCACAGTCACTTCGCCATCTTTCGCTTCTTTTTGAATCAACGCTTCAATGCTGATGCCCGAATCGCTCAAAATAGTTGCAACTTTTGACAGTACACCGGGCTTATCCAGAGCTTGCATACGCAGATAGTAAGCCGTTTCAATGTCTTCCATCGGCAAATGTTTTTGCTCGGTCACAAACTCATCCTGGAAACCGAGGTATGGAACGCGGTGCGCGGGATCAGCCAACAGCGTACGCGCCACATCCACAATATCACCCACTACCGATGAACCCGTTGGCTCAGCGCCAGCACCGGCACCGTAATAAAGGGTTGGTCCAACAGCGTCACCTTTGACCAAGACGGCGTTCATTACACCATCAACATTGGCAATTAAACGCTTCTCTGGAATTAAGGTTGGGTTTACATGCAACTCAATGCCACCCGCCGAGCGGCGCGCCATACCCAAATGTTTAATGCGATAACCCAGCTCTTCCGCGTAGTTAACGTCTTCCGTCGAAATTTTAGTAATGCCCTCGGTGAATACTTTTTTCACATCGAGTGGAATACCAAATGCCAATGAAGCCAGAATCACTAATTTGTGTGCGGCATCAATACCTTCGACATCAAAGGTTGGATCCGCTTCGGCGTAGCCCAAAGCTTGTGCTTCTTGCAACACATCTTCAAACGCACGCCCTTTATCGCGCATTTCAGTAAGGATAAAATTGGTCGTCCCATTGATAATACCGGCCAACCATTCAATGTTGTTTGCTGCCAAACCTTCACGAATCGATTTAATAATAGGTATACCGCCCGCCACCGCTGCCTCAAAAGCAACTGTTACACCTTTGGCTTTGGCGGCAGAAAAAATTTCATCGCCGTGATGGGCAATTAACGCTTTGTTAGCGGTGACAATATGTTTACCGTTGGCGATAGCTTTTAGCACTAAATCTTTCGCGATTGTCGTCCCACCAATAAGTTCGACAACCACATCCACATCGGGATTATTCACTACATCAAAAATATCGCGAGTTACATTGTAAGCAGAGGTATCGCATTTGGGGTTATCGCGGCGCGCGCCAATCTGAATAATGGAAACATTGCAGCCAGAGCGAGCATCAATCAAGCTCTTATTACGCGAAAGGATGTTAACGGTACCGCTGGCAACGGTTCCTAGACCGCAAATACCCACATTAACGGTGCGGGCTGACTTGACTGGATTCACGTGAATTCCCCTAAAACAGATTGAGTGTACGCCTCATTGCCCAAAGTCAGGACAATAAAAAGACGGCCACCATACTCAGGGAAATCAGGGCTGTCAATGCGCCAACCCTGTTTAAAAGCAAACTTCTGTAGAACCCATTAAATTACAAAATGCCCAGCTCTTTAGCCAACTGTTCAGGTGGTAAATAGCCCAACTTAAGTTCGCCGTTGGGGCGCCAAATGGCGGGGGTTGCATCAACCCCTAAACGCTTACCCAGTTCAAATTGAGCAGCCACTGGGTTGTCGCAAGTCAGTGCCGGCAAAGGCTGATCCTCTTTTAACATAGTCAGTGCCTTAGCCTTATCTTTAGAGCACCAAGCCGTAACGAGCTTGTCAGCTGATTCACTCGGAATACCGGCTCGCGGGAAGGCCAAATAGCGCACTTCAATACCTAACTTGTTATAGGCTTCCATTTGGCTATTTAACTTGCGGCAAAAACCACAATCTACATCGGTAAACACATAGACAACGGCCTTAGTTTGGCCAATCGCCTTGAAGCTAATGGAATCTTTAGGGTTTAGCGTAGCCAACGCCTTTTTGCGTTCTGCCATCAGGCCTGGATCTTCCCACTTACTGAAACCGACCTGCTGAACATTAAAGATTTCTCCGATGATTATTTTATCGCCATCCGCAGTCGCCAACACACTACCACCGTTGGTTTGCACTTGATACAAACCCGCAATCGGCGACTGGCGCACCGCAATCACCTTGACATCGGGACGCGCCTGTTCCAACTTAGCAGTAATCACTTCTTCAGGCGTTTTGCGCTTAATAAGACTGCCTGCATCTTTCATATCTGCCGCGAAAACTCCGCCGGCACAGCTAAGTGCGAACACACCCAACCAAGGTAATAGATTTTTTCTTATCATCATAAACTCCACAAAAATAAATCTTTAAGTCGCTATCCACGCGGGTGATGCGCAGCATGCTGCTCTTTCATCCGCGTGCGTGCAATATGGGTATAAATCTGCGTTGTTGACAAATCACTGTGCCCTAATAACAACTGAACCACACGCAAATCAGCACCGTGATTTAACAAATGCGTTGCAAAAGCATGCCTCAAGGTATGCGGCGAGAGAGGCTTTTCAATTCCAGCCACGGCAGCCCAATGTTTTATACGATGCCAAAAGCTTTGGCGGGTCATGAACTGTGCGCGCGTGGTCGGGAATACTACCTCATTAGGAAAATTATTGAGCAAAAAAGGTCTCGCTTCACGAAAATATCTTTCCAACCAAGCAGCCGCTTCTTGGCCCATCGGAATCAATCGTTCTTTGCTCCCCTTACCCACCACCCGAATAACATTTTGTCGCAAATTCACTTGTGCCATGGTCAATGTTACCAACTCAGTGACCCGTAAACCGCACGCATAAAGCACTTCCAACATCGTGCGATCACGCAAACCTACAGGATCATTCACATCGGGCGCCGCCAATAAGTTTTCGACATCCAATTCACTTAAAGATTTCGGTAAGGCAGGCGATAATTTCGGACTTTCTATGGATGCCAGCGGATTATATTTCATCACCCCTTCACGAACTTGATGACGATAAAAACCACGCACACAGGAAAGAAAACGCGCACTGGAACGACTGTGAAGTTTTTTATTCAGCCGATAGCTCAGGTAATCCTGCAGCACACTTGCATCGACAGCCAACAAGGAACCGCCCCGCTCTGCCAGCCATTGAGCGAATATCGTTAAATCTGTGCGATAAGAACTAAGTGAGTTTTCACTCAAACCTTTTTCCATCCAGACCGCATCTAGATATAGCATGATAAGTGACTGATCTTGAGCAGAAATGCTATTGGCTTCCATCAAAAATCACCTCAACAGAAAACAAAAAAGCCAGAACAGTTTCCTGCCCTGGCCTTTGCGGTATATAGCTGGCTAAACCCGTTAGCCAAGCGCTATTACACCAATTTTTCTTTAATACGAGCAGCCTTACCAGTAAGGTCACGCAGGTAGTAAAGTTTAGCTTGACGCACATCACCACGACGCTTCAAGGTGATGCTTTCGATTTGGCGTGAGTGAGTTTGGAAAGTACGCTCAACACCTACACCGTGAGAAATTTTACGCACAGTGAAAGCAGAGTTCAAACCACGGTTACGAATAGCGATTACTACACCTTCGAAAGCCTGTGAACGCACGCGATCACCTTCTTTTACTTGCACTTGAACTACAACGGTATCACCAGGTGAAAACTCAGGTACGTTGGTTTTTAATTGTTCAGCTTCCAGAGCCTGAATAATTGGATTAGTCATTGATATTCTCCTAAGAGTCTATAGCTTCACAGCTAGAGTGTGTCGTTATCAAGGTCCCGACGAAAATCCGTCAACAGCCTTTGCTGTTCCTCGGTTAAATTTACAGCTTGTAATAAATCTGGCCTTCTCAGCCACGTTCGCCCTAACGCCTGTTTTAAGCGCCAGCGTCGAATATGTTCATGGTTGCCAGACATAAGTACATCTGGAACCCTCATGCCTTCAAATTCTTCCGGCCGAGTATAGTGCGGGCAATCTAATAGGCCCGCGGTAAACGAATCTTGCTCTGCCGATAACGCATGCCCTAAAGCACCGGGTATTAAGCGCGTTACCGCATCAATCAGCACCATCGCCGGCAACTCGCCGCCACTTAACACATAGTCACCGATAGACCATTCTTCATCGATAACCGTGCTGAGCAAGCGCTCGTCTATACCTTCGTAGCGCCCCGCAATCAAGATCATATTGTCGTAGTTTGCAAGCGCTACAACACCCGCTTGATCCAGCGTTCTACCCTGTGGCGAGAGATAAATGACCTTGGTATTTGCACCGGCCCACTCTTTAGCCGACAAAATCGCATCGCGCAAAGGCTGCACCATCATCACCATGCCGGGGCCGCCACCGAAGGGGCGATCATCGACGGTTGAATGGCGATCATGCGCAAAGTCGCGCGGAGTGATGGCTTTCAACTCCACCAAACCCTGCTTAAGCGCACGACTGGTAATACCAAAATTGGCAATAGCGCCAAACATATCAGGGAATATAGAGATAACCGCAATCTTCAACGGTAATCTTGTCACTTGTGGTAGCTCGCTCACCACATCCCCTTTATGCGTTAAAACACGTATGTATTAAAACTCGGGATCCCAATCAACCAGTATCTCGCCGGCTGTTAAATCTACCGAGAGTACAAATTGTTCAGGAACATAAGGCACCAAGCGCTCTTTTTGGTCGATGGATTCGGCATCGCCAGCCACCACCAGAACATCGTTAGCACCTGTTTCAAACAGTTTGGAGACAAGCCCCAAGCGCTGACGCACACCGGAAAACTGCGTGTATACCACCAAACCCTCAAGCTGACTCCAGTAGTATTCACCTGTATCCAGCTCTGGCATCATATCGCGTTCAATGGCGATATCGACGGCGGTATACTCCAACGCCAGATCGCGATCATCCACCCCCACAATATGCGCTACAAACGCATCGCCGTGAGGTCGGGCTTCGTCAATCTCAACCTTTTTGACGCCGTGGGCAGTTTTAAGCCACCAAGGGTGATATTCAAACAGGTTTTCCTGCGGCTCTGTGTAGGAGTGAACCTTCACCCAGCCTTTGATACCAAAAACAGCGGTTATACGCCCGACACTGACCAGATTCGATTTAGAAGACATCAGGCGTTAGCAGCGATTAAGCTGCTTTTTGGCTTTCTTTAACGAGAGCAGCAACGCGATCACTCAATTGCGCGCCTTGACCAACCCAGTGAGCCAAACGGTCAGTATCAATGCGCAATTTTTCTTCTTGACCACGTGCAACTGGGTTGAAGAAACCAATACGCTCAAGGAAGCGGCCATTACGCGCACTGCGGCTGTTGGTTACGGTCAAGTGATAAAATGGACGAGCTTTAGAGCCGCCACGTGACAGACGAATAGTTACCATTGAGGTCTTCTTCCTGTATTTACTAAGGGGAAACCACGAATTGGGTCTCGGTTAAAAATCGTTAAATCGCATAACAAGGCATGCGAAAGGCGCAGCATTCTAAGGGAAAGCGATAGGTTTGTATAGACTTCTTTGCACCTCAAACCACTAGATCTAGCTAGTCATGTCTGCAAATCGGTTGGCGCCAATCAACTCTATAGGCTGAGCAAAGCCCGGCAAGGTAATTTGTGACTGACTAATAGTGATTTGGCTCTCATCAATCATACCTTGACCAAAGTGATAAATTGTCTCGAACTTACCTCTTAAAGCCTGCTGATCATAAGCCTCTGCACTGACTGCAACCAGTTTGTTGCGCTCTGCATACACAGCCATTGCATCACTACCGTAACGGCGCGCGAGCATGGACTGCACAACGTGGGGAGCCAACAAGTTGGCAGTCGCATTATTGCCACCAAAGCCTTTGGAGTTAAGGAAGGCAACATCAATGCGCGCCCCCTTGAGATCTATATCTTTGATAGAAATTTGCAGGCGCTCAGCATAAACATCATCCGCAACCTTATCGATGGTTTTAATACCGGGGATAAAACCGTATTTAAACACCCCCAAAGAAGTCACCAGCTGCTCACCACTGGCCGCTGACAAAGAGTGCCCAACGTAGGCCTTCACGGCCGATACTGGCCAGCGGGTAATGCCATAGACCTTAGCAATCTCATCAAAAATATGCGACTCGGTAACACGGTTTTGTGGAGTGCTTGAGCCATGCGCTTGAATCATGGAACGCTCACGCACCGCCTCATCACCCAACAGTGCCTTAGCCGCTGCCACGGCTTTTGCCATGGTGATGTAATTGCCGGGGCCCGGTGCAGATATCGACTTTTTAAAACCATCGGCATTGATGAACACATCGCTCACCGCACCGTGAACACAGGCACCCAACTCCATTACCAAGGCATCATCCATCAACACGATATATTGACTGGCTTCAGCGATAGTAAAACCAGCATTCTCGCCAAACGGACGACTGGTACGGCGCGGATCAGCTAGGTCAGAGTTGTCGATTTTCTTCAATTTATCTTCACTGGCTAGCGCACCCATAGTGGCGTAACCATCAATGATTTCCGGCAGTATGGGTGCTTCCGCATTACCCACAATCGCCACGCGGCATTTACCACTAACAATATCCTCAACGGCTGCACGCAAGTTGTAGAGGAATGAGGCACAGGCACCAACAATCGCGCCAGTATGACCAACGCTTCCCAAAATATAAGCATTCACGAAATCGGCAGGCATAGTATTCAAACCCAATGGGCATTGCTTAGCGCTGACTCGACCACCTTTTAAACGCGACTGCAACAAACCACCAAAGCCATTTTCATCCATCTGGCTCATCACATTACTGGCGTAAACACCTATTTGATCTGGCATGACTGCATTCATAACAGTTTGCCACTCGATCCCCATGGATTGCACAGCATCAGAAGCGCCAATTACAGCCAACTGCAACGCGCGGGGATGGTAATGGGAATTATAGAGCGAACCTGGGTTAAAACCGCGCGGTAACTGCCCCGCAGACTTCACGGGCAACTCGCGATAGCTGTCGAACTTAACCTCAAGACCGTTTGACACGCTGACCCGCACACGATCATCGCTGAGTTCATGTAACTCCCATTGCGCCGGCACAGGCTCCGGTAAATCACGGCGGCGCATTTCAAACACTAAAGGCTCGTCGCCCGAGCCCAAAACAGCATTTTTCTGCCAATGGGTAGCATCCACATCAAAATGATCTTTGTCGATACGGCGAATCAAAGTGCCATCCAGCACTGCAGCACCATATTCAGCCTCGATTTGCGCTAAGGTTAACGGGTCCCCCGCCTCATTTTGATAGCAATCATTACCATATTTCACCAACCCCATCATCACCGCCAAACCTGCCAGGGTTTCTTGACGCTCCAATTCGGGCAGACTTTCTATGACCATGCGACGATAAGCATGGTGGCCAGACGCGCGCCCTGCGGCACTGAAACCACCAAAACCAACAATGATTGGTAAATGAGACATAACACAACCCCTACAGCATAAATTTCAATACATGCAGTTTATTGTCATACAACCATCATGTCATTGTTGTTTTGGCCACAATTAATGGTATTTTAGCCATTTTAGTCAATATGCAGAATCAATATGCAAACCACCAATATTACCTTTTTGCTATTCGACAATATGCTCGCCACCAGCGCCACACTTCCCTCAGAAATGCTGCTGGCCGCTCAGAGCGCACAGGCCCCTGCAAACAAACGTAATATCGCCCCCGCACCACCCATTCAAATACGCACCGCCAGCTTGACTGGCGAAGCCGTAGTAACCCGCTCTGGCCTACGCTGGCAACCAGACGCGGCTATTACCGACTTGCGAGACAACCAAATTATTTATATTCCCGGACTCTGGCGTAACCCGCGCCCGTTACTGAAAAAGAGCGGGGCTATTTTAGAATGGCTGAAACGCGAATATGAAAATGGCGCATTAATTAGCGCCGTGGGGACAGGCTGTTGCTTCCTAGCAGAAGCTGGGCTACTGGACGGCAAGGCGGCAACAACCCATTGGCACTACTTTGATCAGTTCCAAAAAGATTACCCTTTAATAGAACTTAAACGTCAGTACTTTATTACCCAAGCGGGCAATCTTTACTGTGCCGCCAGCGTCAATTCCCTCGCCGATCTCACCGTGCATTTCATTCAACGACTTTATGGCAAAGATATAGCTAGTCATGTTGAACGGCATTTTTCACACGAAATTCGCCGTGCTTATGAATCGAGCGGCTTCTTTGAACAGGATCACAGCCATCACCCCGATGAAGACATCACCCAAATTCAAATTTGGCTACAAGATAATTACCATCGTGAAATTATCATGACGCAACTTGCAGAAAAATTTGGCATGAGCACGCGCACACTCAACCGCCGTTTTAAAACAGCACTGGGAATTTCTCCTTTAGATTTTTTACAGGAAGTGCGCATGAATATCGCACGAGATTTATTGAAAACCAGTAATCTTTCGATTACAGAAATTGCAGGAAAAGTAGGTTATCAAGACACAGGTTTTTTTACCGCACTCTTTAAAAAACATTTATCAACAACACCTATCGCCTATCGCGAAACAGTGCGTGCAAAACTATTTAGCGCTTCTTAAACAAAAAATCCGCACAGCTATCTGCCATGCGGATTTATTATTAACGAGTCACACCAGTATTAAGCGGCAACAGTATCACTATTGGCCGACTGAGCTGGCGTAATATTAGTTAATTTATCCTGCGTAGAAACCTGGCCAATCGGAATGGTGCGTGGCTTCATAGCATCCGGAATTATACGCTGTAAATCAACATGTAAAAGACCATTTTCATAGTTAGCTGATTGCACTTGTACATGATCCGCCAATTGAAATCTGCGCTCAAAACTACGTGCAGCAATACCTTGATGTAAATAGGTACGCGCCTGTTGTTCTTCTGCTTTATTAGCAGAAACCGTTAATAAATTTTGGTTAACTTCAATGGCAATTTCCGAGCGCTCAAAACCCGCGACCGCCATAGTAATGCGATATCTATCTTCGCCTGTCAATTCGATATTGTAAGGCGGATAACTGGGCTGATTTTGTTCAGCGCGACTTAAATTGTCGAGTAAATTTGCCATACGATCAAAACCAATAGCTGAACGGTAAAGTGGAGAAAAATCAAAATTACGCATACATATATCCTCTAAAGAGCAATATCTAATGAGCGACCCATCGAATGATCAAGTCGTTAAGTTTATGTGCAACCCTCTAAATGAGCAGCTGCAAAACAGATATGTAGCCACACAACCTATTTTCAAGTTTTGACTTTAAAAAAATTTATTTTTATCCGCCAAAGAAAAATACAATGATGAAGCAGTGCGCCAATATCAGGCACACAACTGTGCACGTGTAATGTTTTGGAGCAAAATAAATTTTAACGTCAAGTTACTATTATTCCCTTAACAACTTAATAAACTATTCAGAGATCAAAATATTATTAAGACTTTCTAATTCCGCCTTGATATTTTCGTTTATAAGGTCAATATAGATAGTGAGGGTCGGGGATTTTGCGAGCGCCTGCGGTTTCCACAAGTTACTGTGGAGACATTTCTCAAAAATGCGCAATGGTAGCGCCGATTCTCTAACATAACTGTTAAGGAGCTCTATGATGAAACCTGCTGTTGACGTTGTATATCGTGATTTGGATTCTTCTGCTTCATTAAATCAAGTAATTGAAAAAAAACTGGAAAAACTGAACCGCTACTCCAACCAAATTCTTCACAGCCGCGTTGTTTTAGATACACCTCACAACCACAAGCACAAAGGCAAACACTACCGAGCCTCTATTGAGATTGATATCAAAGGCCACCCCGTTGCAGTAACTCAGGATAATGAGTCCATTCACATTGCTGTCCGCGATGCGTTTATCAGTGCCGAACGTAAGATTAAACAAATTACCGCTCGCCAAAGAACTATTCAGTAGCAACTATTTTTGAATGGCTATTTAAAAAAAAGGCCGGAATCTTATAAGATTCCGGCCTTTTGATGTGCAACTGTCGCAAGGTGTTAAGCGAGTTGCTTTGACATAATATCAATCAAACGATTGAAGTTCGGCAAAGAGGACAGATGCGCGTAAATAAGCTCCAAGCCATCTTTTTTGAACAAGTCTAGGGCATCTGCATCACTGACAGCTTTTAACTTTTCACGGCTTACTACATAAAAACCGGTGAGATTAAAAGTCGTCTCTTCTTTGCCTTTAAATGAAACATTGGCGCTCATCGGCTCTAACAAATTCAGCTCATGCAAACGCTTAGTGAACGTACGAGTTAACTCGGCGCGAAAATGATAGTCTTTCAAAAACTCAACAATTTCTTTCAAGTGTTCAGAATGCTCACCCGCTTCGGTAAACAAACGCAGGCCTTTTTTGCCCTCAGGATCAAACGCTTTACTCTCTTCGTCGAGGCATACGGCCATCATCTCAGAGTCATTGCTGCTCCCCAATACGAAAGGATAACGACGTATAAAAGCCGGCACATAGCGTGTAGTAAGGAAGTTGTTCTCATCCAACAGCAAATTTTGACCATCCTTTAACCCCATCACAGCCAAAGGAATATACTCACCCTCAGTTGCGGTTGGCGAAAAAATGATCGGAAATTCGGCAGCAGCAGCAATAATTTCAGTCCCCAGTAGAGGCGCTGAATTTAAATGAGAAATAAATGCATAGTTTTCAACACCTACCGACCACTTAAGGTGCTTTTCGGCGAGTGGCTGGATGTTGTCGTAAATCATTAATTGTTTTGACACAGAAATACCCCTTGTTATTGTTACTGCACAAGCGTGCCCAAAATAGCGTAAAAATTTAACCCTGATTAGAAAGAGGCGCATGGTAGCACTTTAGTTCACAGGTGCCACTAGCCAATAAAAAATCCACGTAAGATTGCCTACATTTTATACAGTTAAGTTAGTCAACCAACTTAATCCAACCTAAAAGAACTAAAAACTGGCTGGTGCGATTCAATGGGCGAAAAATACGCCATCACCAAACCCTTTAACCATAGATTAACAGCTTAGCCTAAAGGTATTATCCCCCACTGAACTGACAACGAGATCGAACCATGAGTAGTCCACAACGAGACATTACCCTACGTTTTTTAGCTGAACCGCAAGATGTTAATTTTGGCGGGAAAGTTCACGGCGGCGCCGTGATGAAATGGATCGACCTTGCCGCCTACGCCTGCGCCGCAGGTTGGAGCAGCCGCTACTGCGTAACAGTTTATGCTGGCGGCATTCGTTTCGTGTCCCCCATTCACGTGGGCAATTTAGTAGAAGTGAGCGCAAAAATTGTCTACACCGGCAAGTCTTCCATGCACATCGCCATAGAAGTAAACGCCTGCGATCCAAAGTCCTTAAACAGACGCCTCACCACCCACTGCATCGTTATTATGGTCGCGGTAGACGAATCTGGCCAACCAGTTAAAGTCCCTGAGTGGATTCCAGAAACCGAAGAGGATAAACAGCAGCATGCAACCGCCATTAAGCTAATGGAAATGCGCAAAAAAATCGGCGAAGAAATGCAAATATATGTTTGATCGCCACTATTAATATTGATTCGAGACCCAGTTTATGACGCACCCAGCGCCATCCGTCACATCTTCAAAAACTAAGCAGAAAAAAGACGCCCGCGATATTCGCGCAGAAGCGTTAAAAATTGCAAACGCGATTAAAACCGAAGGCCAAACCACCGTGGAAACCAAAGCCATTGCCAACGGTATTCAAAAAGGGATGGAATTATTTCTACGGCAGCAAAGCGAAAAGTCGCGCGACTTAGATAAGCGGGCCAAAAAAGTAAAGCAGTTGGCGACAAAACTTTCGCAAGATAAACCAACGAATGAAGAAGAGGCAGTGAATGTGCAAGCAACACCCAAATTACCATGGGTATTGCTTGCAATTTCTTGGGTGTTATTTTTAGTAGTGGCCGTGGCGAGGGGTATATTTTGACTTGAATGCATTTACGCTAAATCCAACATCTGCCCTATCATGGCAATTTACTTTTACCCAGCGCTTTCGAAAGAGACAATGCCGCGAGCAGCGTTAATAATCCTGCAACTGAAATATAATAGCCCACAAAAGGCAGGCCATAATTTGTAGCAAGCCAACTTGCAATTGCTGGCGTTAATGAAGCACCAATAATTCCCGCCAGATTAAAACTGAGTGATGCACCTGTGTAACGTACTTCGGTTGGAAAAATTTCCGCCAACGCAGTGCCCAGTGAGCCATAAGTTAAACCCATAACACTAAACCCAAGAGACAAGGCGATTAAAACCCCAAGGCTTGAGCCCGAATTTAACAAAGAAGCAAAACCTAACCCAAAAATAATCACAGTAATGCCCGCAATCATCAAGGTAGCGCGGCGGCCAATTTTGTCTGCAACAAGCGCAGACAACCAAATCGTAATCACAAACGCAAATACGGCATACAATTGCAGTACTAAAAATGCTTCGCGGGTATAGCCCAATTTGCTGGTTCCCCACCCCAAAGAAAATACCGTGGTAATGTAAAATACCGCAAATGCAGCAATCGCCAAAAACGCGCCCAAAATCGTTACACCAAGATGCTGAGTCAACACAGTCATCATAGGTATACGTACACGTTTTTCGGTTTCAATCGCCTGCTTAAATGCAGGTGTTTCCTCCAAACTCAAGCGCACATACAAACCCACAATCACCAATAACGCACTTGCTATAAAAGGAATGCGCCACCCCCAATTTAAAAAATCCGCATCACTTAAATTATGTGTCAACAATAAAAAAACAACGGTGGAACATATAAAACCAATGGGCGCGCCAAATTGCGGAAACATACCATACCAGGCGCGCTTACCTTCAGGCGCATTCTCTGTCGCCAAAAGCACAGCACCACCCCACTCTCCCCCCAAACCTATACCTTGCCCAATGCGACAAAGGCATAACAACGCGGTCGCCGCAATTCCGATAGATGTATAGGCGGGCAATAAACCAATACACACAGTGGACAAGCCCATAGTCATTAAGGCCGCAACCAAGGTCGCCTTGCGGCCAATACGATCACCATAATGCCCAAACAGCGCCGACCCAATTGGCCGCGCAAAAAATGCCAACGCAAAGGTCGCCAGCGATTGCAAGGCTGCAATCGTTGCATCGCCTGCAGGGAAAAATAACTTAGGGAATACTAAAACGGCAGCAGTAGCATAAATGTAGAAATCGAAAAATTCGATGGTTGTACCAATTAGACTGGCAAATAGAACTCGGAATGGGGAATGGGTAGTTTGAAGTGTTTGCATGGAATTCACTTGGATTAATTATTTTTTGGGTTGGATTTAATTAGTTTTGGTAGCTTTGAAGGCTACATTATAACGGCAGCTTATAGTCGAAATGTAGAAATTATTTACCCATGCGAGACGTGCCGTGAGCTTTAATTCTGCTAGAGATAACATCATGTAAACGACGTAATTTTATCTGTATTAATTATTTAGGTGTTGACGTTTTGGGTTTTTAATCAAGTTGCGTAAGTTGGCGGTAAGGCTTGCGCAGCAAGCTTCACCAAAACCTACGCGTTAAATAGGCGATTGATTGCAAGAGACTTAAGAGAGGTTTTTATCGAAATTGAAAGCTAGAAACAGAGGCGATTTACAGTAGATTTTAGAGGTAACAGTTAACGCGGAAAATTGAAAAAATGAGATTCTAAAAACAGCTTAATTTTGGCATTGCATGAACCTCAATTTCAAAAACAAAAAAGCCAGCTAAAAAGCTGGCTTTTTTGTCGCTGACTTGCAACGAAAATATGGTCGGAACGGCGGGATTTGAACCCACGACCCCTACACCCCCAGTATAGTGCGCTACCTGGCTGCGCTACGCTCCGGCTGTAAAACATTTGCATACAATTTTTACATCGCATGCTCAACACCAGACTGCGCTAGTGCTGCGAGGGACGGGCATAATACCCTAATTTATTGGGATTGCAACACGCGATTAGGATTAAACTATCGCTAAATTATCGTGACTTTAAGAGCTTTAACACTTGCTCAAGCTCACCGATCATTTGGGTGACCAATTGAGTGAATTGATTGCTATCGGTTTGCGAGCCTTCGCTGCTCATTTGCAGACGTGCACCACCAATAGTGAAGCCTTGATCATAGAGCAATGAGCGAATCTGACGAATCGTCATGACATCCTGACGTTGGTAATAACGGCGATTACCGCGGCGTTTGACTGGCTTTAATTGGGGGAATTCCTGCTCCCAATAGCGCAGAACGTGCGGCTTTACGGCACACAGCTCGCTGACCTCACCGATAGTAAAATAACGTTTCCCGGGAATGACCGGGAGTTCGTCGTTATGACTGGGTTCCAACATAAGCTTCTACTCGAGCCTTAAGTTTTTGTCCGGGGCGAAAGGTTACTACCCTGCGCGCGCTAATAGGTATTTCTTCGCCAGTTTTGGGGTTGCGACCCGGACGCTGGCTTTTGTCGCGCAGTTCAAAGTTACCAAACCCGGACAACTTTACCTGTTCATTATTTTCGAGAGCCCGGCGAATCTCTTCAAAGAAAAGTTCAACGAGTTCCTTCGCTTCACGTTTGTTTAAACCGAGATCTTCATAAAGCTTTTCAGCTAAATCGGCCTTGGTTAAAGCACCATCCGACATAGTTATTCTTCCTATTAAAAGCTGTCATAGGGCTATCTGAGGGTGGCAGCAAAATTGGCCTCCAGTGACTTAACAACTGCATCAATGGAAGCGTTAACTTCATCCTCGGTAAGAGTGCGCGAAGGATGCTGAAAGGTCAACCCCAAAGCAACACTTTTTCTATGTGGATCAATACCTTTGCCCATATATACGTCAAACACCTTTAAGTCGATAAGCTGTTCACCGGCACAGGCAGATACAGTTTCCATCAAGGTTTTAGCAGCAATTTGGCGGTCGATTAAGATAGCCAGATCACGGCGCACCTCAGGGAAGCGCGAAAGCACACTAAACGCAGGGACACGCGCCTGAGTTACGGCGGCCAGCTTAAGTTCAAATAAAAAGACATTTTTAGGGATATCCAACTGCTGCTGCAGTGTTGGATGCAAAGCGCCCACATAGCCTTGCAGCTCGCCATTTAAGTAAATGGCCGCCGTTTGGCCGGGATGAAGCGCCGAGTGCTCCCCCGTCTGGAAGCTAAAGCTCTGAGCATTGCCCGTAACCGCCAATACCGACTCAAGATCACCCTTAATATCAAAAAAATCAGCTGCTTCTGCTACATTAGCCCAAGCTTCTGGCAAGCGATTGCCGTAAATCAGGCCAGCCAACATAGCCTCTTGTTGCAAGCCAGCAACACCGCCCGCTTCGCTCGGCACAAAACGCAAGCCTGTTTCAAACAGGCGTACGCGCTCTTGCTGACGATTGAGATTATTGCGCAACACAGTGACCAAACCCGGCAACAGGCTGGTGCGCATAGCCGCCATATCAGCACTGATGGGATTGCGCAGCACCACAGGTTCACGCTTGGGGTCAAACAAAGCCGATAGCTTTGGTTCGATAAAACTGAAGGTAATAGCCTCTTGGTAGCCGCGCGCCACCAGTTGACGACGCACAGCAGAAACACCAAGCACCGCTTCTGGACGCTCATCAATTTGGATGGGAGTTGCTAGAGCGCGCGTCGGCAAACGGTTGTAGCCATAGACACGCGCCAACTCTTCCAGCAAATCCGCCTCGATAGCAATATCGAAACGGTAGCTAGGCACATTGAATGTCCAGCCTTCGGCATTTTGCGAAACCAGTGTCAAACCAAGGCGAGTGAGAATATCCACCACTTCGCCATCCGCCATTTCCAAACTCAAGCCACTGACAATACGCGCTTTACGCAGAGTAACTTGGCGCTCTTGCGGCAAATGCTCGTTGGTGACATGCGCCAGCGGGCCAACTTCGCCGCCCACAATCTCCAGCAACAAGGCTGTGGCGCGCTCCATAGCGTCCACCTGCAGGTTGTAATCGACACCGCGCTCAAAGCGATGTGATGAATCTGTGTGCAAACCATAAGAACGCGCACGACCAGCAATAGCAAGCGGGTTAAAGAAAGCGCTTTCAAGGAAAATATCGCGAGTTTCTGTGGTTACCGAGCTTGGCTTGCCGCCAAACACACCCGCAATCGCCAAGGCGGCTTTGGCATCGGCGATCACCATAGTATCGGCGTTTAGTTTGACTTCCTGACCATCCAAAAGCGTTATGGATTCGCCCTGCTCTGCTAAACGCACATTGATAGCGCCATTCAGCTTACTCAGGTCAAACGCATGCATGGGCTGGCCCAACTCAATCAACACATAGTTGGTAACGTCTACCACAGCGTCAATACTGCGCAAACCTGCACGGGTCAGCTTATCTTGCAGCCAAGCGGGGCTTGGCTTGGTGATATCGATATTGCGAATCACGCGGCCAACATAACGGCTACAGGCTGCGCCCGCATTCAGGCTTACTGCAAAGGTATCTGCAATGCTGGGGGCAACGGGATGAATCGCTGGCGCTTGCACACGCGCGCGGAACAGCACACCGACTTCGCGTGCAATACCTTTCACGCTCAGACAATCGCTGCGATTGGGGGTTAAATCCACTTCGATAAGCTTGTCATTGAGGTTCAGGTATTCGCGGATATCCGCCCCCACAGGCGCATCTGCCGCCAATTCCCACAAGCCGGTATCGTCATCGCCGGCTTTTAATTCGGTTTGACCGCACAGCATGCCGAAGGATTCTACGCCGCGCAGCTTGGCTTTCTTTATGTGGAAGTCGCCCGGCAATTCAGCACCTATGGTGGCGAATGGAATTTTGATGCCAACACGGGCATTAGCTGCACCGCAGACTACTTGGGTCGGGCCATCAGCTAGACCGGCTACTTGAGTTACGCGCAATTTATCGGCGTCTGGATGCTGCTCGCAACCCACAATTTCACCCACGATAACGCCAGTAAAATCACCTGCGACAGGTTCAATCGCATCCACTTCTAAGCCAGCCATGGTGAGCTGGGCAACCAATTCATCTGTGCCAACTGAGGGATTTACCCACTCGCGCAACCAAGATTCACTTACTTTCATAATCTTTTATTCCGTAGGTTGGGCAGCAATGCCCAACAATCACCGTTATTTTTACCGAAGTCTATTCGGCAACATGGTCGTGTTGGGCATGGCTGCCCAACCTACACATTGAATTAAAATTGTTTTAAGAACCGCAGATCGTTCTCAAAGAACAAGCGCAAATCGTTAACGCCATAGCGCAACATCGCCAAGCGTTCTACGCCCATACCGAAAGCGAAACCAGTATAGGTTTCAGGGTCAACACCACTGGCCTTGAATACTTCAGGGTGAACCATGCCGCAACCGCCCACCTCCAACCAGCCGCTGTTTTTGCACATACGGCAACCTTTACCGCGGCACTGAGTGCACTGGATATCCATCTCGGCGGACGGCTCAGTAAACGGAAAATAAGATGGACGGAAACGCACAGGCACATCGGCCTCAAAGAAGGTTTTGAGGAATTGATCCATGGTGCCTTTTAAATCGGCGAAGCTGATATTTTTATCCACTACCAAGCCTTCAACCTGATGGAACATAGGCGAGTGAGTGACATCAGAATCGCAGCGGTACACACGACCGGGGCAAATCACGCGAATCGGTGGCGTTTTGTTTTCCATAGTACGCACTTGCACCGGCGATGTATGGGTACGCAGCACATGGGTGTCATCCACGTAGAAAGTATCGTGCATGGCGCGCGCTGGGTGATGGGATGGAATATTGAGCGCTTCGAAATTGTGGTAGTCGTCCTCAATCTCCGGGCCGACTTCAACGGTGTAACCCACCGCCGCAAAAATATCTTCGATGCGTTGCAAAGTGCGCGTTACTGGGTGCAAACCGCCCGTGTTCTGGCCGCGGCCTGGCAAAGTAACATCAACCACCTCATCCGCAAGCTTGGCCGCAATCGCGGCCTGTTCAAGTGTAGTTTTGCGAATTTCCAAAGCAGCTTGCACGGCATCTTTGGCTTTATTGATCTCTGCACCGGCGGATGGGCGCTCTTCTGGCGATAATTTGCCGAGGGTTTTCATCAGCGCGGTAATGCTGCCGTTTTTACCCAAGTAGTCCACACGCACGGCATCGAGTGCAGCCAAGTCTTGGGCACTAGTCACTAATTTGAGCGCTTCTTCAGTAAGCGCAGCGAGATTTTCCATCTGCTATTCCACTATCTATTAAGATTTATTTAACGAATATTCTTGAGCAATTGCCTCGTGATTTTGTACAACACGATCAATCACTTTATTTAATAATTCTTTTGCAAATTCAGGATCAAGACCGTAATGATTTGCCAATTCAGCAATGCGATGAAATTGAAAGGCTTCACGCTGAATATCTTTTGCAGGCAGTCCATTTATGGCTTTGTAATAACCCACTTTTGCGGTGACCTTGAAGCGCTCTGCAAACATAGCCACGATTGCATTATCTATGTTGTCGATACTTTTTCTTAGCTCGTCGAGATTTTCCATAAATTCTCCGCATCAGAAAAGAAAAAGGGAAGAGCCCTAAAGCTCCTCCCCTTTCATCGCGTTCACAGCGGTGTTAATTACTTAACACCTGAAGTCGTTGGACGATTAAGCAGCCAGAGCTGATTTAGCCTTCGCAACAACTGCAGCAAATGCTGCTTTATCATGTACAGCCAAGTCAGCCAACACACGGCGATCCAATACGATTGCTGCTTTTTTCAAGCCTGCGATCAATTGGCTGTATGTCAAACCTTCAGCACGAGACTGAGCATTGATACGAGTAATCCACAAAGCGCGGAAGTTACGCTTCTTAACGCGACGATCGCGGTAAGCGTACTGACCAGCTTTGATAACCGCTTGTTTGGCAACACGGAATGTACGCGAACGTGCACCGTAATAACCTTTAGCAGCTTTTAATACTTTCTTGTGACGACGACGCGCCTCTACACCACGTTTTACACGAGCCATGATTAATCCTCTTTAAAATTTCAATAAGCCAAGATTAATTGGCACGGAACATACGTTGTACGCGTGGTACGTCTACAGCATCAACAATGCTGGTACCGCGCAACTGACGCTTACGTTTCGTTGTCATTTTGGTCAGGATGTGACTCTTGTTGGCGTGTTTAAATTTGTAGCCTGCGCCAGTTTTTTTAAAGCGCTTGGAGGCGCCGCTGTGTACTTTAGCTTTGGTTGCCATGGGATAAAACTCCACACATATAGATAAACGAATTAAATAATCAAGGCAGCTAAAAGCCCGACTATTTTCTCTTTTTAGGAGCTACAACCATAGTCAGCTGCTTACCTTCCATCTTGGCAGCTTGCTCTACAGTGCCCAATTCGAGCAGGTCTTTCTCGATGCGTTGCATCATTTCCATACCCAACTCTTGGTGGGCGAGTTCGCGGCCACGGAACTTTAAGGTCACCTTGGCTTTGTCCCCGCTCTCTAGGAAACGTATCAGGGCTTTTAACTTGACCTGATAGTCACCTTCTTCCGTCCCTGGTCGGAATTTCATTTCTTTGACTTGCTGTTGCTTTTGCTTCTTTTTCGCAGCAGCTTTAGTCTTTTTGATTTCAAACAGATGTTTGCCGTAATCCATAATCTTACAGACTATAGGATCGCTATCAGCAACGATCTCCACTAAATCTAAGGTGGCGGCTTGCGCCTGAGCCAGTGCTTCACTCAGCGCAACTATACCGACTTGTTCGCCTTCGGCATTGATTAAACGAACTTGTTTAGCTTCGATCTGATCGTTGATCCGCGCTTTTTTGGAGTTTCCTTTAGCGGCGGGAGCGTTATCTCGTTTGATAGTTGTATCTCCAATTAATTAATAGAAACGAATCTTACTGGCCTGCGGTCGATTCAGCCCTTCTTAATTTTCAGAAGAAAGGATTCTGCCTCGACGCGCGATATCGGCGGTCAAGTGCTCGATGAAGGCTTCCAGAGTCATTACACCCAAGTCTTTTCCGTCTCTTGTACGAACTGCAACAGAGTTGTTTTCAACCTCTTTGTCGCCAATGACGAGCAGGTAGGGAACCCGCTGAATTGTGTGCTCGCGGATTTTAAAGCCGATCTTCTCATTTCTCAAGTCCGAAATGGCCCGGAAGCCCTTATCACGCAAGGTTTTTTCCACTTTCTTAACAAAATCGGCCTGATTGTCGGTGATATTGGCAATGACGGCCTGTACCGGAGACAACCACGCAGGGAAAGAGCCTTCATAATGCTCAATCAAAATCCCTAAGAAACGCTCAAAAGAACCGAGAATAGCGCGATGCAACATCACTGGGCGCTTACGGGCATTATCTTCGGCGACGTATTCTGCATCCAAACGCTCTGGTAGTACATAATCCAACTGAATGGTGCCGCACTGCCATGAACGCCCGAGAGCATCTTTGATCTGGTATTCGATTTTTGGGCCATAAAACGCCCCTTCACCCGGCAACTCTTCCCATTCAAGTCCTGCAGCGCGCAAGGCAATACGCAAACCTTCTTCCGCCTTGTTCCAAGTTTCCAAACTACCGGCATACTTTTCAGGGCGGAGCGATAACTTCACGGCAATATCGGTAAAGCCAAAATCATCATATACCGATTTAAGCATCTGGTTAAAAGAAGCAACCTCACCAACCACCTGCTCTTCCGTACAGAAAATGTGGGCATCATCCTGCACAAATCCGCGCACACGCATAATGCCGTGCAGTGCACCCGAGGCCTCATTGCGGTGACAGGAACCAAATTCAGCCAAGCGCAAAGGTAAGTCTTTGTGCGAACGCAAGCCGTGATTGAAGATTTGGATATGACCGGGGCAGTTCATGGGTTTTACCGCAAAATCGCGCTTTTCTGACTCAGTGGTAAACATATTGTCGCGATAGTTTTCCCAATGGCCAGACTTTTCCCACAGGGTGCGATCCATAATCAGCGGTGTTTTAACTTCGTCGTAACCCCAATCATTTTGCTTGGCACGCATGTATTGCTCGATTTGCTGCCACAGCGTCCAGCCTTTGGGGTGCCAAAAGACCATGCCCGGTGCTTCGTCTTGCAAGTGAAATAAATCAAATTTCTTGGCCAGCTTGCGGTGATCGCGTTTGGCAGCCTCTTCCAACAAATTCAGGTAAGCCGCGAGTTGCTTTTTATCAGCAAAAGCAGTGCCGTAAATACGCTGCAGCATTTTGTTGTTAGAGTCACCACGCCAGTAAGCGCCTGACGTTCTCATCAATTTAAAATTCAGACAGAAGCGCATATTGGGAACATGTGGGCCGCGACACATATCCACATATTCTTCGTGGTGATAAAGACCCGGCGTTGCATCTTTAGGCACATCGCGGTCTAAAATCTCCAGTTTGTAAGTCTCTCCTCGCGCGGAGAAAACGTCATGGGCTTCTTGCCATGACACCTGCTTTTTCACCACATCATATTCGGTTTTCGCCAACGCCAGCATGCGCGCCTCAAGGGCTGCAATATCTTCGTCGGTGAGCTTTTGCTCCAAATCGATATCGTAATAGAAGCCATTTTCAATGGTTGGACCTATGGCCATTTTCACCGCAGGAAATAATTGTTTGATGGCATGGCCGAGTAAATGCGCACAGGAATGGCGAATAATCTCAAGGCCGTCTTCATCTTTTGGGGTAAAAATCACTAAATCCGCATCATCAGTAATGAGATCGTGCGCATCCACACGTTGACCCGTTTTATCACCATTTAAAAAGACGCGGCCACCCAAGGTTACCTTGGCCAAACCAGGGCCAATATCAGCAGCAACTTGGTATACAGAAACGGGAGCGTCAAATTGACGGGTTGAACCGTCGGGGAGAGTAATAATTGGCATAACATATCCTTCTCAGTGGTGACCCCTACCAAAGGTCACTTGATAAAAAATAAGCAAGTCGAGGACTTACGCGAAACCTGCCAAAAATAGCAGGTCGGCGAGTATAAAAAGGCTTAGGGGGAATAACCAGTGAATTTTATTTATTCGTCCAATTTACGCATTTCGGGTGGGAATTCATCGCGCAGGACACGAATGGTGGGAGAGCGAAAATCGCGGCGATAAAGTACCCAAGATACCCACAAGGTTGCCACCATAAACATCCAAGGATTAATAAACCACGCCATAGCCGCAAGACCATAATAGTAGGCGTGAATGCCGCGGTTAAATTCGTTACCGGCAAAGGAGTTTATTTTGGCTAAGCGTTTTGCGGAGCGCTCCCAGTAAGCTTTATCAGGCATATTGCGCTCATGGGGTTGGCCACCAATCAAAATACACAAAAAATTAAACTGCCGCAGCGACCAGGTAAATTTGAAGTAAGCAGTTACGAAAACCACAATCAACAATAATATTTTCAACTGGATAAATGACTTGGCATCATTGTGCGCGAAGGGCAAATCAGCGGTGAACAATTCTATTTTGTCTACCGTCCCCATAAGCGCAAACAACCCGGCGATGATATAAATCGTGGTGGATGCATAAAAGGAAACGCTGCGCATTAAGTTGGCGACCAGCGAAGCACAGGTGACAGGCGAATCGCGCGTGGCAGACTCCAACGCCCATTGCAAACGAAACTCGTGGGTAATGCCAATCAGGCCTTTGCGTCCAACAGCGCCCTGCTCTAAAAAATAGCTGTAACCCACCCAGCAAAACAAAAACAAAAAAATGGCGAAAAAGTCTACCCAGGTCAGCATCTGGAGAATCTGCTGTATTCCATTCATGTGCTATATCTCTTCACACTTGTCTCATAGGTTGCAATTGTAGGACAAAAATAGCGATTTGTAACAAAACCCCTTATTTCAACTCTAAT
>Ga0075014_100000112_pt1 | contig 25741 bp, 26 predicted proteins | sample AleBraG_ABR_2014_FD_71472 | JGI IMG/M metagenome (GOLD analysis project Ga0075014, IMG submission 71472) | Freshwater sediment microbial communities in response to fracking from Pennsylvania, USA - Alex Branch Run_MetaG_ABR_2014 | ecosystem: Environmental > Aquatic > Freshwater > Creek >... | reverse complement strand
TGATGGCGTCGCTCGGGGAAGCGATTGGCAGCCTCTTCGTCTATTGGGTTGGATACAAAGGCGGTGAGGTCCTACTCCGAAAGCGCATGGCGCCGGAAAAACTGGCGAAAATCGAGCGCACCTTCAACCAGCATGAATTCTGGGCGCTCATGTTTCCCGCCATGCTCCCTCCGCCTTGGCCATTCAAATTGTTCGAACTAAGCGCCGCTGCTTTTGAAATGCCCTTGCCGAAGTACGTTCTGGCGATTTTCGCAGGCCGCTTCTTCCGCTTCCTCTCGGTCGCGCTGCTCACGCTCAAGTTCGGCCCCGGCTTTGTACAAGTCGCCGGCAGATTCTTCCGCCATCACTTCAAGTGGGTGCTGCTTGCAGGAGGCGTCGCGCTGATCGTCTGGCTCATAATCCGCTGGCGAAAGAAGCAGAACGGCAAGGCGGCCATTTCCACCGACAGCTTGACCGTAAGCTGACTGTGCTCCTGCCCGGCTCGCTCACGTTCTCCTCATAAGCCGCGTCTAATTCACCGGAGGGACACCATGTCCGTCGCCCGACTCAGCGCCGCACTCCTGCTCTTCCTCGGCATTTCATCCGTACTCCTGGGACAAAGCATTCAAACGAGCACTTCATCCGACCGCATTCACCTGACGCTCAACACGGACGAAGCTGCCGCCGTTCTCGCCCTCCTCGACAAGCGAGCAGCGGGAACAGCCATTACAGACGCCGACTGGCAGCATCTTTTCGCCACCGAACCCTATGTCCGCCTGGAGAAACGCGAAACCAGCATGGGCCGCCGGTTCGCCCAAGACGATTTCAAGAAATTTGTGCTCTCCGCGGAACTGAGCGCCAGCGCTACCCAATTGCGCCACACGCTCGATGCCTGGAAACAAACGGACCTGGTCGCCTCTTCCCGCCGCGTGCTGGCCTATTTGCCCGAGCAGTCCGTCATCCGAGCCACCATCTATCCCGTAATCAAGCCCGGCAGGAACAGTTTTGTCTTTGAAACCCAGAGCAATCCGGCGATCTTTCTTTACCTCGATCCCGAGGAATCTGCCGCGAAGTTCGAGAACACCGTCGCACACGAGTTGCACCACATCGGCTATTCGAGCGTCGAATCACTCGCCGAGGCCGGACAGAAAGACGTCCCACCGAACGCCAAGCCCGCAGCGGAATGGATGGGCGCCTTTGGCGAGGGCTTCGCCATGCTCGCCGCCGCCGGTAGTCCCGATGCCGACCCGCACGCCGCGAGTTCCCCGAAAGAACACGCGCGTTGGGACCACGACCTGGCCAAGTTCAACCAGGATCTCGCTTCCCTGCAGCAATTCTTTCTCGACGTAATTGACCAGAAACTAGTGAGCAAGGACAAGATCGACGAAAAGGCCTACTCGTTCTTCGGCGATGCGCAAGGCGCCTGGTACACCGTGGGCTACAAAATGTCGGTCCTGGTGGAGAAGCATTTCGGACGCAAGGTCCTGATCGAGTGCATGCTCGATCCCCGCCAGTTGCTGGCTCGCTACAATCAGGCCGCAGAAGAACTCAATCGCAGCGCAAACGAGAAGCTGCCATTGTGGTCAGCGGAGTTGATGCAAAAGATCGGGACACAGCCTAGCCGTTAGTGCCCCGAATCGGAAGCGAAAACAATCCTAGTGTGCTGCGGTCTGACCGCCGTGTGCTTTGATGCCCGAGAGAGCCTTCAACGCAAACGGCGCCGCAAAGAAGACTGCGGTAAAGAACAAATCTCCCGTAACGGCGCTGCGGAAAAACGGAACGGCCGCCGCATAACAGGTCATCAGTCCCTGCCACGTCTTCGGATACATGTCATTCCACGCCGCCCACACCGCAAAATTGCTCACCACGAAGAAAGAAATGGAAGCCGCCAGGGAAGACCCACCAATGCGCAGCCAGCTGTTCGTCGAACGCAGTTGCGTCCCCAGCCACAGGATGGCCGCATACCACGCCCACGTCACAAAGTGGTCCCAGGTGAACGGGTACTTGTACCAAAAGAGGGTGAGGAGCACATCACTCGACGCCAGCATCACGAGCGGAATCCAGGCTCGCCTGGCTGCGCCGCGCGCACCGAAAAACAACAACGAAGCCGCCACCGGAGTAAACCCGAAGGAGTGGGGCAGAAAGCGCATCGCAACCGCTAATGCAACAAAGACGTAAGCCAACATGATTCACCTCGCAAAGCGTAGACAACGATTCTTGCAAGCACTTGAGCCAGCGTCAAGCGCCTCACTCATTCGGCCGGGCGCCGCGTCTGCGGCAGCGTATCAGCCCCGAACAGATCGCGCACCACATGCAGCTGTGAATCCAGCACCACAGCCGCTCCCAGCCGTCGCCGCCGGGGTGACACTCCCGGGTACTCGTAACGCAAGTCCACAAACCGTACCAGGTAGCCGGCAGGATCGGTCAGTGTCTCCGTCTCTGTCACCGGATATTGCGCCCAATCCAGGTAAACGCGCCCCAGGTAGGACCCTTTCGCCGCCTGCGTGACCGGCGTTTCTTCCGGCTTGAAGTGAATTTGCATTCTACCCTCCGGATCTACATCAGGCGTCCAAGAATCCACATTCATCCCCGCGATGAAATCCTGCGTCTCGGCGACGCCGTACCAGCGAAATGGGTTCAGCGTGTACGGATAAGCCGACACTCGTGTCGGAGCAGCGCCCTTGTAAACCCGCGCTTCGAGTGCCGCCACCGCCCGCCGATGCTCGAAATCCCGCACACCCCACGTCAGCGCGACACCAGCCAGGGCAACACACGCCGCCACACGTCCCGGACGGCCCACCTTACGCGCGCCAATTTCCTCGTTGATCAGCCCAAACAACGCAGGCACAACCAACCCACCGACCAGCAACACCAGCAGCACCGGTTCCACGATCGAGACAATATCCCAGGAATACCAGCGCTCCGAGATTGGCCAGAATGGCCGCACCCCGTAGTTGTTCGTGAAATCGAGCAGAATATGGCTCACCGACGCGATGTAGGCGTACAAGTAGAGCAATCCCCAGCGCGGTGGCCGTTTTTCGTAGCGCGCCGCGTACTTTTTTCGCCGCAGAAGATAAACCCCGTACATGAACGCGACAACAATCCCCGCGACCAAAAAAGCGCCGAGAAACGAATGCGTAAAACCGCGGTGATGATGGAAACCGAACGTGCGCCCGCCGAAGAGCGAGAACACGTCCAAGTCCGCCGCTTCCGCGGCCAGCGTCAGCGTAGCCGTCGCCAGCGCGGTCTTCCGGTTCAGCCCTGCGCGACCCAGGTTCGCGCCAAAAAGAAAGTGAGTGATCGGTTCCAAGCGTTCAGAGATGCAGCGTGCTGCGGCCTTCGTGATCCTTACTGTCCTTCGTGGTCCAAGCTCTTGCTTTGATCTCCATCACCACAGTTTCACGCGCCCCACCCAGCGTAAAGAGGTTTTACCTCTGTGTCCTCTGTGGTTAAATGTCTGACCTCTGGTCTCATCCCACGGTCCAGAGAGGATATCACCTGGCAAACAGAAGCCGCTTCACCGCATGAAATCTGGTAGGTGTTCTTTGACTGCGGAACGATGCAGTCGTTTCGGTTCCTGTCCCGTTCGCTCTGCTACGATCTTACGGTGAAGAACCTGCACCATCCCTTGGATCTGGCCGCGATCCGTCGCAGAATCCTTCTCGTCAGACCCGACAGTCCCCGCCGCTGGGGCGAAATGACACCCCATCAAATGATCAACCACCAGGCTGATTCCCTTTGCGGCATGATGGGCCTGAAGCCCGTAAGCCCGGCCGGCAAACCCAACCGGATTCTCAAAGTCTTCGCGCTCTGGTTGCCCCTGCCCTGGCCAAAGGGCGTGCCCACGCGTCCTGAGATGGACCAACGGATCGGCGGCACGCCGCCGGCTGATTTCCAAGCCGACGTGCAAGCCTTTATGGAACTTCTGGAACGCTTCACTCGCACCCCACGTGACTTCCAGTTTCAAGCCCATCCCATGTTTGGCGAGATGCAGGAACATGAGTGGATGCGCTGGGGCTACCTCCACATCGACCACCACCTGCGCCAGTTTGGCGTCTGACGTTCGTTCACGCCGAGCGCGGCGCGAGCAATGTCAACGCATCCGGCACAATGCGGATCTCCGCCGGCAACGTCCCGATCAGTTCCCCATCCGCCTCAACGTAGATCGTCTGCTCCTCGCCCGCGGCCAGGCGGCAGGAAACTCGATCGCCCGAATGCAACTCAATCCCGCCCACCCGGTACTTCAACCCAAGTAGTCCACGCAAAACATAAAGCAGATACAGCCAGCGGCTGCGCGTGTGAAACATCACCAGTCGCAACAGGTTGTTAGCCAAGTCCGCCCCCGGCGCCAGTTCCCGCAATACATTGCCGAAATCGCGGATGCGCACCGCCAGCACCTGCGAGGCACGATGCGTCGTGCCGCCCATCTCTACTTCGAACCATGGCTTGGCATGCATCAACCAGACCTGCAGCGACTTGTAGACGTACGCGATCATCCCTAGCCGCCGCTTCACGTCCGGAGCCAGCCGGTAGAACAGATACGCATCCGCTCCAATCCCCGCCGCCACGATGAAGTAGCGCCGGATCGTCGTTCCGTCCAATCCTCGGCATTCAATCTCACCCAGCGCGGTTCGCAAAGGCTCACCGTTGAGCGCCGCCTTGGCCGCTTCTTCGGGTTGCCCGGGAATGCCGAGATCGTGCGCCAGGGCATTCGCCGTGCCCAGCGGAATCACACCCAAGGGCACCCGGCTGCCCGCCATCCCCTGTAGGATGTCATGCACGGTTCCATCTCCGCCGCACGCAAAAATGGCGTCACAACCCTCGGCGACCGCCGCCCGCGCTTGTGCCGTCGCTTCCGCCGACGATCCCGTCTGGCTGGCTCGTACGTCCGCCGCTCCGTGGCGCAGCACTTCGAGCACCGAAGCGAGCGCTGCCATGCGCTGCGCCTGTTGCTGCCCGGAAGAAGGGTTATATAAAACCAGAATCTTGCGCATGCACTTCGATTCTAGGTGCGGGATGCGTCGTTCAACGTTTGCAGTCCGGGTTCCGGCCCCAGGCAGAGTTGCCCCTTCGCCAATTTTCGACTATTCTCCCTTCTCAGTGGGGGCGCCCAGCCCTTTATTTAACGGTCTAGTAATCTGAGATCACAGTCGCGACATTCCTAGCGGCAGCGAGTCTGTGAGGGGATACACAATGAAATGGTTTCTCTCCATCCTGTTGGCGGCGTCACTCTCCGCCTTCTCTTTCGCTCAGCACGAGACCCACACCAGCCCGCCACCCGCCACCCTGATGTCCGGCTTTGGCGACCTGCACCATCCCGTCACCACTTCGAATCCCGAGGCACAGCAGTTTTTCGACCAGGGTCTGCGCCTCATCTATGCCTTCAATCACGACGAGGCCGCCCGTTCCTTCCAGCGCGCCGCCGAGCTCGACCCCAAGATGGCGATGGCATATTGGGGCATCGCCGAAGCCGTCGGGCCCAACTATAACGATCCCGCCAGCGAAGACCGCTTCAAGCAAGCCCACGATGCCATTGCCAAAGCAGCCTCGCTCAGCACCGCCGCCTCCGCCAGCGAACAGGACTACATCGCCGCCCTCGCCAAGCGCTTCCCCGCCGATCCCAAAGCTGACCTGCAGAAAGCCGCGGAGGAGTGCCGCGACGCCATGCGCGACCTTTCAAAGAAATATCCCGACGACCTCGACGCCGCCACCCTCTTTGCCGAGCAGTCCATGAACCTGCATCCCTGGGGCCTGTGGCACCTCGACGGCACGCCCGAAGCCGGCACCGAAGAAATTGTCGCCACGCTCGAATCCGTGCTCAAGCGCGATCCCAACCACATGGGAGCGATGCACTACTACATTCACGCCGTCGAAGCCTCCAACGCTCCCGAACGCGCTTTGGCCGCCGCCAATCACCTGGCCGCGATGGCTCCCGCTGCCGGACACCTCGTGCACATGCCCGCTCACGTCTACATCCGCACCGGAGACTTCGACGCCGCCACCCGCACCAACGTCGATGCTGCCAAAGCCGATGAAGCCTACATCCAGTCGAGCGGCGTGCAGGGCCTCTATCCGATGATGTACTACTCCCACAACCTCCACTTCATCGCGATGGCCTCCAGCATGGCCGGCCGTTATGCCGACTCCAAAGCGGCAGCCGACAAACTCGCCGCGCACGTTGCTCCTGCAGTAAAAGAAGTTCCCCCGCTTGAAGGATTCATGACCGTACCCATCGCAGTCCGCGTCCGCTTCCAGCAATGGGACGACGTCCTCGCCCTTCCCGCTCCCGACGCCAGCATGAAGACCACCACGGTCTACTGGCACTTTGCCCGCGGCATGGCTCTCGCCGCCAAAGGCAAAATAGCTGACGCCGAAGCCGAGCAGAAAATCGTCGCCGAAGCCGAGCGCAACACTCCGCCCGACGAAATCTTCGCCATGCCCGTAAACAACAAGACCAAGGTCGTTCTCTCCATTGCCGAGAAAGCCCTGGCGGCGAAGATCGCGATGGCCCGGCACGAGACAAACACAGCAATCGGCTTCTTGCGCGACGCCGTCGCCGCACAAGACACGCTCAAATACAACGAACCCGCCGATTGGTTCTACCCGGTGCGCGAGTCTCTCGGCGCGGCCCTGCTCATGAATGGCGATGCCGCGGCGGCGGAAAGAGTCTTCCGCGACGATCTCGACCGCAACCCGCGCAATCCCCGTTCCCTGTTCGGACTGCGCGAAGCCCTGAAGGCGCAGAAGCACGACTACGACGCCAGTTTCGTGGACAAGCAGTTCCGCGATGCCTGGGCCAAAGCCGACGTGACGCTCAAGCTGGAAGACCTCGTATAGCCTTGCGCAGCACTTTTTAGACAAAACGAAAGGGCGGGCTCGTCGCCCGCCCCGTTTGGTTTCCAAGCAACAGTCAGATCATGTTGTCGTCATCGATGTTGGTGAACTCGAAGTGCAATTCCATATTGCGCTCCGCGTCGTGCATCGCCTTCTCTACCTGCTTCTGCAGTTTCTTGGTGTCGAGCTGCTGTTTCTTGAATTCCAGCGCCTTCTTGCACCAGTCCTTTTGCGCCTTCTCCATCTCCACCTGCGCCTTGGCCATCGCTGCCTCAAGCTGCGGCCGGACTTTTGCTAGCTTGGTCTCCACATCGGCCAGCTTCATCTCGACTTCGGCGTTCAGTTCGGGAAACTCGAAACCCTCCTCCTGTTCCAATTCCGACTGCTTGCCCTCCGGCAGGGGCAAAGTCAGCGTCTGCTCTCGCTTGTCGCGCACCACTCCGATGGAAGCCGAGTCACCCTTGTGATTGCGCAACGCACGCGAGAAATCTCCTACGTCGGAAACCTTCTCTCCGCTGACTTTTACGATCACGTCGCCTGCCTTCAGGCCTGCTTTCTCGGCGCGGCTACCCTTTTCCACCGACCGTACAAGAACTCCACCGCCACCCTTCACTCCGAAAAATTCGCCAAGCTGTGGCGTCAGGTTCTCCACCATCACGCCACTGCGTGCCGAAGAATGCAGGACTACAACCCCTGGAAACTCGAACTCCGGCATGGCGGGCATAGCCGGGATCGCGGGAACCGGCGGCACGGCAGGAATGGCTGGCCAGTTCTTTGCGCTCATCGTCTTGCGCCGGTCTGCCAGCTGCGCTTGGATCGACAGCGGCTGCCCGTCACGCGAAATACTCAGCGTGACCACTCGTCCCGGAGGCGTCTCGTGGATCATGCGCCGCAACTGCGCTCCACTCTCCACCGTCGTCCCGTTCAGCGAGAGAATCACGTCGTGCTCTTTCAGTCCAGCCTTTCCTGCCGGCGAGTCCTGGTCCACCATCGTGATCTCAACGCCGTGCTCTTCCTTGAGTTTGAGCGCGCTCAACCGGTCCGACGTGACGTCGTTAATGTCTACGCCGAGATAAGCACCCGTCCCCGAATCCTCCCCGTAGCCGAAACCCTCGGCCCCGGGCGCCGTCCACAGCTGCTCAGCGACGGCCGGAGTACAGGGCAATAGAAGCGCCAACACTGCCAGAATCGAAAATGCTTTGCTCATTGCGATTCTCCCAATAATGATTCAGCCGGCGCAGTTCAATATTGCCGGTCGTCGTGCGAATCTTCAGGACAGGTCCACCGCCATTGATGCGGCCTTCCGCGATGTAAGTCTTGGGTCCCCAGTCAGAACCTTCACTGGTAATGCGGATCTCCGGGAAATCAGAAGTGATGCGGTGTCCCTGCGCTACCTCAATCGCCGCGCGTACCGTGGCGTGCACGTCGGACGACAGGTACAGGATGATGTCTCCCGCCGGCGTTTCAAGGGTGGAATCCGTGCGCAACGATCCCGAAACAAACTGCGCCGTGATGCCGCCGCCACCCGTCTCGGCGCGAATCCCATCAGAAATCCGTCCCAAGTCGAGCTGTCCCGCACCCGACTCGGCATGAACCAGCCCGCCCGCCGAAAGCAGCCGGATGGAGCCGCCACCGGTGTCAATCGTGACCGGGCCCTTGATGTCGCCCAAGTCAATCAGGCCGCCACCGGTCGAGGCCTTCATTTCGCCCTTGCACGGCCCGGTGTGAATGTTGCCGCCCCCGGTCTCGATGCTCACCGGCCCACCAGCGGAGGCAAGATGGATATTCCCGCCGCCGGTCTCAACCGCCGCTCCGCCACCGACTTCACCGAGGTCCACGTTGCCACCGCCCGTGGAGACACTCAACGAGCCGCCCGCGTGCTTCACGTCCACGTTGCCGCCGCCGGTTTCCACCGCCACTGAGCCGCCGATCACACCAAAATGAACGTTCCCTCCGCCCGACGCTGAAGTGACATTGCCCGCCAAGTCGCTCGCGCTGACTTCGCCGCCAGCGGTTTCCACTTTCACGTTCTCCAGTTCGCGCGGCACCTCAAACACAAACTCGGCCAAGAACTTCCGCGGACTGGAACCCTCCCAGTCGCCCTTCAGCCACGCTGCCTGCCCGTTCGATCCCGAACTGATGTGATAGCGCTCGAACATCCGCCGCGCTTCCTTCTCGGATGAAACATACACGCGGTTGTGAACGGTATAGCGGATACCCTCCGGATTCCCACCCTGGATCCGCACTCCGCCCATCTCCACCTTGACCTTCAGAAGCTTGGCCCCCGCCAGCGAGCCGGTTAATTCCTGTACCCAGCTGTTGCCGTCGCGGTAAACGCGCTCCTCGGCAAACGATGCACCGCAAAGGAACGCAACCACTCCCAGCGCTCCCACAAATTGGCTAAAACGTTTCACAATAAGTCCTCGATCCCTCGTCCGTAGTATTTGTCAGAACTTTCCCACTTCCAAACTCTCTCGCGCCCACCTTGTCATTCCGAGCGCAGCGAGGAATCCCTACCCCGCCAATCCGTTCGCCCATGCGGACCCGCTCGCGCCCGCTCTCCGCGGCCCTTCTCAGCGCCCTCTGCGGTTAAAGGCTTTGCGGAGACGTCCTAGTCAATCTCCGGCAACTGCCGCAGCATGAGCCGCGCCTGTGCCTGGATGTATTTGTTGTCGTCGCTGCGCGACAACTGTGTCAGCACAATGCGCACGCTGCTGTCGGCACTTACCGGCTCGAGCAGATGCAGAGCCTGCGTCCGCACGCCCTGGTTGTTGTCGCTAACCAGCGCCTGCAGCACCACATCCCGCACCGTAACTTCACTTCTTACAAACGGCCCCAAACCTTCGAGCGCCTTCAAGCGCACGCCCGGATTGCTGTCATACCGCAGGGCATACGCCAACGCCTGCCGTACCCGCTCATCCTGCGGCTGCTTCGTCAGCAAGCCGACCGAATCGACGCGCACGCCCGAGTTGTAGTTATTGCGTGCCGCAAAGAGCAGCAGTTGCTGGATGCGTTGATCGCTCAAAGAACCCTGCAATTGTTCGGTCCGCACCGTGTCGTACTGGATGCTCACGCGATTGGTCGCCGGATCCTGCGTCACCGAGCGAATGCCCGCAATACTGGCTTCGGCGGGCGCCGGAGTCCCGGTGATTACACTAGGCTGCTGCGGCCTGATCTGGTACATCGTTCCAACGCCACCCCCAAATCCCACCAGGAACAGCACCGTCGCCAGCGCCGGAGAGAACTTCATCTGCCGCAGCCATACTGCCGGATCGAACAACACCTTCGCCAGGAAGCCGCCCTGCTTCGTCGTCTCCAGCGCCTCCTGCAGCCGCATGCGCGACGCGGCCAGCAAATTCGGGGAGGGCTCCTCGGGCGCCGTCGCCGCCATGGTCTGGTGAAAATTGCGCGTCGCCTTCAATTCACCGGCGCAATCCGCGCAGCGCGCAATGTGCTGTTCGAATTCGTACCGCGCATCGTCAGCCAGTTCGTCGTAAACGTAGAAGACGATGTTCTGTTTTACCCAATCGCATTTCATAATTGCCTGCCCCTTTTGCTCTGAAGGGGCGCGGCTTCAGCCGCGCCGCTCCTGCCATTAACAAGGTGGGGCTTTAGCCCCTGGGGTCCGCCCACTTTCCGTTTCATCTCATATCGGCCAGCGCCCCGCGTAATTTCTGCGTGGCGCGGAAGAGCGTGTTCTTGGCCGTCTCTTCCGTCGTGTGCAACATCTCGCCCACGGTCCGCAACTTCAGCCCGTGATAATGCTTCAACTCAAAAACCATCCGCTCCCGCGGCGTCAGCTTATCCAGCGCCCGGTTGATGCGTCCGCCCAGTTCGCGCCGGAGCAGGTCGCGCTCCGGGCTCGCCCCCGGATGCTGGTCCGCCGTCTGCTCAAGCAGGTCAAACTCCTCGCCCTGCCCGTCGGTTACAACGCCGGCGTCTTCCTTGCGAACGTTTTTCTTGCGCAGATGGTCAAGACAGAGGTTGGTAACGATGCGGTAGATCCAGGTGTAGAACGAGCACTCGAAGCGGAAGTTCCCAACGTTCTTGTACGCCTTCAGGAACGCTTCCTGGTAAATATCCTGCGCGTCCTGCTCCGAGCCCGTCAGGTGCAGCGCCAGGCGCAACACCGCCTGGTCGTAATGGCGAACGAGTTCCTCGAACGCCACGTGGTCTCCACGTTGCGCCTCTCGCACCAGCATCGTATCGTCGATGCGGCTCAGTGAGCGTCCGACCATGTTGTCCCGCGCACCCGAGACCCCCGTCCCGGTTCCTTGCGACGACCGGACCTTTCCGACCGGATGGCCCCCACCTGGAAACCGTAAACTCCAACTCTCTGCCGGCATTTCCTATCCTCAGCCGACCCGCCTGGCAAGTCCCAGCTGCCGGTTCCGAGAAAATAGACGCCGTGTGGTGGGAAAGGTGAGCAGAATTATAGGGGTTTGGCCCGACTTTTGCCCACAGAAACGCCTTGGGAATGTTCAGCTTAGCGGGACGTGCGTAGAAAAGTGGGACGAAATTCGCATTGTAGAAGGGGGTCGCGCGATGACGGTCGGTGTGGAAGCCTGTGTGGGGGCGGAGCCTGCCCTGAGTGAGCGAAGCGACCGAACGGGTCTCCGACCCGCCCAGGCCGAGTCGTAGACTCGGCCGCCTGTTGGCGGGATGGAGACCTCAGTGCAGGAATCGGAGATGAGCACGACTCAGTGAATCCCTTTGCTGTTGAGGTGCGGACCGTACTTCCCGTCTGACGCCTGCAGATGCGTAACCAGCCAGTTCTTCAGGAAGTTCATCAACTCGAGCGACAACGTCCCGTTGGCTCCCGCTTTGTATTTCTTCTGCGCCTCGAGCACTTGCTTGGTGAGTTCGTCATGCTCTTTCTTGTGCGCTGCCGCTTCCGCGTACTTCGTCCGCGCGAAGAACTCCTCCTCGCGCGCGAAGTGCGTCTTCACGTACTCGACCAAACTGTCGAGAATCTTTCCCAGCGACTCCTTTCCGCGACCCGACTGGATGGCATCGTACAGTTCGTTAATAAATCCGATCAGCTTCTTGTGATCCTCGTCCAACACCCGGACTCCGACCGAACATTTCTTGTTCCATGTCATCAACGGCATATGCAGAGACATCCCTTCTCTTTCAAATCGTGCTGGCTTGCTCTAACTGACGAACCTTTTCTCCCGCGTCCCGCGCAAACGTCGCAATCCGCTCCAGCGTGCCGGCGATGCCTTCCATGCTGTCGGCGGCCTCTTTGGCGCAGTTCGAAACCGTGCCCAGGGAACTGTTCTGCTCCCCCACTGCCGACGCCACCGCCTCCACGTGCTTCCGAATGCCGGAAACATCCTGGTTCAAGGTTCCGACCGATGCGGTCACTTCCTCGTTCGCCTGTCGGATGGTGGCTAGGCGCTCATACACTCCCTCGGTCGCCTGCGCCGTCTGTCGCGAAAGCGCCTTCACCTCATCGGCAACCACCGCGAACCCTTTTCCCCGATCCCCCGCATGCGCCGCCTCAATCATGGCGTTCAGCGCCAGCATGTTCGTCTGCCGCGCAATCGAATCAATCAACTGCGCCGTCGAGGCAATCTCTTCCACCGCGCGCGCCAGCACCGCCGCCCGCTCCAGCGTTTTCTTCAGTTCGGCGTCTACCCGCGAGACACATTGCTCGGACTCTGCCACCCGGGTCCCCACTTCCCCCAGCCCTCGCATCATCTCGCCCATCATCCCCGCCACCATTCGCACGCTCATTACCGCGGCGGAAGCGCTGCTGGTCGCCGCCAACGACTCCGTCTCGGCGCGGTTCGCTTCCGCCAGTATCTCCTTCACGATGTTGCTTGCTGCTTTGGCGCTGGTCATAGTTCCGTCGATCGCTGTTTCACAGCGGATTTCGGAGGGAGATGTGCCACTGGTCTCGACCGTCGACTCTCGCTTCGCAGTTCGGGTCCAGTGGTCCTATCGGCGAGCGCTTTGGCGCGCCTCATGTTACGAATGGACTAACCCGCCTCCGAGCCCCTGTCCATTAGCGGGTGTTTCTGCTGCATCCCTCTGTGCCCTCGGTGGTCCAACCCTCCCGGCCCCCCGCATCGCGCGCACTCCTCGCCGCATCAACATCCAAGAGTCCTATAATTCCTCTGTGTACCTCCGTGTCCTCTGTGGTTAATCTATGTCTGTCGGCTGAAAGCTGACAGCTGAAAGCGGGTCTCCTATGCGTGACGTCATCATTGCTTCTTCCGTTCGCACCTCCGTGGGCCGCGCCAACAAAGGCACCCTCCGTGCCACGCGTCCCGATGAACTTGCCGCTGTCGCTATCCAGGGCGCGCTCGCCCGCGTTCCCCAACTCGATCCCAAAGAAATAGAAGATGTCATCCTCGGGTGCGCCATGCCCGAAGCCGAACAGGGGATGAACGTCGCCCGCATCGCTTCCCTGCGCGCCGGCCTCCCCGTCGAGCTCTCGGCCATGACCATCAACCGCTTCTGCTCCTCCGGCCTGCAATCCATCGCCATGGCCGCCGACCGCATTCGCACCGGGGGCGCCGACGTCATCCTCGCCGGCGGCACCGAATCCATGACCATGATCCCCATGGGCGGCCACAAAATTTCCCCGAACCCATGGATCGTCGATCACTATCCCGACGCGTACCTCTCCATGGGCCTGACCGCCGAACGCCTCGCGCAGCGTTTCAACATCACCCGCGCGCAGGCCGATGAGTTCTCGCTCCGCAGCCACCAGAAAGCCGTCGCCGCCATCGCCGCCGGCAAGTTCGACGACGAGATCGTCCCGGTGCCCGTCAGCTTCACCACGCCCAACGGCAAAAAGCCAAAGAAAATGGAAATTATTTTCAAAACCGACGAAGGCCCGCGCGCCGATACCACGCTCGAGGCACTCGCCGCCCTGAGGCCCGCCTTCCACGTGAAAGGCACCGTCACCGCCGGCAACTCCTCGCAAATGTCCGACGGCGCCGCCGCCGCTATCGTCATGTCCGCCGAGCGCGCGAAAGCCCTGGGCATCCAACCCATGGCTCGCTTCCTCGCCTTCGCCACCGTCGGCTACAAGCCCGAAGAGATGGGCCTCGGCCCCGTCTTCGCGATTCCGAAGGCACTGAAGCTGGCTGGCCTCAAACTCTCCGACATCGACGTCTTCGAACTGAATGAAGCCTTCGCCGCCCAGTCGCTCGCCGTAATTAAAGAAGGCAGCCTCGATCCCGAAAAAATCAACGTCAACGGAGGCGCCATCGCCCTCGGCCATCCCCTCGGCTGCACCGGCGCCAAGCTGACCGCCACCATCCTCCGCGAACTCCAACGCCGCAAAGCTCGCTACGGCATGGTCACCATGTGCGTCGGTGGCGGCATGGGAGCCGCCGGAATATTTGAAAATCTTGCCTGAGAGGACTCTGAGGAGTTCTCCATGAGAAACCGGGAAGGGCACGGCTTCCACAGGCCTCGGAAAATAGAACCAACGAGGTAATTTCGACCGTTCTTGCGCTAGAACGCGAGTCGCAAGTTGTTGAATCTTCGTTCGTCTGCCCTGTCTAGCGTCTGGCGAACAGCCGGGTCAGGTTGAAGCCAATCGCCGCCAACGTGAACTCGATATTTACTTTCTCCAATCCACGTAACCGAAAGCGCTTCATCCCGCGTTGCTCTTTTAAACTTCCCCAAACCGGTTCCACCAGCGCCTTGCGCCGTCCATACACGAGCCGACCGGCTGGGTCGCGCAGTTTCCGCCGCATGCGCCGCTGCGTCTGGCTCAGCGTGCCGGCGCGGCAGCGCTGTCCCGTATTTAACTCCCGCGCCAGATTCGAATCCGGTACGTAGACGGCCAACCCTGGCCCTTCCAGTTCCTCGATGTTCTCTAAGGAGAAAAACCCCGCGTCCGCCAGGATCGTTCCCGCCTTCGCCCCGCTCGAGCGCTCCGCTTCCTCCACCATCGCCACCAAACTGTGATTGTCAGCCGCGTTCTGCGTCACCCGCTGCCCCACAATCAGATGATCTTCATTCACCGTCATCTCCGCCGTGTAGCGCCATCTCCAGAACTTGCGTGAACACCTCGTTCAGGCCCCGCGCGTGCCGCCGCCGGAACGCGCTCAGCGCCCAGTTATCCGGCTTCGCCCCGCCCGCCAGATAGCGCAGCCCCAAATCCTCCCGGATCCGCTGCTCCAGCCGCCGCGCCGACGTGATCCCAACCGCGTAGGCATACAGCCACACCTTCAACATCAGCGCCGGACAATACAACGCCCCGCCCTCGTCCCCGTACACCGGTTCGAAACTCTTCAGCTCCAGGTGCTCCACCGCATCGTCGGATAGGGACTCCTCGTCGCGGTCGCTCCGCGGAAGGACAAATGGGCAAGGAAATGGGCGGGCACGACTCAGGCGGCAGGGGCGCTGGAATGATCGGAAGGGGGCGATTCGCTGGTCTCCGCCGAATTCTCCTTCAGTTGATGTAGACGGTGGCGCATGCAGATGCCGCATAACACCGAATGACCTTCGCCAACCAGCGTACAACGCAGCCACAGCCACCAGCGCAGCATGCAGAATATCTGGCGCGTGGTGCCGTGGGGGCAGCCGCCTTGGTTGGCAACGAACGGGCAGGTCATAGAAGTTCCTTGGCGGGGAGGGATGAGCGCAGTATAGGGAACTTATGACGAAACCCTTCGTGATGTGAGTCACGTCGCGTGGTGAGAATGGGACTGACGGTTGGTGCGGCTGAGCGGCACAGTTGGGTTACATCTGGTCCGCGGAAATCGCGAGAGTGGGACGCCGCGTCGCGGCGTCCCGATGAAGGCGGTATTGGTCATTCCATTCTGAGAATAACCAACGAAGCCGACGGAAGTACGGGTGCCACGTCTCGCCTGTGTGGCGCGGGCACTGCTGCCCTCGGCCGTTGCCGTTGTCAAATCCTCGATTCTCGAAACCCGCCTTACTTCTCGCCGATCTCGACCGTCGCCCGGGTGTTCTCCCAGTCCAGGTACATGTGGCAGCCCTTGCCCATCTCGTGGAAGCTGATGGTGAAGTTTTCCACCGGCCCGCTGGTCTTGCTCACTTCCATGTCTGCTCGGCCCAGGTCCTGCTTCTCGTCGTACTCCGTGCCCCACTGGCCGGTCTGCTTGTTGATGATGAGCTTCCAGCTCTTCTCGCCGGGGATGGTGTACATGGTGTACTTTCCGGCAGGAATCGCCAGGTTGCCGATGCTCAGGTTGGCCGTGGATTCAAACGTGGTGGCTTCGTTTGCGCCGGTGCGCCATTCCTTGCCGAGGGGGACGACGTCGCCGAAAATCTTGCGCCCTTTGGCGCGCGGGCTGGAGTAGTCGACCGCGATGCTCTTGCCGTCGGTAAACTTGCACGCGGCAGACGCGGGCGGGCTGGGACGCTTGCTCTTGTCCCCGCCGCCATGCTGGGCGCAGGCCATAGTGGCCATTAGCATCGTGGCAAGAAGGAACGCAATATGCTTTTTCATGAACTCTCCTTAGTAGCAGGTAGTGAAGTTGGAAGCAGTTAGGTATTCGCACGCAGCAGTCAGCCATCGGCCCGCCGCGCGGTCGGCCGCCCCAATTAGACGCGGAGGCAGGCAAAACGTGAGTCCAGCAACTGATGTTGAAAGCTGATAGCTCTCCATCAATTATCCGCTACCTGGCACTCACGTTACAATCCGGCCATGTCCGTTTACGACGAGAAGAGAGAAGACCTCGAACGACACGAGATGATGATGGGCGTTCCACGCGGCCGCCTGGCCGTGACGCTTGACATGATCACCGACGCGATGGCGCTGGTTGGGCAGCACGGCGTCTACTGCCAGAGCCAGCGCTTTGTGGGCAAGCCGGCGATGGATATCCAGGTTGTCATGAAGAGCCTGACCGGCGCCAAGGAACTGATTCAAAGCGTGATGGAAGAACTGAAGAAACCAGCAGCGTAAATTCCGACCCCGACATCGCCGACACCCGGCTGCCCCACTCTTCGCGTTTTCAAAACGCGGCTTGCAGGAGCCCGCAACGAGCCCAAAAGAATTCGGGCTGCCCGATATTCGGCAGCCCGGATTCCCATTTTGGAATTTTCCACAGATTTATTTCAAGACCGTTGCCGGTTTTTCATTGTTCCGCGTGGAACATTCCACTCGCTCAGGCAATCACATACTTCTCTGCCTCGATCACCCGCTGCGCCACCTGCTGTCGCAGCGCGATGGTGTTGAACGGTTCATACTTCACCAGCCGCCGGACGATCGCCAGCTGCGTGCGCATCATGTCACCGTCTGCCACCGCCGCGATCACTTTCTTGGCCGATGCCTCGACCTTCTCCATCGCCTGCGTGATGTAGATCTGGGTCATGGCGATGGGCAGCTTCGCGGCCGCTTCACCCCCATGTTCGATCAGCTTCTGCGTGCGCAGGATGGTCGACTCCATGGCGTAGGTTTCGATGATCATGTCGGCCAGTGCGCCGACGATCTCCTGCTGGTCGGCGAGGGCCATCATGTATTTCTGCGAGGCCGCGCCGGAGATGAGCAGGCCTAGCTTCTTGGCGTTGGCCAGTACGGTGCGCTCGGCGGCGAGCGGACCCTCGAGTTCGTCGCCGGAGCCGGGACCGGACATGACCTCGTCCATGACGCGCTTGATCGCGGGCAGCAGCGGGAGCTGGCCGGTCATGGCGCGCTTCAGGACGAAGCCGGTGATGATCATGCGGTTGATTTCGTTAGTGCCTTCGAAGATGCGGTTGATACGAGCGTCACGATAGGTACGCTCGGCGGGGTACTCCTCGACGAAACCGTAGCCGGCGAAGATCTGAACGAGCTCGTCGACCACGTAGTCGATCATCTCCGAGCACCAGACCTTGATGATGGAGCACTCGACGGCGTACTCTTCGATCGCTTTGCGAGCTTGTGTCATGGCGTCGGTGGAGGACCTGTCGATCTCGGCGAGGGCGGTGTCGATCATGCCGATGGTGCGGTAGACCATGGCTTCGCCGGCGTAGACGCCGACGGCCATGTTGGCGAGCTTTTCGCGGATGAGACCGAAGTCAGAGATGGATTTGCCGAAGGCCTTGCGCTGCTTGGCGTAGCCGACAGCGTGCTCGATGGAGTGGCGGGCGCCGCCGACGCAGGATGCTCCGAGTTTGAAACGGCCCACGTTCAGGATGTTGAAGGCGATGACGTGGCCCTTCCCGATTTCACCGAGTAGGTTTTCGACTGGGACCTGGCAGTCGGTGAGGATGACGGGCGTGGTGGAGGAGCCGCGGATGCCCATTTTGTACTCTTCGTGGCCGATGGAGAAGCCGGGAAAGGTTTTTTCTACCAGGAAAGCAGAGAATTTTTCGCCGTCGATTTTGGCGAAGACGGTGAAGAGGTCGGCGAAGCCTCCGTTGGTGATCCACATTTTCTCGCCGTTCAGGATGTAGAACTTGCCGTCAGGCGAGAGGGTGGCCTTGGCGCGGCAGTTGAGGGCGTCAGAGCCGGAGGTGGCTTCGGACAGGGCGTAGGCGGTGACCAGCTCGCCGCAGGCGATGCGGGGCAGGTACTTTTTCTTTTGCTCGTCGGTGCCGAAGTAAACGAGCGGGAGTGTTCCAATTCCGGTATGAGCGCCCCAGGTGGTGGCGAAGCCGGCATATTTCGAGACGCGGTCGGCGATGATGCAGGAGGTGACCTTGTCCATTTCGAGGCCGCCGTAGGCTTCCGGGATATCAGCACAGGTAAGGCCGAGCTCGCTGGCTTTCTTCAGCAGGTTGCGGCTGATGGAGAAGTCTTTTTCTTCCATCGCTTCGATGTGGGGGACGATTTCGTTGGTGGCGAATTCGTCGGCGGTCTGGGCGATGAGCTGGTGCTGTTCGGAGAAGTCTTCGACGGTGAAGATTTCGGCGGGTTTGCGTTCCTCGAGGAGGAAGCTGCAGCCGGTGATCTTGCTGGTGGGAACAGTTGTAGTAGCCATGAGACCCCTTTCTTAACCACGAAGGACACAGAGGATGACAGGAGACATTTTAGTCCTTCCGCGGTCCTGTGAGCACAGGTTGGTAGTCAGGGCGCCACCAGACTGGCGCGAAAGACCTACCTCAGGGGCTTAGCCCCTGAGGACACGGGCTCGCGCCTCCTCGTTGATTCCAAAAGACCGGGGGGAGGGGCTCCAAGAAAAACCCTGCCGAGCTGTGCTCGGCTTGGACGGGCGAGGGCGCCCGTCCCCACACAGACCTGTCCCCACACAGGCAGATTCAAAGGCAAAGGCCGCGGGCAGGAAGCCTGCCCTGAGCGAGCGTAGCGAGTCGAACGGGTGCCCGCGCCACACGGGCCTACGGCTTCCACCGCAGCACCGGCTTGCGGGCGGCGGCGGTTTCGTCGAGGCGGGAGACGCGGGTGGAGTGGGGGGCGTCGAGGACTTTCTGGGGGTCTTGCGACGACTCTTCGGCGATGGCGCGCATGGCTTCGATGAACAGGTCGAGTTCTTCCTTCGATTCGCTTTCGGTGGGTTCGATCATCATGGCGCCGGAGACGATCAGCGGGAAGGCCGTGGTGTAGGGGTGAAAGCCATAGTCAATTAGGCGCTTGGCCAGGTCCATGGTGTTGATGTGGTTCTGCTTCTGGAACTCGTCGCTGAAGACGACCTCGTGCATGCTGGGCGTCGAGTAGGGCAGGTCGTAGTGGCCTTCGAGCGCCTTGCGCACGTAGTTGGCGTTGAGGACGGCGTCTTCGGTGGTCTGGCGCAGCCCGTCGGGACCGTTGGCGAAGATGTAGGCGAGGGCGCGGACGAACATGCCGAAGTTGCCGTAGAAAGCGCGCACGCGGCCGACGGTGTGCGGACGGTTGTATTCGAAACCAAGCGTGCCGTCGGGCTTCGTGATGACGACCGGCGCGGGCAGGAAGGGCTCGAGCGATTGCTTGCAGGCGACCGGGCCGGAGCCGGGGCCGCCGCCGCCGTGCGGCGTGGAAAACGTTTTGTGCAGGTTGAGGTGCATGAGGTCGACGCCGAAGTCGCCGGGGCGGGCCTTGCCCACGAGCGCGTTCATGTTGGCGCCGTCCATGTAGAGAAGGCCGCCCTTGGCGTGCATGATGTCGGCGATGGCGTGAATTTCGTGCTCGAAGACGCCGAGCGTGTTGGGGTTCGTCACCATGACAGCGGCGACGTCTTCGTTCATCTGGGCCGCAAGGACGGCGGGGTCGACCATGCCGCGGTCGTTTGATTTCAGGTTCTCCACCGAGTAGCCGACCATGGCGGCGGTTGCCGGATTAGTGCCGTGGGCGGAATCGGGAATGAGAATCTTCTTGCGCGGGTTGCCCTTGGATTGCTGGTAGGCACGGACCATGAGCAAGCCGGTCATTTCTCCGTGCGCCCCGGCGGCAGGCTGGAGCGTGATCGCGTCCATGCCGGTGATTTCGACAAGGCAGTCGCTGAGCGTCTTGATGATGTGCAGCGCGCCCTGGGAAATTTTCTCGGGCTGGTAGGGATGGGCGTTGGCCAAGCGATCGAGGCGGACCACGACTTCGTTGACGCGCGGGTTGTACTTCATGGTGCAGGAACCCAGCGGGTACATGCCGAGATCAATGGCGTAGTTCCAAGTGGAGAGGCGCGTGAAGTGGCGAATGATCTCGATTTCGCTCACTTCGGGCATGTGGCCGAGGTCTTCGCGGGTAGCGGAGCCGAGGAGTCTCTCTGCTTTCACTTCAGGAACATCGAGCGGCGGCAACCGCCAGGCGCCTTTGCCCGGCGATGACTTCTCGAAGATGAGGCCTTCGTTCTGATTGACGTGGCGGGTGGCTTTGCGGGTCATGGTCATCGCGCCACTTCCTGCATGCGAGGTTCTTTGGTTTTGGCGGCTTCCTCGAACTCGGAGATCATGCCGCAGGCTGTATCAATCGCAGAACGCGGTGTCATCTCCGTGCAACACCAGAGTGCGGCGTTGCCCAGCTCCGGATAGAAGCGTTTAAGGGGGAAGCCTCCGACGATGCGGCTGCCGAGCAAGCGACTGTTGATGACGCCAGGATCTTCGGCAGTCTGGACAACGAACTCGTGGAAGCGCGGAGCGCCGGAGAAGAGAATGCGCGCCTCCTTGCCGAACTGGTCAACAGCGTACGCCGCTTTCGCGAGGTTCTGCTTGGCCAGCTCGCGCAGGCCGACGCGTCCGTAGACCGTCATGAAGATGTTGGCCATGAGCGCGACCAGCGCCTGGTTGGTGCAGATGTTCGATGTGGCTTTCTCGCGGCGGATGTGCTGCTCGCGGGTGGCGAGCGTCAGGACGAAGCCGCGCTTGCCTTTGCGGTCGACGGTTTGGCCGGCGAGGCGTCCGGGCATTTGGCGGACGAATTTCTCACGCGTGGCGATGACGCCACAGTACGGACCGCCAAAGCCGAGCGGCACACCGAACGACTGCGCTTCCATGGCGACGATGTCGGCTTCGCTGGGGGGCTTCACGATGCCGAGCGAGACGGCCTCGGCGATCGCGACCACGAGCAATGCGCCCTTGCTGTGCACGAGATCAGCCAGAGCTGCAATGTCTTCGATAGTCCCAAAGAAGTTGGGCGACTGAACGAGAACGCAAGCGGTGTCGGTAGTCAGCGCGCGCTCGAGAGCTTTCAAGTCCACACGGCCGTCGTCGGCGAAGTTGACTTCTGTGAGCGGCAATCCCTGATGCTGGGCGTAGGTCTGAATGACCTGGCGATACTCCGGATGCACGCTGCGCGCGACAATGGCCGAATTGCGGCCGGTAAGTCGCATCGCCATCATGATGGCTTCGGCGGAACCAGTGGAGCCGTCGTACATGGAGGCGTTGGCCACTTCCATCCCGGTGAGCTCGCAAATCATGGTCTGGAATTCGAAAATCGCCTGCAGCGTGCCCTGTGAGATCTCTGCCTGATAGGGCGTGTAGGCAGTGAGAAACTCGCCGCGGGAGACGAGTGCGTCAATGATGACGGGGCGGTAGTGATTGTAGGCCCCGGCGCCGAGGAAGACGGTGTAGCCTTCGCCGTTTTCGCGGGCGCGCTGCTGGAACCAGTCGACGATCTCGGATTCGGCCATCTGGCGGGGAATCTCGAGGTCGCGTTGGAGGCGCAGGGCGGGCGGAATGGGGGCGAACAGGTCGTCGATGGATTGCACGCCGATGTCGCGGAGCATGGCTTCGCGGTCAGCAGGGGACTTCGGAAGATAGCGCATGGAAGTCACTGACTAGTTTATGCAAATCAGCGGCTCGACGCGAATGGCAGGGGTGTGGAAAAGCGGCACCTTCACCACGGAGGCACGGAGAAAATGCCAGTGCTATATCCCACGCAGCTACGGACTTTCGTTGGGGGCGAAGAGAATCGGCGCGGCGAACAAAGTACCGTCCGCTTGTCATTCCGAGCGCAGCGAGGACTATGGCCACCTATTAGCCCGCGCATGAACAGCATAGTAGCTATAGGGATGCTTCGCTTCGCTCAGCATGACAATCATGAATTTGGCAGCGTGCGTTGAGCGAACTTGCTTCTCACTTGCCGGCTTCTGCGGCAACGAATTTTTCGTAGTCGGCGGCGCTCAGCAGGGCGTTGGCTTGGCTCGGGTCGGAGAGCTTGAGCTTCAGCATCCAGGCGCCGTGGGCGTCTTTGTTGACCTGTTCGGGAGCCGTGGCGAGAGCATCGTTGACGGCAGTCACAGTGCCCGACGCGGGAGCGTAAAGGTCGGAGACGGCTTTCACCGACTCGACGGTGCCGAAGGTTTTGCCGGACTCGATTTCGGAACCGACTTTGGGGAGGTCGACGAAAACGATGTCACCGAGGGATTCCTGGGCGTAGTCGGTGATGCCGACGGTGGCGCTGGTGCCGTCGATCTTGATCCACTCGTGTTCTTTGGTGTATTTGCGATCAGTTGGGTAAGGCATTGGAAAATCAGCTCCTGGCTCTTAGCTCTTAGCCTTTAGCTGTCAGCTCTCAGCTGTCAGCTATCAGTCTTGCGTTAATGCTCGAAACAGACAACTTTAGAACTTGGGCTTCAGTTCGGTCAGACTGCTTTAGGGCGCTTGTAGAACGGCGTTGCCACGACTTGCGCTCTTACGCTCTGACTGCGAACTTCGACATGCAAGGTTGACCCTACGACGGCGTGCTCTAGCGGGACGTAAGCCAGCGCGATGTTCTTCTTCAGGAACGGAGCTGGCGAGCCGCTGGTGACGTACCCAATTTCCTTGCCACTTAGGTCACGGACTTTGTAGCCGTCGCGGGCAATGCCGCGTTCGATCATTTCGAGACCAATCAAGGTCCGGCTGATGCCTGCGGCTTTCGCCTTCTCCAGTGCGGCGCGGCCGATGAAGGCGGGCTTCTCCATCTTGCAGAAGCGGTCGAGGCCAGCTTCCCAGACGTTGATGGTGTCGGAGATTTCGTGGCCGTAGAGCGGAAGCTTGCCTTCCAGACGCAAGGTGTTGCGGCAGCCCAAGCCGCAGGCGACGGCGCCGAAGTCTTTGCCGGCCTCAAGCACTTCGTTCCAGACCTTGGTACTGGTGGCTTCGTCGCTGGGGATGTAGATTTCGAAGCCGTCTTCGGCGGTGTAGCCGGTGCGGGCAATCAGAGTGTTGGGCAGGCCGCAGACGGTGCCGTGCGTAACCCAATAGAACTTAACGGCAGCAAGGTTCGCGTCGGTGAGTTTCTGCAGCACGAGATGGGCTTTCGGGCCCTGGATGGCAATCTGGGTGAACTCGTCACTCAGGTCGCGGACGCGGCAGTTGAACTCGCCGGTGTTGTCGCGGACCCAGCCGAAATCTTTTTCCCGTGTGCCGGCGTTAATTACGAGCAGGTAGTTGTCTTCGCCGAGGCGGTGAACGATGACGTCGTCGACGAAGGTGCCGTTGGGATAGAGGAGCGCGGAGTACTGCGCTTGGCCGATGGCGAGGCGGGCCGCGTCGTTCATGCTGATGTGCTGCACGGCGGCGAGGGCTTCGGGGCCGGTGAGGCGGATGTCGCCCATGTGACTGACATCGAAGATGCCGACGCCGGTGCGCACGGCGAGGTGTTCGGCGATGAGCCCGCCAGAACACGGGTACTCCACGGGCATATCCCAGCCGTTGAATTCCACCATTTTGGCGCCCATCTGGCGATGGACGGCGTTGAGCGCGGTCTTGCGGACGGTGGGGGCGTCGACGGCGTGCACAACTTACCTCGCGGGCGATGCTGGTCTGCTGCGGGAATCCGGAACCAAGTACCGTAACACGGGGTTTTTCGGGTGGTCAAACGAAGGGGCAGAAACCACGGAGGACACAGAGGAACACAGAGGAAACCCGTAAGGGCAGTCAAAGACATGGGGCGGGCGGTGGTGAGGGAAATCAGAGCAATACTTCTTGACTGCGAAGGGCGGACACGAAGGTTCGGTGTTCTACCTTCGATAAGTAGCAGGATGGGGCGGCCGTCTTTAACTTCTGTGTTCCACGGTGCGGGCGGTTACCAAGGGAACTTTTCGCTCGGCTGGAGCGGCGCTAGAGTCGGGGTATGGCCATCGCGAATTCACGTTTCACCTGCCAGCAATGCGATGCGGTGGAAGAGAAGTGTACATGCGATAAGTTCTGCTGCCTCTGTCAGAGTTTCGAGAATGTCCGGCTGTGCGGAGACGGGCTTTATTATTGCGAGTCCTGCCGGATTGCCTGCGAGTACAACGTCGAGCGGCGCTAACAGACTCCTCCTCGTAACCTTCCTGCCCGCCCAGAATCGTCGGGACCCAGTCCGCTCAGCCTCGGGCATCGTTTCGCGCTTGTGATGCTGTGTTGACATCACTCTGCAGAATTGGTACATATGTACCATGGTACTAACTAAGACGGTAGCGGAAGACCGGCTCGTCGTTGAGCGGGTGCAGACGGGCGTGCGCATGGAGAAGCGGCTGCTGAAGGTGCTGAAGGCGCTGGCGGAGTATCACGACCTGACGCTGGGGGATCTGCTGGAGGGGATCGTGCTGCACGCGTTCGACGGCAAGTGCGCGTTCGGCGACGCCTCTTTGAAGAAGGTTCAGGACCTGAAGAGTTTCTACGAGCTTGATCTCGATGCCAGCGCGAGCCATCGGCTGAAGGAGAGCAAGAAGGCCCGGGCGGTGAGAAAAGAGGGAGGCGCACGATGAAGGCAATCAAGAAATGCTCACTGATTGGGTTGCGCTGGACGGTGGGGATCATTCTGGCGTGGCAATCTTACCGGTTGCTGCGGCACACGATTCCTCAGTTACAGGAAGCGCGGCACTCGCCGCTGACGTGGATTCATCTTGTGCTGGGCAGTGGCGAGATCATTGCGGCGGTTCTGTTCTTGATCCCGCGAATGCGGATGATTGGGGGATGGGCGCTGCTGGTGATCATCGGGCTGGCGGCGGTGATCAGCGTGTTGCACGGCTCGCGCGATGTGAGCGTGTTACTGCTGTCCGCAATGGCCGTGCTGGTCTGCATGACACACGATAGCCGGAGCGCGGCATGACGGACGCGGAGTTGATAAGGCAATTCGAAGACGCCAGCTTGCCGCTCGACGCGTTTCATCATGCGGAGCACGTGCGGGTGGCGTTTGTTTATTTGCGGCACCATGCGGCGACCGAGGCAATTGCTCGGTTTACATCGGCACTGAAGAGATTTGCGGCGAGACACGGCAAAGACGGCTTGTATCACGAGACGATCACGTGGGCGTACCTGCTGATTGTTCGCGAGCGAATGGCGCGAAGCGGACGGTGCGAGACTTGGGCGGAGTTTGCGGCGGCGAATCCCGACCTGCTGCGCTACAAGGACGATGTTCTCAAGAAGTACTACCGGGATGAGACGCTGGCATCGGAGGTGGCGCGAGCGACGTTTGTCTTTCCGGATAGATGCGGGGGCGGTGACGGACAACCTGCCATCGCTGCGGTCGGCTGGGAGGGTCAATGAGTGCTAACGCCTTCCATGAGAAGGCCGGTCGGAGTCAAGTGGATCCTTTTGTTTTTGCGTTGGACAAGCTTTTTCTCCTTGCCGAGTCGCCACTGTCGCCACCCTTCCATCCGCACTCTTCGATGAG
>Ga0075014_100000110_pt1 | contig 26227 bp, 19 predicted proteins | sample AleBraG_ABR_2014_FD_71472 | JGI IMG/M metagenome (GOLD analysis project Ga0075014, IMG submission 71472) | Freshwater sediment microbial communities in response to fracking from Pennsylvania, USA - Alex Branch Run_MetaG_ABR_2014 | ecosystem: Environmental > Aquatic > Freshwater > Creek >... | reverse complement strand
CTCCTACGGTCGCTGTCGCTCTACTCAGGGCAGGCTCTGACGGGGCTGGTAGGACGGTTCGTCGGGCGACCCAGCGCTTCGCCCTGGCTAAGTTGTTCCGCTGCCTGAAGACGGCTGGGTTGCCTCGGCGTCCTGCGTGTGCTCTGGCCTTACTCGCAATCGCCACGGGAAGTGGGGACGAACTGGCGATAAAGGTGTGCGAGGCGAAGACATCGCCGTCGCAACGTGCGCGGACTGATGTGGCTCTCGCGAGCAGCGTTCTCGCTGCGTTCTGTTGCGAGTTACTGCCCAGAACTACTGCTGGCTGGTAAGCTTCCCATAGTAAAATCGTGGCCCTAAGTCGCGTCACAACGCGCCATTGGGCCCCAACATACGGATGATCGGTCGCAGGCTCTCTCATTACGAAGTAGTGGAGTCGCTGGGAGCTGGAGGCATGGGCGAAGTGTATCGCGCCCGTGATAGCCGCCTGGGCCGCGACGTAGCCATTAAAGTCCTTCCGCCCGAGCGCACGCTCGACCAAACGTCTCGACGACGCTTTCAGCGCGAAGCCATGGCCGCTTCGGCGCTCAACCATCCCAACATCATCACCATTTACGAGATTAACTCGGAGGGCGACACCGACTTCATGGTGATGGAGTACGTGCGCGGCTTCACGCTCTCCTCGCGGATCAAGCGTGAGCCGTTGACCATCGACGAAGCCGTCGGCTACGCCAGCCAGATTGCCGATGCGGTGGCCAAGGCGCACGCCGCCGGGATCGTGCATCGCGATCTTAAGCCGGGGAACGTCATGATCACGGAGGACGGCCTGGTCAAGGTGCTCGATTTTGGATTGGCGAAGTTTGACACTTCGTCCACCAACACGCAAAGCAGCTCGGGCGAGCACCAGTTGGACCTCACCTTGAGCCAGCCGGGCGCGGTGACCGGCACCATTTCTTATATGTCGCCGGAGCAGGCGCGGGGCGACCGGGTGGATGCGCGGTCGGATGTGTTCTCGTTTGGCATTGTTTTCTTTGAAATGCTGAGTGGGCAGCTTCCCTTCGCCGGACCCAACGCGATAGCGGTTCTGCACAACATCCACTTCAGCCCGCCGCGCGAGCTGCGCGAGTTGCGGCCCGACGCTCCGCCCGTGCTTCTGACCTTGCTGGCGCGCATGTTGGAGAAAGCGCCGGAACAGCGTCCCAGCATGGCGGAGGTGGCGTCGATGCTGCGCGCCGGAGCGAGGGTGTCCGGGACGGGCTCCGTGATGTGGCGACCGGGCGATGCGATCGGCGATGCGATGATGGGTCCGTCTTCGTCATCCGCTTCTGGGTCGCAGGTGGCGGCAAAGGCTGCCAAGCGGTGGATGTTGTGGGGAGTTGCCGCGGTTCTGTTGGTTGCGGTGCTCGGGGCGGGCGGGTACTTCTTCAAGAGGAGAGCTTCGGGGAAGAATGCGGCTGTCGGCGAGACGGCCTCTGGCGCATCCGAAGAAAACGCTTTCGCACTCTACAAGCGTGGGCGTCAGGAACTCGATCACTATGACCGTCCGGATGCGATCGAGCGCGCGATTCATGATCTGGAGCAGGCAGTCGCGTTGGACCCGCATTCGGCAGCCAGTCTTGCCGCATTGGCCGAAGCGTATTACCTGAAGAATCGTGAGAATCAAGATCCTCAGTGGGTCAAGCTGACATTGCAAAACGCTCGGCGAGCTCTGGAGCTAAATCCAGACCTGGCGGCGAGCCACATTGCTGCTGGGTTGGCAGAAATGCAGGCGGGGCATTCCGCTGAGGCGGAAAAACACTTTCGAGATGCGGCCAGCCTGGATCCCAAGAGGGGGGCGCCGTATCGGTGGCTAGGCATTCTTTACGACAACAATGGGAAACGGGAGCAGGTCCAAGATGCGCTGGATCGCGCACTGAAACTCGATCCGGACGATTGGCGAGCCTATATGGAGTTGGCGTTCAACCAATATCAGGCGGCGAAGTATAGGGAGGCAGCGGCGAACTGGGAATACGCTCTCAAGCTGGAACCTGACAACCTGGATGCGTTGGAGAGTCTGGGTGGTGTCTACCATATGCTTGGCCGAGACGACGACGGCGCAACTGTGCTGCAGCGTGCGCTCGAAATCAGGCCGAACGCCAATACCTACACCAATCTCGGCACGATCCGTTTTTATCAGGGCCGTTACCCTGATGCTGTTGAGCCCTTCGAAAAAGCGGTGGCCCTGGGTGCGAATCGCTACGAGAGCTGGGGCAATTTGGGTGATGCATACCGATGGTCTCCCGGTCATGCCGAGAAAGCCAAACAAGCCTATCAACAAGCCATCCAGTTGGTGCGCGAAGAGATTGCCAAGGCACCGGAACAAGCGGACTTGCGTGCCAACCTGGCCATGTATCTGGCCAAGAACGGGGACCAGAAATCCGCGCTCAAGGAATTGGGTCTCTTGGGGCCGGCCAAGAAAAAAGATCCGGCTGTGCTTTACACCATGGCGATTGCTTACGAGGTCAGCCAGCAGCGCGACAAGGCTCTGGACGTGTTGCAGGCCGCGCTCAAAGCGGGGCAGAGTATGGCTGATCTTAAGAGCGAGCCCGAACTCGCAGCGCTCCGAGCCGACCCGCGATACCATTTGCGGATTCTGAACGCCAACCCGCCTAAACCTTAGTCTCCATCGTGATTTGATTGACTTGTTCCCAACCTGGGCATAGAGTTCTCGCTCGCCAATTTGAAGCGTCCCTTCAGCCGACGAAACTTGGTGTTTTTGTTTTCGATCCATGGAGCACCTCAGGGAGTCCTGCACAATGCCCACGAACCCGAACCTCTGGATGCTGAACTTGCAGTTTTCGACTTCCGCCGCAGCGATCAGTGCTGGGCGCTTTAAGGCGCCTCCTGTCACTCCTCCCGTTCCCCCTCGTCCCTACTTCAACTATTCCCAAGTTTGGCTCAAGTACAACAAGTCAACATCGCCCCTTCCTGGCTGGGCTATGGATGAGCTCTCGCCCGTGAACAATGATCAGATAGTTGACGCCGACTGGGATTGGTGCAGCACCTCCGACGCGACATTGAACGCGAAAGTGGACGATTTTATGCTGGTGCGTCTTGCCCCCGATTTCGATCCGAACGGAGGCACCCTCCGCTGCGCCGTGGTCTTCGGGCGCGGACGACAGGGGCCGCTGCCGCAACATCCCAGTTCCCGGCAGTCGCCATTGTCGGATGCCAGCTACAATGCCATACCCTTGGTGGACACGGCCTCGACGGACTTTACGAGTTGGCCGCCGAGAAGAGGCGGAGTGGGAGTACCTTGGATATGGTGCGTAGGAAAGTTTTACGACGATCCCTCGGTGGATCCCGGCGTTGGCGCCCACTACAGCTTCAACCTCGGAGCGAACTACAAACCGGTTGTTGGGAATTATCTGACTTACGGCCACGATCCGACGGTCATCGTGACGGGTGGCGGCCACCGCTAACCAGCTTTACTGCGCGAGTCACAACCCAAAGGGCCGGCGTCAGAGCAGCAAGTTCACCTCTGGCGCTACGCCGTTTTCGGAGGTTGGAACGCTTTCTGCACCAGGGTGTAGCGGGCGGCGCCTAAGAGGCCGGCGTCGTCGTTGAGGACGATTTTGACGGGCATGTCGCGGAGCAGGGGTTCCATGCGGCCGCGGTTGAGGAAGGCTTGCAGGAAGGCGGGGTCCTGCATGCGAGGGATGTTTTTCGCGGCGATGCTGCCGCCGATATAGACGCCACCGCGGGTCATGAAGCTGACGGCACAGTCGCCGCAGAAGGCGCCGTAGATGGTGATGAAGAGCGCGAAGGTCTGGTCGCAGATGGGAGTTTTACCTTCAGCGGCGAGTTTCGAAATCAGAGCGGGAGCGTCTTTCGCAGCGCGCATCTGGTCGGCGAGGGCGGGCGGTTCTTCGGCTTTTTGCGTGTCGCGGAGGAAATCGTAGATGTTCTTGATGCCAGGGCCGGAGACGACGCGCTCGGTGGAGACGCGGCCGTATTTCTGCTGCAGGTAGCGCAGGAGTTCCATTTCCAGATCATTGCGGGGGGCGAAGCCGACGTGGCCGCCTTCGGTGGCGAAGGGGTGGTGGCGGTAGCCGTCCCAGAAGAGGCCGGCGACGCCGAGGCCGGTGCGGGCGGAGATGACGACGCAGTTCCCTTCTGCGTCCTCGAGGCCGGGGCTGAGGGTGATGATATCGTCGGGATCGAGGGCGTCGACACCGTAGGCGTAGGCTTCGAGGTCGTTGAGGACGCCGACGGTGCTGACACGAAGCTGGGTTGCGAGTTGGCGGCAATCGATGGTGAGGGCGGGCAGGTTGGAGATGGTCGCTTTGCCTCGGCTCACGGGGCCGGCAACGCCGAAGCAGGCGTGGTCGACGGGGATGCCTTCGGTGCGGACGAAGTCGCCGAGAATGGTGGCCAGTCCAGCGGCTTGTTCAGGCGTGGGATAGATTTTTTCGACGACGCGGTTGAGACGCGAGCCTGCGGTTTCGAAGGCGGCGAGGCGGCTGTTGGTGGCGCCGATTTCTCCGGCGAGAATCATGCTTCGATTTTCCTCCATTGGCGATCATCGCGTTCGAGCATTTCGTCGGACTCCTTCGGACCCCAAGTGCCGGCGGCGTAGTTGGGGAAACGGCGCGGGGGCAGGGCGGCCCAGACATCGAGAATCGGGTCGACGACTTGCCAGCCGGTCTCGACCATATCGGCGCGCTGGAAGAGTGTGGCGTCGCCGATCATACAGTCGTAGAGGAGGACCTCGTAGCCAGTGTAGGCGTCGGCGTTGAAGTACTGGGAATATTCGAAACTCATATTGACGGAACCGACGCGCAGGACAGGGCCGGGAATTTTTGCTCCGAAGGACATGGAAATGCCTTCGACGGGCTGAATCTGGATGACGAGGGTGTTGGCCTGGCGCTGGTGGAAGCCGGCGCGGCGGAAGAGTTCGAAAGGAGTGTGCTTGAACTGGATGGTGATTTCGGTGTGGCGCTGGGCGAGGCGTTTGCCGGTGCGCATGTAGAAGGGGACGCCGGCCCAGCGCCAGTTGTCGATCATGAGCTTGAAGGCGGCGAAAGTTTCGGTGCGGGAACCGGCAGCGACGCCGGGTTCGGTGCGGTAGCCGGGCACGGGCTTGCCGTCGATGGCGCCTTCGCCGTATTGGCCGCGAACGGTGCGGGTGAGGACGTCTTCGGAGTCGAGGGGCTGGATGGAGTGCAGGACCTTGGCTTGCTCGTTGCGGACGGCATCGGCTTCGAAAGATACAGGGCACTCCATGGAGATGAGGCTGAGAAGCTGCATCATGTGGTTGGGAACCATGTCGCGCAGGGTGCCGGCGGTATCGAAGTAGCCGCCGCGCTGCTCGACGCCAACCGTCTCGGCGTTGGTGATCTGGATGTGATCGATGTAGCGGCGGTTCCAGACAGGCTCGAAGATGGCGTTATCGAAACGGAACACCATTAGGTTCTGGACAGTTTCTTTGCCAAGATAGTGATCGATGCGGTAAATCTGGTTTTCGTCGAGGACGGCGCGAATGTCGCGATTGAGGGTGCGGGCGGATTCGACGTTGTTCCCGAAAGGTTTTTCGATGATGACGCGGCGCCAGCGGTCTTCGTCCTGACGGGAAAGGCCGGCGCGGCCGAGTTGCTGGACGACTGGGGCGAAGAACTTGGGGGCGGTGGCTAGGTAGAAGAGACAGTTGCCGGCGGTGTTCTGGTCGCGATCGAGAGCGGCGAGGCGCTGGCCGAGGCTGGCGAAGGTGTTGGCGTCGCCGAAATCACCGCGCTCGTACTGGAAGAGGGCGGTGAACCAGTTGTGAGCTTCGGTGCCTTTGTCTTCGGGGGGGAGGAAGCTGGTGAGTTGGGTGACGAACTGGTCCTGGCTGAGGTCGTCGACAGAGACACCGACTACGGCGAAATCTTTGGGGAGCAGGTTGGCTTTGGCCAGGTTGTACAGGGCGGGGACGAGTTTGCGTTTGGTGAGGTCGCCGGCGGCGCCAAAGATGACGACGGTGCAGGGACCGGCGGGGCGACCGGCAGTCTGATCGATTCGCTGGTTCGGTAAGGCTGCGGTTGTCATGGTGCGGGCACCCGGTGGGAAGCATTGTAGGGCATGAGGGGCGGGAGGATAAGGGGCAGGGGATAAGTGGCACGGGGAGGTCAAGGCAGGAGGGGCATTTCGCGGACATGAGTGTCCGCGCCACACCGGCTGCCGAGCTGCGCTCGGCCTGGGCGGGTCAGAGACCCGGCCCCACACGGGCCCGCTCCCACATTTGCATGGGCGGGGACGCCCGTGCCTCCATTTGAGCACTACAGTTCGCGGAGGGCGGTGGCGACGTTGGCGCGGGCGGCGCGGACGGCGGGGGCGACACCGCCGAGGATGCCCATGAAGAGGGCGAAGATGATGCCTCCGAGCATGAGGGTGGGAGTGATTTTGAAGGCGAAGGCCAGATGCGAGAAGGTTTGCCAGTTCATGGTGCCAGTGGTGAGGCCGTTCAGGGGCAAGACTCCGACACAACCGATGACGCCTCCGATCAGGGCGATGCAGGCGGCTTCGAAGACGAATGAGATGACGACGGCGGCGGCACCGAATCCGAGGGCTCGCATCGTGGCGATTTCGCGGCCACGTTCAGCAATGGCGGAGTACATGGTGTTGAGGGCGCCGAAAATGGCTCCTACGGCCATGATGGAGGCGACAATGGTGCCGAGGACCGTGATGAGGCTGGTCACGACGCGGGATTGCTTTTCATAGTACTCAATCTCGCGGTCGGCCTGAACCGTGACGCGGGGGTCGGCGGAGAGAGTGTCTTTCAGATCAGTTAAGGCAGCGGGCGACGTCAGCTTGGCAGTGGCGGACTGGAAGATGTTAGTGGGGCGCTTGTAGACGTCGTTGAGGACGGTGGCGTCGCACCAGAGTTCGGAGTCGAAGGCGCTGCCGCCAGCGTCGAAGACGCCGACGACCGTCCAAGTACCACCGCCGAAGAGAACTTTCTGGCCGAGATCGAAGCCGATATAGGCTTTGTCGACGTTGCTGCCGACGACGAGCTCATTCAATCCGGGATTAAAGAAGCGGCCGGCAACGATTTTTACCTGGTCGCGAACTTTGAGGACGCGTGGGGAGACGCCACGGACCTGAACGTTAGCGTCGGTGCCAGTGGACTTGAGGGGAAAGGCGGCGATGACGACGACTTCGGGGCTGACGAGGGGGCCGTCGGCATCGCGGGCGATGCCTTTGGCGTCCTGCAGAATTTTCACTTGCTCGAGGTTGAAGCCGCTGTCCATTTCAGAAGTGGAACCGGCGCGGCGGACGAGAGCGTTGTTGGGGGAACCGGAGGCGACGAGAGTGGCTTTGAATCCCTTGGCCAGCGACATCATGGCGACGAAAACGCCGACGGTGCCAGCGATGCCGAGGACGGCGACGATGGTGGAGGCCCAACGAACACGGATGCTGCGCAGGTTGTAGGTCAGGGGAATGGGCATCAGACCCTCCGAAGCGCGTCGACGACGCGCAGGCGCATGGCGGAAGTGGCGGGGAGAATAGTGGAGAAGATGCCCGCGCCGATGGCAAATACGAGGCCCAGGGCGGTATCGCGCGGGAGAAGAACCAGCGGCGGCAGCAGGCCGGCCAGAGCGCGGCTGATGCCGGGGATCAGGACGACAGCCAGGATGAGGCCAAGTACGCCGCCGATAGCGGCGATGGTGAGTCCTTCAGCGAGAACCAGCCAGAGGACGAAGGGATCGGAGAAGCCGACGGCTTTGAGGACGGCGAGTTCACGGACGCGCTCGCGGATGGCGGTGGCCATGGTATTGCCGGTCACGAGCAGCAGGGTGACGAAGACAACGGCGCCGATGGTCATGATGATGAGCTTGATGTTGCCGAGCTGTTTGCCCCAGCTGGCGGCAAATTCTTTCTCGCTGTCGGACTTGGTTTCAAACGGGGAGTTGCTGAATTCTTCGTCGATGGCTTTGGAAATGCGCGTGGAGTTCTCCGGATTGTCGATGCGAAGTGTGTACCAGCCGACGGTGCCTTTGCCGAAGGCGCGGCGTTCTTCGAGATAGTCCTCGTGGAACATGAAGGGCAGAAGAGATCCAGCGTTGCTTTCGCCAGTGGAGATGCCGCGCAAGTTGAACTCCCAGGGGCCCTGGAAAATGACGCCCCGGATGGGAATGTGGTCGCCGACTTTCCAGTTGAAGCGCTTGGCGATGTCTTCGCCGGCGATGGCGCCCTGGCGATCGGCTTCGAAGGCCTTCCACTCCGCGTCCGTCACGCCGATGTCGGTGACGACCTTGCGGTAGGTAGGAACGTCAATCGCCATCTGTGGGAAAAAGTTGCGCTCGTCCTGGTAGATGCCGCCGAACCAGTTCAGGTACGTGACTTCCTTCACGCCGGGGATGCGGAGCATGCGATCACGGTAGGAGAAGGGCAAGGGCTGAATGATGGACGTCTTGTTGCGGACGACGAGGCGGTCGACGCCGGCGATGTCGGCGCCCTGACTGAAGGCCGTGCGCACGGCGGAGAGAATGCCGAAGAGCAGAAGCGCGACGGCGAAGGAGCCGATGGTCAGGGTGGTGCGGATCTTTTTCCGGGAAAGATTGGCGAGAAGCAGGCGGGCGTATTTCATGCGACGGCGCCTCCCTTGACACCTTCGATGAGGACCCCTTTATCCATGTGCAGCGTGGTGTCGGCGCGTTCGGCGGCGAGCGGGTCGTGGGTCACCATGAGGATGGTCTTGCCGAATTCCTTGGAGAGGCGATGGAGGAGGGTGAGAACTTCGTCGGCGCTTTTGCGGTCGAGGTCGCCGGTGGGCTCATCGCAGAGGAGGAACGTGGGGTCGGCAGCGATGGCGCGAGCGATGCCGACACGCTGCTCCTGTCCGCCGGAGAGCTGGCGGGGATAGTGGTTCATGCGGTCGTTGAGGGCGACGACGCCGAGAGCGGTTTCGACGTGCTCGCGGCGCTTGGACTTTGACAAGCCCGTGAGCAGAAGCGGAAGTTCGACGTTCTGGTAGGCGGTCATCACCGGGATGAGGTTGTACATCTGGAACACGAAGCCGACGTGGCGGGCGCGCCACTCGGTGAGCCGTGCGCCAGACATGCTGGTGATCTCATCACCAGCGACATTGATGTTGCCGCGCGTGGGGACATCGAGGCCGCCGAGGAGATTCAGCAACGTGGTTTTGCCGGAGCCGCTGGGTCCCATGAAGGCGACGAAATCGCCTTTGTCCACGTCGAGGTTGAGGCCCTGGAGAACGTGAATTTCTTCGCCGCCGCGGCGATAGATTTTGTCCAGCCCGCGCACGCGCACAAGGCTGTTGTTGCCCTTGCCATCTACTCGAACCATGGGACCACCCTTAGCGCTTGATGTCGACGGAATCGCCGTCGTGCAGTCCTTCTAAACCCTTCACCACTACCTGATCGCCATCGCGCACACCGGCGAGAATCTCGATTCCAGTATCGCGAGTGTTGCCGGTGCGCACGGCACGGCGCTCGATGCGTCCATCTCTGTAGACAAATACTACCTGCTTATTGTCTTCGCTGCGAACTGCTTCGGTGGGAACGAGGACGGCGGCGGATTGTTGTTGTGCAGGCCTTTCATCGCCCAGGAACGTGACCTTGACCCCCATGTCGGGCAGAATGCGGGGATCGAGCTTGTCGAAGGTGATGCGAACCTTCACCGTGGCTTTCTGGCGATCGGCGGTGGGGATGACGGTACGAACTTTCGCGGGGATCTGCCAGTCGGGATAGGCATCGAGCACGGCGGTGACGGGTTGGGCCTCTTTCACGCGCGCAATGTAGGACTCGTTGACGTCGACCTCGATCTCGAGGGAATTCATGTCGACGAGAGTGGCGATGCCGGTGCGGGTGAAGCCGCCGCCCGCGGAAATGGGCGAAACCATTTCGCCGCGCTGCGCGTCTTTGGAGACGACGATGCCGGTGAAGGGGGCGCGCACGATGCAGTTGTCGATATCCTGCTGGGCGATTTGAATGCGAGCGTCGGCGGCGCGAACCTGCTCTTCGGTGGACGTGATGCGAGCGCGCAGGCTGTCGACGGCGGTCTGGTCGCGGTCGAGAGCTTCCTGACTGGTGACGCCCGTGCTGAACAGACCTTTGGTGCGGACGAGCTGCTTCTCCGCGTTCACCAGGTTGACTCTGAGGTCGGCGAGTTGCGCGAAGGTAGCTTCACGGTCGGCTCTGGCCGATGTGAAGCGGCGCTGGGCGTCGGAAGCGTCGAGGGTCGCGAGGACCTGTCCGGCTTGCACGTGCATGCCTTCGTCGGTGAGGACCTGCTCGACGCGAGCGGTGATCTTGGCGGCGACGGTGGCGCGACGGCGTGGCGTGACGTAGCCGCTGGCGTTGAGCAGGGCTGCACGAGTTTGGGCAGTGACGGTGTGGGCGGCGACGACCTCAACCGTGGGGGCACGGTGACGAATGGTATAGACGACACCCGAGATGAAGAGGAGAGCGCCCAACACAACAAAGACCCAGCGCAACCAGCTGAACCCCTTGCCGTTACGAGCGGTTTCGTCGATGCGAAGGGCGCTCAAATCGCGCGCTTTCGGGGGTTGACTCAGGGTCGCCATAAGAACGGGATACGTTGAATCTTACATGGCGGTTCGGAGGTGGGCAACCTGAGAGGACCCAGTCAGCGTGAACCTTTTCGAATCGCAACGACGGAGACGACGGGTTAGAGTCTGCCTGCGATCCAGCCGTCCCTACGGGACTCAGTCCGATTCTCGACGCTTACCCGGCGCTGAAGCGCCGGGCTAATTTCAGACGCCCCTCCGGGGCTGGATTTCCGGACGATCCCGCTCCACTGCCGGACTCAAAATTTGGCTTCATGCACTGACTCATGCTTACTGGCGGGGGGCGTAGTAGCCGCGGCGGGCGCGGAGACTGAGATCTTTCTTCTCAGAGGTCAGCTCGATGGAGCGGAAGCGGCCATCGGCATCAAAATGGGCGGGCTTGTAGGAAACAACGTACTGGCTGCGCAATTCGTCTTCGATGGAGGTAAACGAGCGGGCGACGTCCTTGACCTTGAGTGGGAAGAAGGCGCGACCGCCGGTGGAGTCGGCCAGTTGCTGCAGCACGCGATCGCCACGTTGGTAAGAGGGGCTATCGTCGGTAGAGATGGCGAAGATGATAACTTCGGCGCGCTGCGCCATTTCGATGGCAGCCTCGCGGCTGACTTCGCTCTGATTGTCATCGCCATCGGAGAGCACGATGATGGCATGACGGACGGGGCGATTCGCATCGTCCTTGTTCAGCAACTTATCGCGACAGGCGTGGTAGATGGCGTCGTACAGAGCGGTGCCGCCTCCGGCGCGCAGACGGTGCACGCCCTGGGCGAGCACGGCCGCGTTGTCGGTGAAGTCCTGAACAATCTGCGGGTGCCCGTTGAAGCCCATGACGAACGCCTTGTCAAAGTGCGGGCGCAGCGTGTGTTGCATGAAGGCGATGGCGGAATCCTGCTCGAAGGTGAAACGGCTGCGAATGGAGCCGCTGACATCGACGACGAGGCCGAGTTCAAGAGGAAGATCGGTTTCGCGGCGGAACTCCGAGATCGATTGCGGCGGTTTGTGGTCGTCGAGAATCTGGAAGTCGCCCTGGGAAAGATTCTTGACGAAGCGGCCATGGCGGTCGGTGGCGGTGAAGAGCAGGTGGACTTCGTCCACGCGCTTGCGGATGGTGAGGACCGATTGGTCCTCGTTATCCGAGGTAGCGGCCGCCGCAGTGGCGGTGGCAGAAAGAGCGGGGCTGGGCAACGTCGCGTAAGGCGAGCCCTGGCCCCCGGCCGTGGTTGCGGCCGATGTCATGAGAACCAACAACGCAATCAGATGTGCGTACTTCATTCCAAAGCTGTCCAATATTTGCACGACTGGCCACGGTTTCAGTCGCTCCCGGTACATTAGATGCACGCGAAGTACCGAAACCAGCCCGGGACCCGAGTTTCCGCTAACTGTCTGAATTTAGGGGCAATGGGTGTGGAATACCAAGTTACAAAAGGAGCACACGTTCGGGTATGGCACGGAAGTGGTTGAGAATACGCGGGATGCGCGGGATTGACGTTTGTACGGAAGGAGCGTCGTCCGAAGGTCGATTCATTTATTCTGGTACGACCGCGATATTGAGAGAACCAAACAAATGGAGGTTTCCGTGAGGAAATGCGTATGGCTGCTGATGGCCGTGATGGCGGTTCCGGCTTGGGCGGGTGAAGGCGGCCGAGAGCAGGACCGCGTGAAAGAAGCCGGCGTTGTCATGAAAGAGATTCTCGACATCCCGGACAACATTCCGAAAGAGATTCTGGATAAGGCGGAGTGTGTGATCATTCTGCCGTCGGTAAAGAAGTTTGCCATCGGCATTGGGGGCAGTTACGGGCGTGGCGTGATGACTTGCCGTACCGGGCAGCATTACACGGGGCACTGGAGCGCTCCGGCGATGTTTGCGCTGGAGGGCGGGAATATCGGATTCCAACTGGGCGGGACGATGACGGATTTTGTTCTGCTGGTGATGAATCCGCGCGGAGCCGACTCGTTGATCAAGAACCAGGTGCGGCTGGGCGCGGATGCGGCGGCGACAGCGGGACCGAAGGGGCGGACGGCAGAGGGCATGACGGACGCGGCGATGCGGGCGGAGGTGCTGTCGTATTCGCGGGCGCGCGGGCTGTTCGCGGGCGTTTCGCTCGAGGGATCGAGTTTGCGGTCGGATGGAGGCGCGAACGAAAACCTGTATGGAAAGAAGCTGGGAGCGCGCGCGATTATCCGCGAAGGGAAAGTTGCGGCGCCGGCGGCAGCGAGCGATTTGATGTCACTCTTGAACACGAAGTCGCCGAAGAATCTTTCGGATCCGAAGTCGCTGAAGTAACGGCATGGACAAGAAACGGTGCGGGTGGGCAAAGAACGAGTTGTCCATCCTTTATCACGACAAAGAATGGGGCGTGCCGGTGCACAACGACCGCACGCTCTTTGAGTTTCTGATTCTGGAAGGGGCGCAGGCGGGGTTGAGCTGGGACACCATCCTGAAAAAGCGGGAGAACTACCGGCGGGCGTTCGCCGGGTTCGATCCGGCGAAGGTGGCGCGGTTTGGGCTGGGCAAACAGCAAGAGTTGCTGCGCGATCCGGGGATTGTGCGCAACCGGCTGAAAGTGGCTTCGGCGGTGGAGAATGCGCGGGCGTTTCTGCGGGTGCAGAAGGAGTTCGGGAGTTTCAATGCATATGTGTGGCGGTTCGTAGGCGGGAAGCCCAAGGTGAACGCGTGGAAGAGCCTGAAGCAGGTTCCGGCGAAGACGGCGGAGTCGGATGCGCTGAGCAAGGACTTGCAGAAGCGCGGGTTCCGGTTTGTCGGTTCGACGATCTGCTACGCGTTCATGCAAGCGACGGGGATGGTGAACGATCACGCGGCGGAGTGCTTCCGGTATAAGGCGACGAAGGCGGGTCAGGTAGCCGCCTTTTCCGGGCGCTGAAGCGCCGGGACTCAATTCAGGTGTCCCTGCGAGTTCGGGTGCTGCCGACGAGAAGCCAGAACCTATCACCTATCTCCTAAATGTAAGTAAGCCCAAATTGTCATTCCGAGCGGAGCGAGGAATAGCTACTCGCGAACGGAATCTACGGGTTAGAGGGATGCTCCGCTCAGCATGACAATCCATTTTTATGAGACGGCTCCGGGTGATTGCAGCGCCGCGATGAGCGCCTGTTTCCAGCGCGTCGTATCCAGCGTCCAGCAAATTTTGGCTTTGTGGCCCTTGTGCAGGGCGGGTTGCCAAGCGGCCTGGTTGCGATCGGCGGCGGCGACATTCAACCGGTCGACGACCGTCATACCGCGGGTGAGTTCGCTCTGCGTCTCAATTTCAAGATAGTGATCGCTCCAGTTTGTTCCGATTCCGGGATTCAGCGCGAGGGACATGCAGACGGGATCGGGCAAGGAGATTCCCTCTTCGCCAGTTTGCATCTTGTAGGCGGCGCGGGCGTGGCTGTTGCACTCGATGGCGAATCGGGCGATGTCGTTGTTAAGGGCGAGGATTTGCGCGATGTCGCGGTCGTTCACAACGGCCTCGCCGCGGCAGAGGTGCCAGCCGATGAGTTCGACGGGGAGACCGCTGAGGACGACGATGCGAGCGGCTTCGGGATCGACCCAGATGTTGTACTCGGCGGCGGGCGTGACGTTGCCTTCGCAGCAGGGGGCGCCACCCATGATCACGCAGCGGGAAACCTTGGCGGCGATGGAGGGTTTCTTTGAGAGCGCGAGGGCGACATTGGTCAGCGGGCCGAGGGTGACAAGGACGAGCCCGGGGTTGGCTTCGATGGTCTGGATAATGGCTTCGACAGCGTGGAGAGATTCGGGAGCGCGGCGTTTAGGAGCGTAGCCGTGATCGCCGAGACCGTCCTGGCCGTGGAACCAGGTGGCGTTTTGATACTTGCGCAGGAGCGGTTTTTCGGCGCCGACGTAGACGGGGGCGTCGGAGCCGCAAAGTTCTGCTGTGTACAGGCCGTTGCGGGCGGCCTGATGGACGTCGACGTTGCCGGCTACCGTGGTGATCGCGGCGACGCGGACATCGGGGGCGCGAAGGGCCATGATGAGGGCGACGGCATCGTCGGAGGCGACGTCGGTGTCGATGAGGAAGGTGCGCATGACGGGGAGCATGATAGCAAAAGGCCCGAGTCGATAGCCCGGGCCTGCATTTCGGTGGCGCGAGCGGGTTACATAGGTCCTTCGCTGCGCTCAGGATGACAGATCAAGAGGTTTGGCTCGTGTTGACGGGTTAGCGCTGCGCTCACAATCACAAGCTTACGTGATTTTTTCTCCTACGGATTTGCCCTGGCTGAACAGGTAGAGGTAGTCGGGGCCGCCGGACTTTGAGTCGGTGCCGGACATGTTGAAGCCTCCGAAGGGGTGCACGCCGGCGATGGCGCCGGTGCACTTGCGGTTGATGTAGAGATTGCCGACGTGGAAGTCGCGACAGGCGCGGGCGATCTTATCTTTGGAGCGCGTGTAGACGGCGCCGGTCAGGCCGAACTCGGTGTCGTTGGCGATCTCGAGGGCGTGATCGTAGTTTGTCGCCTTGATGACTACGAGGACGGGACCGAAAATTTCTTCCTGCTCGAGCTTCGATTTGGGCTGGATGTCGGCGAAGACCGTGGGCTGGATGAAATACCCTTCGTTGTTGGGCACGCGGGCGCCGCCGGTGAGCAGGCGTCCGTCTTTCTTGCCGTGCTCGATGTAGCTGAGGATGGTGTTCATGGCGTCTTCGCTGATGACGGCGGCCATCTGCGCGTTCTCGACGGGATCGCCGAGCTGGATTTTTTCGACACGGGCTTTCAACTTGGCGAGGAACTGGTCGTAGATTTTTTCGTCGATGATGGCGCGGGAGCAGGCGGAACATTTCTGTCCCTGGAAGCCGAAGGCGGAGGCGGCGACGCCTTCGACGGCGGCATCGATGTCGGCGTCGGCATCGACGACGATCGCGTCTTTGCCGCCCATTTCGAGGACGGTGCGCTTGATCCAAAGCTGGCCGGGTTGCTGCTCGGCGGCACGCTGGTTGATGCGCAGGCCGACTTCTTTCGATCCCGTGAAGGCGATGTAGCGAGTCTTCGGGTGCTTGACGACACCTTCGCCGAAGCTCGCGCCGGAGCCGGGGCAAAAGTTCACCACGCCGGCGGGCAGGCCGCATTCTTCGAGGACTTCGAAGAACTTCGCCGCGATGGTCGGCGATTCATGCGACGGCTTGAGGATGACAGTGTTGCCCATGACGAGGGAGGCCAGCGTCATGCCGGCCATGATGGCACACGGGAAATTCCACGGCGGAATGACGGCGCCGACGCCGAGCGGAATGTAGAAGTACGTGGAGCGCTCGCCGGGGAGTTGCGCGGGCGGGGTGACTTTGGCCATGCGCAGAGCTTCGCGGGCATAGAGTTCGCAGAAGTCGATCGTTTCGGCGATGTCGCCGTCGGCTTCGGCCCAGTTCTTGCTGACTTCGTAGGTGAGCCAGGCGCAGAATTCGAATTTGCGCTGGCGGATGACGTCGCCGACGCGGAAGATGAGGCTGGCGCGCTCTTCGGGAGTAGTGCAGCGCCAGGACTCAAAAGCTTTGAGGGCGGCGGACATGGCGGGCTCGACGTGCTCGAGGCCAGCCTTCTGATGCAGTCCGACAAGCTGCGAAGGCCTGGCAGGGTTGATGGAGCGGATCTTCGCGTCCGTCTTGATGCGCTTGCCGCCGATCACCAGATCGTATTCGCGGCCGAGTTCGCCGCGGACATTGGCCAGGGCGGCGCGCATTCTTTCGGCGTTTTCGGGCTTGCTGAAATCAATGGGTGGCTCGTTGGTGAACGGGCCTTCGTGCAGCCGGACGGGGATGGGCGGGGCTTCGAGTGTAGCCATCAATGCACCTCGGAATGGGAGCTTCAGTCCCGGACGGGACGGGTTGAAAACGCTCCATTTTAGCACTGGGAAGGGCCGGGGATGGTCGCGCGGGGCGGGGTTCCGGGATATACTGCGAACATTGCAGCGTCGTCGCATTGGGGTGAATCTTATGAAGAATCGTTTCTGGTGTGCTGTTTTTGCGGTATTTGTGATGGCGTCGCTGACGTTCGGTCAACAGCAGCCAACGCAGCCGCAGGACAGCGGTAAAGATCAGCCGGCGACGGACACCAAGAAAAATGGCGCCAAGGACAAGACGTCCGAGAACCCGGTGGAGAATGGCGTGGTGAAGGGCGGCAAAGCGACTGCGAAAGGCGCCAAGTACACGGGGCAGGCGGCTGCGGACGGGTCGAAGCAAGCGGCCAAGGGTGTGACCAAGGGAGCGAAGTGGGTGGCGCGTCCGTGGAGCAAGAAGGATAAGGGCGAGAAGAAGGACAAGGCGCCCGAGGCGGACAAGAGCAAGGACAAGGGCGCGCAGTAGGAATGCGCCTTGCCTGCCAGCACTGGTCATCGCGATCTACAACGGTAAAAGCGAGCCCTGGACGCGCGGGCACGCGCGTCCAGATCCCTCGCAGAGTCGAATCGGCCCCCTCCTCGTCAGAAGTGGCAGTTTCCCGGGTCTGGCGCGTTAATCCGACGCGGCTGGCCTGCCGGAAGGAGTTGGATTGCGATGGTCTGCGCCAGGTCGGTGGTGCTTTCGTTTCGAATAATGTGCACGTGGTCGCCACCGGCATCGACAAACGCCATCCCTTGTGTGTACACGTGCGGCTTGCAACTCGGGTCGTTCCCTTCATAGGCCGTCACCGTTCCCGAGGTGACGATGATCAGGCTATGGCCGGGATGCGAGTGCCAGCCGGTGTCTCCGTTGGCCTGCCACGTGTTGCTTTGCACATACAAGTCTGACGCGCCCTTCGTCTTCTGCCAGGACAACCAGACTCTCTTGTCCTCCCCTCCAGTGGGACTTGGCAAAACGAAGTGGTTAAAGACCTCGAACTGGGCAAGCTGTGCTGATGGAAACGGCGTGATGGGTGTGCTCTTGAACCCTACGGCGTCCGTCGCCCAGGCGCTTCTTACGTAAGAGAGAGCCGCGACTACCATCACGGTACTGAACAGCACTGACAGCATTTTTCGTCTCATATTGACCTCTTTGGTTTGCTTTAGCGTCGCCGGACGGAGACGCGTGCTCACCATCGGATACCCTAGTAAGCACCGTCAAACAGTAATGCACAGAACGGCCAGCAATACCGCGACTTGCCGTCGAATGCTGTTTTTTGCCGTGGTCTGGACGGCACGGTTTACAATGCCAACCCCGGGCTCGCGATGACCGCGGACCAGTCAGGAGAGCGCGAATGGGCGAATCATCCCCTGCCACACCGTCGCCCGGAGACCGGCTGGATTCCTGGAAAGAAATCGCGGCGTACCTCAACCGCGACGTAACAACGGTCCAGCGTTGGGAAAAGCGAGAGGGGATGCCGGTTCACCGGCATCAGCACGACCGGGTGGGTTCGGTGTATGCGTTTCAGGAGGAACTGGACGCGTGGGCCCGCAGCCGAAATCTTCGGGCAGCGCAGGAGAACGGGAACCAAGGCCCCTCGCCGGATACTCCTGCCGAGCCGCATGGCACGCCGAGTTCTCTAGTCAGATGGACATTCGTCTTGCCGCTGGCAGCTGCGGTGGCTCTGCTGGCGCTGGGCGCAAGCCTGTGGCTGCAGAAGACGGAATATTTCTGGCGAAGCCCCATCGCTGACGCACGACTTCAGACTGTTACCGACTCTGAGGGAGTGGAGCAGGCCGCTGCGGTATCACGGGATGGTCATTTCGTGGCATTCCTCTCGGACCGGGACGGACCGATGGACGTTTGGGTAACCCAGGTCGGTTCTGGCCAATTCCACAACTTAACCCGGGGCAGCGCTCCGGAACTGGTCAACCCATCGGTCCGCACCTTGGGGTTCTCGCCTGACGGCGCTCTCGTCAGCTTTTGGGTTCGCAAGCAAGGCGACGCGAGCGCCGGCGATATCAGCATTTGGGCGGTGCCGACGCTGGGTGGAGAAGCGAGGCGCTACCTTGAAGGGGTGGCGGAGTTCGACTGGTCGCGTGATGGCTCGCGACTCGCGTACCACACACCCGGACCCGGAGATCCCTTGTTCGTGTCAGACGGCAGCCGGCGAGCGGAGGATCGGCCTATCTTCACCGCGCCTGCCGGGCTTCACTCTCACTTTCCGTCGTGGGCGCCAGACGCGAGATTTATCTACTTCGTCCAGGGTTCCGTCCCCGACAAACTGGACATCTGGCGCATCTCTCCGAGCGGCGGAAGCCCCGAACGGATCACGTCACACAACACGCGTGTGACTCATCCAGTTTTCCTGGATCGGCGAACGCTGATGTATCTGGCCAGCGATCCCGATGGTTCGGGGCCATGGCTTTACTGCATGGACGTGGAGCGCCGCATTCCCCACCGCCTGACCTCCAGCCTTGACCGGTATACGTCGCTCGCAGCCAGCGCCGACGGCCGGCGTCTGGTAGTCACGCTCGCGAACCCAAAGAGAACACTGTGGCGCGTGGCCATCGCCGAATCACCCAATGCAGCGCCGGCGGCACTCCGATCCCACTGAGGACCGGCACGGGGTACTCGCCACGACAGGGTCCAAATTATCTGCTGTATGTTTCTGCGACGGGAGCGAGCGAAAGTATCTGGAAGCTCGCCAATGGAAAGGGCACAGAGTTGTGGAAGGGGCAGGAAGCACGAATCCTTGGTGGCCCAGCAATCTCTCCCGATGGAGGATCAATCGCATTTTCGGTCCGGGAGCGCGGGCAGACGTTCTTGTACGTGATGCAGGCAGATGGCACGAACGCGCGGATTGTGGCCGATTCGCTCGACCTGCAAGGCGCTCCGGCGTGGGCGCCCGACGGCCAATCGATCACCACGGCCGGGAACGATCACGGCGTTCCGCACCTTTTCAGAGTGCGGCTGGATGGACGCGCCCCGAGGGTTTTCGTCCAGGAGTACTCAGTCGATCCTGCGTGGGCGCCGGATGGACGCTTCGTTGTCTACTCGGGCGCCGACATCGGCACCACGTTCACGGTGAAAGCCGTCACGGCAGACGCCACGGAGCATCCCTTGCCATCCCTGACGCTGACGCGCGGGGCTCGACACCTGGCTTTCCTGCCGGGAGGACGCGCACTCGTGTTCTTGCACGAGAGATTCAACACAAGAATCTCTGGCTCGTCGACCTGGAGACCGGCGCCGAGCGTCAGTTAACCAACCTCGCTCCCGACTTCGACATTCGCGATTTCGACGTCTCTTCAGATGGCCGTGAACTTGTCCTCGAACGAGTGCAGGAGCGGTCGAATGTGGTACTGCTGGAACTCCCGCAACGATGATTTGATGTCAGCCCACCTCGCTCGACAGTCAGGTCCGCAGAACTGGCGCCTCGACCGGCTCGAGCCGCGCGGTGAAGTGGCGCAGGAATGGCGCTTCGTAGCTGAGCTTCAGGCCGCGAATGCGATCGCGTTTGCGGAAGACTTCCAGGATCACTTCTACGACGTAGTCAATGTGGCTCTGCGTGTAGACGCGACGCGGGATGGCGAGGCGGACGAGGTCCATTTTCGCGGCAGGGCCGAACATCAGCGTTCCGATTTCTACGGAGCGGATGCCGCCTTCTAAGTAAAGTTCGCAGGCTAACGCGACGCCGGGGAATTGCTCGGGCGGGATGTGCGGCAGGAAAGCGCGCGCGTCGATGTAGACGGCGTGGCCTCCGGGGGGCTGCATGATGGGGACACCTTGTTCGGCGATATGGTTACCGAGATAGGCGGTGGAGGCGATGCGGTATTCGAGGTAGTCCTCGTGCAGGGCTTCCTGCAGGCCGACGGCGACGGCTTCGAGGTCGCGGCCGGCGAGACCGCCATAAGTTGGGTAGCCTTCGGTCAGGATGAGCAGGTTCTTTTCCTGCTGCGCGAGCAGGTCGTTGTTGGTGCAGAGGAAGCCGCCGATGTTGGCCATGCCGTCTTTCTTGGCCGACATGGTGCAGCCGTCGCCGTGCGAGAACATTTCCTGCGCAATCTGCTTGGGCGTGTGTGCGGCGTAGCCTGGCTCGCGCAGCTTGATGAAGTAGGCGTTCTCGGCAAAGCGGCAGGCATCGAAGTAGAGCGGGATGCCGTGGCGGCGACAGATGGCGCTGACCTGGCGGACGTTTTCCATCGAAACGGGTTGTCCGCCACCGGAGTTGTTGGTCACGGTCAGCATGACGAGCGGAATGCGCTCGCGGCCTACGCGCTGGATGGTTTCCTCGAGAGCAGCAACGTCCATGTTGCCCTTGAACGGGTGGACGAGGCTGGGCTGCTTGCCTTCCGCAATGGGCAGGTCGAGCGCTTCGGCGCCGACGAACTCGATGTTGGCGCGCGTCGTGTCGAAGTGCGTGTTGTTGGGCACGACGTCGCCCTTCTTGCACATCACGCTGAACAGGATGCGTTCGGCGGCGCGGCCCTGATGGGTCGGGATAACGTGCTTGTAGCCGAAGATGTTCTGAATGGAGTTCCGGAAGTTGTCGAAACTCTTGCTGCCGGCATAGCTCTCATCGCCTTCAATCATGGCGGCCCATTGGCCGGTGGACATGGCGCCGGTGCCGGAGTCGGTCAGGAGATCGATCAGAACGTCCCCAGCGGGGAGCAGGAAGAGATTGTAGTAGGAGGCGCGGAGGACTTCTTCGCGTTCGGCGCGGGTGGTCCAGCGGATGGGTTCGACGCTCTTGATGCGGAAGGGCTCAATGATGGTGTGCGCGGGCATAGTTTTCCTTGCTTTAAGGGGAGCATGGGGTGCGCACAGGAGTCTGTGATGGGGATCATGGGGCGGGGTGATCGGCGTAACGGAGCGCTTCGAGGGGCGGTGGACGCAAGGGGGGCCGAGGTGAGATTTCGGCGCAGGAAATCAAAGTCAACGGCCGCGGGCAGGAGTGCCCGCGCCACACGGGCTAGCCGGCATACTTGACGGCGGCGGTGCGCTCCAGTTTGTCCCAGGCGAACGGTTTGCCTTCGAAGGCGCGTTTCAATGTGCGGAACAAGACCACCGAGAAGAGCTGGCGGTAGGCGAAGCGCTGCAGCCAGACCTGGGTAAGGAGGAGGGTGTCTTCCCGGACGCGGGAAGTGCGCCGCTCCAGCAAGAACGCAACCGTGGAAGCAGCAAAATCGATCACGAGAAAAAGAATGAAGTAGACGACGAGTTTCTGGAAGTCGGCGGGATTGGTGGACTCGGGATGGAAGTGCTTGCTCACCAGGTACTCGAGGGCGCCGACGGCAAACATGATGTCGATGAAGGGCGAGACCAGCGGCAGCAGAATCTGGAAGATGAGGATGTTGGGCAACGCGATGAAGCCGAGAACGCCTTTGCGGCCGAATACGGCGCGATGTTTCCAGACGGCCTGCAAGATTCCGAACGACCAGCGGAAGCGTTGGCGCATGAGTCCGCGAGCGTTGGTGGGAGCCTCGGTGAAAGCGAGAGCGCGGTCCTCGTACTCCACGCGGTAGCCGTTGCGCAACAGGTTCATGGTGAGGTCGGCGTCTTCGGCGACGGTGTCGGTGTGGTAGCCCCCGGCTTTGCGAACCGCCGAGGCGCGCCAGGCGCCGATAGCACCGGGCACGACACTGACGGCGCCCAGGACATCGAGCGCGCGGCGCTCGAAGTTCTGGCTGGTGATGTATTCGAGGGCTTGCCAGCGAGTCCAGAGATTCACGCGGTTGCCGACTTTGGCGTTGCCGGCGAGCGCGCCGATCTTCGGATTTTGAAAGTGGGGCACGAGATAGGTGACGCCTTCGCGCGCGATCACGGTGTCGGCGTCAATGCCCACAAAAATCGGTTCGTCCTCGCGCAGATGCTGCAGACCCAAGTTGAGGGCCGAGGCTTTGCCGGCATTCGGCTTGGTAAGGAGCAAGACTTTGCCGCTGGCAATCTCCGCGGCATAACTCTGGCGAACAACTGCGAGCGTCTGATCTTTCGATCCATCGTCAATCACGATGACGCGGAGGTTGGGGTAATCGGAACGAAGCGCGGCGCGCACGGTCCGTTCGATCACTTTTTCTTCGTTATACGCGGGGATGAGGATGGCGACGTTGGGTTGAAACGCGGGTGTGGGCTGGACGACCTTGCCCGTGATGCCTTGGCGCAGACGATCGAAGATGGCCAGAGCGCCGACGAAGATGAGACGGCCGCTCATCAGGATGTCGCCGAGAAAGAAGATGAGCGGGATGCCCCACAGGACGCCGCCGGCGAGTGAGAAGGCGACCCAATCGATGCGTGCTGTCCAGCGCTCCCCGGGGGCCAGCGGAGGCATGACGTCGGCGCGGTTCTTTCCCAGGAGCTGCGAGACCGAGCCAACCTCAAAACCGCGAGCGCGTAGGCCGTCGATGATGAGAGCGAGCGCGGCCACTGTGTTCGCGCGGTTGCCGCCGCCGTCGTGCATAAGGATGATGTTGCCGCAGCGCTGGTCGTTGCGGGCGCAGGGCGGCAGGTGGTCGAAGACATCCTGCGCAATCTCTTCGGGGGTACGGTGGGGATTGTCGCGCCAGTCGTTGGGGTCAATCTTGTCGCCGACCGTGATGTAGCCGATGTCCTGCGTTACCTCGAGCGGGCGGACCTGATCGGCGGTGTCGGGTTCCTGGTCGACGGAATAGGGCGGACGGAAGAGCACCGTCTTGATGCCGAGGCGGCTGGCAAAGAGGCGCTCCGTCACGTTGAGTTCCCACCTCAAATGCGGGTCGGATATCAGGCTGATGTCGGGATGGGTGAAGGTGTGGTTTCCGATATCGTGGCCTTCGGCGAACATGCGGCTAGTGACGGCAGGGAATTTTTCCACCTGTAGACCAATCACGAAGAACGTGGAGTGGACGTTGCGTGACTTCAGAACGTCAAGAATCTTGCCAGTCCATTCCGGATCTGGGCCATCGTCGAAGGTGATCGCAATCTGCTTGCGACTGGCGCCGTAACGGGCGACGCGGTAAGGCGTTGGGTAAGTGGTGATGATCTCGTCGGTGATCAGATTCGTGTTGGGATCCACCTGAATGCGGCGGGCGCCGTCGGCGGGCCGTTCTTCAATGCGCAGGATTTCGCCGTCGCCTTCCATGTCGACATCCTGGCCGGGGGCAAGGGTCTCGAGCTTCTGTGGCGCGGCCGCCTCACCAGGAATGTCCCAGACTTTCCAGAGCGCGCGATCTTCCGCGCCGAGCCGCCAGAGGGCAAAGGTGTCGATGCCAAGCGACTGAGCGGCGCGCATCTGGTTGAGCGCGGTGACAGCGTCGAGGAACCAGACGTCGTGGCGGATCTGGTTGTCATCCAGATAGCTGAAATGCGGGTTCTGACTGTCGTAGTCGAAATCGATGTCTTCTTCCGAGTCACGGGCTTCGAGCCAGGCTTCCTGCACCGAGCGGTTGGTGTCCTGGGGTGCGCGCGGGGTGTGGGGTTTAGCGCGCACCCAGTCGTAGCCATAGTTGGCGATGGCGCAGATCAGCTTATCGCGCGGAACGAGCTTCGCAGCGCGACCCAGATTTTTCGTGAACCATTCCTGCGAAGCTACGGGGCCGGGAGCGCCGCCGGCATAGTGCTCGTCGTAGTTCATGAGCACGAGGCCGTCGACGCGGGAGGCGATCTGCGACATTTCCCAGTCACTGATGTGTAGCTGGGCTGCAACGTAGAGCTTCAAGCCGCGGTCGTGGAAGGCGGAGTGGAGTTCAGCAAGGAGGGCAAGATAACCGGCTTGCGCGCTGTCGGGATACTCCTCGAAATCCACCATCAAGCCGCGATATTTGTCAGAGGCGAGGAAGGTCAGAATCTGGTCGCGAAAATTGGCCCGCGCCTCGGGATTGGTGAGAACAGTGGCGATGTCCTGCGTCCAAACGTTCGTTTCGGGGTTGTAGTTGTTGACCAGCGGCAGGACATCGACTTCAGCGCCCGACGATTTGAGAAACGGCATAACTCGGTCGTCGACCGGTTGCAGTTTGCCGTTGGTGAAAACATCGAACGGCTCATTGCTGGCGGTAATGCCCTGCAGGTGGCCATCGGGTGTGAGCACGTGCAGCCACTCCGGGAACAAGATGTCGATCTGGCGGGCGTACTGGTGCAGCGAGGAGAAACTTGCGGCGTCCCACGTGACATAAAAAGCAGCGCGCACGCCTTCGTCGGAGTTCAATTTCACCTGGGAGCCGCGCAAGGTGCTTTTTCGGTGACGGCCGCGACGGTCGGCCAGGTGCCGCTTGGCATGCAAGGGACGATAGGAGTGCTTGGGGACGTTCAGGGAGAGTTCGGGCAGAGATTCGCTGAAGACGGAGGTCAAGACAAAAAAAACCACCAGGAACGTGATGACGATACCGATGACGTCGAAGATCCGGCGCAGGCGTTTCCAACGCGCCTGCTTGGGGTCATAGAAGATGGGTTTGGGCATGGGACGAGGCAAGTCAATCGTAAGCTGAGTGGAGATGAGGGTCAAACCGGTTACCGGTTACCGCGTTGGTAATCGCGGGCTGCTATATTCGCTAGCGTGCTGGCACTGGTGCGACAACATCGGCGCTTCTTCCTGATCGGGGCTGTGGCGGGATTGGTCTTACGCGCGCTCTTCGTGATCTGGTCGCCGCGCATCACTCCCGACTCGCTGTTTTATGCGGATATCGCCAGGCATTGGCTCATCGATCACGTTTACGCGTACGGTGATAACGGGAAGATTGTTCTGACTTATGTGCGCTTGCCGGGATATCCCGCGTTCCTGGCCGCGGTGTTTCGGTTGTTCGGGATGGATTCGTTTCGGGTGGTGATGTGGATCAACGTGCTGGTGGATCTGGCTACCTGCTTCGTGGTCGTCGATCTGGCGCGGCGGATGATTGGCTCCGAGCGCGCGGCGAAGGCGGCGTTCCTGCTGACGGCCCTGTGCCCGTTTCTCGCAAACTACACGGCGGCGGTGCTGACGGAGACGCTGGCGATTTTTTCGGCGGCGCTGGCGTTTGATCTTGTGGTGGCGGGGATCGAGAGCGGACGGACGAAATATTGGATCGGATGTGGAGCGGCACTGGGCGGCGGCATTCTGCTGCGGCCCGACGGTGGGCTGCTGCTGATTTCGATTGGCGCGTATTTGGGCTGGCGTTGGCTGCGAACGCGACGACTGGCCGACTTTCGCGCGGCGGCGCTGGTGGGAGTGACGGCGCTGCTGCCGCTGCTGCCGTGGACGCTGCGCAACTTTCACACCTTTCACGTTTTTCAGCCGCTGACGCCGATTCATTCCAACGGGCCGGATGAGTATCTGGCCGAGGGCTTCAATCGCTGGATCCGCACCTGGATGGCGGATTATGTTTCAGTACAGGAAATCTATTGGAAGGTGTCAGGGGAAGACATTGATGTCGCGGACCTGCCGGAGCGGGCCTTCGACAGTTACGACCAGTGGAAGCGGACGAGTGATTTGTTCGACGCCTACAACGCCGAAGACACGATGACGCGGGACTTGGACGCGCAGTTTGCAGCGCTGGCCGATGAGCGGATTCGGGCGTCGCGGTTTCGCTACTACGTGCGACTGCCGCTGCTGCGGGCGGCGGATTTGTGGCTGAGGCCGAGGACGGAAATCGTTCCGTCGGACCCGAGGTGGTGGGAGTTTGACGATTCCTATACCGGATCGGCGCTCGCGGTGGCGTTTGGGTTGATCAACCTCTTTTACCTTGGGGCGGCACTTGCCGGGGGATGGCGCGGGGGGGTGAGATATGCCAGCATCTTCGTGATCTTTATGGTGCTGCGGACGCTGTTCATGTGCCGGCTGGAGAACCCGGAGTCGCGGTATGTGCTGGAGTGCTATCCGGGAGTGGTGGTGCTGGCGGCGGGGTGGGTG
>Ga0075014_100000108_pt1 | contig 26400 bp, 26 predicted proteins | sample AleBraG_ABR_2014_FD_71472 | JGI IMG/M metagenome (GOLD analysis project Ga0075014, IMG submission 71472) | Freshwater sediment microbial communities in response to fracking from Pennsylvania, USA - Alex Branch Run_MetaG_ABR_2014 | ecosystem: Environmental > Aquatic > Freshwater > Creek >... | reverse complement strand
TGCCGCCAGTGCCACGGCAGCGACGTCAAGTACGTCGGTGACGGAAAGTTTGACGCCGCGACCTGGCCCAACAGCGGCATCGGGCGCGTGAATCCCGACGGCAGCCGCGGCACCTGCGCCGCCTGCCACGGGCGGCATTCCTTCAGTTCCGCGCAGGCGCGCCAGCCGGAAAACTGCGGCAAGTGCCACATGGGGCCCGATCATCCGCAGATCGAGATCTATAGCGAATCGAAGCACGGCATCCAGTTCCGCGCCAACATTCAGAAGATGAACCTGGATTCGCGCAAGTGGATCGTCGGCAAGGATTACTCTGCAGCGCCCACCTGCGCCACCTGCCACATGAGCGCCACCACTAACCAACAGGTCACGCACGACGTTGGCGACCGCATCAGCTACACGTTACGTCCCGCCATCAGCATGCATCTGGAGGATTGGGAGAAACGCCGCTCCAACATGCAGGATGTCTGCTCCAACTGTCACGCCACCGGCTGGGTCGAAAACTTCTACAAGCAGTACGAGAGCTCGGTGGAGTTTTACAACGAGAAATTCGCGAAGCCGGCCAAGACGATCATGGACAAGCTCTACGCCGCCAACAAGCTCACTCCGACCAAGTTCGACGAGAAAATCGAGTGGACGTACTACGAGTTGTGGCACCACGAAGGCCGCCGCGCGCGCATGGGAACAGCCATGATGGGACCCGACTACACGCAGTGGCACGGCTTCTACGAGGTCGCCAAGCACTTTTACACCGAATTCATTCCGGAAGCGGAAGCGCTCATGCCGGGCGTGACGAAAGACGTGATGGCCAGCGACTACCACAAGTGGTCGAAGGGCATGACCAAGGAGCAGATCGAGCAGCAGCTGCAGTTCTATAGGGAGCGGTACAAGCAGTAGGGCAGGCTGGGATTACGGTGGTCGGCAGCTGGCATTCAGCAGTCAGCACTCAGCATTCAGTCGCGTGCGCTTTTCAGCGTCGCGTACCTGGCCCCTGAGACTGCAAACCTGGAGACTGATTGCTGAGTGCTGACTGCTACTTGTGCAACCTACCGATCAGATACAGCACCACCGACAGCACCACGCTCAGTACGATGGATGTGGCCAGCGGAAAGTAGAACGTTGCGTGTTTGCCGCGGTAGAAAATGTCGCCGGGGAGACGGCCGAGCGGCAAGCCCATGCGGTCGAGAAGCATCACGGCCAGCCCGATGGCTACAATGACAACTCCGATAACGACGATGAGCTTGCCCAGGCCCGCCATGGTGCGAGTGTAGCGCAGAACGATCAGCGGTTCGCCAGGACTGCGAGATCCTTCGTTCGCAGCAGACGCTCGTCTGCAGTAACCAGCGTCAGGCCGTAGACTCGCGCCGTCGCAGCGAGGAAGACGTCAGCGGGATCGCGATGCGCGAGGCTAATCCGCAAGGTTTCCATCGCCACGTCGTGCGTAAGAGGAGCATCCGCCAGCGGAGCCGCCCAACGCGCTAAGAGCAGGGTCAGGACTTTGCGGTGAAAAGTACTTGACGTAATGTTCATAGGGGCGCTATTCTTCCGCCTGTCCATGTCTGCTGCGCGTTCTTGCCGCACATCCCGCCAGGCTCGGCCTCCGCAACCTGCATTGCCCGGAGCCGCCCTTGATGACTTGCGTTTCATCCGCGAGACCATGGAGAGGTCGGCGACGTTTACAGCGGTGCCCGGTTGGGGAATGGTCATGGTCGGTGCCACGGCCTTGCTGGCAGGCTTGCTGGCAGCGCGACAGGCCACAGCGGCACGCTGGGCTGCCATTTGGCTGGGCGAGGCCTGCTTTGCCGTTGCGATTGCCAGTTTGGCCATCAGTGTGAAGTCGCAGCGCCAGGGAATGCCGCTGTGGAATGGTCCGGCGCGCAAGGTCGCGTTCGGCTTCTTGCCGGCTGCAGGCGCGGCCGTCGTGCTGACCGTTGTCTTCTATCGCGCGGGCCTCACGGCCAACTTGCCGGGTTTATGGTGCCTGCTTTACGGTGCCGCCGTCGTGAGCGGCGGGATTGCATCAGTGCCGGCGGTTCCGGTGATGGGCGCCTGTTTCCTGGCGAGCGGCGTGGCGGCGCTGTGGCTGCCGGGTCGGGGCAACATGCTCATGACCGGAAGCTTCGGCCTGCTGCATATCTTGTTTGGGGTTCTGATTGCCAGGAGGCACGGTGGCTAGGCCACGGGTTGTACGGACGGAGATGCAAGTGAAAGCCGAAGCAGCAGGACGGGGCTCGCGACACGAGACGTCGAGCCTGCCGGAGTTGGACCGCGTGATCCATGAGCGCATCCGGCTGGGCATTCTGAGCGCTCTCGCCACCAATGCTGCGCTCAGCTTTAATGACCTGAAGCACCTGGTGCGCACCACCGACGGCAACCTCAGCGTGCACGCGCGCAAACTGGAAGACGCCCACTACATTGCGTGCGACAAGCGCTTTGAAGGCCGCGTGCCCAAAACCGAGTACCGCCTGACCACCGCGGGCCGCAAGGCTCTCGAAGAGTATTTGCAACGAATGGAAGAACTGATTCGAATCACGCGCGCCGGCTGAAATTTTTTTGTCGCGCGACTTTGTATCGCAAAGTTGACGAGGTGAACCATGTGGAATGCCACCATCAGTAGCAACATGAATTTTCCTGCGCCGGTCTCCGTGCTGGGCTTTCTTGCTGCCGCGGCTGGGCTAGTTCTCGGAGCCCTAGCCCTGCTTGTAGCCCTGTTTGTGCGCAAGCAGAAAATTGCGGGATGGATTTTGAAGCTGGCTGCGGCCGGCGCCGCGATCTATCTCTTATTGTTGATTGGGTTCTCCTTCGGCAGCCGGACAAAGAGCCTGGCCCACGGCGAGGAGAAATATTTCTGCGAGATCGATTGCCACCTGGCGTATACCGTGCTCGACGCGCGCGAGGTAAGAACGATGACTTCCGGCCAGGGCGAGCAGATCGCGCGCGGGACTTTCTACGTAGTTACGCTGCGCACGCGTTTCGACGAGACCACGATTTCGGCCACCCGTCCCAAAGAAGCGCCACTTACGCCGAATCCGCGAGTGGTGAAGTTGCTGGACGCCAAGGGAGCGTCGTACGAACCAGTACGGGTCTCTGGCACCGCGCTGCTCACTCCGCTTAAGCCGGGCGATTCCTATACCACGCAACTTGTGTTCGACGTGCCATGGAAGCTGGAGAACCCGCGCCTGCTTGTGGCTTCGGAGGGATGGCCAGAGCGCTGGCTGATTGGCGGGGAGGGAAGTTGGGGTCACGGCAAAACCTATTTTGCGCTCTGAAACGAAGATCACAGACGTGATTGCCACGGGCAGCACCTTCGATCCGGTACAATGCGCGGCATGAGATGGCGCAACCTGATCTTGCTTCCCTGCCTGACGCTTTTCGCCTTCGCCCGGACCCCGACCTCGCCCTCCGTCGCGATAACGGAAGAACCGCATCATCATCTCGCGGTGGAGAACGAGTATGTGCGGGTTTTCAAAGTCGAAGTTGGGCCGCACACTGAGACCCTGCTGCACCGGCACGAGCATGACTACGTGTTCGTCACCCTTGGCCCGGCGCAGATCGTGAACGCCGTAGAGGGCAAAGCACCGGTCGAACTGAAGCTGGCGAACGGCGACACGCGCTTTCTGCGCGGGCCCCTCACGCATGTCGCGCGCAATCTTGCGGAGACGCCCTTCCGCAATGTGACGATCGAATTTCTTCAGGATCGCGCCTATCCCGACCGCGCCACATTTTTGCCTGAGATCACGAACCCAGAGATGCAGAAGGTGCTCTTTACCGAGGACGGCGTGCGCGTGAGCGAGACGCGCCTGCCTCCCGGCGCCATGTTGCCGCGGCATGAACACAAGCGGGCACACCTGGTGATTGCGGTGAGCGATCTTGAACTGCGCAGCGAAGTTGAAGGGAAAAGCCCCGTGCCGGTGAAGATGAAGGCCGGTGATGTCAACTGGGTCCCGGGTGGATACTCACACACCGTGACGAACACGGGACAGCAGGAAGCGTGGTTTGTGGCGCTGGAATTCTAGGCGGGGAGACTCGAAAGCTAGGCGGCTCGCGGCGCCACGTAGTACAGCACCGCTACATAGTGACACGCACTCCCTGCCAGCACGAACCCGTGCCAAATGGCGTGACTGAAGCGCAGTTTCTGCCAGGCGAAGAATACGATGCCGGCGGTATAGAGCAGGCCGCCCGCCGCGATCCAGGCTAGTTCCGTTCGCGGCACGACGCTGAGGATTGGCCTGACGGCGATCACGACGAGCCATCCCATGGCCAGATAAACGACGGTGGAAGCGATGGCAAAGTGGTCGACAAACCAGAGTTTCAGCAGAATTCCCACGACCGCCAGTCCCCAGACGATCCCGAACAGCGTCCAGCCCCAACCGCCACGCAGGCTCACCAGCGTGAATGGAGTGTAGGTTCCGGCGATCAACAGGTAGATGCAGCTGTGGTCCATCGTCTTGAGAACGCGTCGCCAGCGCGGCGAGGTCACGCTGTGATAGACGGTTGAGGCGGCATAGAGACACACCAGCGTCGCTCCATAGATGCTGCAGCACACGATGTTGATCGTGCCGCCATGGATGGCGGCGACGACGATGAGCACGACCAAACCAGCCAGACTCAACGCCAGACCGAGACCATGTGTCAGGCTGTTGGCGATTTCTTCTGAAGATATCCGCATGAGGCGTTCCCTTAATCGTAACAGGAGCGCCCGCAGTCAGATGGCAAGAAAATCGACCTTATGCGCGGCTCACTGGGAGAGCGCCTTTACCAATTCGTAGAGAAACGCCTCGCCCTCGTAGAACGACTGCACGCCCATGCGTTCGTCGCGGCCGTGCGCGCGGAAATCGTTGCGATCCATGAAAAGCCCCTGGACGCCGTAGGTTGGAATGCCGGCACGGCGCAGGTAGGCGCCGTCCGTGGCTCCCATTACCATCATTGGCACCGTGATGGCGCCGGGCCACATCGTGTCGGTGATTTTCGAAACCGCGTGCATCAAATCCGGGTGCAATGGAGAGGCCGGACCCATCTCGGCTTCGCGCGTGGCACTGATCGTGACCTGGTCATCGGCCACGGCAGTTTTCAGGGCCTGCGTTACTTCTTCCGGCTTCATCTCGGGAAGGACGCGGCAGTTGACGTTGGCGCCCGCCGTTTGCGGCAGAGCGTTCAGCGCGTGACCGCCATCGAGCATGGTGGCAACGCAGGTGGTGCGCAGAGTCGCGTTGAGCGCAGGAGAAACGGCCGACAGCTTCTCCATCGCATCGGCGGAACCCGCGGCCGCGCCTTTCATCAGATCCGCCACCTGCGGCGATGAAACCTTGGCCATCTGCTCAAAGTAGCCCCGCGTGACGTCGTTGGTTTGCAGCGGGAATTTGTATTTCGAAATCCGCACCAATGCCTCGGCGAGGTGGTAAATCGCGTTATCCGGAACCGGCATCGAGCTGTGTCCGCCCTTGTTCTTCACTTCCAGGCGGTAGTTGATGACGTATTTTTCCGACAGCTGCACATCGTTCGACACGTGTTTGCCATCGACGATCTCGCCCCATCCTCCCTCGTTCAGGGCAAATTCCGCATCGATCAACTCACGCCGGTTCTTCAGCAGCCACTCCACGCCGTTATAGGGGCCGCCGCCCTCTTCATCCGCGGTCAGCGCAACAATGAGGTCGCGGTCGGGCTTGAATCCCTCGCGCCGGTAGCGGATGAGGTTGGTCACCCAGATGGCGGCCTGCGCTTTGTCGTCGCTGGTGCCACGACCGTAGAAGTACCCGTCCTTCTCGTTCAAAACGAAGGGGTCCATGGACCAGTCCGTAGCTTTTGCCTCCACCACGTCGATGTGCGCCAGCAGGAGAAGCGGCTTGCGCTTTCCGGTGCCGTGATAACGCACAATCACGTTCATTTTGTGCGGTGCAGCGCCGATAAGCACGATGTCCGAGTCGGGGAAGCCTTCTTTGCGCAGCCGCGCTGCAACTGCCTCTGCTGCCGGCGTGGTTGTGCCCGTGCTGTAAGAGGTATTGATCTCGATCAGCTCTTTGTAGATGTCATGGGCAAGCTTCTGGTACTCGCTGGAGGGCAAGGTGGCAGCAAAGGAGGGAGCGACCAGCAGAGTGGCAAGGACAACGAGCAATCGGAGCATCCGGGTATGATCGCAGGTTCTCAGAGAAATTCAACTCTGACTTAACGGAGCGACAAGCCTACTTCATACCGAACTTATTTCATATCAATGCGCAGGTTGATGTTGGGCTGCATCCGCGAATCGAATTGGCTCACTGTCTTGGAATCGCTGCGATGTCCCTCGTATTGCGCATAGACCTCGTAGTCAGTGTTCGGCGCAAGTCCAGGGAAGCGATAATCGCCGTCCTTGCCCGCAATGTACGTCTTGACCGCACGCGTGCGCGTGTTGGTGAGGTACACGACGGAACCGGCCAGCGGCTTATCGGCGCGGTCCACAACCCGGCCGGTCAGAACTTTCGTCTGCGGCTCATCCTTGGCAAAGGCGCCAACGGAGGCCACGGCAGCCAGCAAGAACAACACGAGTGCCACGCTGCAAGCTCGTTTCATAGCCATCCTCCTGGTCGCCTTCAACTATAGCCTTGCTAGTGTGTTAGATGCACTCCGATGTCCACTCGCTCATCGAATTCAATGTGTGCGGGCACGGGTTCCACGGCCTTTAACTTGTTGTTTTTAAGGAACTTAAGGTCCTTATTCTCGACCCAGATTACGTAATCGGTTTTCTCGGCTGGGACGCGCTGCGCAAACTCGCCGTTGTGGTCGGAATAAAGCTCCCACCGGGCTTTTTTCTCAGTGGCACGACGGATCTTCACCCGCACACCGAAAACTGGTTTCTGATCGGGTCCCCAAACTGTGCCGAAGATCAGCCCATACTCCCTGGGCTTCCTGGCATCTGCGCCCGGTGCAATGGCGCCGAGGAGGAGCGTGATGCACACGAGGAGGGTGGCTGCTCGCTGTAGGGTTGTCGAACGCGCAAGGAGTGGATTGAAAGTCATCAACGCGTTGATGCACGTGGGCTTAGTAGTCGCCGTCTTCGCTTTCCTCGTCCTCTTCGTCGTCGTCCTCGTCCTCTTCGTATTCAGCTTCTTCATCCACCGCCTTGAGCTCGAGGGGATCGGCGGTCACCACTTCGAAGTCGCTGCCACACTCAGGACAGGAAACGACCTCACCCTCATCCACCTCGCCTTCTTCAATATCGAGGTCGGTATCGCACTCCGGGCACAAAACCATCATCGCCTCCGTTCAATGAGCATGCTTGATATATTTAGAAGTCTCGCGCGGCGCAGGTCAAGAGGAGGGTGAAATTTCTCCGTCCCGGCTTTCCTGGGCAGACGCGGTTTCAAGCTATTATGAGAAGAGTTTACCTGACCGTGATGTTTCTGGTGATTGCGGGCACTTTGCGTGCCCAGAACCCGCCTGCGGCGGCTGCCGATACGGATATCGCCTCCGCATTGCATGAAGTTTCAGCCCAGCGGATACAGGCGACTATCGAAAAACTGGTTAGTTTCCGCACTCGCCTGACCATTTCGGCGGCGGATCCCGAGGCGATTGCCTCAGGACGCGGTATTGGCGCAGCGCGGGAGTGGATCAAGAGCGAATTCGAACGCTACTCCAAGGATTGCGGCGGATGCTTCGAAGTCCAGACCGACAGCTTTATCGAGCAGCCTGCGGATCGCATCCCAAAACCGACGGAAATCGTCAACGTCTATGCAGTGTTGCGCGGCACCGATCCCGTGGAGTCGAAGCGTATCGTCCTCGTCACCGGACACTACGATTCGCGCAACAGCGACACTTTCGATGCCACCGGTGACGCCCCCGGCGCCAATGACGACGCCAGCGGCACCGCCGTCAGCCTGGAGTGCGCGCGCGTTCTCAGTAAGCACAAGTTTCCCGCAACCATTATTTTTCTGGCCGTCGCCGGTGAGGAGCAAGGTCTCAACGGCGCCACTCACTTTGCCAAGATGGCACACGAGCAAGGCTGGAACCTCGAAGCCGTGCTGAACAACGACATCGTTGGAGGCGATCGGAATCCGCAACAGCAGATCGCTTCCGTGCGCGTCTTTTCCGAGGGCTTACCTCTGGCGGCGACAGAGAAGGAAACTGCCCGCATCCGCGCCCTCGGCGGCGAGAACGATTCCGCCTCACGCCAACTGGCCCGCTACATCGCCGCTACCGCTCACGACTACAAGACCGCCGTTGCGCCGACGCTCATCTACCGACTTGACCGTTACCTGCGCGGCGGCGACCACAGTGCCTTTAACCGCCAGGGATTTGCCGCAGTGCGCTTCACCGAGTACCGCGAAGACTTCAACCACCAGCACCAGAACGTCCGCACCGAGAACGGCGTTGAGTACGGAGACTTGCCCAAGTTCGTGAATTTCGACTACATCGCCAACGTGACGCGCCTGAATGCGGCGACGCTGGCCTCGCTAGCGGCCGCACCTGCGCCGCCCGACAAAGCTCACCTGCTGACCAAGGACCTCGACAACGACTCCACTCTGACGTGGGAAGCAGTGCAGCGTGCCGCTGGCTACGAGGTGGTGTGGCGTGCAACCTCCAGCCCAGATTGGGAACGTATCGAGCCAGTCGGAAACGTCACTCGTGCTACGCTGAAGGTATCGAAGGACAATGTGATTTTTGGGGTCCGCGCTGTGGATGTTGCCGGCCATCGTAGCCTGCTTGTTGTGCCAAGTCCGGAACGATAGTTGGACTTGAGTAGACTTTAAGGAGACTTCGTGAAGCGAACCTCAGATGGCGTGACCTTAAGCCTGCCGCCTTTTACCCGCGGCGTGGCTTGGATCATCGGGATCAATACGGCCATCTTTCTCTCCTCAATCGTCCTCGGTCTTTCCTTTCCGAGGATTGACAGCCTCCTAATCAGGTATTTCGCGCTAACGCCGGTCGATGTCATGCGGGGCGCGGTATGGCAGCTCCTGACCTACAGCTTTCTGCATGCCGGGTTCTTCCATTGGTTCGGCAACATGCTCGGAATCTGGATGTTTGGTTCAGCTCTGGAACGGACCTGGGGTACGCGGCGATTCCTGGAGTTATTCGGGCTGGGAGTGTTCGGTGGGGCTGCCACAACGGTCCTGATCTCATACATAGGGGTGCTGGGAAGCCCCTACGTGCCCACAGTCGGCGCCTCTGCCGGCGATTTTGCCATTCTCGCCGCCTATGCCATGATCTTCGGAGAAACGGAAATCTTCATGTTTCCGTGGCCGGTGCTCATCAAAGCAAAATACGTGGTCCTGATTTTGACAGTGGTCACTGTCATTTTTGCTGTGGCTGGAGGCGGCAACGTAGCCTACGTCGCGCATCTGGGAGGACTCCTCTTCGGATACATTTACGTGAGGTTCGTTGTACGCAGGTCGGGTGGCTCGTATCTGTCCGAGCGCTACTACGGCCTGCGCAACACCTGGCATCGCTGGAGACGAAAGCAAGCCGGAAAGAAATTCGAAGTCTACATGCGTCAGCATGACGAAAAGGGGCACTTCGACGAGCGTGGCAACTACGTCCCGCCGCCGGACGATGACAAGACGAACGGCTCTGGCTCGAAGTGGGTGAATTGAGCTTATAGCTGTTAGCTCTGAGCCTTTAGCTCTTAGCGCCGGACGACGGTTCGGCTCCGAAGAACTCTACGAAATACTCTAGGATCTGCTCCGCGACCGGCTCGCCTTGTGCCGCCGCTTTTCTTTTGGAGACGAGATCGTGCCCGGCTCCTTCGACGAACCTAACACTCGTCCGCGCCGGAATCAGTTTGACGGCCTGCTCCATTTCTTCCGGCGAGCCAAACGGATCGCGCGTGCCGTGTACGAACAATGCGGCCGTTTGGAGATTGGGGAGATGCTCGGTGCGCCGCTGCTCCGGCTTGCGCGGCGGATGCAACGGGTAAGAAAGGAGCAGGAGTCCGTCCGCCACTTCAGGTTCCGCGGCAGCCAGCATGCTCGACTGGCGCCCCCCATAGGAGTGCCCGCCCAGGAAGACTTTCCCAGCAACCATCTTCCTCAGTTCGGCAGCGGCGTTGCGCAATCCTTCGCGATCGCGGGCGGCGCTGGTGGCTGAGAAATGAGGGGGCTTGCCACTTTGCCGAAATGGCAGATCACAGCACAACACGGTAAAACCCGCGCCAGTAAAGGCTTTCGCGCAGGCCACCAATAACGCCGAATTGCAATCCGAACCAGCTCCATGGGTCAGAACCATCCCGTCGTTGTTCGGAGTGGCAGGACGATGCAAGAAGCCAACCACGGCAGGTTGAGAATCGTTGCGAAAGGACTGAAGGGAGATTCCACCCATACGCTGGCTAGCCCAAAGCTTCGAGCGTTTCGTAGACCCGCTCAATGTTGATGAGAAGTCCCAGCCGAGCCCAGAACCTCTGGACCGCCGGGTCTTCCTGGGCCTCGCGCTTGGCGTCTTCAGAGCGCCAATAACGGAGCAGCACGTAGCGGTCGGTCCGATGGCCATCGTGGTAGAGGAGGTCGCGGCTGTAGCCCTTTTCCGCCAGCGCGGCCGACAGCGCACGCAGGGTTGTCAGCGCTTCCGCGGCATCCCGCGGGTCGGTCGTGAAAGCAGCGACGGCGAGAACTTCAGACATGGTTAGTTGGATTTGCGTAGCGTTTTCTTCACCACGCGAGACTTTACGCCAGTCTTACCGTTGCGCACAACATGGAGGCGCATGAAGTTGGTGGACCCGGAAGACATCCGCGTGCCCGCGACCACGCCGATGATATCCGCTCCAGCGACATGCCGCCGCCGCAACAGGGTCGTCTCGGCAGTTTTCACCATGCCTTCCGCAGTGCGTGGAAAACGCGTGAATACGGGTCGAACTCCCCACAACAGGTTCAGCCAGTTACACACGTGCGGCAAGTGCGCAAAGGCATATACCGGCGTCTTCGGGCGAAACTTCGAAATCAGCCTGGCGGTGTGTCCGCTCTCCGTGAACACCGCAATGGCCTGGATCGAAAGATCCTCCGCCGCGTAGGCCATCGACTCGCAAATCGTCTCGGAAATGGTCAACTTGCGGTCGCGCCGCCGGCGCGGCTGGCGATATTCCGCCATGCTCTGCTCCGCCTCGACCACGATGCGCGACATCATCGCCACCGCTTCCCGCGGATATTTCCCGCTGGCGGTCTCCGCCGACAGCATCACCGCATCGGTGCAATCGAAAATGGCATTGGCCACGTCGCTCGCCTCCGCCCGTGTGGGACGCGGGTTTTCAATCATCGACTCGAGCATCTGCGTCGCGATGATGACCGGCTTGCGGAATTCCGCCGCCTTGCGGATCACTTCCTTCTGGATGACGGGGACGCGCTCGGGAGCAACTTCCACGCCCAGATCGCCGCGCGCCACCATGACGCCGTCCGCCATCTCGAGAATCGCTTCCATGTTGTCGATTGCCTGTGGCTTCTCGAGTTTGGCGATGACAGGTACGTCGCGGCCGAGGCGCTGAATCAATTGCTTGACCGCACGCACGTCGTCGGCGGTGCGCACAAATGATGCTGCCACCATATCGACGCCATGTTTCATCCCGAACGCGAGGTCCTTGCGGTCTTTTTCCGACAGAGCCGGCACGCCCAGAGCGCTGCCCGGCAGGTTGATCCCCTTATTCTCACCCAATTCGCCGCCGTTGATGACCTGGCACTCGACGTCCGCGCCGCGAACCGCGCGCACGCGCAGTTCCATCAATCCGTCGGATAGCAGGATACGCGTGCCCTGAGCAACTTCGCGCGCGAGCGTAGGAAACGTCGTCGAAATGACAGAAGCCGTGCCCGGAATGTCGCGCGGCGTAATCGTCACGCGTCCGCCCGCCTTCAGTTGCACCGGCTTGTGTCCTTCGAGTCGCCCGGTGCGAATCTTGGGCCCCTGCAAATCCTGCAGAATGCACACCGTGCGCCTTTCGGCGTGCGCCGCCCGGCGGAGCCGCTCGATCCTCAGCGCCTGGTCCTCATGGTTGCCGTGGGAAAAATTCAGTCGTGCCACATCCATACCTAGCCGCAGCAATTCCCGCAGCATTGCTTCGCTGCTGCATGCCGGACCAACGGTGCAGATAATCTTCGCTCGACGCGAGGGCGCTGCGACCGTAGATATCTTCAGTGGCAGAAAGTACTCCTTTTCCAGAACCTAGTTGGTTGCGTTCCCGGCGCGCATCAGTTCGCGCCCCAGGAACGCTCGCGGAAAGAGTAAGGCGTTGAACTCCGCTCCTACAAGTATGAAGAGTGAGACGAGGTACATCCAGACGAGCAACGCAATTCCCGCGCCCAGCGAGCCGTAGATCAAACTGTAATTGGCGTAGTGCTGCAGATACCAGCCGAAGAAGGCCGTGGCCGAGTACCACATCGCTGTCGCCAGAAAAGCTCCCGGCATCACGCTGTGCCAGGGCTGCGTTCGCGGCACCGCATTGTGATAGATCAGCGCCACCACCGCAATGCTGGTGAGAATCGAGATCCCCCAGCGGATCGTGCTCCACAGCACGACAATGTAGAAGCCCACCGCGCGGTCGGCGTGAAAAATGACGCGGGCCTCGATCCGGCTGCCAAAAGCAACCAGCAGGGTCGAGGCGAACATCGGCACTCCCGCCAGGATTACCAGCGAAAACGCGATCATCCGCTCCTTCACGATCCCCCACTTCTTGGGCAGCCCGTAGGCCCTGCGAAACGCTTCCATCCACGAGATGACCACGCCGGAGGCGGTCCACAGCGTGACCAGCGAGGTCGACACGATCAGGTTGAAAGGCCGGTGGCTCGCGGCTTTCAGCGCGGAGAGCGCCATCGCAGTTCCGGAAGGCAAAATCTGACCGAGCATGGAAGAAATCTCGCGCAGGTAGACCTCGGTCTTGCGCGACGTGGCGAGGACCGAGCTCAACACCATCATCAAGGGAAAGAACGTCAGAATGGATGAGTACGCCGACGCTTTGGCGATAGCGAAGGCATCGTGTTGGAATGCGCGCCAGAACGACAGTCGCAGCAGCCGAAAAAAGTTCTCGGTGTAGCGCGGCAGACTCGTCACTTTCGAGGGCGCCGGATCCTGGGTTTCCACCATCGAATTCACGGAGTTTGGAGATCGAATCAGCTGGAAAGTAGAAAAGGGGTAGAAGCATGTGCCTCTACCCCAATTTGGCTGATTACTCGGCTGTCAGTTCCTCGGTCTCGCCTTCGGTCCGCATCATCTCCAGGGCGCGCTCCGCTTCTTCGTACGCGGCGGAGACTTCTTCCTGCACCTTGGCGGCTGCTTCCTCCAGCTCCGGCGCGAGCTTCACATTGCGGTAATGCTCCATGCCGGTGCCGGCCGGAATCAGTCGGCCGACGATGACGTTTTCCTTCAGGCCACGCAGGTGATCAACCGAGCCCTGAATCGCAGCTTCGGTCAGGACACGCGTAGTCTCCTGGAACGACGCTGCTGAGATGAAGGAATCGGTCGACAGCGAGGCCTTCGTGATCCCGAGAAGCAGCGGACGACCCGTAGCCGGCTTGCCGCCTTCCTTGATCACGCGCTCGTTCTCTTCGCGGAAGTGGAACTTGTCCACCTGCTGCTCGAGCAGGAAGCGCGTATCGCCCACGTCCTCGACTTTCACCCAGCGCATCATCTGCCGCACAATCACTTCAATGTGCTTGTCGTTGATGGTCACGCCCTGCAGCCGGTAGACTTCCTGGATTTCGTCCACCAGATACTTCTGCAGTTCCTTTTCACCGAGTACGGCGAGGATGTCGTGCGGGTTCTTCGGGCCATCCATGAGCTGTTCGCCGGCCCGGATGCGCTCGCCTTCCTGCACGTTGATGTGCACGCCGCGCGGCACCTGGTATTCCTTCTGCGTGCCGTCGTCGGCCACCACGTAGACTTTGCGCTGTCCTTTGCTCACTTCGCCGAACTTCACCGTGCCGTCGATTTCGCTGATGACGGCCGTTTCATGCGGCTTGCGGGCTTCGAACAGTTCCACCACGCGCGGCAGACCGCCCGTGATGTCCTTGGTCTTGGTGGTTTCACGGGGAATCTTGGCCAGTACGTCGCCGGGATGCACCGTGTCGCCGTCGTTCACCATCAGGTGAGCGCGCGAAGGCATGAGATAGCGCTTCGTGCTCTTGCTCTTGATGACGATCGCCGGCTGGCGTTTTTCATCGGGCGAGTCGGCCACCACGTGGCGCGACAGACCGGTGACTTCGTCCACCTCTTCGTGCAGCGTGACGCCTTCCTGCAGGTCTTTGAACTGCGCCGTGCCGCCGATTTCGGTCAGGATGGCGAAGGTGTAGGGGTCCCACTCCACCAGCACCTGGCCCAGCTCGACCGCGACGCCGTCATTCACTTTGAGCTTCGCGCCGTACACCACCGAGTAGCGCTCGCGTTCGCGGCCCTTCTCGTCCACTATAGCAATGGAACCGGCCCGGTTCATCACCACTAGATCGCCCGTCTTCGACTTCACGGTCTGCAGGTTCAGGAAGCGCACCAGACCGCGGTTCTTGGCATCGAGGCGCGACTGCTCCGAAACTCGCGACGCCGTGCCGCCGATGTGGAACGTACGCATGGTGAGCTGTGTGCCCGGTTCGCCGATGGACTGCGCGGCAATCACGCCCGTCGCCTCGCCCAGTTCAACCAACCGTCCCGAAGCCAGGTTGCGGCCGTAGCACAGTGCGCAAACACCGCGCTTCGACTCGCAGGTCAGCACGGAGCGAATCTTCACCCGCTCAATGCCTGCCGCCTGGATCGAATTGGCAAGGTCGTCCGTGATCTCGTTGTTGATGTCGACGATCACGTTGCCTTCGTAGTCCTTGATCTTCTCCAGCGATACGCGGCCGATAATCCGGTCGCGCAAGGGCTCGATGATCTCGCCCGCTTCGACGATGCCTTCGACGTAAATGCCATCCACCGTGCCACAGTCGATATCACCCACGATCACATCCTGCGCCACGTCGACCAGACGCCGCGTGAGGTAGCCGGAATCCGCCGTCTTGAGCGCCGTATCGGCCAATCCCTTGCGGGCGCCGTGCGTCGAGATGAAGTACTGCAACACCGTCAGACCTTCGCGGAAGTTCGCGGTGATCGGAGTCTCGATGATTTCGCCGGACGGCTTTGCCATCAGTCCGCGCATGCCCGAGAGCTGACGAATCTGCTGTTTCGAGCCGCGGGCGCCGGAATCCGCCATGACGTAGATCGGGTTGAGGATGCCTTCCTTGTCCTTCTGCTGCATGGCGCTGAACATCTCGTCGGCAACTTTTTCCGTGATGCCGGACCAGATTTCAATGACCTTGTTGTAGCGCTCGCCGTTGGTGATGGCCCCGTCCAGGTACTGCTGCTGCACGGCGACCACTTGCTTCTCGGCGTCGCGTACCAGCGTCTTCTTGCTGTCAGGGATGACCATGTCGTCAATCCCGATCGAGAGCCCCGCCCGCGTTGCATAACGGAACCCGAGGCTCTTGATCTCGTCGAGCATGCGCACGGTCAACTCCAGACCAAAACGCAGGTAGGTGTAGTTGGCCAGCTGGCCAATGCCTTTCTTCTTCAGCAGCCCGTTGATGTACGGCATGTCCTCGGGCAAGTGGTCGTTCAGAATGGCGCGTCCCACAGTCGTGTTCAGGAAAACTCCCTCCACGTTCACCGGATCGGTGTGCACAATGTCCTGATCGTCGTAGGCCGTGGTCAGGTCAATCAGCTCGCCCGTGTAGCGCAGCCGGATCGGCGACAGCGTTTCCACCTCGCCCATTTCGAGCGCCAGGAGAACCTCTTCCGTGTTGGCGAACGCGCGCCCTTCGCCCTTCGCGCCCGGCTTGCCCTTGGTCAGGTAATACATGCCGAGCACCATGTCCTGCGTCGGCACCGTAATGGGTTGCCCCGATGCCGGTGACAGAATGTTGTGCGAAGCCAGCATCAGCACGCTCGCTTCAATCTGCGCTTCCGGCGACAGCGGAATGTGTACCGCCATCTGGTCGCCGTCGAAGTCAGCGTTGAACGCCGTGCAGACGAGCGGGTGAATTTTGATGGCCTTGCCTTCCACCAGCACCGGCTCGAATGCCTGAATGCCCAAACGGTGCAACGTTGGAGCGCGGTTCAGCAGTACCGGGTGGTCCTTAATCACTTCTTCGAGGATGTCCCACACAATCGGTTCCTGCTGCTCCACCAGCTCCTTCGCCTGCTTGATGGTGGTGCAGTGCCCCGTCTGTTCCAGCCGGTGATAGATGAACGGCTTGAACAACTCGAGCGCCATCTTCTTCGGCAAGCCGCACTGGTGCAGCTTGAGCTCGGGTCCCACCACGATGACGGAGCGCCCCGAGTAGTCGACGCGCTTACCGAGCAGGTTCTGACGGAAGCGGCCCTGCTTGCCCTTCAGCGTGTCAGAGAGAGACTTCAGCGGACGGTTGTTGGCGCCCCGCAGCACGCGGCCGCGACGGCCGTTGTCGAACAGCGCGTCGACCGCTTCCTGCAACATGCGCTTCTCGTTGCGCACGATGACTTCGGGTGCGTGCAGGTCCATCAGCTTCTTCAACCGGTTGTTGCGGTTGATGACGCGGCGATACAGGTCATTCAGGTCCGACGTCGCGAAACGCCCGCCATCCAAGGGAACCAGCGGACGCAGCTCAGGCGGAATAACAGGGATCACGTCGAGGATCATCCACTGCGGCAGGTTACCGCTGCGGCGGAACGCCTCTACAACCTTCAGGCGCTTGGCGTACTTCACCCGCTTCTGCAGCGACACCTCGTGCACCATCTTCTCGCGCAGCGTCGTGGCCAGCTCTTTCACTTCCACGCGCTTGAGCAGTTCCTTGATGGCCTCAGCGCCCATCATGGCCTTGAAGCCGGTGGCGCGGAATTGCTGGTCGAGTTCACGGAACTTGACTTCGTCCTTGATGACCTCGCGCTCTTTCACCGGAGCATCGCCCGGTTCCACGGTGACGTAGGCTTCGAAGTAGAGAACCGACTCGAGGTCACGCAGTGAAATATCCAGCAGGTGCCCGATACGGCTGGGCAGACCCTTGAAGAACCACACGTGCGAGCAGGGCGACGCCAGCTCAATGTGTCCCAGGCGCTCGCGGCGCACTTTCGAGACGGTCACTTCCACGCCGCACTTGTCGCAGATCACGCCCCGGTGCTTCATGCGCTTGTATTTGCCGCACAGGCATTCCCAGTCCGCTACCGGACCGAAAATGCGCGCGCAGAACAGCCCATCGCGCTCCGGCTTGAAGGTCCGGTAGTTGATCGTCTCCGGCTTGGTTACTTCGCCGTGTGACCAGCTCCGGATTTTTTCTGGCGATGCAATGCTGATGCGAATGGCATCGAAATCCGCGTTCTGATTAGCCAAGTCAAAAGGGCTCGGACGGTACAAGGTGTTCCTCCGCTTCCTGCTCTCATGGCTTCGGCCTGTTCCCAGTGCCGTCGCCGGTTATTCAATCCTGCCGGTTGAACCTGAGAGCTGCTGCTCAACCGGCTTGATATTCAAAATCCTGCGCGATCCGCTGCTAGTCCGCCGCTATGGGTACCGGCTGCTTGCGGGCATCCGGCGCCTTGATCAGTTCCACGTCGAGACAGAGCGACTGCAATTCGCGAACCAGCACGTTGAAGGACTCGGGCACGCCCGGTTGCATGGCTGCCTCTCCCTTCACAATGGCCTCGTAAATCTTCGTGCGCCCGTAGACGTCGTCCGACTTCGCGGTCAGCAACTCCTGCAGGATGTGCGCCGCGCCGTAAGCTTCGAGCGCCCACACTTCCATTTCTCCGAAGCGCTGTCCGCCGAACTGCGCCTTGCCGCCCAGCGGCTGCTGCGTGATCAACGAATACGGCCCAATCGAACGCGCGTGAATCTTGTCGTCGACCAAGTGCGACAGTTTGAGCATGTAGATGTAACCGACGGTGACCGGCTGTTCGAACCTCTCGCCCGTCATGCCGTCGTAGAGATCGGTCTTGCCCGACGTCGGCAATCCTGCCTGCTCGAGCAACGCCTTGATTTCTCCTTCGCGCGAGCCGTCAAACACCGGCGACCCAAAGTAGAAACCTGTGCTGAAGGCCTTGGCCGCGGTCATCAGTTCGTCTTCGCTCAGGTCATCGAACGACGTGGCAATCTGCGTGTCCTTGAACATGGCTTTCAGTTCGCGCCGGATGATCTCCTCGCGCGTGTTCTTGGCCAGAAGTTCATTCACCTTCTTGCCCAACTCGTGCGCCGCCCATCCCAGGTGCGTTTCCAGAATCTGGCCCACGTTCATGCGGGAAGGAACGCCCAGCGGATTGAGCACGATCTCGACGGGCGTGCCGTCATTGAGGTACGGCATATCCTCATCGGGCAGGATGCGCGCGATCACGCCCTTGTTGCCGTGACGGCCCGCCATCTTGTCGCCTACGCTCAGCTTGCGCTTCATCGCGATGTACACCTTCACCAGCTTGATCACACCCGGTGGCAGTTCATCGCCTTTCTGCAGCTTATCTTTCTTCTCGTTGACAATCTTCTTCAGCACATCGATCTGGCGCGAAGTCATCTCTTCGATCTCGTCGATCTGCTCATTCACGCGCGGGTCCTTGTCCGGATACTTGATGCGCTTCAGGTTCCGCGTGGAAATGCGCTCGATCGCGTCGCGGTCGAGAATGCCGCCCTTGCTCAACAAGCGCTTGTTGGTCCGCTCGTCGTGCAGGTCGGCCTGCACTTCCTTGCCGCCGAGCAATGCTTCCAGTCGCTTCAAGCGCTCGTCGGTAAGAATTCGGATTTCATCCGAAAGATTCTTCTCCAGCTTCGCGATCTGCTGCCCCTCGATCAGCTTGGCGCGTTCGTCCTTTTCCTGGCCCTTGCGCGAGAAGATCTTCACGTCCACCACCACGCCCTCGATACCCGGAGGGGTGGTCAGCGAAGCGTCGCGCACGTCGCCGGCCTTCTCGCCGAAGATGGCCCGCAGCAGTTTTTCTTCCGGCGTCAGCTGGGTCTCGCCCTTCGGCGTAACCTTGCCCACCAGAATGTCACCTGCTTTTACGGAAGCGCCAATGCGAATCACACCGCTCTCATCCAGATCACGCAACGCCGACTCGCCCACGTTGGGAATGTCGCGCGTCACTTCTTCCGGACCCAGCTTCGTGTCGCGGGCTTCGATCTCGAACTCCTCGATATGCACCGAGGTGTAATAGTCTTCCTTCACCAGCTTCTCGGAAACGAGAATCGCGTCCTCGAAGTTGTAGCCGCGCCACGGCATGAACGCGACCAGTACGTTGCGCCCGAGCGCCAACTCGCCCGCGTCGGTGCAAGGCCCGTCGGCAATGACCTGGCCTTTCGCCACGCGCTGTCCCTTATGCACCACCGGCTTCTGGTTGATGCACGTGTTCTGGTTCGAGCGCTTGAACTTGGTAAGCTGGTAAATGTCGCTGCCCACCTCGCGCGAAAGCTGTGTCGGGTGATGCTCGCCCTCCACGCGCACAATGATGCGCTCCGAGTCGACCGAGTCAATGACGCCGTTACGCCGCGCCAGCACAACCGCGCCGGAGTCGCGCGCCGTCACGCCTTCCATGCCTGTGCCCACGAACGGAGCTTCCGCACAGAGCAGCGGCACCGACTGGCGTTGCATATTCGCGCCCATCAGCGCTCGGTTCGCGTCGTCGTGTTCCAGGAACGGCACCAACGAGGCCGCCACTGAAACCAGCTGCTTCGGGCTGACGTCCACGTAGTCGACTTCGTCGCGGCTTACCAGCACAAAGTTGCCGGACTTACGAGCGTTCACCAGGTCGCCTACAATGCGGTTCTTGTCATCCAGCTCGACGTTCGCCTGCGCGATGACGTGCCGGTCTTCTTCCCACGCCGAGAGGTAGAACGAGAACGGTTCCCACTCGATCTGCCGCTTTTTGCGGTCCTTCAGTTCCGCATTCAGCTTCTCCAGTTCGTGTTCCTCGACCGTATCGCCCACCTTCATGTCGCTGTCGCCCGAATTGACCACGGCGATGTACTCGAGCACGCGCCCGTTCTTCACTTTCCGGTAGGGCGACTCGATAAACCCGTAGTCATTGATCCGCGCATAGCAGCTCAACGACGAAATCAGGCCAATGTTCGGACCTTCCGGCGTCTCGATGGGGCAGATACGTCCGTAGTGCGTCGGATGCACGTCACGCACTTCGAACCCAGCGCGCTCGCGCGACAAGCCGCCCGGCCCAAGAGCCGAGAGGCGTCGCTTGTGAGTAATCTCCGACAGCGGGTTCGTCTGGTCCATGAACTGCGACAGCTGCGATGACCCGAAGAACTCGCGGATCGCCGCCATCACCGGCTTGGCGTTGACCAGGTCGTGCGGCATGGCCGTCGACATTTCCTGGTACACGCTCATCTTTTCCTTGATGGCGCGTTCCATGCGCACCAAGCCAATGCGGAACTGGTTCTCCATCAACTCGCCCACCGCGCGCACGCGCCGGTTGCCGAGGTGATCGATGTCATCCACCTGGCCCAGGTTCTTGCGCAGCTTGAGCAGGTAACGGATGGTGGCGTAGAAATCCTCGGGCTCGAGCGTGCGGCTCTCGAGGTTCGTCGCTTCCTGGTTCTCGAACAGCTTGATGTTGAACTTCAACCGGCCCACGCGCGAGAAGTCATACTTGCGCGGGTCGAAGAACATGCCGTGGAACAATGCCGTCGCCGTATCGAGCGTCGGCGGGTCGCCCGGACGCAGTTTGCGGTAAATCTCGATCAGCGCTTCCTGTGGCGTTTTCACTGAATCGCGGCGAAGAGTCTGGCTGATCACCGTACCCACGTCGTCGCGCTCGGGGAAGAACAGATTCATCTCGACCACGTTCGAGTCGAGAATCTTCGCCAGAATTTCCGGTGTCAGCTCGTTGTTCGCTTCGAGCAGCACATCGCCCGTCGTCGTATCCACGACGTCGCTGATCGCCCACGCACCTTCCATGTCCACCGGATCCACTTGGATCTCGGCGATCTTCGCCTTGTGAATTTCCTTCAGGATGGCCGCGGTTACGCGGCGGCCCGAGTGAACGATTTCCTCGCCCGACTTCGACGCCACGCGGTGCGTCAGCTTCATGCCCACCAGGTTCGTCGGTTTGTCGCTCGTAGGATCAACCGTCCAGAACAGCTTCTTGTCGCGCACCATCATGCGGTCCACTGTGTAGAAGGTCCGCAGAATGTCCTCGCCGGCACGCAGCCCAAGCGCGCGCAGGAAGATCGTACCCAGGAACTTGCGCTTGCGGTCAATGCGGACGTACAGCAGGTTCTTCTGGTCGTACTCGAACTCCACCCACGATCCGCGGTAGGGAATGATCTTGCCCAGGAAGTAGGCCGGCGGCTGCTTCTCGAAGAACACGCCGGGCGAGCGGTGCAACTGGCTGACGATCACGCGCTCGGTTCCGTTGATGATGAACGTGCCGTTCGAAGTCATCAGCGGCACATCGCCGAAGAAAACTTCCTGCTCCTTGATGTCGCGAATGCTCTTGTTGCCTGTTTCGGCGTCTTTCTCGTAGATCGTGAGCCGCATCGTGACCTTGAGCGGCGCGGAGTACGTCATGCCGCGCTCCTCGCACTCGCTCACGTCGTACTTCAGCTGCAAGCCGACCGGGTCGCCGCACTTGTTGCAGAAATCGGGCGTGTTGGCGTTGTACGTGCCGCACTTCTGGCACAGCACATCGCCCGGATGAAACGGGTCGGTCGTGATGGTGAAGCCGCAGTTCTTGCAAGTAGAGCGCAAGTGGTGCAGCCCTTTCAGGTGGCCGCACTTGCACTCCCAGTTGCCAATGGCATAGTCGACGAACTCGAGCTTCGAGACGTCGCGGAAGTCGGTAATCGGAAACACCGACTGAAACACTGCCTGCAAGCCGCCGTCTTCGCGCTCGCTGGGCAGTTTGTCCATCTGCAGGAAACGCTCGTAAGAGCGCTTCTGAACCTCAATCAGGTTCGGAATGGCGATCGTCGCCGGAATCTTGGAAAAGTCAAAACGCTTGCGGAAGGTCGTCTTTTTCGCCATCGAAACTCCCACCTCGTGTGGTAATCCTGTGCCCTTGCAACAAAAACGCGTGGGCGCCCCTGGGGACGGACTGTCCCTAGAGCGCCGCTAAGTGCGTTTTCGTTAGCTCAATTGTGTCGTTACGCGCCAGTGTTAAATGGCCTGCCTGCTGTGCGGCGCCAGCCTCGCCGAACAGCTAGCCTAACTCTTGCACCCGGCGTTCCCTTCGCGCCCGTTTCCCTGGGCATGCAGGTGACGCAGCTTCTGTGGAACCGCCGGTTTGGGAAGGAAGCTGTACTGCTTAGATGCCAGTACCGCTCCCCCCGATTCAGCCCCGATTGCTCGCGGCTGCGGACTTGGAGATCCTGAAAGAAGTCAATCCTTCGCTCCGCTCAGGATGACCCGCGGCTGAGCTCAGACGCCCAGCCAAACGCGGGTCACTTGATCTCGACCGTCGCGCCCGCTTCGGTAAACTTCTTCTTGATGTTCTCCGCCTCGTCCTTGTTAACGCCCTCTTTCACCGTCTTGGGCGCTCCATCGACAAGGTCCTTTGCTTCTTTCAGACCCAGCGCTGTCACTTCGCGGACAGCCTTGATGACGTTGATCTTGTTCCCGCCCACTTCCTTCAGGATAACTGTGAACTCCGTCTTCTCTTCCGCCGGAGCCGCTGCGCCGCCAGCCGCCGCACCGCCAGCCATCATTACCGGGGCCGCCGCTGCTGCCGAAACGCCCAAACGGCCTTCCAGTTTCTTGACCAGTTCCGCCGCTTCCAAAAGCGACAAGCCTACAATCTGTTCTTCCAACTGCTGCAGATCCGCCATTTTCTATCTCCGCCTTTTTGTAATCAGTTCTTGCGATTTCGTTATCCGTTCGCCAGGTTTCCAGTGCGCCAAGCTCCCCACCACACGCCAGACAACGCGTAACCACGGAGCCGCGCAACCCATGGCTGCGAACAACTAAAACCTTCTGGACAGCTCGCGCCGCCCAAATCTGTTAGAGGCTTACGCCTCTTTGAACTTTTTCTGCTCCACGCCCTGGCCAATCACCACCGCCAGGTTACGGCCCACGGCGTTCACCGCGGTTGCCAGTCGTTGCGCCGGAGAATTCAGCAGGAAGAGCAGCTTCGAGTACAGCTCTTCTTTCGACGGCAGCGTCGCCAGCGCTTCTACTTCCTTGGCTGAAACCGCGCGCCCGTCCACTACGCCCAGCTTGAACGCAAAGTCCGGATGGTCCTTGACGTACTTGGCCAGCGCCTTCGCCAGCGCGACCGGGTCGCCCGACGTGTAGGCAATCGAGTTAACGCCGGCCAAATCCTTCAGCGCGCCCTCAACCTTTGTGCCCTTGGCCGCCCGTTCGGCAATCGTGTTCTTCACCACGCGGTACTTCCCGCCCGCTGCCCGCACTGCCTTGCGCAGTTCAAAATCCTGTGCGACCGTCAGCTTCGAGTACGTGCCCACAATCAGATTGGACACACCCTTCAGCTCAGTCGCCAGCGCCTGAGCCTGCTCCATCTTTTTTGCCTTCGTAACCGCCATTGTCCGAATCCTCTCTCTGTCCGCGGCGTCCTTAGCCTGTCATCCCGAAGAACCCAGGCGCACCGCGCGAAGCGCCGAAAGGCGCATCAATCGCGCGCTTGGCGCGGACTCCTTGACTAAACTTTATTGGCGGCCTCAATCGGCGCCACGTCAATCCTGATTCCCGGCCCCATCGTGGAGCTCAGCGTGCAACCCTTGATGTACTTGCCCTTCGCCGCCGACGGCTTCGCCTTAATCACGCTTGCGATCACCGTGGTCGCATTGTCCACCAGCTTCTCGGGCGTGAATGACATCTTGCCCACCGGGCAATGTACCAGCGCCGTCTTGTCGGTGCGGAACTCGACCTTGCCGGCCTTCACTTCCTGCACCGCTTTGGCCACGTCCGTTGTTACCGTACCCGTCTTCGGATTCGGCATTAGCCCCTTCGGTCCGAGCACTTTACCCAGGCGGCCGACCGACTTCATCATGTCGGGTGTGGCGATCAGCGCGTCGAAGTCCGTCCAGTTTTCCTTGGTGATCTTCTCCACCATGTCCTCGCCGCCGACAAAGTCGGCGCCAGCGTTCTCGGCTTCCTTCACCTTCTCGCCGCTCGCGATCACCAGAACCTTTTTCGACTTGCCCAGCCCGTGCGGCAGAACCACCGTCCCGCGCACCATCTGGTCCGCGTGCTTGGGATCAACCCCCAGCCGCATTGTGACCTCGACCGTCTCGTCGAACTTGGCAAACTTCACTTTCTGCAGAAGCGGAACCGCATCCTGCAGCGGATAGGGGCGCTCTTCCACCGCCTTCCGTGCCTTCTCGATATTCTTTCCTGCCTTATTCATGCTTTATCCTCGTCTCCCACCGCCGCCTTTACTTCTGAACGGCCGTGGTGTTAGTGACTTGCAAGACTCTTTTGTGTGGGCGCGGGCGACTCGCCCGCGCAGGGCCGAGGCCCTGCTTTACCCAACCACCTCAATCCCCATCGACCGCGCCGTCCCGCGAATGCTCTTGATCGCCGTCTCGACGGTGGCCGCGTTCAAGTCCGGCATCTTCTGCTTGGCAATGTCTTCGACCTGCTTCGCCGTGACCGTGCCGACCTTGTTCTTATTCGGCTCGCCCGAACCCTTGGCGATATTCGCAGCCCGCTTCAGCAGCACCGCTGCCGGCGGCGTCTTGGTGATGAACGTGAACGACCGGTCGCTATAGACCGTGATCACCACCGGAACAATCAGCCCATCCAACTCTTTCTGGCTGGTGCGCGCGTTGAACTGCTTGCAGAACTCCATGATGTTGACCTGCGCCTGACCGAGCGCTGGTCCCACCGGAGGTGCGGGCGTCGCTTTCCCCGCCGCGATCTGCAACTTCACCTGACCTGTAACCTTCTTCGCCATTCCTTGCTCTCTCTTTCGCTCCCCAATCCCGAGTCTAGGATTTTCGGCTCAGCAACTTGAGGCCGCTTCATTTCTTTGTTGTGGACGCACGGGCGTCCTCGCCCGTGCAGGCGCTTACGTAACTACTTTTTCCACCTGCCCAAACTCCAACTCAACCGGCGTCGACCGTCCGAAAATCGTAACCATCACCTTCAGCGTTTCCTTGTCTTCATTCACTTCATCTACCGCGCCGGTAAAGCTGGCGAAGGCGCCTTCGGTGATGCGCACCGTTTCGTTCTTCTCAAACTTGACCTTAAGCCGCGGCTTGTCTCGCGCCACCGCCACGCGGTGCACAATGTGATTGACTTCTTCTTCCGAGAGCGGCGTCGGCTGCTGTCCAGTGCCGACAAACCCGGTTACGCGTGGCGTCGCTTTCACCACGTGCCAGACGTTGTCGTCCATGTCCATCTCCACCAGCACGTAGCCGGGATAGAACATGCGCTCGCTCGTGTACTTCTTCCCCTGACGGACTTCGGTCACTGTCTCGGTCGGGATCAGCACCTTGCCGATTTTTTCCTGCAGCCCGAACGCCTGTACCCGCGATTCCAGCGACTCCTTCACCTTGCGCTCAAAGCCCGAATAGGCGTGGATGATGTACCACTTCATGTTCGGATTGCGCGGCGGTTCGGCCGGCGCTTCCGGCGCCGCCACCGCGCCCTCGGCCGTTACCGGCGTTTCGACTTCAGACGTCGCGCCTTCCGTTTTTTCGTCCTGCATAGTCACTCTCATTCCTTGCCTAGGTGCGGTGCGTAATCCAGCGGTAGAACTGGTCCACCATCCCGCGCCCAATCACCAGGTCCACCATCCAGAAGTACGCGGCAAAGATGAACACGGTGATGATCACGACTATGGTCGTCGCCCGCACTTCTTTCTGCGATGGCGTCGTGACCTTCTTCATTTCCATCCGCACGTCCTTGAAGAACCCGGTGGCGCCTTCCCACCATCCCTTGGCGTGCGCGACCACCACATTGTCGCCGCTACTGCGCGTGATCTCTTCCGTCATTGGCACGTCCCGCTACTCCTCTTTCGCTACCGTCCCATTCAAACTCTGGCAGGGGCGGAGGGATTCGAACCCCCAAGTCCGGTTTTGGAGACCGGCAGTTTAGCCGTTGAGCTTACGCCCCTGTATCTCGATCCCAACCGATCCCTCGCTACGCTCGGGATGACGCCTGCGGGCTCCCGCTTCGCTCACGCCCGCAAAACGGCGTCACTTCACTTCCTTGTGCGGCGTGTGCTTCCGGCAACGGGGACAGAACTTCTTAAACTCCAGCCGCTCCGTCGTCGTCTTGCGGTTCTTGGTCGTCGAATAATTCCGCTCTTTGCACTCCGTGCACTGCAACTGACAAATCTCGCGCATCGTCTACTCCCAAACTCTCTTATGGAGGCACGGGCGTCCTCGCCCGTGCTCACTCTAACGTCAACAGCCGCGGGCAAGAGTGCCCGCGCCACACAACCTTACGCAATCACTTCGCTGATCGTGCCTGCCCCGACCGTGTGTCCGCCTTCGCGAATGGCGAAGCGCAACCCCTTCTCCATCGCCACTGGCGTAATCAACTCGATCGTCAGCGCCACGTT
>Ga0075014_100000102_pt1 | contig 27279 bp, 15 predicted proteins | sample AleBraG_ABR_2014_FD_71472 | JGI IMG/M metagenome (GOLD analysis project Ga0075014, IMG submission 71472) | Freshwater sediment microbial communities in response to fracking from Pennsylvania, USA - Alex Branch Run_MetaG_ABR_2014 | ecosystem: Environmental > Aquatic > Freshwater > Creek >... | reverse complement strand
AGGCTGATCTGCCGGCGTGAGGACTATCGCGAAGCCGTCGCCAGGCGCGCGGGGCGAGTGCGTACAGGGTGCCGTACCGGTTTTTACCAGGGCGTTAGGAAACGGGAGAGCGCGGTCAACTTCTGCGCCGGTTCCGCGCTGCGCCGACCGTTCCATTCCCGCGAGAACTTCGCGGACACCCTGCTGCTCGCGGCTACGAATGAGTTCAAGGTAGGCCAGCGCTATGCGAGGTGGGGAGATTCGCCAGCGGCTGCCGATTCCGGCAAGGGCGGGACCGTTGGCATCACGGTCCGGAGGCTCGATTCCGAAGCGTGTCGCAATCGGCGCGACATCTGCCGCGGCCAGGTTCGCGGTGAGCATACGGAAGTACGAGTTGCAGGAGTAGGCGATGGCCGAGGTAAGGCCAACTTCGCCGTGCCCATGCGGCAACCAGCATCCGGTGGCGGTGCCACGACAGGTGTGAGCAGGATACTGGAAATCCTGCTGCTCGCCGTAGGCCAGTGCGGTGAAGGGCTTCACGAGCGAGCCCAACGGAATGGGCGAGTCGAGGCGGTCCCAGCGCGCCGTGAGAGTGCGGCCGGTGCGAGCATCGAGCAGCAGGAAAGAAATGTCACGGCTGGGGAAATCGTGGTTCAGCGTTTCCGCTGCGGATTGAGCAAACAGGCTCGACTCCGCGCCTTTTATGCGATCGGGCGAAGCTGGTCTGGCGCTGCTGCTTGAGGCGAGTAACGCCAGCAGCAACACAGACGTGAAGAGCGCGATATGCCTCATTGCGTCCATTGGTAGATGACGGTCTGCCGTTCTTTGTTTCCCTCGGAGCGAACCTCGATCTTCTCGGCGGAGACCGTAGCCAATGTTGAGCTCAGACTGGCCATGTTGCCGGAGAAGAACTGTGGCTCGCTGCGGCGGTTCTCGGCGTCGGCGACGGTTGCACTCGGACGATCGACAACGTTTGAGAAGCGAGCAAAATTGGCACGCTCATGTTGGTGATTAAATCCGGCGAACAACTCGGCAGGCTTGCGATCGGGCTTGCGGCTGAAATTCGTGAGGATGGCTTCCGCCAACGCAGGGTCGTCGCTGATCAATAAGTACTTGCCGCGGACCGAGGCTACCAGTGGCCACAGGCCATCCAGTTCCTGGTATCCAGACCTTTGCTGCCAGCCGACGCCGAGTTGGCTGGCGGTGAGACCGGGACGAACGAAATCTGTGAGCGCGGACTGGACGGCGGCCTGGTTCCATTCGGATCCCGCGACCAGGACTATCGCGGAGTGAATCCGGACAAACACGCCGGCTTGGTCGGGCGCAGTGGATTGCACCTGTAGGGAAGCCAGCAGAGGAGTCTTTTCGAGTAGTACTTTCAGCTCCGAAACCGATTGAGCAGCGGGGCGCTCGACAGGGAGCAGGTCGATGCGCGTTTCGAGATCGGAACCTCCGCCTTGCTCACCCGAGGAGAGCCGCACTTGCGGCGCGACCTGCGACGGTGGCACCGGACCCAAATGCGGCGCCAGGAGCTTCGACTCTAGCAAAGCGAAGCTGGCATCGGCGGTGGGGTTTGCCTCAGCCTGATACACACCTGCCTCACCGGGAACGAGCCGAACAGCTTCGGCGGCGGCTGCCGCGCCCTCTGGTGAAGACGCCTGTTTCGGCTCTTCTTTCTTGATCAAGACGCGCTCTTCCCGATATTCCCTGCCGGACCGGAAGAGATCGGAAACTGACGCCGAGTATTGTTTCAGGTCGGTGATGTTTTGCTGCACCCAGTACGTGCGGAAGTAGCCGTTGGGAACAAGGTCTTGGAGGTTGAGCACCATGCGGAGATCGCCGGCCTGGCCTGCCGCCGCGGTCGATTGCGCCCACCACTGCTCACCATCGACGGTACGGTCCTGTTTGCCGGACAGCAGTTGCAGTGCGCCAGCCATCAGGTCTTCTCGCGTCGCGAGCAGCAAGTAATCGCCCGAGACGGCGAAGGCGACTTCGCGCTGCGATTCGGGATCGCGCCGGACGTAGAAGTTCACGCCACCAGTGCTGCGCGGCTCGAACTTGGCGCGCGTTTGCCACAACGTGGTCTCCATGGACTTGGCCGATGGCAGATACGTGATGTACAGGAACTGCAGTTTGCCGATGTCGTAGAGCGCGAAAACGCTGCGCTCGCCGGCCACTTGCGACAGGAAGTTCATGTCCGGCGGAAGTCCAGCTGCGGCGGCAAACTGGTCGCTGGCACCTTTGAGACGCAAGAAGAGGCGCGAGCGCGAAAACACTTCGTAGTTATCGCTCGTGAGCCACTGCTTCTTCTGGGAGGAAGAATTCCAGTCGCTCAGCAGTGTGGAGAAATCCTTCGCCTCCAGATACAGAAGCGGTCCCGCGGGTACATATTTCGAAAGCGGCGGCGCTGCAGGCGCGGCTGCGAGATACGTTACCCAGCCAATTGCGGCGCAGGCCAGGGCGATACCGGAGAAGATGAAAAAGCGCTTCATTGCTTCACGCCTCCTTTCGAAGCTGCGGCTTTGGGTGCGGGTGTAACGCGCGCGATCAGTTGAGGGCGAACGACGCGGTCTTGCTCGAGCGGTTCATGCAGGATCGGTTGGCGCGCCGCGTTTTGCTGCTGAACGCGCAGCGATGCCTTTGCATCGGCAATCTTGCGGTAGAGCGTTTTGCGGATAGTGGGGGCGCTCTCAAGTCGCCGCGCAGTCTGGTAGTAGGAGACAGCTTCCGCGAAGCGGCTAAGGCGGACCATCGTGTCGCCGATCATCTGCGCGACCTGCGCCTGCTGTGTGCGAGAGAGGTTGGCAGCGGTTGCCGGCGTACTGGATTCGTCACTCGCGTCTTCTTCCTCGCCCGAGCTGATGATCTGCTCTTCTTCCGCGCCGGCAGCGCCGCCCTCGGGAACATAGGTACGCGAGAACTGCGTCTGGAACAGAGGCTCCATGACTCCCAGGGCGAATTCGTTGGACTGCGCGGTGGCCGCAGCCTGGAACAATGGGATGCGAACTTCGTCGCGCCGCGGGAAATCGATGACGCAGTGACTCAATAGCTGAATCTTGATTTTCGCGTCGGAGACGTTCTGCGCGGCCCGTATGCGCGCGTCGTAAAAATAGAATTTGTCGGCTGCGGTCGGGATGATCGCGGCAGTGGCACCGGCAAGCAGGTTGAGTTCGCCGCTGCCGAGATCGGAATGCGGACGGCCAGCGAGCGCAAGAGCCGCCTTCAGGCGAAGGTCGTACGGAGCACCTGACGCAGAGGCGATGGTCGCGAGAGACTCTTGGCCCTCAGCAGTAGCCTGTGCGCCCACTGCGTCTTTGGCCGCAAGTTTCGCTTTAGCGAGGCGCAGGCGATACGAGGGTTCCCAAGGCGCGGACTTCACGAGCTGGTCGAGGAATTCGACGGCTTCTGCGTTGTGGCCGGTCTTTTCCAACAGGCCGGCCGCGGGGTCAAGATTTTCAAAAGGGTTGCCGACCACGACGACGAGGCGGCGCAACAGATCGAGCGCACCAGCAGGGTCGCCCGCAGCGAGGCGGATTTCGGCGAGGCCGAGGAAGTTGGTGGCAACGAGGTTGTGGCCTTCGATCTCCCGGGCGAAAACCAGTTCGAGGATTTTGCGCGCTGACTGCTTATCACCAGACTCAAAGAGCTGACGGGCGGCATTGCGCAGGACGTCCGCCGCGGGCGCGGTTTGCGGCTCGGCACGATAGGCGGTGAGCATCGAGTCCAGCGTTCCAAGCTGGGCGGCCACCCGCAGATCGAGTGGAACCAGCGTGGCGGATTGCGCGTCGCGAGTCTCCTTGGGGAGCGCAGCGATGGCGGTAGCGGCAGCCTGGTACTGCTTGACGCGAACCAGGTAGCGAATCCAGCGCACCTGCCAAGAAGCCAGATCCTGCTCGGCATATTGGCGCTCGAGCCCAGTGAGCTTTCCGATGGCGTCTTCCTTGGCCTGCAGAATGCTCTGATAGACTGCCGCGCGCTGCGCCAGCGGGATCCAGGAAGCATCGGCAACATCAGCCAGAACACGCGCCGGATCCTGAGCCGACGAGGCGACATCGAGCAACCACGCTGTCGCAGTCGCTGGGTCTCCGACCGCGGCGTAGGCAGGTTGAAGTATGGCGCCGGAGAGCCACGTACCGTTGCGACGGAGATACGTCCGAACGATCGCATCCGCATCGGGCTTGAGTTCTGCGAAAAGATGCCGCGTGCGCAGTTGATCGCAGGTGCGTGCGAAATCCCGCCAGAAACTCTCAGGAACCCGTTTGCTGTCGAGCTGCTTCGAGAGTGTGGCAAACGCCTGCTTCCACTGCGCCAGGGCAGCGGCGCGGTCACCTTCCTTGTAGTAGGCAACGGCCAGGCTGTCGTACACGTCGGGGCGGTCGGGAGAAAGTTCGAGCGCGTGCTCGTAGTCGGTAATAGCGTGCTTGGTGTCGCCCGCGCCAGCGTAGTAGTCAGCGAGGGTTAGGTATCCGGAAGCGCTCGCCGGACTCGCCTCAAGAATCGCGGGCAGAAAATCGTCAGGATGGCCGAGTTTCGACAAGCCGAGATATTCGCCGTAGCGCGAGCCGTAGTAATACCACGTGTTGCCGGCGAGTTGCTGCGCGCGATCGACGGGCTTGGCGAGGCGCACACCGATCGGATCGTCGCCGAGCGCGGCGAGGAAGGCATTGTTGACCTCCGGCGTGGGCTCAGAGAAGTAGAGGCCGACCAGCGCATTGTAGGACTTGTTCCAAACGGGCTGACGGGATTTGCTGCGAGCTCGCACAGCCGCGTGCGCAAGTTGTGCGCTGCCGTGCGCAACCACGTAGTTGGCGGCCTGCTCGCCCGAGGGCGTATTCCAATTCGACGCAATGCGCACGAGCTCCTGTGGCTGCCGCGCCAGAAGCAACTGGAAATAGCGTTGAAAGCGGTTGTTGTCGAGGTCCTGCATAGCGAAGACAGTAGAGAGCACACGCAGTTCGTTCTGCTCGTCGCCGGCGGAACGATAAGCATCGATCGCTGCCAGCAGCGGGGCGACGCGCTGAATCTGCGGTACTACTTTTGCGAGCTGCTCCATCTGCGGACCGAGTTCCTCGAAGCGGCCACGGCGGCGTTGCAGATCGATAAAGGGCTGCGCATTGCTATAGAAGTTCGGCAGCGTCGCCTGCTGCATGATCGATTCAAATCGCCAGCGTGCTTCCTGGTCGGCAAGGGCGGCGCTCTCGGCAAGCGGGATGGCAAACTTCTCCAGATCGGCGGTGTTCATACCCGTCCGCTTCGATTCGGCGAAATGGGCAAACGTGAGCCGCTCCTCGGGCGTGAAATACGTGTTCACCGCACCGCCCATTTCCTGAAGCACGGCTGCCATGCCGGTGCGCGCGGTGTCGACACGCGTACGCCGCTGATTCTCTCGCCACCGCGTGTCGCTGATTCCGCTGATTCCTTCCTTCTCCATCTGTTCCTTCAACAGCGGCAAACTGGCGGCGGAGTCGGCAAGGACCTTCTGCAGGGCAGCAAAAGCCTGTTCGTGCTGCCGCAATCGCGTCATGATGCGAACATAGATGCGTGCTCCCGCGTGTTGGTCGGCGCTGGCGAGCAGGTCGGCTCCGGCCTTGTTCACACCTTGCTCCGCGAAGCTGCGCGCCTGGTCGAGCATGCCCCAGTTTTCCAGGCGGTGGGCGACTTCGAAGTAATTGCTGGCATTCTCCGGGCGGCCTTCGATGAGCGCCGCTTGCAGCTCGGCAACCACTTCCTTCGTCTTGCCCTGACGTGCGCGCACGGTGGCGACCTTCTCCATCCACTGTGGGTCTTTGTAGGCGAGCTGGTAGGTGCGTTCGTAGTCGGCGGCAGCTTCGTCGAAGCGCATTAAGCGTTCTTCGAGTCCGGCGCGCGCAGTGTAGAGATCGGCGCGGTCGGGGCGAACCGCAATGGACTTGGCGTAGGTATCGATGGCAGCGGGATAGTTTTCAAGATTCGTTTGGGTGCGAGCCAGCACCATCGACCAGCGATAGTCGCGCGGGGACTGTGCAACGGTCTTGGCGTAGAAGTCGACGATCTGCTGTTGGCGCTGATAACGGAGCGCGTAGAGTGCGGCCTCGGTGACAAGCGTGTCGTCTTCGGGAAAGTTGTTGGTCAGTTCGATGTATTGATCGACCGCGCCGGCGTAGTGATTCATGCGCGTGAGCGCTGGGATCAGGCCGCGGCGCAGAATGGCGATCTGTGCCTTACGCGCATCGGCGGCAAGCGGAGCGTTGCGGAAAAACGCAATTTTGTCGAGATAGAACTGCTCAAGGCCCTTGTTGTCGCCAGCCTGGGCGTAGGTGTCGGCCATCGCGGCAAGGTACTCGCCGTTGTAGGGAGACTCTTTCAACAGTCCGGCAAGCAGGTCGCGTGCCTGCTGGAACTGTTTCGCGTCGGTCTGCTTGCGCGCGGCTTCATAGGTGAATTGCGCGCTGAGTGCCGGATAGGCGTCTTTTGCAGCTTGCAGAAGCACGGCAATGGCTTGCGGCTGCATCTTCATGCGCCAGTAGAAATCGACGATGGAGCGCACGACGCCGAGAATCTTCGGGTTGTCGTGGTAAAGCGCTTCAACATTCTTCTGGGCCGCGGTGAAATCCTTGCGTCCCTCGTAGAGGCGAATCAGTTGATAGCGCAGTTGCAGACGCGTGACCGGGTCGGTGGTCAGTGCGGCTTGTTTTTCCAGCGCGTGCTGGCGGACCTGTTCGAGCGACTTCTGCTGCGCCAGCGTTTCAATGTCTTCAGCCTGCTCGATGGTGGTTGTGGCGTTGACAATGGAGTCGAGGAACGCCGCCATCTCCTGTTTGCGATTCTGCGCCTCAAGGACTTTCACGCGCAGATAAACCGCTGGCATGGGCGGATTCGACAGCGGAGCCAGCTTGACTGTGCTCTGGTCAACCAGGTCGCGAAATTTTGGCCGACGCGCCAGTGCGAGCAAACGAAATTCCGCCGAAGATTCCGGAGCGCCGCTCAGTGCACCCTTCACGTACTCGTCGATGGCGTGCGGATAGTCGCGCTGGTTTTCGTAGATGGCGCCCGCTTCGTAGGCGTACAGGCTTCGGTTGGCGAGGCGCTCGCGGCCTTTGCCCAGCAGGCGCCTGGCGTTGTCGAAATCGAAATAGTCCCAATAGATGGTAGCGGCCTCAAGATAGCCGCCGGACTGGCCGGGAGCAACCTGCGGGATGCGCTCCCAATAAGGCGCGGCTTGCGCGAGCTGATCGCGGTCGGCATAGATGTCGCCGATACGCGCCATGATTTGGGTGTCGGTGGGGTTGACCTGCAGCAGGTTGTCTTCGATCTTGGCGGCAACCGCGGTGTCAGCTGGTTCAAAGTAGGCAAGGGAGCGGAAGACTGAGGAGGCAGTGTGACCGATTTCCGGCTCGGCCGGATATTGCGCGGCCAGCAACTTTAGCGGCGGCGCGCTTTCTTCGAAATGCGAGCGCCAGAGGTTAGCGTAGGCAAGAAAATCGGCGGCTGCGGGATTCTTCTCCCAGCTGGCGGCATCGGGCGCGCTCTCGCGAATGGCGCCGAGTTCGGATTCGAGCTCGCCCGTGCGAGATAGATATTCGAAAAACTGGTTGCGGAGGGTAGCCTCCTCAAACCAGTGTTGGCGCAGCAGCGTTTCCCATGCGGCGAGATCTCGAGTGGGCGGCGTGGTATACGCGGAGAGCAGATTGCGCACGAATACCGGGTTGTGCGGGAAACGCTGGTGGGCGTACTGGTTCAAGCGCAGAAAGAGTGTGGGGCTGCCATAGATCGCGTTGTTGAAGTACTGTTCCAGTTCGCTTCCCTGGAAACTCTTCACGGCATCCTGCGTCAACTGCTCGAATGCGGAATCGCGCTTGTAACGCACGTAGTAGCGCGCCAGCTTGTGGTACCACGATTTGTCGGAGAAGCGGGCGATAGCGCGGCGATAGACCTCCTCTTGCTCGGCACCGAGCTTGTTCTGATCAAGAAACACAGCGAGACGTTCGTAAAGGCCGGGGTCGTCGGGGTTGCGATCAATCTCGCGGCGCAAGACGCCGAGCGCGGGCGGTATTTGCTTCATTTCCACCAAACGTGCCAAGTAGCGCTCCAGCACACGCGCGTACTCGGGCAAACGCGCGCCGGTGGCCTGCGTAGACTTGGCGGTTGCATTCACCTGAAACGATTCGCGGGCGCGATGGCGTGGAGCTGCGCTCTGGTCCGCCGTTTCTGCTTCTTCAGCTTCACCAGCTTCTACGCCTTCAACGCCCGACGATTCGGGCGCATTCATCTCGTTTGTGTTGGTCGCAGGCGGCGTGTAGTTGTTGGCGGAATCCCAGGCTCCGTTGGCCGACCCGAGTGGAACGTTCTGCGCTTTGGCGGCGAGTTCCTGGAGAACCGAATCGTAGATCGCAAACTCGTTCTTGGTTTCGCCTTTGCGCGCGTAGGCGTCAGCCATGAGCAGGGCGACGGTCGTGCGTTCGTAGGCATTGGGAAAGCTCGCCAGAAAATCGCGTCCGCCCTGAATGACGGCGTCTCTCTCACCGGAATTGGCGTAGTAATCGAGCAGTTGCGCGTGCAACGCGGGACGCTCAGCGGAGTTCGGAAACTTGCCATCGAGCAGGGTCAGCAGTTCTGCGGCGCGCGAGCGATGGAAGTACGGCACAGCGCGCTGCTCCTCCTCGGAATAGCGTGAAGCGGGTTGAGTTGTGTTCAGGATCAGCGACAAAATTCCGTTCAGGTAGCCCGGACCTTGATCCATGGTGGCGATATCGCGATACATGGAGAGTTCGCCGGAACCGAGACGGATGGGCGTTTCGGGCGCGGTGAGCAGAAGGCTGATGAGGCCGCCGATAGCTTTCTCCTGCGCGTCGGGCATGCCGCTGCTGTTGTAGAGTGCGAAATAGTAGCGGACGGACTCAGGATAGGAATGAATGTCCTGGAGCAGGCGCGCGCAGACATAGAGTTCCTGCGAGGTCCACGGAGATTTAGCGGCTTCCTTGTGCAGGCGGAGATCGGCAATGGCCTGCTGCGCGACGTCGATCTTGCCCTGCTGCTGGTAGTAATAGAAAGTGCGGGCGGTGGCGTCCAAATCCTCAGGGCGGGCCAGGAGCGCGGCGTGGGCATCGTCGCGAAACTTGCGCAAGCTCTGCGTATCGCGCAGCAGATCGAAATAGCTTTTCACGAGTTGCGGATCCCACAGCGGCTGCAAACTCTGCTCGTAGACCGATAGGCCTTCACGCACTGAGCCGCGGCGGTACTCAACCATGGCTTTCGCTTTTACAGGGAAAATTTGGTCGTTGGGAAATTGCTTGCGATAGCCGGCAATGAGGTCTCCAGCAGCGGAATATTCCTTTTCGGTGACCAGGAACTGCAGGAAGCGCGCGTAGAGCGAGGTTTCGGCGGGATAGCGGGCGATCCAGGCACGATATTGGGCGATGGAGGCGTCTTTCGGCAGGCCCTGCGCCTGAATCACTCCAAAGATGCGCTCAAACGCCTGCCAGGAGTGCTGTTGGGCGGGAGCGGTAAGCTTCTCGGCTGCGATGGGCGGCGCGGCGTTGGCCACGAGCGCGAGTGTCTTGATCTCGTCGGCGGGGCGAAGGCGGCGGTGATAGAAATCGGCCAGTGCGAGTTGGGCGCTGATTTTGTCGGAAGAATTGTCGGCGTACGCTTTCCAGTCGGATTCGGCGGCCGTGAAGTCGAGTTGCTGCTCGTCTTCCATGGCGCGCAGGGAATAGAGCTCCGCGTTGTGCGGCTGCGACTTGATCAAGTCCGTGAGCGCCGGACGGGTTTCACGTGGAGGCCGGCGAAACCCGACGGCGCCGTTCGGCAGCGACATCATGCGGAAGAAGGCACTTTCGAGCGCGGTGCTGGCGTCGATGTTGCGAATCCACGAGGGCAGCTCGCCGAGCGCGGCGACAGCTCCGAAGACGGCGGCAAACAAGACCGCGAGAGCGGAGAGGCGCATGCGCCGTGACGATGATTCAAGGAAGTACTTCAATCGGCACCTCCTGCGTTCCAATGTTGTGGGCAATGTCCTCGGCGGTCACGGTCAGTTTGTAAGTGCCGGGAATGGCTTGCTCGGGAATGGTGAGCGCGCCGATGTTGGCAGCGGCTTTAGCGTCCCAGCGCAAGGCGACCGGCGCGGCACCGTCCAGGCGCGCGATCAGGGTGCGCGTGCTTTCGGAGGCGCTCACTTTCAATTGGATGGTCTGGCCGCGCTGGAAGCGCTTGCGGTCAAGCTTGACCTGCACGACTGGCGGCTTGCTGGCGATGACGAACGTCTTCGCTTCGCGATAGGTATGGCCGACTTTGTCGCGCAGGATGAGGCGCACGGTGTAGGTGCCATCCTGCATGTCGGTGGGCGCGAGAAAGCGCGTCTGCCAGACATCTTCCGCTGAAAGATAGCGCAGCGGCTGCACGAGGCCGAACGGAAATAGCGCGACAACCGAGACGATGGATTCGTCGGTCTTGACCCGGAGAATCGGGTCGCCGGGGCGTATGACGCGGGGACGCAGCAGCGCGCGCGGCACGGCCAGAAACGAAGTGTAGGGCGTGACGAATTTGTACTGGCGCGCGAGGCGGATGATTTCGTCAATGGTCGCCTGGTCTTCGCCTTCGCGCTCGATCTTTTCGAGCAGGGCATCGACGCGGGCACGGGCCCACAGACGCGGCAACTGCGGGTAATCGAAGGATTCTTTGGGCAGATTAGTCTTGCCTGTCATCTGCAAAGGCGCTCCGTCGCGCACGCCGTGAACCGTAAAGCTGACGTTCTCCTGCGGCTTCTGGTAACGGCCCACCCAGGAGGCAAGCGATCCCGAGAAGGTAGTGGCTTGCAGCGGGTAAACGGTATCTACCGCGGACTCCGGCGACACGGAGAGTTCGAGTTGGCCGATGGGACTGCGGCCGATTTTCGAGAGGAACGAGTTCAATTTGAATTCCATCGGCTCGGTCGAGAGTACGTGTTCGAGCAGGCCATCCTGACGAGCGAGCATGCGGAAGAGCGGCAGGTTGGCGTCGTCACCGACAGCGAGGATATAAGTGCGCGGGCGCTGCGTACCGGAGAGTTGCTTCCAGGCGGACGCGTACCAAGCGGCGATCTTGCCATTCTGAATAGGGCCGCGCGTCGCGCCGCCATCGCTCAGAATGACGAGATAGGTATTGCCCACACCGGGCGCCGAAGCCTGCTGCAGGCCGGTTTGCAGCGCACGTTGCAGATCGGTCCCGCCACGGAGACGGCTGCCGCGAACCGCGTCAATTGCGTGTTGCATGCTGCCTGCGTCGGCAGCGGCGACGGGAACAACCTCCGTCTCAGTGTTGAAGAGCACGAGCCCGAAGTGATCGGCTGGACGCAGCGTGTGCAGCAGAGTTTCAAGCGCCTGGTAGCTGCGCTCCAGCTTTTCCCACTGCATCGAAAGCGACGTGTCAAAGAGCACAATTACCGTCTTTGGCACTCCGCTTGTTCTGGCGGGGGATGGAGCACCCGCGGAGCCATAGCCCGACAGCGCCTCGGCTTCGAAAAAGCCTGGCTCGTTCGTGCTGCGGACAGGCGCCGTCTCTGTTGGCGAGGGCTGGCCGCTGACCGGGTTTCTGCAGGTCAGTAGTTGCAGCGTGTCGGCCGCGGCGGGATCGAGATCGTAGGTGGCGACAAAGTCCTCGCCCAGATTGATGTCTTGTCCTTCAAAGTGTCCCTGCACCAGATGGGATGTGTTCTGGTCAAGTTGCAAGGGGAACGTCTTGGCTGGCGCCTGAAAGTTGCGAATAGCGTGCGCCGTGTGTAGTTCGAAATTGATTTTCAGATGACGCGCTGCCTGCGCTTGATAAGCGTCAGGCCGCAGCGGAATCGCGAAGTACGACTTGAGATTCTCGACCGGGATAGACTCGTGATACTCGATTTCCAGCCGCTTCGTTCCGTAAGCTGCAATGGGGACGATGCGTGCGCTGAACACCGAGGTGCGCTTGGCTTCTTCCGTGCCGCGCTCACCCATCTGAAGCAGGCCGGGGTCGATCGCCTGTTGCTTGAGCTGGTTATAGATTTCTTCGGCGCGCTTGCGTTCGAGAATCACGGCAGGCAGGCGCACCGGCCCGTCCCAGGTGGCGAAGTCGGAAATGGTGGCGTGGCTGGGGAGCGCGAAGATGTAGTTCCCTTCCTCGATTGCGCCCGTGTGGTTGGCAAAGACCTGGCGTACGAAGACGCGGGCATCACCGTTATCGATACGGACGGTGATCTCCATTTCTTCAAGCGAAAGGATGGCAGCGTTGGGTTGCTGCTTGTCCCGCGGAATGAGGATGCCGGCGTCGCCAAAGAGCGGCGCCGAAGTCGCGATCAACGTAACAATAAGGACCGGCAAGAACGGTTTTTTCATAGGTGCAGCTTTTGCTCTGGTATGCGGACCAGACCGTTATCCGTACCGACGTAAATGTAGCCGTTAGCGGCGGCGAGCGCGGTGACGTTCGACGATGGTAGACCGTCGCGAATCGCCGACCAGCGCGCCGATCGGCGATCGTAGAGATACAGACCCTGTCCTAAGGTTCCGGCAAGGACATAATTCGGTGTGACGAGCATCGCGTTGGGATTTACTTCAAACTGGCCGGAGCCTGTTTCAAAGGAGTAAAAGTGTCCGGACCGGTCGAGGCCGAGAATGCCCGCGCCGTAGGTGCCTACCATCCACTCGGAGCCGACGGGGACGACCGCGGTGATCCAGTTGTGCTTGAGGTTGGACGACGCGGTGGTGTAGTTGGCGGTGACATCGCCTCTGTTCAGTACCGACAGGCCGCCGAGCGTGCCGGCCAGGAGTTCGTCGCCGGAAACGCCGAGCGCATAGACGTGGTTGTTGACCAGTCCGTGAAACGCGTACATGCTGCGCGCGCCGCTGGCGTCGAGGAACGTGAGGCCGGCGGGGGTCGCCAGGACGAGGCCGTCGCGGTAAGCGGCTACGTCGGTGACGTGGTCGGCAATCAAGCCATCGGCGCGTGTCAGCACCTGCTGCTCGTTTCCGGAATTGTCGAAACGAACCAGCCCGTTCGCGGTGGCTACGTCGATGGTGCCGGTCTTCGCGTCAGGGAGGATCCGGTTCACGCAGAATACGTGCTCATCTTCTATATGAGTGACGCGACTGTCGGCGGGCAGAAGATCGAGGCCGCGGTCGAAGTAGCCGACCCAGAGCCGCCCGGTGGAATCGGCGGCAAGCGCAGAGACGTTCCGGTCCGTGAGGACGGTCGAGCCGGTTTCGAGAACGCGCTGCCATCCGAAAGCGCGGGGATTCATGCGATAGAGCCCGTTGCGGTCAACGGCGAACACGGCATCGCCCGATGTGAAGAGCTGGTGTACTTCGTACAATTCCACACTGGGGCCTTGATTCGGGTTGGGACGACGGCCTTCGAGCGGAATCAGGATCACGCCTTGATCTTCCGATCCGACATAAAGCTCGGTGGGTGTGGCAAGCAGCGTCGTGGCCATGACTCCAGAAGCGAGCACGCGAGAGAAAAGGCCGTTGTTGAACACCGCGACGCCGGTAGCTGTGCCGACGTAGGTCGTGTCCGAGGAAATTGCGAGCGACTGCACTTGCGGATCGGGAAGCCCTTGCGCTTCGGAGAAACTCTCAGTTGCGCCGGCGTGGAAGTACAGCACGCCGCTGTTTAGGGTGCCGACCCACAAGTCGGACTCGTTGCCAAGCAATGAGGTTACGTAGACGGCATCGAGTGCGGGATGCAGAACGGTGATCTTCTTGCCGTCGTAGACCAGCACGCCGCGCTTCTTGGTTCCAAACAGAAGATGCCCGGAGGGATCCGGCAAGATGGCGGTGATCGCGCGAGCATCGCTGCTAGTGGGTAGAATCTGGCGGAAGGAGCGGCCGTTGAAGGCCAGGAGACCATCGTTGGCGGTGGCGACGACAAGTTCTGGCTCACGCGAGTCGGCGAGTACGCCCGTGGCGAGGGCGATCAGCGGCGAACCAGGCAGCTCACGGCCAACAGCGTATTGGTGAAGCAGAGCGCCTTCCGGGGTGTATTCCAGCAGTCCGGCGGGGCCGGCAATATAAAGGTGATCCTGAAAGCGAGCAGCCTGAAAAAAGACGGCGGGGGAGCTGATCAGTTCGAAGCCCGTATTGACTGGTCGCGGCAACGGCTGCGCGACAAACCGGAACTCGTGTTCTGCGCGAACATCCTCGGAAGCGGAGCGGATCGCCTGTGAACTGCGCCAGACCACCAGCGCGCCCAGACCTAGAACTGCAACCACGCTGGCCGCGACTACTGCACGCACGGTCACAATGGACGACCGCCTCATAATTCCTCTGGCCAGGCAGGTAAACTATAAATTGTGGACCCGGCACTGCAAACTGAGAAGCAAGGTGCGGACCAAACCAGGGCAGTTGCCCATACGAAGGGTTCGACGCGAAGCGTAAGAAGTATAGCGTGTGCGGCGGCACACACTGTCTCAAGCGCGACACGAAGGCAAGGAGACCGCCCACGCTCAGGCCAGCAGCCGGCTCTCCGGCCCAGGTTGTCCGCACTCTGAGTCGTATGAATACCGCTTTCCAACCCATGAGCTGTTTTGGAGGGAAACCAAGATGAATCTGGCCCGCCTCGGAGGATTGACGTTGCGGAGTTGCCTCCTGACCCTTTTCCTATGCGCTTGCCCAGGCTGGGTCGGCGCCGCTACGCGGATCGATCTCAACGGCGACTGGCACTTTCACATCGATCCTCGCGGCGAGGGAGAGAAGCTCGGTTGGACCGCTAAACTTCCAGATTCGACTGAGCTCGTACGGATTCCACACACATGGAACATAGGAACCCATGACGACTACGAGGGCCTTGCCTGGTACTTTCGGGGTTTCGTGCTGGATCGTGCATTGTCCGGTCAGCATGTCGAAATACATTTTGGTGCCACGTTTTATAAGTCGCGCGTATGGCTGAATGGAATCGCAGTCGGGGAGCACGAAGGCGGTTATACGGCCTACGATCTTGATGTCACTGCCGCGGTTCGTCCGGGTCTGAATTTCTTGGCAGTGGAGATCGACAATCGCCCGACCACGAGTTCGATCCCCGGCCTGGCCATGAAGCTCGCTGGTTCGAACAACATTTGGTACGACTGGTGGCATTACGGCGGCATTGTCCGCGAGGTCTACCTGGCCGTGGCAGACACAGCGCTCATCCGGCGCCAGAAAATTGCCAGCGAAGTTACGGGTGGTCAGGCCGCCGTCACCACGACGGTGTTTCTCGAGGGCTTTGCTCGAACTGGGAGAAAGCTAACCCTTTCGGCCGAAGCCAGCGGTCCCGACGGCTCCATCGCAGCCCGGGCCGCAACGGTTACAGCGGACCTTCCTTTGAACGGCCGCACGCAGATGAAAATGCCGCTCACTATAGCTCCCGTCCGTCTGTGGAGCGTGGATCATCCTGCGGTCTACTCCATGACGGTGGCGGTGGCCGATTCCGAAGGCGGGGTTCTGGACGCAAAGACTAACACTTTCGCTTTCAGAACAATTCGTGTCGCTGACCGACATCTCTTTGTCAATGGCCAGCGAGTTCGCCTGACAGGCATAACGCGGCACGAAGAGTCTCCGTGGGAAGGCCTGGCAGAGACTGAAGGCACAATCCTGCATGATTGGGAGGATCTCAAAGAACTCCATGTCACGCTGACTCGTCCCGTCCACTATCCCCAGAACGAGCGCATTCTCGACTACGCTGACCGCCATGGGATATTTCTGATACCCGAAATTCCTGTCTGGCAGTTTGATGAGGCACAACTGGCGAACCCGGAATTTGTGGCGCTGGCCAAACAGATGATGCGGGAGATGATCGAGCAGGACGCAAATCATCCCTGTATTCTCGCCTGGAGCGTTTCCAATGAGAGTGCAATGAGCACGATCGCCGGTAAGGCGTATCTGCGAGCCATGAAAGACCTGATCCACGAACTGGACCCGGGGCGCCTGGTTACCTTCGCTGACAACGAACTCTCCTACGGCGTTGATGCCAAAGCGAGTGCGTCAAACGAAGCTGATTTCATCATGATGAATGAGTATTTCGGTGCCTGGAATGGCCCTGAAGAAGGCCTCGCTGCTCTGCTGGACCGCGCCGAACGTGATTTCCCCGACAAGATGTTCATCGTTTCGGAATTCGGAACTCCTGGCGTGTTTGCGCGCGACAGCGTCGAAGCAGACAAGCTGCGGGTGCACATCATTCGCAACCAACTGGCAGAATTCGCGCGCCGTGACTGGATTGCCGGTGCCATCCTGTGGTGCTATCAGGACTACAAATCGCACCGCAATCTGTGGCCCGGGCAGAAAGAAGGCTACGTTGACCACGGCGTCGTCGATGAAAATAGGCAGCGCAGGCCCTCGTTCGACGTGTGGAAACAGCTCAACGAGCCGGCCTTGATATCGGCAACATGGACGGCAGGAACGTCGGGGCTCCCAACGGGTTTCATTCTGAAGCTCAAGCGAAAGAGTCCCGAGCAACTACCTTCTTATCCAATGAAGAACTACACCGTCGACTGGGAAGTCCGCGATTCCGGCGGTAAGCTCTGGGCAAGGGACAACCAGAATGTATCCGATCTCCAAACGGAAGTTACAATCGCGAGGGAGTTGGAAACCACAATTCCGGCGGAGAACTTGATCCTCAATGTCAGACTCTTGGAGGAAGGTGGAAAAGTCGCCGCCGACAAGAGGCTGACCTATCTCCGCCTCAATCCAGGGGGCCAGGACTTGCCCGATATGAGTCCGGAGTTGCGCAGGAGGATTCCTCAACTGTAGGTATCGCGGGGCAGAGCCGCGAGCTGACCGCGCGCCCGAACCATCTCCCCGTCCGAACTGAGCATCCAGCGGCCTCAATGAATTGAACTGTCTGACGGCTACCAATGTCCGGCGTGGACACCACCATCCACGTGGAGCACCTCTCCGGTTACCTGCCCTGCCTTTGCCAAATAGAGACTGGGCTCCCATAACACCAAATAAATCAACGTCGTACACCTTGACCAGTCGAGAGAAACGGGCCGCAGCCGGGTTGACAAAGTTGCGGCCAGCGACGTACAACACCTGAGATGTCCTCGGTTAAGCGCTTACGTAACTCGACCGGTTGTCAAGTTGGCACCTACCGTTAGGGAGTAGGTCTCGCAGCGCCGCACCCCATGAGGGGTTGTGCCGAACGGAGGAATGCCCTGCACCCGCAGCCACTCGCGATCGACTACATAATAATTAGCGTCTACTTCGTCTTCGTCTTGGGCATCGGCTTCGTGCTCAAGAAGTACATGAAGACCAGTGCTGACTTCTTCCTCTCCGGCCGCTCGATTCCTGCCTGGATCACTGGGCTCGCATTCCTCTCGGCCAACCTCGGCGCGCAGGAAGTCATCGGCATGGGCGCGAGTGGTGCGAAGTACGGGATCATGACGTCGCATTTCTATTGGATCGGGGCTGTGCCCGCCATGGTCTTCGTCGGCATTTTCATGATGCCCTTCTACTACGGCTCGCGGGCGCGCTCCGTGCCGGAGTATCTCAAGCTCCGCTTCGATGAAAAAACGCGCGGGCTCAACGCGATTTCTTTTGCCGTAATGACGGTGTTTTCCTCCGGCGTCTCGATGTACGCCATGGGTAAGCTGCTGCAACTGCTGCTCGGGTGGAACTTCAACGCTGCCCTTCTGGTTTCGGCTGTCATCGTACTGGCGTATACGTTTCTGGGCGGTCTGACCTCTGCGATCTACAACGAAGTCCTGCAGTTCTTCTTGATTGTGATGGGGTTCATCCCGCTCGTGTTTCTTGGGTTGAAAGATGTGGGTGGCTGGAGCGGTTTGAAGGCGCGCCTAGCGAGCGATGCCATGATCCATTCCTGGAAATACCTTGGGCGCCCCGACACGAACCCTATGGGGGTGGAATGGTTCGGCATGGTCATGGGGTTGGGATTTGTTCTCTCGTTCGGTTATTGGTGCACGGATTTCCTGGTGGTGCAGCGTGCCATGGCTGCCAATTCGATGGCGGCTGCCCGGCGTACACCGCTGATTGCCGCGTTTCCCAAGATGTTGTTCCCGTTCCTTGTCATCCTGCCGGGAATGATCGCGGGGGTGGTAGCCGGAAGCGCTGATTCAGTACCGCGCAAGGAAACAGGTACGGCGATGATCGCGACCGCGGGCTCAACCAACCGCGGCCCAGCCGGTAAGGGAATTATTCCGGCCAAGGTGAATGAAGACGGCTCACCAGTGGTGAAGGAAGGCAAGGTCGTGCTCGATTTCGACCTCGCCACTCCAATGATGTTGGTGCGCTACTTCCCTTCCGGCCTCCTGGGGCTTGGCTTGTGCGCGCTGATGGCATCGTTCATGTCGGGCATGGCCGGTAACACGACGGCGTTCAACACGGTGTGGACTTATGACATCTATCAGGGCTACATCAACAAGACCGCTTCCGATCAGCACTACTTATGGATGGGCCGGGCGGCAACCGTGTTTGGTCTCGCCATTTCGGTGGGTGCGGCCTACGTGGCCAGGCAGTTCAACAACATAATGGATGTTTTGCAGTTGGTGTTTGCCTTTGTGAACGCACCCCTATTCGCGACGTTCATGCTAGGCATGTTCTGGAAACGGACGACCGGACATGGCGCATTTTGCGGACTAGTCGGCGGAACTACCGCTGCCGCGCTGCACCACGGCCTGACCCTACCCGCGGGTTCTGCGCCGGGCATCAAAGGCGCGTTTCTGGGCACCGTTCTGCACTCTTATCCCAGCGAAATGGCACAGAACTTCTGGACGGCGATCTTCGCCTGGACGGCCTGCTTGGTTGTCACGATTGTCGTTTCTCTGGCCACGAAACCACGCCCCGAAGAATCGCTGAAGGGTCTCGTCTACTCGCTGACGCCGAGGCCACAGGATGAAGCGTTGCAATGGTATGAAAAGCCGGCGGTGCTGGGCGTGGTAGTTGTGGTGCTACTGCTAATTCTCAACTGGATCTTCTGGTAAAGCGAGCATGTGGTATCAGGTGGAGGCGGACTGAGGTAACGAATGGGACTCGATATCAGATTGCCGATTGGCTTGATGTTCACCATTCTCGGAGTGCTCGTGGGGGGATATGGCTTGGTCACGCGCGGCAGCGCGATCTATGTTCATCATTCTCTCGGCATCAATATCAACCTCTGGTGGGGAGTAGCCCTGGTGATCTTTGGCGTGGCCATGCTGCTTCTTTCGCGTCGCAAGGCCGGCAAACCACGAGCGTAGTGGAGTGGGCTTCGATTGGAAAGGGGCGAGCCATTTCGTCTCCATAATTTAGGATGCACGATACTCCGCTCACCGCCGAACAGGTTCCTCAAGTTCTCGGGGAAAAGTCCGCCCGCCTATTCGGACAGGTGGCGCGGATATACAAAGCCCCTGGACGAGTCAATCTGATCGGCGAGCATACCGACTACAACGATGGCTTCGTCATGCCCGCGGCGGTGGGCTTCTATACCTGGGTAGCCGTGACAGCAAGGAGCGACCGCAAGCTCATTGTACGTTCTGAGAACTTTAACGAGCAGGTGGAGTTTCTGCTCGACCCGTTACCCGCGAACAGGAGGCACCACTGGAGCGACTACGTCATCGGGGTCGCCAAGATGCTCATCGAGTCTGGTGTGCAACTCACGGGCGCACATATCCTGCTCTACGGGGATGTGCCGCAAGGAGCTGGGTTGAGCTCCTCCGCCTCGCTTGAGGTTGCAGTTTGTTCCGCTCTGCTGGGACTCGCGCGTTACAAACTTGGGAGCCGGGATGTTGCGCTTTTGTGTCAGCGGGCGGAGAACGAGTTTGTCGGAGCGCGCTGCGGAATCATGGATCAGTTCGTATCGAGTCACGGGCGGCGCGACCGAGCGTTGCTATTGGACTGCCGATCCCTTGAATATCGCTTACTCCCGCTGCCCCATGATGTGCGCCTGGTAATCTGCAACACGATGGTGCGGCATAACATGGCTCACGGCGAGTACAACCAGCGTCGCGCGCAGTGCGAAGAGGGGGTGCATCTGCTGGCACAGCGTCTTCCAAGTGTTCGGGCTTTAAGGGATGTCACGGAATCTGATTTTGCGACCGTGAGCCAGACACTGCCGGAGACCGTCCGACGACGCTGTCGGCACGTCATTGGCGAAAACGCGCGCGTGGTGCGGGCGGGCAGCGCTTTGGAACACGGCGATCTGGTCGAATTTGGCCGCTTAATGCACGAATCCCACGATAGTCTGCGTCAGGATTTTGCGGTCAGCTGCCACGAGCTTGACCTGATGGTCGAACTCAGCAGGAACATTCGGGGCGTTTACGGGTCGCGCATGACGGGCGGCGGGTTCGGAGGGTGCACAGTGAACCTTGTCCAGAAAGACTGCGTCGATAACTTCGTGACAACCGTTGGCAGGGAATACGAAAAGGCAACCGGCATTAAGCCGGAGATCTACGTTTGTTTCGCCGCGGATGGAGCGTGCGAAGCGACCGCATGACTCCTAAGGCTTCACGCGACGACAGATTGGCGGCGTGGTCTGAGCGATGAATGTTTTCCTGACAGGCCGTGCTGGTTATGTCGGCAGCTCTGTCGCCGAAGATCTCGTGCGACTGCGCCAGGTCACCGACTGAAAAGAGTAGCAGCAAATGAGTTCTTTCGATCTCGCAACACATCCGCACCGTCGCTTCAATCCTCTTAGCGGTGAGTGGGTGCTGGTGTCGCCACACCGCATGCAGCGTCCATGGCAGGGACAGGTGGAGAACGTCTCTCCGGATACGCAGCCAAAGTACGACCCGACTTGTTACCTGTGCCCGGGTAATACGCGTCACCGAGGCGTGCGTAATCCGGCTTATACTTCGACCTTTGTCTTCGATAACGACTTCGCTGCGTTGCTATCTGATACCCCACAGGGTGCGAGTGGAGAGCGTGACCTCCTCTGCGCGCAAAGTGAGTCGGGAATCTGTCGTGTCGTCTGTTTTTCCCCCCGCCACGATCTCACGATGGCACGGGTGGAATTGCTCCAACTACGACAGGTCGTCGATACATGGGTAAAGGAGTTCGTCGACCTCGAGAAAAATCCCCGGATCAACTCCGTTCAAATCTTTGAGAATCGCGGTGCCATGATGGGTTGCAGCAATCCCCATCCGCACGGACAAATATGGGCCAACGAAACGCCGCCCAACGAGCTTGCCAAAGAAGTGAAGGCGTTTCGTGACTATCGCCGGACGCATTCCACAAACCTCCTCAGCGATTACCTTTCTCTGGAACTGGAGGAGAAAGAGCGCATCGTCTGCGCCAATCAGCACTTCGTGCTGCTTGCGCCGTTCTGGGCCGTGTGGCCTTTTGAGACGCTTCTGATCGGCAGGCGGCCCGCCACAGCCCTGCCGGACTTGAACGAGGATGAGCGAACGGGGCTGGCGGACATTCTGCGGAAAGCAACGACCCGCTACGACAACCTGTTTCGGACCTCTTTTCCTTACACCTTCGGCTTCCATCAACGGCCAACGGATGGCGGCGCTTACCCGGAGTTTCAGTTGCACGGGCATTTCTATCCGCCTCTGCTGCGGTCAGCAACCGTGAAAAAGTTCATGGTTGGTTACGAAATGCTAGGCATGCCCCAGCGCGACATTACCGCCGAGGTAGCCGCCGGATGGCTGCGGGAGCTGGCGGATATTCACTACCTGGATGCAAAAGGACGAGGCATCGAGTCACTGCAGCAGTAGGAGATGAAGGATAGGGGCACTTGCGTGAACATCAATGACGTTGCCACCCTGGCGGGGGTTTCGACCGCCACTGTCTCACACGTCATCAACAAGACACGTTATGTAAGTGAGGAGACGACACTTGCTGTTCAGGCAGCCATTGCGAAAGTTGGCTACACACCCAACATCCATGCCAGGAACCTTGCGGCAGGTTACAGCCGGACGCTGGGTCTGATCATTTCCGATATTACGAATCCATTCTTTCCTGATCTCGTGAAGACCATCCAGGACTGCGCCCTCGAGCCGGGCTACGAAGTGATTGTCGCCAACACCGACTACCAGTCTGAGCACGATGTTCCGTGTGTACAGAGGTTGCTGGAGTTCCGCGTGCGTGGGGTGATGTTCTTGACGACAGAAAAAAACGACGCCGCCATGGAACGCCTTCTGCAGAGCCGCACACCCACGGTCTACCTCGACATCGGCAAAGTCGGGCCGCTTGCGAGCAACATCCGCATAGACTACGAGAAAGGTGTACACGAAGCCGTAGAGCACTTGCTGGCCCTGGGGCACAAGAGGATCGCCTTCATCAGCGGGCCCAGCCATCTTGTTTCCGCACAACTGCGGCGTGCGGCTTTTGTGAGCGCCATGCAGAAGTACGAATCGTCCCGGAGTACCCCAGCGATCCTTTGCGAGGGAGACTTCCGGCTGGAAAGTGGGCAACGTGCCGTACGAGAGCTTCTCGCTCGCGACGAGAAGCCGACGGCGATCGTCGCGGCCAACGATCTGATGGCCCTGGGAGCATTGGGAGAGCTTAAGAAGGCCGGGCTCAGTGTCCCAAGGGATGTTTCCATCGTAGGCTGCGACGATGTCTACCTTGCCTCGCTGGTGGATCCTCCTCTAACCACCATCATGATTCCCCGCGCGGAGATTGGACGGGCGGCAGTCGAAGCCGTGCTGCAGATGAAGGCCGAGGGCGGCCCCCCCGGAAGGGAAATTAGGATCGGGACGAAACTGGTTGTGCGGGGATCGTCCGTGCCGGCGCGGTTGGCTTAGGTGATGTTGGACTTGCGCGGACATAAGCGGCCAGTATCACCTGCAAACTCTGCCTAATCACTGTTTCTGGAGCACTCGACGAGGGAGTCCGACACGGCGCACAAGGTCTTCAAAGCGCGGGTCCGAGCGCAGCGGATCGAACCCCGGCCGTAGCAGGACGCCCGGGTTAAATCGCTCTTCGAAGCCTTTGTCGAGCCAATTCATGGCTTGGTCGCGATCGCCGAGAGCGGCATACATCATCGCGATTTCCGTGCCGTGCGACGCACCCGGGGTTGCACGCTTTTTCAGCTCGTTGAGCAGTTGCACCGCTTCGTTCCTCTTGCCGGATACGGCGTAGGCGCGAGCCAGATTCGCCATGCATGTCGCAGCGCCTCCGGAAAGCTGAACCGCTTTTTGCAGCTCCGCAATCGCTTCATCGTTCATGTGTTTTAGGAGGTATGCCTGGCCGAGGTGATTATGGGCCAGACCAAAATTCGGGTCCATTTCGATCGTCTTGCGGCTCTGCAGTATCGATTCGTCATACGAATGCGCCAGGGCTAGAAGCTCGGCCAAATCGGCGTTAATCACAAGAGAGAGCGGGTCCAGGCTTTCCGCCTTTCTCATCTCGACGAGCGCTTCGTCATACCGGTGGCCTAAAGCCAAATGCCAGGAATACCAATGGTGCGCGGTCGCGTACCCCGGATTTAGTTCAATCGCCCTCCGGAATTCCTTCCCGGCACCGTCCAGATCCCAGTCAAAACCATCCAGACAGAATGCCAGCGAGTTGTGCGCTTCGCCGAGCGCGCCATCCAGTTCCAGGGCCTTGATCGCCGCCGCCTTCGCCTTCGGCAGTGCCTCCCTGGGAGTCATCACCGCATATTGCCAGTCTCCCAGCAAAGCATACGTGTCAGCCAGTCCTGAATAAGCCTGCGCGTAGGTCGGTTCCTCTTCAATCGCCTGGTTGAAATAAGCCAGCGCAACCTTCAAACTCTCCGCCGTCCGCTTGTTCCAGAAGTAGCGTCCCTTGAGATACGACACGTACGCTCCCGGATTCACCACCTTTACGTTCTTCAGCGCCGCCTGTTCCTGCGGATTCAAGCTGATTCGAATCTGATCTGCAATGGCTTGCGCCACCTTGTTCTGGAGCGCCAGCGTGTCCCGCAAGTCCCCCTCATAGCTCTGCGACCACAAGTGCTTGTCCGCCGACGCTTCGATCAACTGCGCTGTGATCCGGACCCGGTCGTCGGAACGTAGCACCGTGCCCTCCACCACCGCATCCACGTTCAGCTCACGAGCGATCTGCGGCAGAGGCTTGCGCGCGTGCTTATACGCCATGACTGAGGTGCGCGAGATCACACGCAAGGCGCTGATCTGGCCCAGGTCCGAAATCAGCTCGTCCGTCATCCCATCCGCAAAGTAATCCTGCGAGGCATCGTTCGAGAGGCTTTCAAACGGAAGCACCGCGAGGGAACGGATCACCGGGGCTCGGCGGTTCCAGGCAAGCTTCCACGTGACGACGGACGCCAGCAATACCATCAGCACGAGCGCTGCTATCTTCCACGCGAGCGGCGGTAGAAAATGGTTAGGCCTCGCGGCTTTGCCGGAGGGGTCCACCCGATCCGGCGCTTCTGCCGCCACCGCAGGCTGGATTGCCACATCCGGTGTGCGAACCGGGACTGCATCCGCAACTTTGACCTCCGCCACAAAGCGGTAGCCCCGGCGGGCAACGGTCTCCACAAACCGGGGACTCTCGGCCGAGTCACTAATGGCGTCACGGATTTTGTTGATCGCCTTGTTCAGCCCGTGGTCGAAATCCACAAAAGTGTCTGCCGGCCAGAGCTTTTTCTGCAGTTCCTCGCGCGACACAACCTCGCCCGGGTGCTCAAGCAGCATCACCAGCACTTGGAAAGGCTGTTCCTGCAGGCGAATTCGTAGCCCGTTTTTGCGCAATTCGCCGGCGCGCAGATCCACCTCAAAAACCCCAAAGCGGAGCCGCCGTCGAACCTGATCGTCTTCCCGCATCATGAAATGAACCGGAGTTCGAAAAGGGAGTCTACCACCGGCATTTTACCGGAGCATGAGGTCGGGGACAGTTCCTCCTAAGCCCTTTATTGAATAACAGTTACACAGGGAGCCACATTCCAGCCGTAAGGAACTGCCTGTCCATTGTCCGGATTTCGACACGCGAATCATAGTGACGGTCACTCAACTTCCGCGCCGCCAGTTCAGGGCATGCGAAGGGTGGAATCAAGTGAAGGTAGACGAGGAGAACAAAATGTTCGAAACCAAGAAAGACGAGCTTCTGCACGATCACAACCACGACGGCGTCGACCGCCGGGGCTTTTTGAAGTGCATGGCGTGGGCAGGAACCGGAGCGTTCTGTGTCATGCAGGGCGGCGTCCTCAAGTCCTACAGCCTGAGCAAAATGTCGGAGATGGGATCGAAGGCAGCTGGTGAGCTGAGCTTCGTTCAGATCAGCGACAGTCACATGGGGTTCAACAAGCCGGCAAATACTGATGTCGTTGGGACACTGAAAGCGGCGATCGACAAAGTTAATGGTCTGTCTACGCCACCCGAGTTCATGTTGCATACGGGCGACATCAGCCACCTCTCAAAACCAGAAGAATTCGACACCGTCGACCAGATATTGAAGGGCGCGAATCCGAAAGACATCTTCTTTGTTCCCGGCGAACACGACCTGCTCAACGATGACGGCAAGCAGTACCTGGAACGCTACGGAAAGAACACCAAAGGCGCGGGCTGGTACAGCTTTGACAAAAAAGGTGTGCACTTCATCGGGCTGGTGAACGTCCTGAACTTGAAAGCCGGAGGGCTCGGCACGCTGGGCCCCGAGCAGCTCGAATGGATGGAAGACGACGTCAAGCATCTCAAGCACAGCACCCCCATCGTGGTCTTCGCGCACATTCCGCTGTGGACGGTCTATCCGGACTGGGGCTGGGGCACCGAAGACAGCGCGCAGGCCCTCGCCTACCTGAAGAAGTTCGGTTCGGTGACGGTGCTGAACGGTCATATTCACCAGACGATGCAAAAGATCGAAGGCAATGTGACCTTTCATACCGCCGCCTCCACCGCATTCCCGCAACCGGCTCCGGGCAAAGCGGAGTCTCCCGGGCCGCTGAAAGTGCCGGCGGACCAGCTGAAGAGCCTCCTGGGCATCACTGACGTGAACTACGTACGAGGACACCACGCCCTGGCAGTCGTCGATTCCTCTCTCGCGTAGGGGTCAGCTAAGCACAAACAACGGCTCGAACGAGCCGCACAAGTAAAGAAAGGAAGAAAAATCATGAGGAGAAGTGTGTTCACAGCAGTTCTGTTGGCAGCGTTAGGCTTCGGCATCGCCGGACTCAGCACTGAAACGGGCAATTTCGCGGCCAGCGCGCAACAGAAGCCGCAAAACCTGGAAGTCAAGATCGACAATTTCAGTTTCGGACCGGCGGAGCTCACCGTACCAGTGGGAAGCACCGTCACCTGGACCAACCACGACGATATTCCACACACCGTGGTGAGCACAGACAAGGTGTTCAAGTCCAAAGTGCTGGATACCGGCGAAAAGTTCTCCTTCACCTTCAGCAGCGCCGGAACCTTCCCCTACTTCTGTTCCATTCACCCGAAGATGACCGGCAAAGTGGTGGTGCAGTGAGCGAACGATGAGCGTCAATCCCTTCGACATCAAAACTGTGCTTCTCGCCAAGCATGCACAGCATGTGGTGCTGATTCACTTCCCGATTGCGCTGCTGATCGCGGCCGTGGCGTTCGATTACCTCGCGCTCTGGACGAAGAACCAGGCGCTGACCGCGGCCGCGTATTTCAATCTTTTCCTAGCCGCACTCGCAACCTTCCCAGTTGTGGCTAGCGGCCTCGCCGCGTGGCAGTGGGCGCTGGATGGGCAAAAGCTAAAAGGGATTCTGCTGAAGCATCTGGTTCTGGGTTGCCTCTCGAGTGCCCTGATCTGGTTTGTGTTTTGGATCCATCTGCGCGTCCGGCGGCATCCAGAGGAATCCTTACCAAACTACCGACTGCCAATCGAAGCGGCCGCGGTGCTCCTTGTAGGTTTGACGGGGCACCTCGGCGGATTCCTCAGCGGCGTAAACAGGCAAGGCTAGACGCGCCGGAGACGATGTCGTGAACGGAAGTTACCTCGGAACCGCGGCTCCTCCCTACGCCAGCCTGACACTTCTCCTTGAAATTGCCATGGGAGTGGGGTTGCTCATCGGGGCGCTGCTCGCCCGCCGGCGGCGCTTCCGGGCGCACGCCTGGTGCCAGGCGGTGATCGTGCTTCTCAACCTTGCCGCGATCGTGCTCACGATGATTCCTTCATTTCGTGCCCAAGTAATTCCAAAGATCCCGCTCAAGCTGGGCAAGGCTTACTACGCCTTCGCGACGGCACACGCGGTGGTCGGCACCATAACTGAAGTCACAGGATTGTACATTCTGCTAGCTGCGGGCACGAGCGTCTTGCCGGAGAGATTCCGCATCACCAACTACAAGTTCTGGATGCGAACCGTGCTGGTCCTCTGGTGGGTCGTACTCTTGCTGGGATTGGCAACCTACGCCCGCTGGTATGTCCCACATTTGTTTCGAAAATGAATTAGGACCACGTCTCCAAGGCCGGAATGGATGAAGTCCTTCGAGAAACTACTTCCCTCTTATCTGACCAG
>Ga0075014_100000101_pt1 | contig 27361 bp, 26 predicted proteins | sample AleBraG_ABR_2014_FD_71472 | JGI IMG/M metagenome (GOLD analysis project Ga0075014, IMG submission 71472) | Freshwater sediment microbial communities in response to fracking from Pennsylvania, USA - Alex Branch Run_MetaG_ABR_2014 | ecosystem: Environmental > Aquatic > Freshwater > Creek >... | reverse complement strand
ACGCCCAGCTCGACGAAATCCTGAAGAAAGCCGAGCAGAGCCTGAAGAACGCCAACACGCCCAAGGCCAGCCTGAGCAACGACAAGATCATCGCCGGCCTGAAGGAAGCTCTGCAGGTGAGCACCGGCAAGGCCGTCGCCCTCACTGGCAAGCCGGACGGTTTCCTGAAGAACGATGCCATCAAAATCCTTCTCCCCGAGAAACTTCGCACCGTCGGCAAAGGCATGCGCATGATGGGTATGGGCGCGCAACTCGACGACCTCGAAACCAGCATGAACCGCGCCGCCGAGCAAGCCACGCCCCAAGCCAAGCTGATCTTCCTGAACGCAGTGAAACGCATGACCTTCGACGACGCGCGCAAAATTCTTTCCGCCGGCGACACCGCGGCCACCGAATACTTCAAGCAACAAAGCTCGGGAGAACTGACCACCGCCTTCACGCCGATTGTCGTGCGCTCGATGCAGAACGTGGGCGTGGTGAAGCAGTACAACCAGGTGGTGAAGAGCGTCCCGGCAGGCGGCGCGTTCGCGGGACAGCTCGACATCAATAAATATGTCGTCGGCAAAACGCTCGACGGGTTGTTCTACATGCTGGGCGAAGAAGAAAAGAAAATCCGCAAGAACCCGGCGGCGCAGACGACGGCGTTGCTGAAAGAAGTGTTTGGGAAGATGTAGCCGATCGTTCCGCGCGGAGGGCCTCGTTGCTCAGGGGAAACCCTGATGCTGCGGCGCAGGCCTAACTGCGTATCGCAACCGCAAAAACTGTTTTCACAGATTCCAAATGTGATTTAAGCTCAAGCGCGCTGGAGGTCTTTGATGCCCACTCGAATCGTAAGCGCCGTCTTAACGTCGATCTTTAGTGTGGTGTTTCTTCTTGCCCAATCACCCGCAAACGCTCCCACGGCTGAAGCTCCCGCCGCCTTTGACGACCAGACCATCGATCCCAACTTCGTCAGCATCGCCGATCACGCCGCTGATCAGTCCAAGTTCGAGGAAGTGGAGCAAAAGGCCGACGGTCTTGGCCCGGTCTACAACGCCCAGTCCTGCCGCGAGTGTCATCAGAATCCACGGTCAGGCGCCGTCAGCCAGGTCACCGAATTGCGTGTTGGCCACCTCGGTCCGGATGGCCGCTTCCAGAATCCCACCGTCTCCATTAATGACGGCCAGGACGAGATCACCGGCCGCACCCTGATCAACGATCGCGCTATTTGTCCTGAAGCCCAAGAGCGCGTTCCTGATACCGAGACCATCCGCACCACGCGGCTTTCGGTCAACACGCTCGGCGATGGCTTTGTCGAAGCGGTCAGCGATGACACGCTGATGGCGATTCATGACCAGCAGTGCAAGGCCCACCACCACAAGATTTGCGGCCAGGCCCTGCGCGTTCCAATTCTGGAGGCATCCGGTGAGACGGCCATTGGCCGCTTCGGCTGGAAAGATCAGCACGCCAGTTTGCTGTCCTTCGCGGCGGACGCCTATCTGAACGAAATGGGCATCACCAACCGTCTGCTGCGCGAGGAATTTACTTTGGTTTGCAATCCTGCGGGCATCAGCGAACCGAACGACCAGCCCGACCCCACCACCCACCAGGAAGACATCGATCACTTTGCCCGTTTCATGCGCGCTTCCAAGACGCCTCCGCGCGATGAGAAACTGGCAGCCACCGACGCCGCCAAACGCGGATCGGCGCTCTTCGACAAAGTCGGTTGCGCCACCTGCCACGTGCGCTCGCTGACCACCGCCCCTGCCGGCACCAAGCTTCTCGCCGGCCAGTTCACAGTGCCCGACGCGCTCGGCAATAAGACGTTTCATCCTTACAGCGATTTCCTGCTCCACGACGTTGGCACCGGTGACGGCATTGCCATTGCGATTGTGGAACACTACGGCGCTCCCCGCGAGGCGGTCAGGAAAGCCTATCGCGAGGCTTCCTCGGAACAGGCTGCTTACGATGACGTGGACCGCATCATGAACCGTCGTGGTTTCTCCTATCGCGCCTTGCACGATGGAAGAAACAAAATCCGGACCGCGCCCTTGTGGGGTCTGCGCACCCACGCGCGCCTGATGCACGACGGGGAATCAGTCCGCCTCGATGACGCCATCCATCGCCACCGCGGCGAGGCAGAAGAAGTGACGGAGAAGTTCAGGAAGCTGAAGGCCAACGAGAAGGCGGACCTGATCGCCTTCCTGAGTTCGCTGTGAAGTGTTCGCAGGAGCAGCAGGCCGAACAAGTAGCGGCGTAATCGGCGGATTGCCCGGCCTCGTCGTTTTCCTGCGCAGACCGGGCACCTTGTTCGCAATTATCAGGAGGCCACCACGGCTTGGAAAGGCCGGCTTCTCGCCCAGCTTTCCTCCCAGCCTCATACGCGCTCTTGAAGTCGTCAAACAGGTCGGCAGCCCCTACGTCACACTGACCTCTGTATACGTCCCATAGACATCCTTGAGCGCAGCGCAAATCTCCCCCACCGTCGCATACGCCCGCACCGCATCAATAATGTAGGGCATCGTATTCGCTTCCGAGATCCCGCCATTTGCCCGCAGCGTCGGCTCCTGCCCCGCCGCCCTCTTCAGCGCATACAGCCGCCGCGTCACTTCTTCATTCGATCGCCTCGCCCGCAGCGCCTTCAGCTTCTTCTCCTGACGCCGCGCCACCGACTCATCAATGTAAAGAATCTTCGGCGACTCCTCTTCAATCACGAACTCGTTCACGCCGACAATCACCTTCTCCCGCGCCTCCACCGCCCGCTGGTACTGATACGACGCCTCGGCAATCTCCTTCTGCGGATACCCTCTTTCAATCGCCTTCACCATGCCGCCCATGGCATCCAGCTTCGCGAAATAGTCGAACGCCCCCTTCTCCATATCCAGCGTCAGCCGCTCCAGGAAATACGACCCGCCCAGCGGATCCACCGTCTGCGCTACCCCCGACTCATACGCAATGATCTGCTGTGTGCGCAATGCAATTCGCGCCGCGTCCGCCGTCGGCAGTGCCAGCGCCTCGTCGTAAGAATCCGTATGCAGCGACTGCGTCCCGCCCAGCACCGCTGCCAGCGCCTGCACCGCAACCCGCGCAATGTTATTCATCGGCTGCTGTGCGGGAAGGGAAACGCCCGCCGTCTGCGTATGGAAGCGCAAGAGCCACGTGCGCTGGTTCTTTGCTCCGAAGCGCTCCTTCATTGTCTGATGCCAGATCTTGCGCGCCGCCCGGTACTTGGCAATTTCTTCGAAAAAGTCGTTGTGCGCATTGAAGAAGAAACTCAGCCGCGGCCCGAAATCGTCCACATCGAGTCCGCGACGCCGGGCCCACTCCACGTACTCCACTCCGTCGTAGAGCGTGAAGGCCAATTCCTGCAGCGCCGTCGAGCCCGCCTCGCGAATGTGGTAGCCGCTGATCGAAATCGTGTTGAACTTCGGCGTCGCCTTCGCTCCAAACTCAAACGTATCCACCACCAGCCGCATCGAAGGCGGCGGCGGGTAGATGTACTCCTTCTGCGCGATGTACTCCTTCAGAATGTCGTTCTGAATCGTCCCCGAAACTTTTTTCCAGTCCGCCCCTTGCTTCTCTGCCACCACCAGGTACATCGCCCACAGCACCGATGCAGGCGAATTGATGGTCATCGACGTGGTGATCTTCTCCAGATCAATGCCGTCGAACAGAATCTCCATGTCCTCGAGCGAGTCGATGGCTACGCCGCACTTGCCCACTTCGCCTTCGCTCTGCGGATGATCGGAGTCATATCCCATGAGCGTGGGCAGATCAAACGCCACCGAGAGTCCTCCGCCGCCGTGCTCGAGCAGATACTTGTAGCGCTGGTTGGTCTCCTCGGACGAAGCAAACCCCGAGAACATGCGCATAGTCCAGAGCTTGCCGCGGTAGCCGGTCGAGTGAATGCCGCGCGTGTAAGGTTCCTGGCCGGGATAGCCGAGATACTTTTCGTACGACCAATCCTCCGGCAAGTCTGCCTTCGTATACAGCCGCCGAATAGGAACATTCGAAATGGTGCTGAAGCGCGCGTTCCCGTGCTCGTCGAGATTCGTCCCCGTCGCCGCGCCGATCGGCTTCTCCGGCCCTTTCTCGAGGGATGGGACGAGCGTCTTCTCGGCCCACTCATTTTCTGAAGGCGCCGGCGTCCGGCCCGTGAACACATCGGCAATCGGGTTCTCTGCAACTTGCGGCTTGAGATGCGGCTTCTTGGCGTCTGCCATGCTTACCCCGTTGTGGTTCTCTGATCATAGGCAACGCACATCACACTCGCAACCGACCAAACGGTCGGTGCGGGAGGGGGACCTCCGCGTCGAAGATCTTCGAAAAGTCGGAACCTGCGCGAATCATCCCGAGCACTGTCAGAAGGGCCACTAGTTCGCCACTTCGCTCATCAACCCCATCAAGTTGTTCTCCGTGTCACGGAAGAAGCACATCCACAGATCATGCCCCGGCAGCTTGGCGATGAGGTGCGGCTCGTCCTCAAAATGCGCGCCGCGCTCTTTCATGGCTGCGTGTGCGGCCTGAATATTCGCCACCTTGAAATACAGGATCGAGCTCGGATGGTCGAACTCCGGCTTCTCCGGCTGACTCAGCATGAGCCGCACCCCGCCGCAGTTGAAAAACGAAAGCCCGCCCGCGCTGAACAAGTGCGGCAAGCGGAGCGTGTCGCGATAGAACTGGGTTGCCCGCTCCACGTTATGCGCGTTAATCGCGATCTGGCCGATCTGGGAAATGGTGAAAGCCGCCGCTGTCGTCATGGCATCCTCCTGGACGTTGTTTGTCGAACACCCCGCGCCTCATGTGTTACAAAAATGGAACTAATGTTGCCGTGCCCGATGTTGGGCACATTTCCCTGTCCCATTTTGGGCTTTTCCACAGATTTATTTCAAAACCCTTGCCGGTTTTTCATTGTTCCACGTGGAACAATCGGTCGCGTACCCTCAAGCCCCGTCCTTCACTCAGTCCCGCAGGTAGCGCAGGCCGCTCAGTCCTGCGACACGATCCGCAGCCACTCCGCGGCTGGCCACCAGCACATGAAAGCTCTCGCCCATGCCCGCAGGCGTTACCAGATACTTGAGCTGCAGCGCAACCTTGGCCCGCTCCTGCGGCAGTCGGCAGTCTTCGAAGGCGTCAGCGAACTGATTCGCCTCTCCAATGCCCATCAGGAACTGAGACTGAGTCAGAAGTTTTTCAGCGTGCATGCCAGCCGCCTCGACGGTTGCGGCTAGGGCAGTAAAGTTGACGTCGGCCGTGAGGTCCTGCTCTCCAGGTGCCTCATAAGGGTTGGCCCTGACGCTGTGCTGGCGGAAGGCGCGCAGCGTGCCGCGATGACGTCCGGCTAACTGCTCAGGGCGTGTGTAGCCGTAGTCCACGACGACGACGAATCCGCGCTCGATCGAGCCGGCAATCTGTGCCATGACGTTCTGAACGGCAAGGGGAACCTCGATGCGCTCGTGGTCTTCGGGATGGACGCTGTGGCGATCGAGATAGGCGAGCGCCTCTGGAGACGCCGGAACGAAGTGTTCGATCAGGCGTCCGTTTTCTTCCGCGAGACGCAGATCGCCTTTGGTGGTGACGATGTCAACCGGCAAGGCGTCGAAGAATTCATTGGCGAAGAAGACCGCGGGAATGTTCGGGGGCAGCGCCCGTAGAGCCCGGGTCGCTGAAGTTGGGGCGACAGCTTCGTCGGCTGGCGAGGCGCCTAAGGTCGTGCCCTCCGCAGCGAGCGACGCTTTTCCTTCGGCCAGACGGGCATTCAGCGTGGTGTGGATGCGGGCGCGGAGGTCGGGCGAGCCTTCGACCAGACGGTAGTGTACGGCGCGAAAGAACTCAGGGAATTTCTTTTCGGACCAGTCGAGGACATCCTGTGCGAAGAGACCGCGGCCGGGACCGAGCTCGACCAGTTCGATCTGATCGGGCGAAGCGAGGGCGCGCCACATCTCGTCGAACTGGCGCGCGAGCAGGCGGCCGAAGACGGCGTGGACGTCGCTCGAGGTAAAGAAGTCGCCGGCCTTGCCGAACTTTTCAGCGGCGCGGGAGTAGTAGCCGAGATCGGGATGGTAGAGGCACAGGTGCATGTAGCGCGAGAAGGGCATGGGACCGCGGGCGCGGATCTCTTGTTCGATGATCTGGCGCAGGGTCACCGCGGGCGTCCGTCGCTCGAGCTGTGGAGCTTGGGATTAAGGGTGAACATCTCGACCAGGTAATCGTGCATGGAAGCGTACAACTGTTGTTCGAAAGCCCAGGCGAACTGCGGCTGGTCGAGGTCCCGGGCGTGCATCTCGAAGGTGTAGGCGTGAACGGGCGTGGTGGGAGTCCTGACCTGGATGGTGACTTCGACGCCGTCGCCCTTGGCGGCGGCAGAGAAGGAAAGCAAGGGGTGCTCGTAGAGGGCGAGTTGAGAGAGCACGCGGTCGAGGCGTTCGTTAGATGGCACGGAAAGATTGTAGCGGAGGCCACCATTCCGACGGGCGAGGACGCATATCGCCACACAAGCTCAACCACCACTACTCGTAGCGCAGGGCTTCGATGGGGTCGAGGCGAGAGGCTTTGATGGCGGGGAGCATGCCGCTGATGACGCCGACGAAGCTCAAGATTCCAGTGGCCCAGATGAGGGTGCTGAGGTCGATGTACAGGTGTATATCGCCTTCCGATGCATCTTCGATGAAGGCGCTCCACAGGGTCAACGAGCCTACGGACCAGGAGACGAGATAAGCGAGGACGACGCCGATCAGACCTCCGACCAGGGTGATGACGAGGGCCTCGGCGAGGAACTGCAGGAGGATGTGCCAGCGCTTGGCGCCGAGGGCTTTCTCGACGCCGATTTCGCGGGTGCGCTGCGTGACGGAGACGAGCATGATATTCATGAGTCCAACGCCACCGATGCCGAGAGTAAGGAGGCCGATGAAGCCGAGAAGGATTTTGATGCCGGTGGTGATGATGCGAATTTCGCTCAACTCCTCGACGGAGTCGAAGATAAAGACGGCGCGCTTGTCTTTGGGGTCGAAGTTGTGGTGGTAGGCCATGGACTGACGAACGGCTTCGGCGACCTTGGCATGCGGGCCTTCGTACTCCATGGTCATCATGTCGATGTTGTAGGTGTTGCGCAGGTCGCTCATGGCGCTGAAGGGCACGTAGACCTTGCCGTTCATGTTGTCGTCGCCGTCTTGGATCATGCGCTTGATGACGCCGACGACCTGGTAGGAGATACCGTCGAGGCGGACGATGTCGCCGATGGCGTTCTGTCCTGAGAACAGTTTCTTCTTCACGTCGTGACCGAGAACGGCGACGCGATTGTGGGCGAAGTCCTCCTGTTCGCTGAAAAACGTGCCTTCCGCCACGGCGATATGGCGAATGCGCTCGTAAGAGGCATAGACGCCAACGACACTGTAGTTCTGGCTGCGGGTGCCATAAACGACGACGGCCTGCTTGCTGGCTTCGGGAGAAATTCGTTTGAGTAGTGGAACCTCGTTGCGCAGGTATTCGAGGTCATCGCGAGTCAGCTTGATTTCCGTGCCCGCCTTGGTGCCGCCGGCCTGCTGCGAGGTGCGTCCGGGGAAAAGGGCGATCTGACTGCCGCCGAAGGTCTCGAAAGCGATCATGAGGCCGCGTTCAAAACCGTCACCGTAGGCGAGGAGAAGCACAACGGTAGCAATCCCCCAGGCCATGCCCAGCATGGTGAGCAGACTGCGGCGGCGGTTGTGGCGTAACGCAGCGTAGGCTTGGTGGGCGAGATCGCGAAGCATTGGTTACTCCTGCCGCAGCGCTTCCACCGGCTCGAGCAGAGCCGCTTTGCGCGCGGGATAGAGGCCGGCGGCGGTACCGGCGATCGCCAGCGAGAGGATGGCGACCGCGGCCGAAGCCGGCACGATTTGCGGAGTCTTGAACCCCTGGGGCTGGGGAAGCATGCCTAGCAACGACATGAAACCCATGGCAGCAAACAGCCCAATGCCACCGCTGAAGAGGGTGAGGAATGCTCCCTCGACGAAAAACTGCGTCAGGATCGTGTGATAAGTGGCGCCGAGTGCCTTGCGCAAACCAATCTCCTTGGTGCGCTCGGATACCGACACGAGCATGATGTTGATGATGCCGATCCCGCCCAGCGCCAGCGTGACGATTCCAACCACACCGAGGAACCAGTCCATGGCGTCGAAAATCTTGGCGACGCGGATGGCGCCATCAATCGTGTCCCAGTCTTCGAACGCGTCTTCGAGCTTTGGGTCGAAGCCGTGGTTGCGGGCGATGATGTCATGCACTTCCTGCTTGGCGGCCAGGTGTTCTTGCTTCTGGATGGGCCGGTAGTTGAGGAAAGAGATGGCATCTTCGGCGTTGTCGCCTTTGACGGGAAACAGGACGCGCATGGTTTCAATGGGCAGGAAGATTCGTCCGTTGGTGCCGTTGTTACCCTCGCGGCCGATCTTGGCGAGCATGCCGATGACTTCGAAGCGCTGTCCGTTGAGCAGGATGGTGGAACCGACACCGGGGCGTCCGGGAAAAATGTTCTTGACCAGCTCCCAGCCGACGACCGCGACACGCCGTTTTTCCGCGTTGTCCTGATCATTGAACCAGCGTCCGACGCCGATGGTGGTGGTACGAATCTGGTTATAGATGGGCGCGACGCCGAATACCTGGCCTGCGGTGGAGCCATAGTCGCTGACGGCGCGGATGTCCTCGCGATTGATGACGGCGGAGACGGCTCGCAGACTGTGGGCCTGATCGCGGATGGCAACGTAGTCGGCGTAGGTGAAGTTATAGCGGCGACCGCTCTGCACGCTGCCTTCGACGGCGGGAATGCGTCCGGTGAAGGTGAACATGATGTCCTGGCCGAGGTTGGACATGTTTTCTTCCTGGCCAGCGCGAAAGCCTTCGCCCAATCCCACCAACAGCAGGAGCGAGCCGACGCCCCAGGCGATGCCGAACATAGTAAGGAAGGAGCGCAGCTTGTGCGCCCAGAGGGTGGCGAGAGACTGGCGGACGATTTCGAGAAGCGAGCGCATTGGCAGTAATGTCCCCATCCCGCCCGGGGGAGCGGGATGGGGTTCCGGTCCTGGCGGGGGTCTCGGTTCCCGCCATGTCGTCTGATGCTTAATACGGGAAAGAGTGGCCGGGAGTTCCAGGGTTATTGGACCCGGAAAGGTCCCGGAGGATGGGTTCACTGGTTTGGGCAGGATGAAGCCAAAGGAGGGATGACCGCCGCGGGGGACGTTGCGAGGCGTCCATCCCCCGGGCCCTACATGACGGGAGCGGTTGGGGTGTTCTGGAGACGCCGCATCATGCGGGATTGTCGACGATCCATGAACTTCTGCAGCTTTGTTTTCTGATCGGGCGTGAGAACGGCGATGAGTTCCGACTTGATGCGCGCTTTCTGCACGATCAACTCGGTCATGGTCTGTGCCTGCTGCGCCGCCAGGGTTCGAACGGCTGCTTCATCGAACGAACTGGCTTCCTCGAGGGCGCGCATCTTCTGGTGGGTTTGCGCCAACTGAGCGATGAGCGGCTGGACGGTGGGACGTTCTTTGTCGAGAATCTGTTTGGCCTGAGCCTGCTGCGCGTCGGTCAAGTCGAGATAGTCGGCGAAGAAACCGAGCATGTGTTTTTCAAAGCCGGGTCCCATGAACGGACCGTAGGCGGCCAGTCTCCGGTGGTGTGCCTGGGCGAAGGCCCCGGCTGCAACGAGTAACAGGGTGAGCGTAATAACCAGTGCTGTTGTTTTGCGATTCCACTTCATTTGTACTCTCTCCTTCGAGACCATGCCGAGACCGCTTGGTACCAGCTATAACACCACAGCGAGGCGTAAATTGCGGTCAAGAATGAAGAAATACGAGTAAAGTTTTGTTGGCAGCCGGGTCACAATTCTTTACAGAATAACCGCGCGGTTTGCGGTACAACAAAAATAATGGAAAACGTGCTGATCGTAGACGATGATGTTGAGCTTTGCAGCCTACTCGCGGAGTATCTGGGCAGCGAAGGGTTTCACGTTGAAGTGGTGCATGATGGCGAGCGCGGTCTGCAGAAGATTCTGGGACAGAATCCGACGTTGGTCGTGCTGGACGTGATGCTGCCGGGCATGAACGGTTTTGATGTTCTGCGCCAGGTGCGGCAACAATCGCGTGTGCCAGTGCTGCTTTTGACGGCGCGAGGCGAGGACGTGGACCGGATCGTGGGGCTCGAGATCGGCGCCGATGACTACCTGCCGAAGCCATTCAATCCGCGGGAACTGGTGGCGCGGATACGGGCGATCTTGCGGCGGACGGCGGACGGTGCGAGCGGGACGGTGCCGGAGGCGATCCGGGTGGGAGCGATTGAGGTGGACCCGGCAACGCGCACGGCGAAGCAGGAAGGCCGGGTGCTGGATCTGACCTCGGTGGAATTTAATCTGCTGGAAGTGCTGGTGCGCGAGGCGGGACGGGTGGTATCGCGGGACGAGCTGACGGCACGTGTGCTGGGGCGGAAGTTTTCTCCGTTTGACCGCAGCATTGACATGCATGTGAGCAAGGTGCGGAAGAAACTGGGAGACGCGGCGGAGGAGCACATCAAGACGGTGCGGGGCGCGGGCTACATTTTTGCGCAGCCGCGGGTCGGGGCCAGAAGCGGCGAATAATGCGGAGCCTCTTTCTCAAGATATTCCTTTCCTTTTGGCTGGCGCAGGCACTGTTCCTGATGCTGGCGATCCTGGTGACGCTGGCCTTTCGTCCGCAGAGTGAAATTCAACGCTGGGAAGCGATGCGGGAGAATTTCGCGCGGGCGGCGGCGCAGGCCTATGAGCAGGGCGGGGCGGAGGAAGCGCGCGAGTATATCGACGAGACGGGCCGGACGGCGCACATCCGCGCATTTCTGTTTGATGAACACGGGCAGGAAGTGACGGGGCGTCCGACGCCACGCTGGGCGCCGGCGCTGGCGGGAGGCCGGTTGCAGCGGCCGAGGGACTGGTGGTTTCGTCTGGGACCTGAGCCATTTGTGAAACAGGCGACGGCGGGGCCGAGTGGCAAGAGTTATGTTCTGGTGGCGGAGGTGTCGCAGGAGCCGCCGGTTCTGTTCGTGCGCAGCCGGGTGCCGGGTCTGGGGATGCTGATTGCGGTGTTGTCGTCAGGGCTGGTCTGCTATTTGCTGGCGCGATATTTGACTTCGCCGGTGCAGCGGCTGCGGACGGCGACGCAAAAGCTGGCGGCGGGAGATCTTTCGGCGCGCGCGGGCGAGCCCTCGGTGCGGCGCAACGATGAGCTAGCGGGGTTGGTTCGCGATTTCGACAGCATGGCGGGGCGCATTGAAATACTGGTAGGGGCACAGACGCGGCTGCTGCGCGATATCTCGCACGAACTGCGTTCGCCATTGGCCCGGTTGCAGGTGGCGCTCGGGTTGGCGCGGCAGCGAGCGGGGCTGGACACGCGCGGGATGCTGGACCGGATTGAACTGGAAGCGGAGCGCATCAACGAAATGATTGGACGGCTGCTCACGCTGTCGCGGCTGGAAGGCGGACAGGCGCTGCCGTTTGAGCCCGTTGCCCTTAGCGAACTGGTGCAGGATGTCGCCCAGGATGCGGACTTTGAGGCACAACCGCGGAGGTGCGATGTGCGCTGCCAGGTAATGCAGGAATGCACAGTGGCGGGCAATGACATGCTGCTGCGCAGCGCGGTGGAGAACGTGGTGCGGAATGCGGTGCGCTATACGGCGGAAAACACCGCGGTCGAGGTGCAGTTAGCCGTGGAAGAACGACCCAAGACCGAAGCGGTGATTCGGGTGAGTGATCGCGGACCGGGCGTTCCCGAAGAAGCGCTGGAGAAGCTATTTCAGCCATTTTATCGGCTCGACGATGCGCGTGGGCGGCAGAGTGGGGGCGCGGGCCTCGGGCTTTCAATTGCGGAACGCGCGGTACGGCTGCACGGCGGGAGTGTGAAAGCCAGCAATCGAGAAGGCGGCGGGCTGGTGGTGGAAATCCGGTTGCCGCTGAATCAGCAGGCGGCGGCGAAGGAACTAGTGCCGGCTTAACGTCAAGCCGGATCTCGTTCATCCAAAATCAGAACATGGTTTGACAGGCGACGGGCGACTTCGGCTGCCGCAGATAGCGTGTTGTCGTCGGTTTCAGTGGCGCGGACGACTTCGAGGCGGAGGTCTCCGTTTGCGGAATTGAAGAAGCGAAGGCCGACACATTGCGCGCGACGGAAGGTGACGTCTGTAATGTCGGAGATGCGGAAGGAGCATGTGTTGGAGGCCAGAATGGCGTCGGGGCGGCACATGCGATCGAGCAGACAGAAGATTTCGAGCTTGGACTCGAGCTGGTCAGGAACGGATTCGATGACGAGTTCGGCCTGACGGACAGCGTCTTCCATGGTGGAAGCGTATTCGATGCGGGAGAAGGCAGCGTCGGCTTGGGCGGGAGTGAGTTGTCCGGCAGCAGTGGCCTGGGCTAATTTTTCGCGGATGGCATCCTGGGCGCGACGCAAGGTGGAGGGAAGTACGTCCTCGAGGAGGGTGCGATAGCCGCCGAGGGCCGTGAGACGCGCGATATCCTGTCCCGCGGGTCCGGCACCGATGACGGCAATGGTGCGGACTTCGGGCACCTAGGTGCGTTGCTCCAGGCTAGCGAGGACGCCAGGAAAGTTGGGTTCCGCCTGGCGAATGTATTCCGCGAGCCGCTTCCGTTCGTCATCCGTCATGGCAGGGATGGCAGCGTTGATGCGGCGCAAAGTAGAAGAGATATCGTCAACGTAATTCATCATGCGGATGAATTCGCCGGTAGCTTGCATAATGGATGAAACCTCCCGGTCCGGAGCGGGCGTGCTGCGCCAGCCGGCCGCTTCTATTCTTCACTTGAATCACGGATTAGTAAAGGGCGAGGTGCGCGAAAGTCTGCTCAGAATTTCCTGATTTGCTAGGCGGCAAATTCTTCAGGTGGGCCGAGCGGGATGGGCTGCGGGAGACGATCGGTGACCTCGACGAGGTGGGCAAGACGTTTGGACAAATCACTGGTGACGGCGCCCGCTGTCAGACGCCATGTCCAGTTGCCCTCACTGAGGCTGGGAGTATTCATGCGGGCGTCGCTGCCGAGGCCGAGAACGTCCTGAATGGGAGCAACGGCGAGGCAAGCGGGAGAGGCGAGAGCGGTTCGGATCAGGCTCCAGTGAATGCCGTCGGCGGCGGGGCCGAGGTAGGCTTCGGCATTGCGGCGCTCGAAGGCGCTCACGGTCTTCCACCAGCCGACGACGGTGTCGGTGTCGTGCGTGCCGGTGTAGATGACGGTGTCGGCGGAGCACTTGTGCGGGAGATAAATGTGCGAACCGGCGTCGCCGAATCCGAACTGGAGGACGGCCATGCGGGGCAGGCCGAAGGCCTCGCGCAGAGCGTTCACCTGGGGAGTGATGATGCCGAGATCTTCGGCAAAGAAGGGGAACTCTGGAATCTGTGAACGCACGGTGCGGAAGAAATCGTCTTTCGGGCCGTCGGCCCAGCGGCCGCGGACGGCGGTGGCTTCGCTGGCGGGAATCTCCCAATACTGCTCGAAGCCGCGGAAATGATCGAGGCGGATGTAATCAAACTCGCTGGCCATCCAGCGCAGACGATTGATCCACCAATCGTAGCCGCGCTCGCGCATCACGTCCCAGCGATAGATGGGATTGCCCCAGCGCTGGCCGGTTTTGCTGAAGTAGTCGGGCGGAACGCCGCTGACGACGGTGGGTTCGAGGTTTTCGTCGAGGTAGAAAAGATCTGGATTGGCCCAGACATCGGCGCTGTCGTAACTGATGAAAATGGCGATGTCGCCGGCGATACGGATGGAGCGTTCCGCACAATGGCGGCGCAGGGCGCGCCACTGCTCGAAGAAGAAGAACTGGACGACGTTGGCGATGACCAGTTCGTCGTAGTTGTTACGGCGCTCCTTATCGAGCGCGGCCGGATCGCGGCGGACCAGGCGCTTCGGCCAACTGTGCCAGCTGTCCTTCTTGTAGCGACTGCGCAGGGTTTGAAACAGGACAAAGTCGTCGAGCCAGAACTTGTTCTCAGCACAGAACTTATCGAAACGCGCGCGGGCGTTGCCGGTGGCGTTACGAAAGAAATTGCCCGCAGCCTCGAATACCAGGGGCAGCTTGAGGGCGCGGACGGCTTCGTAGTCGACCGGGCCGGAGTTTCCGGGCAGCTGTGCGAGGCGGTCCCAGCCAATCCAGCCGCGTTCGGCGAGACGCTCGAGGCTGATGAGGAGTACACTGCCGGCAAAGGCGGAAAGAGAGGAATAGGGGGAATTGCCGAGGCCGAGAGGATTGAGCGGGAGGACCTGCCAAACGCCCTGGCGCGCGTCGGCAAGGAAATTGATGAAGTCATACGCGGCGGGACCGAGATCGCCAATGCCGCCACGCGCCGGGAGGCACGAAGGGTGCAGCAGAATTCCAGAGGCGCGCGGGAAGGGCATGTAAATCGCGGTTCCGCCAGTGACAGGCTAGAGACCGCCCTCAGTGCCCCTTCCGGTCAGGATTTTTAGCTCCGCTTCGTTGATGCGGATCTTGCCTGATTTTTCCATCGTCGTCCGCAGGTTGGTGACGAAGCCATTGAAGGCCTCGCTGCGCTTCCTCTGCATGATGTCATCACGCACCTGGTCTTTTCCCGCCGCGATCTCCTGCGCGGTGGGATCCTGCCGCTGAACAATCGCGAGGACGACACCGTTGGCGCCGCCGTGGAGCGGGCCGCTGATTTCACCCGGCTTCATGCTGAAAGCAACAGCAGCGTCGCCGGTAAGAGCGCCGATGTCAGGCACCTGGCTCGTGGGCAGAACGAGTTCGCTGGTTTTGAGTGTGGCTCCGAGTTCTTTGGCTGCTTTTTTCAAATCATGGGCGGCGCGGGCGCGATCGGAAAGCTCCTGCGTCTTGAGTGCCAGTTGGGCAGTGGCTCGTTCGTTCTTGAACCGGTCTTCGACCTGGGCGCGAATCTGATCGAAAGTGGGGGTGGACGGCGGCTGGATCGCCTGCACGTCGAAAATTATGTAGCCCTGCTGAGTGGCAGCCATCTCCGGCGGAGCTTTTTCCCGGGCCGCGAAGGCAGCGGCGGCAAACTCCTGCGAGATGCCGATGCCGGGCAGGGGGTCCATGTTTCCGACAAAATCGGTTGCCACCAGGCTCATCCCGTGCGCGGCGGCAGCCTTATCCAGGCCTTTGGAGCGGGCTTCGCTGAACAGAGAATTGGCCTGCGCTTCCGCCTGACGTGTGGCAACTTGGCGGGCGAGAATCGGCTCAATCTTGTCTTTCACTTCGTCCAGAGTTTGCAGGTGCGCCGTCTGTTTTTCTTCCGACTGAATGATGTGGAAGCCGAAAGAGCTCTGCACCAGATCCGAGGTTTGGCCTTTGTTCAAGGAGAAGGCAACTTTTTCAAATTCAGGAACGGTGCGGCCGCGCTGGATCCATCCTAGATCGCCGCCGCTTTTGGCGCTGCCGGGGTCGTCGGAATTTTTCTCGGCGAGCTTGGCGAAGTCGGCTCCCGCTTTCACCTGCTTCAAGAGATCGGCGGCTTTGGCTTTGGCCGCATCAACCGCTTTCTGATCGACTTTACCGTCAGCTCCCGTGGGCGGCGTCTTCACCAGGATGTGCCGCACTTTCACCTGTTCCGGAACGCGGAACTCTTCGGCGTGCTGCTGGTAATAAGCAAGCAGATCCGCATGGCTCACCTGCGGCTGAATTTTCGCAAGGTCAATCACCACGTAGCGCAGTTTGCGTTTTTCGCGGATGGCATTGGCGTAGGCGCCTTTATTCTTCTCGTAATACGCCTTCAACTCGGCTTCGGCGGGATGGATATTTTTCTTGATATCCTCCGTAGTGAGCACGGCATAGTCGAACTTCACTTTAGTGTTGCGCTTCCGATACTCTGCCTGCACCTCGGCGTCGGTGACGGTGGCGGCGCCGGAAACCAGGCCGCGGAGCTTGCGAATGAGAAGGAAGTCTTTCTCGTCATTTTCAAATTCCGGAATCGTCATGTTAAAGTTCTGGCTGACAAGCAGCTCGTACTGGTCCTTGCCAATAAACTTGCCGCCGGGGAACAGTTCCGCTGCAAGGCCGCTGTTCTGGAGCTCGTCGGCGAGTTCCTGGTCGTTGACGCGGAGGCCCAGGTCGCGCGCTTTGGCGACAACGGCTTTGCGGTCGACGATCATGTTGAAGGCGCGGTCAGCGAAAAACGGCCGTACTTGGCTCAGCATTGGCCCGCCCTTGGGGAATTGCTGGCGCACCATGGTGTCGGCCTGCTTTTGCACTTCGTCGGCCGTGACTTCCTCGCCGGCGACGATCGCGACGACACCTTGGCGGAAGCTGCCACCGAAGGAGATGCCCGGGTTGTTCCCCGAGGGAATCAGGTAGACCAGCATCGAGATGCAAATCAGCAAGAGCAGGCCACCAAGGACGATCTTCTTGGTACGGCCCTCTGACTGCAAAAGACGAATCATTGGTTTCTCACCCCAGCTTTTATCGCGGTTCTTACGCGGTTGGTTTCGGGAGGGACAGGCAACATTATAAACTACGGCAGGCTGTTGACAGGACAGGGGATAGGTTGCGGCTGCCGGGTGCGAGTTTTGTGCCGCCGTCAGCAACAAACTTTGAACCACAGAGGTCCCGAAGGTACACAAAGGGAAAAGGCGAAGTTGCTTAGTGTACCTTCGCCTCCTTCGTGGTAATTGGTTCTTGCAGGTTCATCCAATCCGTAGTCACGCGGTCGCTGCCCGGGAGGGCCCGCTTGCCTTCAAAACTTGAGCTCGTCAGCAAGATCCTGGTGGACGCGGACCGGCGCTTTGCGGCCCTGCACGCTAAGCGCTCGGCCGTGTTTGATCGGGAGTGGAACCGCCAACTCGACAACGCCGCCCTGCGTTCGCTCAGCGACAAGGTCAGCGCGGTCGAGCCCGAGGAGTACCACGCCTTGCACGGGTTGCTCGACCAGGTCTGCGACCACTACCTGGAGTGCGGTGCGGAAGAGCGCGAAGCCCTGCGGCTGAGTCTCGGCATGCGCCGCGGCGTGCTGCAGGAGATGCTCAACCACATAGGCTGGGCCGCGAGCCACGTCGCTTCTCCCCAGGACCACCTCTGGGTACTGCGTGGACTGGCTGCCGCGTCGCTGCAGGACCACCGCCTCGACTTCCGCGATGTCTACGTCGCGCTCGGCGATCTCTACCTGACGGCGGTGAGTGCGGGGATTGATGTGGCGCTGTGCTTTCAGGATGTGGCCGCGATGTCGAATCCGCAGCCGGGGCGGATGGCGCACTTGGGGGCGATGCGGGACTTTTTGGGGAAGTTCGAGGAGTCGACTTTTTTTGCGGAATCGGTGAAGCCGAGGCTGCCGCGGGTGAATTAGAACTTGGTCGAAATCCTACTTGCCTTTCGCACGCTGAACGATCTTATCTACCAAGGCCGCCGGGAAGATTGATCCGACCTGCGAGGGAGATACCAAGATTTCCTCTCGAGATAGGAACTGGGTGACATCGAAGCGCTTTTGGTCGATTGCGGCCACGCGGACGGCACCTTCGGAGGCAACCACCTTTCGCTTTAGGCACCGGGCCCAAAGGTAGAACTTCGGGTATGAAATACCGGTCTGGGTTGGCCCTTCGCGGAGCAGTTCATACTCAACCTTGCAGTCTGTAGAGGCTTCACAGAAATAGCTCTTCAGATCGCGCTGCAGATACTCATCGAACTGCTTGCCCTTGGGCACGTTAGCGTCGATGTGCGATTTAGCGATGTCGCTCATTACATCTTGTTGGGAACACGCAGAGACGGAAAGAACCAAGTACAACAAACACGGCCAAAACCGCCACGGTTTCATGTTCACAGATTCTACCTAACGTCAGGGTTCTTGCAGGGCTGTTGCGTCTATGTTATAAATACAGATGTAATATATTGTAATATTATGTTTATCTTCGATGCTTCGACTCTGATCCTGATTGCGAAGGTGGAAATGCTCGACGCCTTCCTGGGTGGTATCGGACTTGAGGTTGCAATTCCGCGTGAGGTTGAAAAGGAGTGTTGCAGCGTTAAGAAATCGCTGGATGCGCTGATGATTCAAAGAGCGCTCGACGAATCCAGGATCACAGTCATTGCGGTCAAGGACAGAAAGGTCGTTGCGAAATTGCAGGCAGATTTTGGCCTCGGCAAGGGTGAAGCGGAAGCCGTCGCCCTGGCTCTTGCCGAGAAGGCTCAGGTTTTGGGCATCGACGATAAGAACGGGATTAATGCCTGTAAGTTGCTTGGTGTTGCGTTCACGACGGCGATCGGCATCCTGGTGCGAATGTGCGAAAAACGATTACTTACGGCAAGCGAAGCCCAAATAATGCTCGAGGGACTGGCAAAGCATGGACGTTTCAAGCAATCAATTCTCGAAAACGCCAGGCGGAGACTGGAGACGACGACATGACGAAGACGATGAGCATCCGAATGGATCGTGAGAATTTCGAATTTCTGAGCGAGCTCACCAAGGAACAGAGGAGCGATTTCTCCAAGGCCGTGCGGGATATGGTTACCCGGGGCAGAGTCCTGTTCGCGGTGGAAAGGTACAAGAAGGGCGAAGTTTCGCTGGGCAGGGCGGCCGAACTTGCCGGAGTTCCTTTGGGGCAGATGATGACGATCCTGACCGAGTTTGGAGTGGAGAGCAGGATCGAGGAAGAGGATTACTTGCAAGGACTGGCAGCGTTGCGAAAGGCTTGGTGAAGCCTTCGGGAGTTGCCCATCGTGTCATGCTGAGCGGAGCGAAGCATCCCAATTGCTACCTATCTGCTCTGCACGGGAATAGGGATTCCTCGCTTTGCTCGGAATGACAAGGGTGCTGCTCATAGGGATTTAGCGGCGGTGCAGCCGTCTCCCCCACCCCGCCATTTATAATCCTCGTTTCGGCCTAGGGCCGTATTCCTGACAGAAGGCTTCCACTGTGCTCGATTTTCTAGGCGACCTGCGACGTACTCATAAATGCGGCGAACTCCGCCCCTCGGATGCCGGCAAGAAAGCGGTTCTCATGGGCTGGGTGGGCCGCCGCCGCGACCTCGGCAACATCATTTTCGTGGACCTGCGCGACCGCACCGGCATCGCCCAGATCGTGTTCAACCGCGAACTGAGCGCGCCCGTGCACGACAAGGCCGAAGCCTTGCGCAACGAGTGGGTGGTTGCGGCCATCGGCAAGATCAAGCTGCGCGACGCCGACACGATCAACAAGAACATTCCGACCGGCGAAGTCGAACTGGTGGTGGAAGAGCTGCGCATCCTGAACGAAGCCAAGCAGCCGCCGTTCCTGCCCAGCGAAACCGATCTGCCCAATGAAGAGCTGCGCCTGAAGTACCGCTACCTTGACCTGCGCCGCGACGCCATGCAGTTCAACATCGAACTGCGGCACAAGGTGGCGCTGGCGATTCGCGACAATCTGGCGTCGCAGGGATTTTTCGAGATTGAAACGCCTTTCATGACGCGCTCCACGCCCGAGGGCGCGCGCGATTACCTTGTTCCAAGCCGCGTGCAGCCGGGGTCGTTCTACGCCCTGCCGCAATCGCCGCAACTGTTCAAGCAGATCCTGATGATCTCCGGGTTTGACCGCTACTTCCAGATCGTGCGCTGCTTCCGCGACGAGGATCTGCGCGCCGACCGCCAGCCGGAATTCACCCAGATTGATCTTGAGATGACATACCCGCAGCCGGAGCAGGTGTGGGACGTGGTGGAAGGCTTCCTGATCGCCGCCTTTAAGGCTGCGGGGCATGCCATCAAGACGCCGTTCCCGCGCATGGATTACGACGATGCCATCCGGCAGTTTGGCGTGGACAAGCCCGATCTGCGCCTGCCCGCCTTCACCGAAGTGCGCGACTGCTTTGCGGCTGAGAACCTGGCACAACTAGCCGTGCACGCCGGGTTGCCGGTGATTGCGATTCGCACACCCAAAGTCGGCGAGCTCTCGCGCAAGGAGCGCGATGACATCAAGCCGCTGTTCAACTCCAAGGGCGGCGCGAAAGTGTTTGAGGATTTCAAGCGGCTGGAGAAGAGCTTCCCTGAAGCGACGGCGAAGGTCCGGGCGCGGGTCGGTGCGGCGGAGGACGATCTGATCGTGCTGGTGGCGGGGTCGGCTTCGACGGGTGAGCATTCACATCCGGCAGGCTCGAGGAAGGTTACGCCGCAGGAACTTGCCATTTACGCTTCGGCGGGGCTGCTGCGCGTGGCGTTGGGGCAGAAGTACGCCGATCGGCATCAGTTGTTTCAGCGCGGAGACTTTCGCTTTCTCTGGGTGACGAACTTCCCAATGTTCGAATGGGACGAGACGGACCGGCGCTGGGTGGCCGCGCACCATCCGTTCACTTCGCCGCACGAAGAGGACATGGATAAGCTTGAGACAGATCCGGCCTCGGTGCGGGCGCTGGCTTACGACGTTGTGCTCAATGGCACGGAATTGGGTTCGGGATCGGTTCGTATTCACCGCCAAGACATCCAGCGGAAGATCTTTCATTCGCTCGGCATGACGGAGGAAGAAGCGCGCTCGCAGTTTGGGTTCTTTCTCGAGGCGCTGGAATACGGCACGCCTCCGCATGGCGGGATCGCGCTGGGACTTGACCGCATTGTGATGATTCTGGCCGGGGCGGACAGCCTGCGCGAAGTCATTCCGTTCCCCAAGACCGCCGCCGCGAAGGATCTGATGGTGGATGCGCCGACTCCGGTGAGCGAGGCGCAGCTGCGGGAGTTGGGGATTGCGGTGAGGAAGGGGTAGCGAGCGAATCGAGGGATGGCTCGGCTACCCGGGCCTCGTGTCGTTCGTCTAAACGTGCGAGGTGATCATGCTCTTCTTCCGTGGCGTCCTTCTGCCCGCCGTTGTCGCCCTCTCTCTTTCGTGTGTTGCCCAGAACCGACGCGCCGACTGGATGAAAGTCGGCCCCACCGATAGCGGCCTCTCGGAGACCAAGCTGCGTTCGATGGAAGACGCCATCCGCGGAGGCGACTTCAAGAAGATTGGCAGCGTTCTGATTGCGCTGCACGGCAAGCTGGCGTACGAAAGCTACTTCGACGGCGACGCCGCGACACTACGCGATACGCGCTCGGCCACGAAGAGCATCACCGACGTGCTCCTCGGAATTGCGATTGGAGAGGGCAAGCTGAGCCGCGTCGACGCAAAAATTCTCACGCTGCTGCCCGAACGCGGCCGCAAGATCCAGAATCCGGATCCGCGCAAAGCCAACATTACGGTGGAAGATTTGCTCACCATGAGCTCGCCGCTGGAGTGCGATGACTGGAACGACGCATCTCGGGGCAATGAAGAGCGCATGTATTTGGTCGAAGACTGGGCGCAGTTCATTCTCGACCTGCCGATTCGTGGGCGCACGCACCTTGGCGAACAATTGGACCCGCCGCCCTACGGCCGCTATTTCAGCTATTGCACGGGTGGTGTGTTCACGTTGAGTGAGGTGCTTGAGAAGGCCACGGGTGCGCGCACGGATAGCTACGCAGAGGAGAAACTGTTTGCGCCGCTAGGGATCGAACACGTGCAATGGGTGTACTCGCCCACGAATGTCCCGCAGACGGGAGGCGGCTTGCGGCTTGCGAGCCGGGATCTGCTGAAAATCGCGCAGCTGTATCTCGACGGAGGACGGTGGCAGGGTAAGCGTATTGTCAGTGAGTCGTGGGTGAAGACTTCCATAGAACCGCACGCGCGTATTGATGAGACGACTGAGTACGGCTACTTGTGGTGGCTCAAGTCATTCAAGTCGGGCGAGAAGACATATCCAGCCTTCTACATGACGGGTAACGGCGGCAACAAGGTTGTGGCTATCCCGGCTCTTGATATGGCGGTCGTCATTACGAGCACGAATTTCAATGTGCGCGGCATGCACGAGCAGACGGAGAAGATTCTGACCGATTACGTCCTCGCCTCGGTCGAGAAGTAACGGAAGCGAGTGCTCTCGCGGTGGTGCCTTGAGTAACTTGTTCCCCCTAACGCGGCGTCCTACGATCAGGCATGCGCACGGATCCCTTGCCGCCAATTCCTCCGGCACCGGGGGACGCGCCTGCTCCGCAGGTGGCGCCGCGCGATGCCGGTGTGCCTCCGTCGGCTCAATCCTGGACCAGTGGCAGTCTCCCTATCGTAATTTTTCTTTGTGGGCTGGTCGTAGTAGGCGTGGTGCTGGCTTTTGGCTTGCGGTTTGCTGTGAAGCAGTTCAGCACGCTGGCTGCGGCGAATCCGGACTTCTGGAAAAGCAGCAGGACCGCTACCACTCGGGGCACTGATCCGGCGCTTCAGTCGGAAGCAGAGGGGCTGCTGCAGCGGGTGGCGGCGGGGGATTCGGCTGCGGCGGAGAGGGTGCTCGCGACGTCGGATAACTGGATGGGGAAGACTTCTCGAACGCAGAAGGCGGACCAGGCGATGACAGCCGCACTGAACTCGCACGATCTCGGTGCTCGTGCTGCAGCTGTACAGGCAGAACTCGCGCTGGGCGGAGTGCGGCGCGATGCGGCTGGCCTCGACTATCTGGAACGCACCGCAAGAGGCGCGCAGTACCGCGGGTGGGCGCTGTGGATGCTTGGCGCGATTGGGAATCGGGGCGTGGATCCGGCGCGAGCCGGTCAGATCATCAGGAACTACCTGGATGATCCGAACGCGAACACACGCGCTTCCGCGGTCGAGGGCCTTTCAATTCTGGCTACTGACGACACGGTTCCAATCTTGCTTGATCGCTTCCGTCACGACTCCTCGCCAGTCGTACAGGAAGGGGTGGCGCGCAGCCTTGCCGAAGCGGGCATGTACACGCATGCGCAGCGCATGGTGGCGGCTGCCACGCTTGTTACCTGGCTCGATGATTCGAGTTTGAGTGCTGCACAGCGGGAGTGGACCCTGCATGCGCTGCGCGACATCTCGGGGCAGAACCTGGGGACCGACTCCAGCGCGTGGCGGCACTGGTACGAGAGCGCGCAGTAGCCGCAACACCTTTCCAGCCTGCCTGGCCACCTCGGTTTGTGCTAGCCTGACCGAACCATGCCGGTCGCTGCGCACAAACATTTCCTTAGTGAAAAAGTCGAACGGTTCACCGAATCCGTCATCCGCGAGATGACGCGTCAGGCCATGCAGTACAACGCTATTAACCTGGCGCAGGGATTCCCGGATTTTTCTGCAGTGGAAGAGATCAAGCAGGCGGCGCGCGAGGCCATCAGCGCTGACGTGAATCAGTACGCCATTACCTGGGGCGCGAAGAGCCTGCGCAATGCGATTGCGCGGCAGATGCAGGGCTGGCAGGGGATTGCGGTTGATCCCGAGACCGAGATAACCGTTTGCTGCGGCTCGACGGAGACGATGATGGCGGCGTTGCTGGCGACGACAGATCCGGGCGAGGAAGTCGTCATTTTCGAGCCGTTCTATGAGAACTACGGGCCGGACACGATCCTGAGCGGGGCGAGACCTGTTTTCGTCAAGCTGCGCCCGCCCTCGACGCCCGATGCCGAATGGACCTTCGATCCGAAAGAACTGCGCGCGGCGTTCCATGCGCAAACCAAGGCCATCATTTTGAATACGCCCAACAATCCGACAGGCAAGGTTTTTTCTCGGGCGGAACTGGAACTGATTCGCGACCTTTGCGTTGAGTTCAACGTGCTGGCCATCACCGATGAAATTTACGAGCACATCTTGTACGACGGCACTGAGCATGTCGCGATGATCACGCTCGACGGCATGCGTGACCGCACCATCACGATCAACAGTGTCTCGAAAACCTTCAGCGTGACCGGATGGCGCGTGGGTTGGGCCGTTGCGCCGCCGCTGCTGACTTCGGCGATTCGCAAGGTTCACGACTTTCTTACGGTGGGTGCGCCTGCACCTTTGCAGGAGGCGGCCGCTTTCGCGCTCGGGCTGCCGCAGAGCTACTACGCGGGACTCGCGGCTCACTACCGTGCTCGGCGGGACCATCTGATCCCGACGCTGAATGAAGTTGGATTCAGATGCTTTCGGCCGCGGGGGGCTTATTACGTGATGACCGACGTCAGCGCGTTCGGCTATCCGGACGACGTGAGCTTTGCGAAGCATCTGGTGAAAGACATTGGCGTGGCCTGCGTTCCGGGATCGAGTTTCTACAATGACGCCAGGGACGGGGCGCGGCAGGTTCGCTTTGCGTTCTGCAAGCGCGAGGAAACGCTTGATGCGGCGGCCGCACGGCTGCGCAGGCTGAAACGGTAGCCGGCTGCGGCATTGGTATTTGTACTGAGGACCGCGACCGCAAGAGATTATCTGCCATGAGCGACCAGTTGCGCGGAATCTCGTCCCGCGGGCAAGAGTGCCCGCGCCACACATCCATCCTATCCGCCGCGGACTGCGCTATACTGCGGTGTAAGCAAACCATTCCTCCCGGGACTTATTCGTATGGCCATGAAAGCTGAAGCAGTACCTGTTGAGGTTCCCGCCGACGATTTTCAGGCGCTGGAAGAGAAGGTTTATCGCACCATTGAGCTGTACAAGGCGGCGCGCGAGGGTAAGGCGGCGGCGGAACGCGAGACGCAGAAATTGCGCCGGCAACTGGACGCACGCGAGGAGGAGTTCGATAACCTCCGACGCGAGATCATCCAGTTGCGCAAGGACCGCGAAGAGATTAGGGCCCGTGTCGAGAAGATGCTGCGCCAGGTCGAGGCTGTCGGGGATCTCAGCTAAGAAGAAGGGAGTTCGGTCATGGCAACGCTACCCAGGGAACTTCCGGAAAAAGAGACGCCTACGAGTGTGCGCGTGGAGATTTTTGACCAGGCCTATAACCTGCGTGGCACCGATCCTGAGTACATCACCAAGCTTGCCGAGTTCGTTGACTCCAAAATGCGCGCTGTGGCGGAACAAACCACGACGGTGGATACCGCACGTCTCGCGGTGCTGGCGGCGCTCAACATCGCCGACGAGTACCACATGCTGAAAAAGACGAATGATAGCTCGGGTCCCGAGCTGGCCCAGCGGGCGCGGAATCTCGCTGGCATGTTAGACGCGGTTTTGCAAGATCACCGCCGGGCCGGGTAGCAAACCTGTAGCCAACTTTTTATCTTTCCCCGCTTGCGTTTCCTCACGCCTTGCCCTTAGCATCAAGCTCGAAAGCCGGCCTGCCAGGTTCGTGATGGTGGTCACCGTTTTTTGAACCAACAGCCGAAGAAAGGGTGCCTGACTCGATATACGATCCGGTGCGCCACGTTCCGCCACGCGGAAAGGCCTAAAGGATCTCGGAGGGTGCCCACCGTCACTAGACGGGTTCAAATTCGGCCCGCCACACGGCTCCGCGGGTCGGCTTGCTTTCTGCAACGGGGGGCCTCGCCCCGGCATCTGAATAAACAGGTAAACTAGCCCTACAGCCTTGTATCCGCACCTCATAGAGTTCGGCCGTTTTTTTCTGCCCACCTACGGCTTCCTCGTCGCTTCTGGCGTGTTGCTCGGGCTGTGGCTCAGTGTGCGCAATGCCCGACGGCAGGGGATCGATCCGGAGAAGATCTGGAACCTCGGGATCATCGTGGTTCTGTGCGGGATAGTTGGAGCGAAGATTCTCTATGTCGTGAACGACTGGAGCTACTTCACGCAAAACCCCGGCGAGATTTTCAGCTTGGGTACGCTGCAGGCGGGGGGCGTATTTTCTGGCGGTTTAGTGGCGGCGCTTCTTGCCGCGGCCTGGTACATCTGGCGCAATCATCTGCCGGCGCTGGCTTCGATTGATTGCTTCGCTCCGGGTCTTGCTTTGGGACACGCGATAGGCCGCCTGGGCTGCTTCGCCGCGGGTTGCTGTTACGGGAAAGAAACAACTGCTCCGTGGGGAGTAGTCTTCAAGAATCCGTTGGCTAACCAGATGGTAGGGACGCCGCTTGGGGTGCATCTGCATCCCACGCAACTCATCGAAGCGGTCGTCGAGGTGCTCAACTTCGTGTTGTTGTCGTGGCTGATTCGCCGCAAGACGTTTGATGGGCAGGTGTTTGGCAGCTACATGGTTCTTTACGGCATTGCGCGATTCTTTGTGGAATTCCTGCGCGGCGATCCGGGACGCGGCGAAGTATTCGGCGGCCTGATGACTGGGACACAGCTCATTTCGATTCTCCTCGTAATTGGTGGCGGCCTGATGTGGCTGCGCCGCCAGCCGCTGGCGGTTCCCCTGACTGCAGCGCGGCAGGGCTAAGACAAAATCCCCACCCAAGCAAAGAGCCGCTTGGGTGGGGCACCCGCTCCGAACTCTCTCCGAAGCTCTCCGAACCCCCTTCGCACCGGTTCTGCCCCCGATGCGACTGAGACTTTCAGGTATTCTTTCCAGCAGTGCCTCCATCAACCATCGTGACTGAATTCCCCGCCAACTTTCTTGCCGCTCCCGAGGATGCCGGCAAGCGGCTCGACCAGTTTCTCGTCACCAAGCTCACGGACGTGAGCCGGAGCCGGGTGCAGCAACTCATCAGCGAGGAGAAAGTCCTGCTCAACGGCGCTCCGGCGCGGGCTTCTGTCAAACTGCGCGGAGGCGAGAAGGTTGCCGTCCTTGGCGAAGTGCAATTGCCGCCTCTCAAGGCGATCCCCGAGGATATCCCACTCGACATTGTTTACGAGGATGACGATCTCGCCGTGATCAACAAGCCTGCGGGCATGATGGTGCACGCCGGTGCCGGCGCCTCGGATGACGAGCGTAATCGCGGGACGCTGGTCAACGCGCTGCTGCACCGTTTTCAGAAGCTCTCGAACGTGAGTGGAGACCTTCGTCCCGGCATTGTCCACCGTCTCGATAAAGACACCAGCGGCCTCATCGTGGTTGCCAAGAACGACAGCACACACCGCAAGCTGGGGGCGCAATTTTCGAGCAGAGAAGTGCATAAGCGTTACATCGCGCTGGTTCATGGCTGGCTGAAGCAAGAGCGGGGCACGATTCGCGATCGGATCAGCCGCGACCGAGTGCGGCGGACGCGCATGACGACGCGGCGTTCCGAGGGGCGCGAAGCTATCACGGACTACCGTCTGCGAAGAAAGTTCGACACGCCGTATGGCAAGTTTTCGCTGGTGGATGTGGATATTCACACCGGCCGCACTCACCAGATTCGCGTGCACATGGCATCGCTTGGGCATCCGGTGGTGGGAGACACGCTTTACGGTGCGCCGCGCGAACTGCGGTTGGTGGCGACGGCGAAAGGTAAGCCGGGCGCGCCGGAGGCTGTGCTCTCTCTTGGCCGCAATTTTCTTCATGCGGCTGCGCTGGAGTTCACCCATCCGCGTACGGGAAAGAAGATTGCGCTCGAGCGGGCGCTACCAGCGGAACTCGATCAATTCTTGATGAACCTGCAACGGTCAGAGCTGCTTTGTTGACTCAGAAAAATTACTAGAGCGTATTTCATAAATAGGTTCGGCCTCATGGCAGATACTTACGGATGAGGTGGGTTAGCTGGTGAGCTTCTGTCATGAAGAAGCGACAGAAGCTGTTGACGGAGGAGCAGTG
>Ga0075014_100000100_pt1 | contig 27605 bp, 24 predicted proteins | sample AleBraG_ABR_2014_FD_71472 | JGI IMG/M metagenome (GOLD analysis project Ga0075014, IMG submission 71472) | Freshwater sediment microbial communities in response to fracking from Pennsylvania, USA - Alex Branch Run_MetaG_ABR_2014 | ecosystem: Environmental > Aquatic > Freshwater > Creek >... | reverse complement strand
CGCTTCCGCTTGACCCAGCGTACGCGGGAAACCATCGAGCAGAAAGCCGCCCCGGCATCGCAGACAGGCACTTCGCTCGCGCACCATTTCCCACACTGTATCGTCGGGCACAAGTTCGCCGCGCCGCATATATCCCAAGGCAGCCAGCATCGCTGGAGACGGCTTGCAGTCCGTGCGACCCGCCGCCGCGCGAAACACGTCGCCTGTCGAGAGATGGCACGCGCCCAGTCGCTGGTGCAGCAGATCCGCCTGTGTTCCCTTGCCCACCCCGGGTGCACCCAACAGCACAAGCCTCCAGGACTGGCCCTGTGGTTGGCCCACCGCCGAGCATTCCGCCGTCGGTCCCTGCAGCCATGCCGCACGATCATTCTTGGTCACACTCATAACGCACTCCGCGCTGGGTGAAGCCCAGAGATCACAAGGCTAGCGTGGGACTGGTGGCCGTTGAGTGATGGCGATCACATTCGTATGTGAGGGATTAACGGACGGGTGCTGGGACGTGGGCCTGGGAGTGCGCGAGAAAAAAGCCCTAAAAAACGAAACGCCCCAGGCTCAAAGAGCCGGGACGCTCGCTCGAACAGCCCTCCCCCAAGTGCTGCTCAGGAATTACCCTAACCCGCTTCCGAGCCCCTGCCTATGGCACCAACGGGCTACTCCGAAAGGTCCTTTTGCACAACAGCCGGCCATCAACAATGCAAATCGTTGCACATTTCAGCGTTCTGCCGCAGAAGCATTCTCGAAACCGTACATTCGAAAACACCACAAAAATAGCATTGGGAGACGAACCCATGACTATCGTGAGAGGTGCGTTGAGTGGCATCGCGGCCCTATTCCTGACCTTCACGCTGTCGTCGTTCTTAGCGATAGTATCCACGTTTCGAGGCGTCAGCGGATCCAAAGCCACCGGCCTGACTGCGGTCTCCGGCGGACTGGCCGCAGCCGCGCTCTCGCCCGTTTTCTGGATTCTCGCGATTCTATCCTGCGCCTTCTTCTACTGGACCGGGGGACAGGCCAGCCGAGCCTTGAGAGTCGGCTTGTTCTGGATACCCACTCCTCTGCTCATCTCCGTGCCAGGATTCGCAATCGCAGCGCTGGTCGCGTACGCGTTCTTGCAATCCAAGCGGGGCTGATCTGCGCCAGAGAACCTTGTTTCAGGCAGCAGGCGAGGAGCCTGCGAGCCAGCCCGCAAGCAAACCCGGTCGGGTCGCTCGCGAGCTGGACGGTCGAAGCGTAGGACTACTTGAACGTAGCACTCGTGCGAACCAGATCGTCGCGGTGGGGGTTGAAATCCACCACGGAGTTAAGGGCAGGGCTGACTAATGGGCTGGCCTTGGCCATCTCGCGCACCGCTGCGTTGTACTTGTCCAGGCCTTCTCCATTCGCCGCGATCACAACGATGATGAAGGTTCCTGGCGCCTGAGTGTGAATCGCCTCGGTGTCGATTTCGTACTCGTGAAGCGCCCCATCGGCGAGCAGCTTCTCCAGCAGCGGTACGAACACGTTCTTGCTTAGCGTATCCAGAGCGTCGCTGGGTGCGTCTGGCTTGAACTTATAAACTGCCGCCCGCGTGTACAGACCCGTCCACGATCCGGGGTGCCAGTTGTAATAGCGGCTGACGTAAATGCTGTCCCAGTGCTTCGTGGCGCTCGCCAGGACAGGACTGGTCGTAGTACCCGACTTGTAGAACTGTTCCAGCACGTTGAGCAACCCCGCCATCGACGTAGCCGACCACCAGTCGTCGTGCGTTCCGCCATCGGGCTGGTGAATCAACTCCACGTCGTTGCCGTAGCCAACGATGGTCCCGCTGGCCAGCGCTTTTTCCAGGATCTTCTGGTCTGCCGCGGAAGCCTTCTCCATCTCCCCCCATTGCGCGCGCGGAATACTCCAATTCCCTACGTACGAATACATGGGCGGCTTTTCTTTCACCTCAGACGCCTGCGCGCCTGCCGGCACGGACCACATGGCCGCGACCGCCAACGCACACACAACTGCAAGAGCTTTCCATACTTTTCTGTTCATTGACCCTCATCTCCCTAGTGGCCAAAGAGTTCTTCGTTCCCCCCTTTGGGCCTGCGAAGTCTACACCCGACCGCACCGCGACAACGAAGAATTCCGCCATCTGCTCGACTCTCGACCCACCGCATGTGTCGGTTCGCCACACCCTCCTTCCCCTTCGCTATAATCAAGCTTTCGCAATGATTTCCAGCATTCTCCAACCGAGCCTGGCCGCGACCTCGGCTCATCTGGCCGAGGAAAACGGCGTCACTACCGCCACTGACTTTGGCGATGCGCGCGCCGAGTTCGCTGCTCTGCGCTCCAGTTGCGGTGTCTACGATCTCTCCTGGCGCGCCAAGCTCGTGCTCACCGGCTCCGACCACACTCGATGGCTCAATGGCATGCTGACCAACAACGTGCGCGATCTTACCGAGTCGCAAGGCGTCTATGCCTACCTACTTGATCCACAAGGCCACATTCAGGCCGATCTCTACGCCTACAACTGTGGTGATTCCATCGTGGTTGACAGTGACGTCAGCCAGTTGGCGCGCCTGCGCGAGATATTTGATCACTACATCATCATGGATGATGTCGAAGTAGCGGATGCTGGCAGACGTTTCACCGCCATCGGCCTGCAAGGATCGAGCACTGGCGAGATTCTTTCTGCGGTGGGCATCCGCCCGTCGCCGCTGCGGCACCTGGAGCTGGCCGATCTGAAGTGGAACGATTCCCCGATCACGTTCGTCCGCGCCGAAGAATGGAAGCGCTCCGCCTATGAGATCTGGATCGAGCACTTGCTGGCGCCTTCCCTGTGGGAAGCCTTGGTGAAAGCCGGAGCCGCTCCCGTCGGCACGCAGGCGCAGCGCTGGTACCGCATGGCTTCGCTCATTCCGCGCTACGGCGAAGACATTCGCGAGCGCGATCTGCCGCAGGAAACAGCACAGGACCAACGCGCCTTGCACTTCGCCAAAGGCTGCTACGTTGGCCAGGAGATTGTCGAGCGCATCCACTCGCGCGGGCAGGTGCACCGCACCTTTACCGGGTTCGCTGTGGAAGGCCCACCGCCCACGCCCGGAACTAAGATTAGCGCCGATACCAAGGAGGTCGGCGAGATCACCAGTTCCGCCGCCATCCCTGCCGACCATGGAACGGCTACGGTCGCCCTGGGCTATATTCGCAGGGAAGCGATGAGCAAGCCACTCATAGCGGATGGCGTGGCGCTCAAGGCTCACCCTTCGCCATTTTCCGAACTTCTGAAAGCGTGAGATTGCCCCATGCCTGAAAAGAAAAATGAACCCGCCTTCACCGTAACCGACCGCCGCCTGTTCCGCGATGACGGCGAAGCCCGCACCGATGCCGCCGAACCGGAAACTCCCGCCGCGGTTCCTCCTGCAACTGCGGAACCCGCCAGCGCGGCCAAGTCTGGAATTGCAGAGCCCGAAATGGTCGTGCCTCCTTCTGCCGCAGAGCAGAGCGCGCAGGCCGATGCCTACAAGCAAACCACGCGCGCGCTAGATGACGCGCTCGGCAAAGAAATTGGCGCACCGCGCCCGGAAGACCTCGAAGTTACGCTCGAGCGGTTTCTCGCTTCCATCTATATGTCAGCCCTGGTACAGCTTGGCTTGGCTCACGAACGAGGCGGCACGCCGCGTCTTGATCTGATCGGAGCACGCCAAAGCATCGATACCATCGCCATGCTGCAGGAAAAGACAAAGGGCAACCTGACCCCCGTCGAACAGAACTTCATCCAGAACGCGCTCTACGAACTGCGCATGGCTTATCTCGAAGTCACCAACGCGATCGCCCGGCCTCCGCAACCGGGTGAGGTTCCTGGCCCGAAAAAATGAAGGGTCGAATCACGGTCTTGGGCAGCGGCACTTCGATGGGCGTTCCCACCATCGGATGCGATTGCGCTGTTTGCTTCTCGACCGACCCGCACGACCGCCGCACGCGCCCCTCGATCCTGATCGAATACGACGACCACCACGTACTCATCGACACCACGCCCGACTTCCGCGAGCAAGCCATCCGCGAGCGCATCACAAAGATCGACGCAGTGCTCTACACCCACACCCACGCCGACCATATCCTCGGCCTCGATGACCTGCGCCCGCTCAGCTTTCATCGCTCGGGCAAGATTCCGCTCTACGCAAGGGCCGACCACGCCACGCTTCTGCGCGCCATGTTCAAGTACGTCTTCGACGCCGACTACAAATTCGGCGGACTGCCACAGGTGGAACTAAGGGATTTGAGTGGTCCGGTGGAGTTGTTCGGCGCCACATTTGAGCCGGTGCCGGTCGTCCACGGCGACACGGAGATTTTCGGCTTCCGCTTCGGTTCAGCCGCTTATCTCACCGACTTCAGCACCGTACCCCAGTCGACACTCGAACACCTGACCGGCCTCGACATCATCTTCCTCGACGCGCTGCGCTATCGCCCCCACCCAACCCATTCCACCGTCGAGAATTCCCTGAAGATCGTAGACCGCCTGCACCCGAAGCGCGCTTTCTTCACCCACATCTGCCACGACCTGCCGCATGAAGAAACGAACCGCAAGCTGCCGCCTCACGTCCGCCTCGCCCACGACGGCTTGAAGTTGGAGTTCGAACTGTGAGGTTCTGCCACGCACTTCAGCAGCACATTCATGGGAATGACGGCTCAGATATCTGTGCGAATGCGGCGTCCTCGGCGGTGATGAGCTTCTGACTTTCCCCATGCAGCTCTTCCGCAAACTCGGAGACATCCCCAAGGACTTCGGCCCCACCATCATCGCCGTCGGCAACTTTGACGGAGTCCATTGCGCCCATCGCCGCGTTCTGAACGAAATCGTGCAACGCGCCCACACTCAGCAAACCCGATCCGTCGCCGTCACCTTCGAGCCACATCCCGTTCGCATCCTACGCCCCGACGCCGACCTCAAACTGCTGACGCCCACTCCCGAGAAACTGCGCCTGCTTGCCGAAACCGGACTCGACGCGGTCCTCCTGCTCCCCTTCGCCCGCGACTTGTCACTGATGTCACCGCGCGACTTCGTTCGCAACATCCTCCGCGACGGTCTGCACGCTCGCGAAATCCACGAAGGCTTCAACTTCCGTTTTGGCAACAAGGGAGCCGGAGACATCGCACTGTTGACCGAACTCGGGCGCGAATTCGGTTTCGAGGTGCGCGTCTACTCCGAGATGCGCCTGCGCGGACACGAAGTCTCCAGTTCCGCGATCCGCCGCCTGCTGCGCAGCGGCCAGGCACACCTCGCGCGTCATCTTCTCGGTCGTGTCTTCAGCATCCTGTCGTTCCCCGGCCGCGGCCGCGGCTACGGGTCGAAGTACACCGTCCCCACCATCAACCTGACCCGCTACGAAGAACTCGTCCCGCAGGATGGCGTCTACATCACCTGCACCCGCCTGGGCACTGAAACATTCGAGTCCGTCAGCAACGTCGGCAACCGCCCCACCTTCGGTCCCGATTCTTTCGCCATCGAAACGCACCTGCTGAATTTCCATCCTGTCGAACTCACTCAGGAATCCGAAATCGAAATCTACTTCCTGCGTCGTATCCGCCCGGAAATCAAGTTCCCTTCCGTCGAAGCCCTGCGCGAGCAGATCGCGCGCGACGTCAAGACCGCCCGACGTTACTTCCACCTCTCACGCCGGCTGAAGCCCTGATGGTTTTGTGTGGGGGCGGGCGCCTCGCCCGCCCTAGCCGGACGCAAGCCTGGCCGTACTCCTCCCCCTGCTACAATCCCGCCGCATGTCCATCGGCCCCATCGCGCTCCTCCGCCAGGCGCAGCCCGCGCAGCGCCGCACCCTTCTCGCCGCCGCCCTCGGCTGGATGCTCGACGCTTTCGATGTCATGCTCTACCCCCTGCTCCTCGTGCACATCATGCGCGACCTCAGCATGAGCAAAGCGGTAGCCGGATTTCTCCCCAGCCTGCAACTCTTCGCGTCCGGCATCGGCGGAGTCTTCTTCGGTTTCATCGCTGACCGCATCGGCCGCAAGCGCGCCCTCATGCTCAGCATCCTCACCTACTCGGTCTGCTCTTTCGCCTCGGGCCTCGCGCACACCGTGCTGGTCCTCGCCATCGTGCGTTTCATCCTCGGCCTGGGCATGGGTGGTGAGTGGAATACCGGCGCAACTCTGGTCGCCGAAACCTGGCCCACGGAATTGCGCGCCAAGGCCCTCGCCATAGTGCAAAGCTCTTTCGCCTTGGGATACGCACTGTCGGCCCTGGTCGTGGGCATCTTGTTGCGCTACACCGACTGGCGCACCGCGTTCTTCGTCGGTCTCCTGCCCGCTCTCGTCACGCTCTGGATTCAGAAGGACGTTCCCGAATCCGACATGTGGCGCGAGCATCACCGTCTGGCTCAGGAGTCACAGGAAGCCAAACCAGTGCAAGCCGGTTCAGACGAAACGAGTTTCCTGCAGATCTTCCGGCCACCCTACCTCAAGCCCACACTTGCCCTACTGCTCCTGAACTTCTTCGGCATGTTCGCCTGGTGGGGTCTCTTTACCTGGATGCCACCCTACTTGTCTCTTCCCGTCGCGCAGGGCGGCCGCGGCTTCGGCCTCATGGGGACAACCTCGCTCATGGTCATCCTCAATCTCGCCGGCATGTTTCCCGGATACGCCAGCTTCGGCTGGGTCGCCGACCATCTCGGTCGCCGCAAGTCCTTCGTGACTTACACCTTCCTCGCCGCAGCACTCGTTCCGCTCTATGCCCTGGCGCGCACTCCGGCTGTCTTGCTCGTCCTCGGCACGCTGGTGGCATTTTTCGGCACGGGCTTCTTCTCTGGTTCCAGCATCGTCGGCAGCGAAATCTTCCCCACGAGCGTCCGTTCCCGCGCCCTCGGCTTCACCTACAACGGTGCCCGCGCTCTAAGCTCCACCGCCCCCTGGATCATCGGCAGAATCGGACAATCACGCGGACTGAGTTGGGCGTTCTTCCTGTGCAGCCTGTCGTTCTTCCTCGCCTGCCTGATGGCGACGCAGCTGCCCGAGACAAAAGGCAAGCACCTCGACTAGCCTGCGTATTGAGAAGGCCACTGAAAAGCCGCTTTGAAGGGGCGCGGCTTCAGCCGCGCCGTTAGTCCTCATTCAGAACTGGGGCTTTCGCCACTGAGGGAACGCCGCGTCCCCCGACCTCGATTGAGCAGCGCTCTCCCGCCACCTATAATAAAAAGTTTGGGCAGTGCCGCCGAAACGCAGTCGAGACACCTCTGCCGCGCGGCGCCTCCCACCTCGAGTGAGAATGGCCACAGACAGCATCGTGGTACGCGGAGCCCGCGTCCACAACCTGAAGAACATCGATTTCGAGATCCCGCACAACGCCCTGACCGTCGTCACCGGCGTTTCGGGCTCCGGCAAGTCGTCGTTGGCCTTCGACACCATCTACGCCGAAGGCCAGCGCCGCTACGTCGAGTCGCTCTCCGCCTATGCCCGGCAATTTCTCGAACGTATCGGCAAGCCCGATGTGGAATTGATTGATGGCATCGCACCAGCCGTCGCCATCCGCCAAAAGAACACCACTCGCAACCCGCGCTCGACAGTCGCCACCGCAACTGAAATCTACGACTACCTGCGACTGCTCTTTGCTCGCGTCGGCCGCACCTACTGCCTGCAATGCGGCAACGAAGTCAGAAAAGACACGGTGGACGAGGTCGCCGATGCCATCCTCCGCTTGCCCGAAGGCACGCGACTGCATGTCCTGTTTCCCCTGCATGCGCCGGTGGCGCGGCCAGCGGCGGAAAAGAAGAAGGGCCGTGGACGAAAGAAAGCGTCGGCGGACGAACTGGCGGCCCAAACCGATCTCCTGAAGACCCGCCTCTTCGAACTGCGCAAGCGTGGCTTCAACCGCCTCTGGCAGAAGGGCGAGGTCTTCGAATTCTCGACCCCTGAATCGCTCCTCGATGTGAACTTCGCCGAACCGGTCTCGATTCTTGTAGACCGCATCGCAGTAGCTCCCGACAGCCGCGCCCGCCTGATCGACGCCATCGAGAGCTGCTACCGCGAATCTTCCGAGGTCATCTTCGAGACAGCCCCGCGCGACGGCGAACCCCCGCAACAACATCGCTACGCCCAGCGCTTCGAGTGCAAGCAGTGCCGCATTCGTTACGACGAACCCGAACCGCGCCTCTTCTCCTTCAACAACCCTTACGGCGCGTGCCCCCGCTGCCAGGGCTTCGGCAACACGATTGATTTCGACATGGGCCTGGTGATTCCAGACCCATCGAAAACCCTCGCCCAGGGCGCCATCGAGCCCTGGACCAAACCCAAATACAGAGTCTTCTTCAACGAAATGAAGAAAGTCGCACGCCAAGCCGACCTTCCCATGGACACCCCGTGGTCGCACCTGACGCCCGAGCAGCAACACTTCGTCATGGACGGCGAAGGCCGCTTTCCCGGCGTGCGCGGCTTCTTCGCCTATCTCGAGCGGAAAAAGTACAAACTGCACGTACGCGTCTTTCTCAGCCGCTACCGGGGCTACTCGCTGTGCTCCGCCTGCGAGGGCACCCGCCTGCGCGCTGAAGCCCGCACCGTGCGCATCCAGAACAAAAACATCTGCGATGTCTGCCGCATGACCGTCGAACAGGCCGCCCAGTTCTTCGATCAGGTTTCCCTTACCGCCCAGGAAGCCGGAATCGCCGAAAGAATTCTCGAGGAATTGCGCGACCGCCTGCGTTTTCTCAACGAAGTTGGACTCGAATACCTCACGCTGGATCGCCTCTCCTCCACCCTTTCCGGCGGCGAAGCCCAGCGCATCCAGCTCGCCACCTCGCTCGGTTCGCGCCTCGTGGGCACGCTGTATGTACTGGATGAACCCTCCATCGGCCTCCATCCCCGCGACACCCATCGCCTCATCAAGATCCTGCACGACCTGCGTGATCTCGGGAACACAATTCTGGTTGTGGAACACGACCCCGATATCATGCAGGCCTCCAACCGTATTCTCGATCTCGGCCCTGGCGCCGGCGAGAACGGCGGCCGCCTCATCGCCGAAGGCACCTACGACGAAATCCGCCGCAATGCCGCATCCCTTACTGGCCGCTACCTGGCGAACGACCTGCGAATCCAGATGCCCGCCAGCCGCCGCCAGCCCAGTTCACGGCAAATCAAGATCTATGGCGCGCGCGCCCACAATCTCAAGAATCTCGACCTGACCATCCCGCTCGGCATGCTGGTCGCGATCACCGGCGTCTCCGGCTCCGGCAAATCCACCCTGGTGCATCAGGTCCTGTACGAAGCCCTCGCCGGAGCCAAGAAACAGATCGCCGCGCCGCCCGAGCCCGCCAATTGCCGGAGCATCGAAGGCGCAGAACTGGTGGACGAAGTCATCCTGGTAGATCAATCCCCCATCGGCCGCACGCCGCGCTCCAATCCCATTACCTACATCAAGGCCTTCGACGGCATCCGCGAATTATTCGCTTCGCTCTCTGAAGCTAGGAAGCGCGGTCTCGCCGCCGGGCACTTCTCTTTCAACATCCCCGGCGGCCGTTGCGAAACCTGCCAGGGAGACGGCACCGTCACCGTCGAAATGCAGTTCCTGGCCGACGTTGAGCTCATCTGCGAAGACTGCAAGGGTACGCGTTACAAACCGCAGGTCCTCGAGGTCCGCTACCGGAACAAGAACATTCACGAGGTCCTGCAACTGACGGTGAAAGAATCTCTCCAATTCTTCAGCGGCATGCCGAAGATCGTCGACAAGCTGCGCGTGCTCGATGAAGTCGGTCTCGGCTACCTCCGCCTCGGCCAGTCGGCCACGACTCTTTCCGGCGGCGAAGCCCAGCGTATGAAACTGGCATCCCATCTCGAGCCCGCAGCCCGCGAGGCCGCCCGAACCAAAGATCCAGAGGCCAAGCGCCGTCCACACCCGCTCTACATCTTCGACGAACCCACAACCGGCCTGCATTTCGACGACGTCAGCAAACTCCTCGCCGCCTTTCGCCGTCTAATCGAAGCAGGTGGCTCCATCGTGGTCATCGAGCACAATCTTGAAGTCATCAAAACCGCCGACTGGGTCATCGATCTCGGCCCCGAAGGCGGTAACCGTGGCGGCACCGTAGTAGCCGCCGGAACACCCGAAACCGTGGCGCAGAGTCCAACTTCCTACACCGGAAAGTTCCTGGCACGCGTATTGAACGGCAATGGAACGCGTAGAAACGGGCGCGCTTCGTGAGTGATCTCGCCCATCCACCCACCAACAGAGCAGCCGCGGTCGCTCTAGCCATCCTATGCGCCGGTCTCGTGCTGCCGTCCGCTCGCGCGCAGTCTTCCAAGAACTCAGGACAGACCGTCCGCCACATTCGCATCGTGGAACAAACCGAACTGCCTGAGCTCTCACAAGCAGAGACGGCTATCGAGAAGAAGGACTACCCAGCGGCGGAACAATTACTTGCCGCCGCCGCCAAGAAAGACGAGAAAAATTACCGCATCTGGTTTGATTTCGGATTTATCCACAACATCCGGGGACGCAATGACGAGGCCATCGCCGCCTACCGGAAGTGCGTTGCTCTGAAGCCCGACGTCTTCGAAGCCAACCTGAACCTCGGCCTTCTGCTGGCACGTTCCCACGCCGCCGATGCGGAGCAGTTCCTGCAGGCGGCCACCAAGCTCAAGCCCCAAAACCATCCCGAAGAGAACCTCGCTCGCGCCTGGTTCGCGCTCGGCCATGTGGTGGAAGAAACCAAACCCGACGACGCTCTTGCCGCCTACCGCGAAGCCAATCGTCTCCAGCCATCCGTCGACTCCCTCCTCAGCATCGGCCAACTCCTCGATCAGAAGAAAGACTATGACGGCGCCGAGAAAGCCTACCGTGACGCGCAACAGCTCGATCCCGCTAACACCGACGCGGTAGTCGGCCTCGCCAACATCCACATGCGCAGCAAGCACTTCTCCGAAGCTGAAACCGAATTGCGCAAGCTGGTCGCGGCCAAACCCGACGACGCGGTTCTGCATATACAGCTGGGACGAGTCCTGGCCACCAACGGCAAGTCAGAAGACGCCATCGCTGAACTGCAAGCCGGATTGAAGCTTGCTCCCGACGATCGCGCCACCACCCGCGACCTCGCCGATCTTTGTTCCGCCGCCAAGAAGTACGACGAAGCTGAACCCCTGTACCGCGAGCTTCTCTCTGCCCAGCCAAACGACGCAGAGACCCACGCTGCCCTGGGCAAGTCACTGCTCGCGCAACGCAAGTTCCCCGAGGCCCAGGAGGAGTTGCTCGCCGCCGTAAAGCTGAAGCCCGGCCTGGGCCCCGCCTACGGCGACTTGGCGGTCGCCGCCAACGAAAACAAGAATTACGAGTTGGCCATCCGGGCGCTCGATGCCCGGGCCAAGTTGCTGCCAGAATTGCCCATGGGATATTTTCTCCGGGCCACCGCCTTTGATCACCTGCGCGACTACAAGAACGCCGCCCTGCAGTATCATCAGTTTCTGGCCGTAGCCGAAGGCAAATACCCGGACCAGGAATGGCAAGCGAAACATCGCCTGATCGCCATCGAACCGAAGAAATGAAACGCACGTTGACTACCGCGCTTGCTGTTCTCTTCCTGCTGACGGCCGCATCCGTCGCCAGCGATAAAGAAACGGTTGAGCAGATGAAGGCGCGCTTGCAGTCCGTCAGGCCGGAAGACAGCATCTCCCTGTGCATTGAGATTGCGCGCCGTCAGCTGGCCGCCGCCACCGCAGCCTATAACGCGGGCAATGTCGACACGGGCAAAGACCTCGTGCTTGAAGTCGTGTCGTATTCGGACAAAGCAACCGAGACGGCAACGCGCCTGCATAAGAAAGAAAAGCACGTCGAGATTCACCTGCGTGAGTTAGCCAAGACCCTGAACGAACTTCGCCGCGGCGTCGCCTTTGAGGACCAGGCGCCGATCAAAGCCGCCGCCGATCGCCTGGAATCCTTGCGCACGCAGTTGTTGAAGGATATGTTCAAGAAGGATTGAGGGACCCATGCCGCGCCCCGTCTTCGTCGCCTTGCTGACCCTCGCACTGGCCGTACTCAGCCCCGCCCAGCGCCGCCACGATCCCTTAAACGACGCCGAAATTAACCAGCTGCGCGAGACTGCCCTCGAACCCGAGAAACGCCTGAGACTCTATGTCGACTTTGCCCGGCTACGCCTCACCACCACCGAACAGATCCACGCCGACCCCAAGAAAAATCCTGATCGCCCACGCGACGTGCATGACGCGTTGCAGGATTTCTCCACCCTCTTCGACGAGCTCGACGACAACGTCGCCACCTACGCCGATCGTCATGACGACATCCGCAAAGTCCTGCGTCGTGTCATCGAAGGCGAAAGCGAGTTTCGCGGACGCCTCGTCTCCCTCAAGAACGGCTTGTCCCGCGAGGAAATGGACGCCTGCGAATTCCTCATCACGTCCACGCTCGATTCCATCGCCACCGCTATCCCCGACCACCGCAAGCTCCTCCAAGAGCAGGACGAACTGGCCAAGAAAAAGAAACTAAAGAAAGGCGACGACACCGCCTCGAAGTGAACGAATCTTCGCAGTCAGCACCGCCTTCAGCTCCCCGTGCTACCCTACGTTCACGTGCCAGGTTCCGTCGCCAAGTTTTTCTCTGAAGCCTATCGCCAGGTCCGTCCCCAAAGCGACGTGCCGGGGATTTCCATCGAATTCTTCCCTTTCGCTAACGTCAACAGCACCATCCGCCTGCGGGACGGCAAGCTCATCGTTCGACTCTCCGACCTGCTCGCGGGAGCCCCCCGGCCCGTGCTTCAGGCGATTGCTCACATCCTGGTCGCAAAACTCTGCCGCAAACCCGTTCCCGCCGCCCAAAGTGCCCGCTACCGAAAATATCTCGGCAGCTGCGACCTCGTTCGCCGCGCCCATCTCGTTCGCCAGTTGCGCGGACGCAAACACATCGCCTCCCCCAAGGGACACGCCTACGATCTGGAAACGATTTTTGCAGAATTGAACCAGCGCTACTTCGACGGCCTGCTCGGCCAGCCCTGCCTCACCTGGAGCCGCGGCCATGCCCGCAATCGCCTGGGGCACTACGACCCCGCCCACAATGTCATCGTGGTCAGCCGCATCTTCGATCATCCCGGCATACCGCGCTTCGTGCTCGACTACATCGTTTTCCACGAAATGCTGCACCTGAAGTTTCCCGTTCAGCTGAAAGGAAGCCGCCGCTGCGTGCACTCGCGCGAGTTCCTGGCTGAGGAACGACGCTTTCCGCAGTGGAAGGAAGCACAGCAGTTTCTGCGCCGGCTGTGACCCGGGGACACCGGGCCATCCGGACGATGCTCGTTCGTCACATCAAGGTGTGACCTAACGCGTTGACGGGGTAGCGGCAAAACTTCTATCCTATTGAAGTTGAAAATGAAATTCATTTTCAACTAGAACCCATGCTCGAAACCTTCATCATTACCCTCCGCGAGGGCGTCGAAGCCGCCCTCATCGTCGGCATCACCCTCGCCTACCTGGCCAAGATCGGCCGCCTCGACCTGCGCCGATCCGTCTACGCCGCCCTGGGCGCCGCCTTCCTCGGCTCCATTGGCGTCGCCGTCCTCATCTCTCGCCTGCACTGGAACCAGGACATCTTTGAAGGCTGGGTCATGCTGGCCGCCGCCTTCTTCGTCATCACCATGATCATCTTCATGATGCGCACGGCGCGCCATCTGAAGGGTGAAATCGAAGGCAAGGTTGGCAGCCTGGCGGGGCGCAGTTCCTACCTCGGATTGTTCGTCTTCGTCTTCCTCATGGTCTTGCGCGAAGGAGTGGAGACGGTGCTGGTCCTGTTCGCCGTCAATCTGAACTCCTCCGAACTCATGGGCTTTCTGGGCACCATCCTCGGCATCGCCGCCGCCGTCACCTTCGGTGTGATGTTCGTCAAAGGCAGCGTCCGCATCAATCTGCAGAAGTTCTTCAAAGTCACCACGGTCATCCTCTGGTTCGTGGCCGCCCAGCTTGTCATCAGCGGCCTCCACGAGCTTTCCGAAAACGGAGTACTTCCCTCCTCCAAGCGTGAGATGGCCCTCATCGGCCCTATCGTACGTAATGATTACTTTTTCTTCGTCACGGTCCTGGCACTCGCAGCCCTGATGGTCTTGTTCGAGTATCGGCGCCGCGCACCGGAGTCCGTACCCACGACCAACGCCGAGCGCCGCATGCAGCAGTGGCAGGCCCGCAAAGAACGCCTCTGGATGGCCTCCGTTTACGCCACGTCGTTCATCTTCATCGTTCTTATCACGGCTGAATTCATCTACGCCAAGAGCGTAAGCGCTCTGTCGCCGGCTATCCCCGTCACCTTTGTGAACGGCGAAACCCGCATCCCCGTTGCCCAGGTCTCCGATGGCGACCTGCACCGATTCGAAGCCGAGATCAGTGGCGTGAAAGTGCGTTTCTGGATATATCAGAAACCCGATGCGACCCTGGCCACCCTGGTGGACGCCTGCGAGATCTGCGGCTCCGTCGGCTTCTACAAAGACAGCCGTGGCGTCATCTGCAAGAACTGCAATGCCCCCATCAATGCGCAATCCGTGGGCATGCCCGGTGGCTGCAATCCCATCCCGCTGAAATCTGTCGTACGCCAGGACTTAATCGTCATCCTGGAGAAAGACCTGGCCGCCTACAGCGCCATGTTCCACCAATAGAATGTTTGTCCGCCTCCTCTACGAATCATTCCGCCGCCAGAAACGCCGCAAACTGCTGGCCGGTGCCGCCGTGGCATTGGGAGTCACGGTCACCACTGCCATGCTCGGCGTCGCCACCGGCATCGGCGACAAAATCAACCAGGAATTGCGCTCCACGGGATCCAACCTTCTCGTCACACCCAAGGACGACACGCTCGACGTCGAGATCGGCGGTGTCAGTCTCAAGCCACCCTCCGACGGCGCCTACCTCAACGAAGCTGACCTGCCCAAAATCAAAGGCATGTTCTGGCGCAACAACATCGTGGGCTTCACTCCCATGCTGCCCGTGAACGTCGACATCGGCAGCACGCGCGGCTCCGCGAAAACAGAACTGGTCGGCACGTACTTCAATCGCCAACTGCAGTTCGGCAAGGAAAAGTTCACAACTGGCGTCCTCGCTACCCATCCTTGGTGGAAGGTCGCCGGCGAATTCCCTGCCGACGGCTCCGCGGATGTCCTGCTCGGCGAGCTTCTCGCACAGCGATTCAATGTCCATCCCGGGGATGAGATCACTCTTGACGGTAAGCCGCACCGCGTAGCCGGAGTCCTCTCTGCTGGCGGCACCGACGACGGCCGCGCCTTTGCTCCGCTGGCTCTCGCACAACAGTTGCTGGCGAAGCCCGGTGCCGTGCGCCGCGTCTACGTCTCAGCCCTTACCAAGCCCGAAGATGAACTGGCTCGTCGCGATCCCAAGACGATGAACCCGCAGATGTTCGATCGCTGGTACTGCTCGCCCTACGTCCAGTCCATCGCCTATCAACTGCAGGAAACCATCCCGAACTCGCGCGCTGAGCAGATCCGCCAGGTAGCGCAGAATGAAGGCAATATTCTCTCGCGCATCAAAGGCCTCATGCTGCTGATCACGGTCGCCGCATTGCTCGCGTCCGCTCTGGCCGTATCTGCCGCCATGGCCACCGCCATCCTTGAGCGCCGCCGCGAAGTTGGCTTGATGAAAGCGCTCGGCGCCGGCAAGATCGCGGTCGCCGTGCTGTTCTTCGCAGAATCGACGCTGCTGGCGGTTATCGGCGGCACGCTCGGCTTCACCCTCGGCGCATTTCTGGCACGCCAGATCGGCCTCAGCATCTTCAACTCCCAAATCACCGTCGAGCCCGTGCTCTTTCCCTACGTGCTCGCCCTGGCAGCGCTGGTAACCTTCATTGGCAGCGCGGCCGCCATCCGCAAGGCCATCCGCTTTGATCCAGTACACGTCTTGCGAGGCGACGCATGATCGGCTCGCCCACGCCGCGCCGGCGCTCCGGCGGCTCTTCCATGTTTCTGCGCATGCTCCTCCGCAGCGCGCTCGTGCGCCGCGGTCGCTCTCTGGCTGCCCTGCTCGCCGTTGTCGTCGCCGCCGCCGTCGCCACTGCCATGATGAACCTCTACGTCGACGCTGAAGCCAAACTGCGGCACGAATTCCGTAACTACGGCGCAAACGTTGTCGTCGTCGCGAATGAAGGCGAACCCCTGCCCGCAGACGTTCTTGACCGCATCACCAGCACGCTCGGTCGCGACGTGCTCGCCGTACCTTTCGCCTACGCCGTCGCTCACAAAGCCGACGGCACTTCGGTTGTCGTTGCTGGCGTGGACCTCGACCGCGTAAAACGCCTGAATTCCTGGTGGTCAGTCACCGCATGGCCGACCGCTCAGAATCAGGCTCTCGTGGGCGTGCGGGCCGCCGCGGCACTGGCGTCCAACGGCCGTCCGATTGATCTCAACTTCGAAGGGCGCCAGCGGTCTCTTGTTCCAGTCGGAGAACTTCGTACCGGCGCCGCAGAAGATAGCAGGATCTATCTCTCCCTTTCCGACTTCACCCAATGGACCGGCGTCACGCCATCTTCCGTGGAGATACTTGTCCCTGGTTCTGCCGACGAAGTCACCGCCGCCGTGAAGCGACTGTCGACCGCGCTCCCCACCGCCCAGGTTCGTCCCGTCCGTCAGATTATGGAAGCCGAAGCGCGCGTCCTCGGCAAAACACGCTCGTCCCTCTACGCCTCCGCCCTACTGATTATTCTAACGGCCATGCTCTGTGTTCTGGCCACGCTCACCGGCTGGGTCCTCGACCGCCGCCGCGATTTTGCCATCATGAAAGCCCTCGGAGCCTCCGAGCGTCTCGTCAGCGGTCTGTTCGCCACCGAAGCCGCCGCCCTCGGCCTGATCGGCGCCCTCATCGGTTTCGCCCTCGGCGCCGCCGTCGCCGCCTGGATCGGCCGCGCCAACTTTCATTCCGCCGTTGTCCCGCGATTCTCCCTGCTGCCCGCCATCATCCTCGGAAGCATGGCCATCGCGACGTTATCGGCCTTGCTACCCATCTCCTTGCTCCGGCGCGTTCAGCCTGCGATGATTCTGAGGGGAGAGTGAGATGATCGAGCTCAAGCATGTTGTCAAAGCCTACCCCGCGCAGGAAGCCGCCAACGGTCGCGGCGGGGAGATTCGCGCGCTCGACAACGTCTCGCTCCACGTCGCTCCCGGCGAATGGCTTGCCATCATGGGGCCCTCGGGATCCGGCAAGTCGACGCTCGTGAACCTGATCGGCTGCCTCGACAGTCCAACCTCGGGCGAGCTGTGGCTGGACGGCAAGAACGTCGCCGCCATTCCATCGACAGGACTCACCCGAGCCCGCGCCGAGAAAATCGGATTCGTCTTTCAGCAGTTCCACTTGATCCCTTATCTGACCGCCATCGAAAACGTCATGCTGGCTCAGTACTTCCACAGCATGACGGACGAGAAAGAAGCGCTGGAAGCGCTCGAGCGCGTCGGCCTCCGGGAGCGCGCCCGTCATCTTCCCGCACAGCTCTCCGGCGGTGAGCAGCAACGAGTCTGCATTGCCCGCGCCCTCATCAACGATCCCAAAATCGTCCTCGCCGACGAGCCCACCGGCAACCTCGATGCGGTGAACGAAGAAATCGTCATGCGCCTGCTGCGCGACCTGCACAGCCAGGGACGCACCATCGTCATGGTCACCCACGATCCCGTCGTAGCCCGCATGGCCGACCGCCTGATCGAGCTGCATCATGGCCGCATCACAGACCAGCAAGTCTTCTCCCTCGCCAACGACCTGCAATTTGACGAGGTCCTCGAAGAAATCTGGGTGCTGCAAGAGCATGGCGAACCGGCTGAAGTGGCCCGCATGAACGTCGAAGGCGCACTCCCCGTCAGCATCGCAGTTGACAAGATGGTCGAATTGGGACTCGTCAAGACCGCGCCGCATCCGCCACAAAGTCACGATCATAAGCGCGTGCAGAATCCCTGCCACGAAGAACTCACGCACCGGCATGAGCCGAGCGCCGAAGGCAGCGTCGTCGTCGAATTCACCGATCGCGGCCGCCGCCGCGCCGAAGACGTCATCCGCCGTCACCGCCTCGCCGAGCGTCTTTTCACCGACAGCCTCGCCATGGACAACGAAGCCGAAATCGAGCAGCAAGCCTGCCGCTTCGAACACATTCTCTCGCCTGAAGCCACCGACAAGATCTGCACCTTCCTCAACCACCCGCGCACCTGTCCCCACGGCGCACCGATTCCACCGGGTCCGTGTTGCGGCCCGGTCACACAGATCCTGGCTGAAGCCCTCGGCACATCTCGCAGCGCCCGCTAGCGCTCAAGAACGGGTTCGAACAGATTCGTATCAGGGCACGCCTTCAGGCGTGCCGCAAAGCCGCCCCCGATCAACGCCTTTAGGCGCCGCGGTGCTCGCTCCGACGGCCGCTGGCCCTGCGGCGCAAACCCTATAACCCAGAACTCCGGGTTCCAACGACTACTCGCTCACTTTCCACATCTACTCATACCGTAGACTGAATCCTCAACCCACTCATCGAACGGAGAACTCCATGCAATACTCCCGCCTCGGCAACACCGGCCTCATCGTCTCCCGTCTTTCTTTCGGCGCCATGACCTTCGGCGACGGCACCGGCGCCCTCGGCTACATCTGGAAAACCGGCCAGGCAGAAGCCTCCAACATGGTGTCGCGAGCCCTTGCCTCCGGCATCAACTTCTTCGACACCGCCAACAGCTACTGCGCCGGCCAATCCGAGATCATGCTCGGCAAAGCCTTGGGCACGCGCCGCAAAGACGTGGTCGTTGCCACCAAGGTCGGCTTCCGCGCCGATGACGGTCTCCTGCACGGCGGCCTCTCCTACGCCAATGTCGTCTCCTCCGCCGAAGACAGCCTCCGCCGCCTCTCCACCGATCACATCGACCTGCTCTACATCCATCGTTACGATCCCTGGACTCCGTTCGAAGAAACCGCCCGCGCCCTCGAAAACCTGATCCAGCGTGGCATGGTGCGTTACGTCGGCTACTGCAACCTACACGCATGGCAGGCCGCCAAGATCGTGGGCATCCAGCAGCGCATGGGCCACTCCCCATTCGTCGCCGCGCAAATGTACTACTCCCTCATCGGGCGCGATATCGAGCACGAGATTGTTGCCTTCAACCAGGATGCCGGCATCGGCCTCATCCCCTGGAGCCCACTCGCCGGTGGCTTCCTCACTGGTCGCTACACCCGTCAGGACCCCGCCGGAGGCAAGGGCCGCAATTCCGAATTCGAGTTTCTCCCCAACGACCGCGAGCGCCTGTACGATCTGGTTGACCAGATGCGCTCCATCGGCGCCAAACGCAACGCAACCGTAGCGCAAGTAGCGTTAGCCTGGCTGCTCGCCAAACCCTACGTCACGTCGGTTCTGTTCGGAGCCAGCAAGACAACTCAATTCGATGACAACATCGGCGCCCTGAACGTAGCTCTCACCGCTGAAGAAGTCGCTGCCCTCGACGCCGCCACCGCTCCCGCGCAGCAGTACCCAGCTTGGTTCCAGGAACGCACACGCGACGGGATAACTGCCAGGGCCTTGGGACAATAGTTAGAGTGAGCGAGCGACCAACAATTGGTGTTTTTGATTCCGGCGTCGGCGGCCTGACCGTGCTCAAAGCGCTGTTGGAGTTGGTTCCCAACGCCGACTATCTGTACTTCGGCGACACCGCCCGCCTGCCCTACGGCTCGAAGTCCGCCGCTACCGTAACCCATTACGCGCTCGGCGCGGCTCACTATCTCGAGAATCACGGCGCGCAGATGCTGGTCATCGCCTGCAACACCGCCAGCGCCCTCGCTCTCGAGGCAATAACAGCAGGCGCACCGGTTCCCGTTCTAGGCGTGATCGAACCCGGCGCTGCCCGCGCCTCCGAAGCCAGCAAGAACCGCAAGGTAGTCGTGATCGGCACGGAGGCAACGGTGACAAGCCACGCCTATCTCAAGGCGCTCGCCAGCCGCGGCGTCGACGCCCGCGAAAAGGCCTGTCCGCTTCTTGTGCCATTAGTCGAAGAAGGTTGGACCGAGCACTCCGTCACCGAGCAGGTCGCTCGCATCTATCTCGGAGAAGCCTTCAGCGGCTTCGAGACCGCCGACGTCCTCGTGCTGGGATGCACCCACTACCCGCTGCTCAAGCCGCTTTTGCGTCGCGTCGCTCCGCCCCACGTCACAATCGTCGACTCGGCTCAATCCACCGCGCACGAGGTAGCTTCACGGCTCAAGACTGTCCTCGCCTCAACTCCAGCCCCTCCCCTACTGAAATTCTTTGCCACCGACTCCGTGGAGAAATTCCGCCGCCTCGGCGCACGCTTCCTCGCCCGCCCAGTCGAGGACGTCGTGCACGTTGATTTAAAGGAATAATCGAGACGCTGCGGCTCTGCGTCCTCCGCGGCCGTTCCCTGCGCCCTCAGCGATTAATGGCTTTCGCGGAACAATCCTGTTTCGACCCTCGACGACTGAATGCTGAGTGCTGACTGCTGAATACTGACTTTCAGAACCGAATCACCAGCCCCGTCGAGAACCGCACATCCTTCTGCGCCGTACCATAAAACTGTGTCTGCAAGTAGTCCGCCTGAACCCGCCAGGCGAACGGCCCTCTCAGGCGATAATCAGCGCCGCCTCCAATATCTGCGGCGAATGCCGTCTTGCTGTTCGTGGCAGGAGAGGGCGTCTTGATCGTTCCAGTGAGGTGTCCCGCTCCGAACAGCAAGTGCCCAAAAATTCTCAGCGACCCCGCGTGCCCCGAAACCCGGGGCCCGGCGAGGAAGTCATACTCCGTCGCCCGCACCTCCACCGTGCTGCCGCAGATCGGCGCCGGGCACAACGGACCAGTAAGACCAACGTAGGTATGGTGCCCATACCCGCCATTAACTTCGCCCACCAAACTCAGCCAAGGCTTCTTGAAATTCTTCTCTCCCGCGGCCTTCCACCCATAGAGCGTCGTCTTGTCCCCTGCGACCAGCGTCGCCTTGTTATAAGTGCCACCCACAAAAATGTTATTGCTGCCCGTGTCCCCGGTTCTATCCATACCACCGGCCTGAGACAACGCCGCCGCGGTCAGCAGACACACCACAACCAGCACACTAGCGATTCTTAACATCCTGTTCCCTCCACAGAACTCAGTCATCGAACGCGCAACCTGCGAGCCGCGCAAAAGAAAAGCGGCCGCATCCGGCCGCTTGCTGATCCGAACAAAATGTCTTAGTACAGCCGGAAGTCCACTTCGACGTTGATCTGCACCGCCACCGGCCGGCCATCTTTCTGGGCCGGCTCGAACTTCCAGTTGCGCACTGCTTCAATTGCCTTTTCATCCAGCCCGAGTCCCAGACTGCGCGCCACGCGAATGTCCCGCGGACGTCCATCCGGACCCACCACCAGCCAGAGAACGCATGTGCCCTGGTACTTAGCCTTGCGCGCTTCTTCCGAATACTCCGGATCCGGCGAGAAGATCGCGCGAGGCGCAGATACGCCACCGCCTACGCGGAACACCCCGCCGCCAACTCCGCCGCCGCGTCCTTCACCAACGCCCGGCCCGGTACCGACGCCAACTCCGCCACCACTTCCCGATCCAATCCCACCACCCAAACCAGTTCCGTTCGAAGGTGGCAAAGGCATCGCCGCTGAAGGATCACCCAGATTCGGCAGATTCGCCTGCGCCAGCTTCACCTGAGGTGGCACCACAACCGTGGGTTCCATCGTCAGCTTCGGGTGCTCGTTTCGAACTACAACGACGGGCGGAGTGAATTGCTCCATAGCCTGCTTCGGCAGAATACCTTTCGGTGCCTGCAGCTTGTCGTGATCTCCACCACCGCCGCCCCCGCCCACCGGCTTGGCAGACGCCGACATTACCAGATCAGTCGGAGTGAAGATCTCGATCGCCTGCTGTTTCTGCGCTTCCTGCACCACACCACGCAGCGCCAGCGTTCCAAATACAATCGCTGCAATCAGCACCAGGTGCGCCAGCAATGATCCCACCACGCCGTTCTTGCGGTAGTTATAGAAACCCCAGATGTCTTTAACCGGAATCGGCTGCGACTCGAGTTTTAACGGCGGCAGCTTCTTGGGGAACAGTCCTTCGCGCACGTTCTCAAGAATGGAACTCCAGAACGGACGGCTGACCTCGTCCGCCAGGAACAGATGCAAATCGGGATCGTGATTCAATTCTTCGTATTTCCTCATCGCTTCATCCCAAGTCAGGGTCGCCTAGTGCCCAAATCCATCGCCTACCCCTAACCTGATGATTCCCATGGGCAAAGAGTTGCATGACAACAGGAAATTCGTTGTGGATTTGCCCTCCACCACCCCAGCCGCAGGAACTGTCTTGCATTGTATAGTACGGATGCTTCCCTGCAACTGGCTCCTCTTTTACTGAATTTTACCGGGATTCTGCGCCATCCGCGCAGTGACTTCAAGGGTGCGCATCACCCGGAAGGGCATGTACAGGCGCGCCCCCCACATAGACGCCCCGTGCACCCTTCCGTATACTGAAAAGAATCAACAATTTCTGGAGAAATCACCCGAGTGCCGCTCGACCTTAAGTCGTCCATCAATCTGCCCAAAACCGACTTCCCCATGAAGGCAAACCTGCCCCAGAACGAGCCCAAAACGCTCGCCCGCTGGGAGCAAATGGGCATCTACGAGCGCATTCGGGAAGCCAGTAAGGGCCGCCCGTCCTACGTCCTGCACGATGGCCCGCCCTACGCCAACGGCCCCATCCACCTGGGCACCGCCATGAACAAGTGCCTCAAGGATTTCGTGGTTAAGTCGAAAACCATGGCCGGCTTCGACTCGCCCTACGTCCCCGGATGGGACTGCCACGGCCTCCCCATCGAGATCAAGATCGACAAACAACTCGGCGGCAAGAAGCTGCAAATGAAGCCGAGCGAAGTCCGCCTCGAGTGCCGCAAATACGCCGAAAAATATCTCGACCTGCAGCGCTCGCAGTTCAAGCGCATCGGCTGCTTCGGACGCTGGGATCGCCCCTACTCCACCATGACTCCGCAGTACGAGTCAGCGATCCTCGAACTCTTTTACAAGTTCTTCGAAAACGGCTTCGTCTACAACGGCCTGCGCTCCACCTACTGGTGCATCCACGACGAAACTGCCCTTGCCGAAGCAGAGGTCGAATACGAAAACCACACCAGCACCACCGTCTGGGTGAAGTACAAACTCCAGTCGGACCCCACGCCGATTCATCCGGATCTCGCGGCCGCTGCGAAGAAAACCGGCAAGCCCGTCTCGACGATTATCTGGACCACCACTCCCTGGACGCTGCCCGCCTCCATGGCCGCAGCATTTCATCCGGTCGAAGAATATGTCGCGCTCGAAACAGAGCACGACATCTATATCGTTGCCGAGCGCCTGTCGCGCGAGACTGCCCAGAAATGCGGCTTCCCCGACGCCAAGCCCGTCGCCCACTTCCCGGGCCGCGTCCTCGAGAACGCGCTCTTCTGCCATCCCTTCCTTCCCTGGGAACGTCGCAAGATTCTAGGCGTGCTCGCTGACTACGTCACAATGGACACCGGCACCGGTGTCGTCCACACTGCTCCCGCCCACGGTGCCGAAGACTTCCAGACCGGCCTCAAGTACAAACTCGACCCAAGTTGCGACGTCGACGGCGCCGGCATCATGCACAACGGCCTGCCCGAGTACGACGGCAAGAAAGTTTTTGCAGCCAACGCGCCAATCGTCGAGCTTCTACAGACGCGTGGCGTGCTCCTCCACAGCGAGAAGATCGAGCACTCCTATCCGCACTGCTGGCGTTGCCACAACCCGATCATCTTCCGTGCCACCGAGCAGTGGTTCATTTCCATGGAAGCGCCGATCGAAGGTGACACCTTCCGCGGCCGCACCCTCGAAGAAATCAAAAAGGTGAAGTGGGACCCCGCCTGGGGCGAGGAGCGCATCTCGAACATGATCTCAACTCGCCCCGACTGGTGCATCTCGCGCCAGCGCGTCTGGGGCGTACCCATCGCCGTCTTCCTGTGCACCAACTGCGAAGAAGCGCTCAATGAGCCGGAACTGAACCGCTCCGTCATCGATTTCTTCGCCCGCTTCGGCGCCGACGCCTGGTACACATTGGAAGCCGATGCTCTGGTTCCACCCGGTACCAAGTGCCCTGACTGCGGCGGCACCAAGTTCGCAAAAGAAACCGACATTCTCGATGTCTGGTTCGAGTCCGGCTCCAGCCACGCCGCCGTGCTCGGCCACGAACCCGACCTCCCCTGGCCCGCCGATTTGTACCTCGAAGGTGCCGACCAATATCGCGGCTGGTTCCATTCTTCCCTGCTCTGCTCGGTAGGAACGCGCGGCCAAGCTCCGTATCGCGGCGTCGTCACCCCCGGCTGGACCCTCGACGAGCAAGGCCACGCCCTGTCGAAGTCTCGCGGCAACGATGTCGACCCCGTAGACATTGCCGGCCGCCTTGGCGGTGAAATCGTCCGCCTCTGGGTCGCCTCCGTCGACTTCCGCAATGACGTCGTCGGCTCCGAGCAGCTCATGCAGCGCGTCGGCGAGAACTACCGCAAGCTGCGCAACACCTTCAAATACATCCTCGGCAACCTGTACGGCTTCGACCCGTCCAAGAACGCGGTCCGCTTCGATCAACTTGAGCCGCTCGACCAATACATGGTTCGCCAGCTAGCTGAACTCTCCGGCCAGGTCGTCACCTGGTACGAAGAATTCGCCTTCCACAAGGTCTACCAGCGCATCACGCAGTTCTGCGTCGTCGACCTGAGCGCCGTTTACTTCGACGTGCTCAAAGATCGCCTCTACACCGCTGCTCCCAACTCCCGAGCCCGCCGCTCCGCTCAAACCGCACTATGGAAGATCGGTGAATCTCTGACGCGCCTGCTCGCCCCCATCCTCAGCTTCACCTGCGAAGAAGTCTGGCCGTATCTTCCTGCCACCGCCAACCGGCCGCAAAGCCCGCACCTCGATCTCTTCCCCAAGCCGGGCGACGTCCTCGAAGGCGCTCCCGCAGAAGACAAGGCGCAGGCCGCGGACTGGACAACACTTTTCCAGGTCCGAAGCGACGTCATGAAGGCTCTCGAAGAAGCCAGAAATAACAAGCTGATCGGCGGAGGTCTTGAAGCAAAGCTTCAACTATCAGCCGCCGACCCTGTCCACTCCGTCCTCGTTCGTTACCAGGACCAACTCCGCTATCTGTTCATCGTCTCCGCCGTAACCTTGGACAAAGCCGCCACCAATGGCAACGCTCCCGTCACGGTCCAAGTGAGCAAAGCCGACGGCGCCAAATGCGACCGCTGCTGGAACTACTCCACCCGAGTAGGAGAAGACAAAACCTACCCCACCGTCTGCGAGCGCTGCAGCACCGTTTTGAAAGAAATTGAAAACGGTGAGTGATCTGAATCGGGATACGAGTGGTTTGTATCAGGGCACGCCTTCAGGCGTGCCGCAAGCCGCTCGCAACGAAACGCCTTTAGGCGCTGTGTGCGCCAAGTCCAACTTGGGTGCTCCACCCAAGCGCTTTTTGCTTGGGTGGGGATTTCCTGTCTCCATCCATCCTGAAACCGCTGCCGCGCATCCTCACATCACGCATACATGCTGACTGTCAACGCCCGCCGCTCCCTGTTCCTGGTCATCAGCCTCGCCGTGATCCTCCTCGATCGCGTCACCAAAATCGCTGTTGCCCGCACCATGGACCTGCACGCCAGCACCACGGTGATCTCCGGCTTCTTCAAACTGGTCCACGTCCGCAACCGCGGCGCCGCATTCGGCATCTTCAACGACCATCCCAGCACGTGGAAGATCGGCCTGTTGATCGCCTTCTCGTTCCTGGCCTTGGCTGTCGTGCTGGGTCTCCTCTGGAAGAATGCGCGCACCTTCAGCGCCTCCACCGTCGGCCTGTCCCTGATTCTCGGTGGCGCCATCGGCAATCTCTGCGATCGCATCATCCACGGCTACGTCATCGACTTCCTCCTCCTCTACTACCGCCAATACGAATGGCCCGCCTTCAACGTCGCCGACAGCTGCATCGTCATCGGCGCAATCCTGCTGGCCAGCGATGTCATCTTCGGAAGCCAAAGGAAGCCTGAAGTGTAAGCGCGGCGTGATGGCCGGCATGGCCCACGCCCGGCGCACGGCTCTCGAACTGGCGGATTCTGAGGACTTGAACCGTGCCGGTCGGAGTGGAAGTGAAGGCGTTCGCCATCACCGTGGAGGCCGAGGCCGACCAATAATGTTTGGAACTGGCCTGTAGAGAGCTTCTTCAGGCGAACTACAGAACCTTCAACAGAAGTCCGAACATGATCAGCGCCATGTCCGCCATGGCAGCGAGAAGAAACGTCGCCACAAACCGTCCTCCACTGCGCAGGCTCTGCGGCGGAGCCGCGGAGCGCTTGCAAACCACCGTGTGCGCCCATTGGTCGCCATGCCGCTGCTGTTGAACGCTGTTTTTCATGGCGAAGTACCCGATCAACCCAAAAAACAACGCGTCCACGAAGTACGCAGCCGAACGAATCAGGGCAGAAGGAAACCGGCACGGAGAACCGTCTTCCTGCACCACCACCATCGACAAAACAAATTTTCCCAGGCTGCTTCCGTGCCCCCACTCGCAGATCGTGTGGTACGCCACAGATCCCAGCAGGGCAACGATAAAAGCGATCGCATCCGTGCGGCCCAATCGCCTGAGCATAACCGCATCGGCATGGCCGCCTCCGGCAATCACCAGAAAAATGGCAAACAGAATGCCGCTGCAGAACGCCACGATGTAGTGGGCGACCAGGTCGATCACGCGCGCCCCTACCCGCGGCCAGAAGCTGACTCCCTCAATGGTGTTTGGTTCCGCCGACCCGTATCCCCCGAAGGAGGGCACATGGATGACTGCAGGTGAAAGTGGAGGAACCGGAGCCGGTGTCGACATGAGGTTCTCTTCTCCCGAGGCCTGCTCCCAGATGGCGCACGTCGAGCTAGCCCTAAGTTCGGAACACTATACACCTGTCGTCAGAGATTGATTGATCACGCGCGGAGACGGCTTCCGTTGCCGCCCCTTGGGCGCCTCACCCTTCCATCGTCGAAACATCCCCCACATCCGCGCCCGTCTCTTTGGCCTTCAGAAAACGTCGCAGAATCTTCCCCGACCGCGTCTTCGGTAGCCCGCTCACAAACTCCAGCGCCGCCGGCGCCGCAATCGGCCCCAGTTCCCTTCTCACATGCTCGATCAGAGCCGCCTTCAAGGTTTCCGAGGGTACGTGATCCGTCCGCGTCTGCACAAAAACTTTGATCACCTCGCCCTTCAGCGGATCCGGAATCCCGATCGCCGCCGCCTCCGCCACCGCCGGATGCGACACCAGTGCGCTCTCCACCTCCGCCGTACCAATGCGATGTCCAGCCACGTTCAGCACATCGTCGGCCCGTCCGAGTACCGAGATGTACCCGTCAGCATCTTTCAACGCCACGTCCCCGGTCACGTAACACCCCGGCACCTGTTGCCAGTCGCGCTCATACCGCGCCGGATCCCTCCACACGGTGCGCAGCATATATGGGAACGGCCGCTTCAAAACCAGCCTCCCCCCGACTCCCGGCGCGCAAGACTTGCCACTCTCATCCACCACATCCGCCTCGCAACCGGGCAACGCGACGCCTACTTTCCCCGGCCGCATCGCCATCACCGGCGGCGTTCCCAGCACCGGTCCGCC
>Ga0075014_100000099_pt1 | contig 27656 bp, 25 predicted proteins | sample AleBraG_ABR_2014_FD_71472 | JGI IMG/M metagenome (GOLD analysis project Ga0075014, IMG submission 71472) | Freshwater sediment microbial communities in response to fracking from Pennsylvania, USA - Alex Branch Run_MetaG_ABR_2014 | ecosystem: Environmental > Aquatic > Freshwater > Creek >... | reverse complement strand
GAATCGGCTTTGCAGAAGCCGATTCTCCGCATCCGTTACCAACTGCTTCGTGGGACCGCGTACGCGCACCCGGTTACGTCGCCCGCCTTGCAGGAAATCCACTACATGCACCACGGGCTGATAGGAGAATGTGACGCTGCCGCCGCCCGCGTCTGTCACGGTCAGAGGCCGCGAGAGTGCGTTGTAGCTCGCGGTGGTCACGGGCGTGCCCTGCGGACTGCTTTGCCCCACGCTGGCGCCAAGATATGGCATGAAGCCTTGGTTCGGACGCCCCAGCGCGTCGTAGGTCTGTTGCGTCGAGTCAAAATTCGAAACGCCGGGTCCTTGCCTTCGCTGCTGAACCGATGCTCGTCCTTGGCTGTCAAGCACTGACAAGGCATCGACGACGGAATTTCCAGCATTGAAGCTGAGAGCAGCTTCCACCTGTGTCTCACCTGTGTAGGTGAGCGAAGTCACATTCCCGGCAGCGTCCTGGAGACTCTCGGGCCGCCAGAACTTGCTGTCGGTCGTGAAATTACTGTAGCTTGTGTTTCCGTTGACGTCGGTCGCCGAGGTCTGGACAGCGCCGACACAGTTCCACGTCATCGACTGCGACAGGGTACTGATCGGCGACGTGATGCTCGTCGGGAAGGAATTGCTGCACGACGAAGTGCCAGAGGCATAGTTGTAGGTCGTGATTCCACCGTTCACATCTGTGGACTGGTATGGATTCCCCGTGTCGTAGTAGCTGACGTGGCGCGTGAGCGACGAAGTCCCTACGAGGCTGGTGATTGTGGTCGGGTTGCCACGTGAACCAGTGATGGCAACATGCTGCGGCGTGCCGCTGGTCGGCTGCGGCGTGCCCTCATCATAGGTGTATGTGGTTTGCGACAGCGTCTTTGCGGGGCTGCTGTTGTCCTGCACCGTGACCTGGGAGGGCCGGTTAAGAATGTTGTTCGTGAGAGTTGCGTAGTTGATGGTTGTCTTGCGCAGGAGCGCACCCGGAGCCCCGTTGCCATAGGCGTACTGGTCCATTTCGGTCAGCACACCGCTGCTCGTGTTGTAGAACGAATCGGTCCGCGATTGGAGTCCGGCAGCGTTGGGTAACTGCACAAATACCGTACGCCGGGAAATTGGTAATGTGACGGGCGTCGTGCTGCAGTTTGTGGTGTTGCCGTTGTAGCAGGTGACCACCGTCTGCAACAGCGTGCCGCTCGCGCTGCTGCCCTGATACACCTGATGCTGTGTCTCGTAGATGCCCTGAAACGTCAGAACGGTCTGATTGGCAGTCGGAGTCGTAGGGTCGGTGATGGTCGTGGTCGCGCCCGAGCGCGTATAGGTCCAGGTTCCATCCGGCGTGACGCGGGTGAGCCCGGACGCACTGCCGTCGCCGCATGTGATGCCGTGGTTGCCCCCACTGTAGGTGTAACTGATGGTTCCGCCCGTGGGCAGGGTTACCGAAGCCAGGCGGCCCGTCACGTTGTTGCTGCCGGTTGTGGTCGGCTCGTAGGTGAAGAAGTACGAAGTCGAATCGGGAAGGCCGACGCTTGTCAGAAGATAGACCGGTGTAGCCGGATAATCGGCGACGTTCGGACATCCAAACGCCGTCTGCACCGTCTTCTGCGTTTAGTTGAAAGTGATCTGCGCGGTTCCGGTGGATGGAACTGCATAGGAGTAGGTTGTGAGAGCGGAACTTGACTTGTTGACGGTCAGCGCAGTGTTGCCCAAAGTATCGGTGAACGTGGTGACGTTGCCCGCAACGCTCGTGGTGAGTTGATTTCCGTTCGTGTCGGCGTAGTTGCCGGTGCTGCTGCCAGGACCGTTAATGGTCAGTCCGCTGGGACCCTGGACCACAATGCTGGGGTTGGCCTCCTCGTTGACGATCAGCGTGTAACCGGAGCCATCGAAAGCACTCCTTGTTCCGGTGTACACCGGTGGCACCGGTACGTCGCAGAGACCACCATCACCCGGTGTCGTGATGATGGTGGCAGTGTGAAACGTCCCGTCAGGATCGCTGTATCCGTCGTAGGTGGTCGTAGGATAGTGGTTCTTGTAACGCTGGCCTGTTCCATCCGTGAACCAACACGAGCCTTGAGTCGAGCGAATCTTCACAGTCCCGGTCTTAGCTTCGGTGATGGCACGCCATCCCCAGTTCGAGTTGATCGGCTGCCAGACGCCCCCAACCGTGGGCACCCAGACCGAACTTTCGTAGTCCATGACGTAATCAAACGGCAGTCCGCGCCCGGCTTTGTGGATGATGGGAACTGCAAAATGGACGTTCAGGTTGGCCAGGTCGACCGCATCGAACGGCCCGCCCGCAGTACTGCCGAACGGCGGAATTCCCGTCGCTACCTGGCTCACGCAAATTCCAGAAAACGCGACAACCACTAAGAACGCGAAAACTGAGGGAACGAGCGAGAATCTAGTCATGCGAACACCTCAGGCGAGAGTGGCCCGTGTAGCGGCGTCTCGAACGATACACTTCTCGCGATTCCTGTCAACGGCTGCCTGTGGAAATTCCCGCTGGCGGAACAAGGTCGCTTTTCCCTTGACTTCAGTCCCGCTCCTCCTCCATAGTTCAGCTATACGGTGCATTCACGATGTTAGCTCGTAGAGTCAAGTCGTTTGTTTCCAAGATTTTGCCCCTATCTCATTCATTCTCAAAGATTAAACCCGACTTCCCCCTCTATCTTGTTGATTCCAAAAGACCAGGGGGGGAGGGGGGTGGGGCCTTTTTGATGTGATTCCATCCTGCTCCCCGTCATTCCGCCCGCCCGAGCGAGCAGACAGCCCCACGCTACCGCCCGAGCCCGACAGGGCGGAATCCATTAGCCCAGGGCGCCAAGCCCTGGGAATTGCAGATTTTGATTTTCGAGCCCCGTCAGGGGTGCCAGTCCGCCGGGCGAAAACCCTGCCGAGCTGCGCTCGGCCTGGACGGGCGAGGACGCCCGTCCCCACACAAAAGCCAGCCCCACACAAAGTCTAGTTCCACACAAAATCTGGTTCCACGATTGAAACCAAACCAGATCATTTCTTGCGGGCGGATTGTTCCTCTCGCTTGGCTTTAGCCCAACCTTCTTTCACCGATTGACGGGCGCGGCCGAGAGCGAGAGAGTCTGCAGGAACATCGTCCGTGATGCAAGAAGCCGCGGCAACATAGGAGCGCGCGCCGATGCGCACGGGCGCGACCAGCGTGGCGTCGCTGCCGATGAAGGCGCCGTCTTCGATTACGGTCTTCTGTTTGTGGGCGCCGTCGTAGTTGCAGGTGATGGTGCCGGCGCCGACGTTCACGCCATCGCCGATTTCGGCGTCGCCGAGATAGGTGAGGTGGTTGGCTTTGGATCCTTTGCCGAGGCGGACTTTCTTGGTCTCGACGAAGTTGCCGACGTGGGCGGATTCTCCGATGAAGCTTTCGGGGCGGAGGTGCGAGTAGGGTCCGAGGATGGCGCTGGAGGCGACGGTGGATTGGTCGACGATGCAGCCGGGACGGACGGTTACGTTGTCGGCGAGAGTGGAGTTGCTGATGACGGAATAAGAACGGATGCGGCAATCGCTGCCGATGGTGGTGCGGCCGAGGAGTTGAACGAAGGGCTCGACAACGGTGTCGGTCCCGATGGTGACGTCGGCGTCGATGACGCAGGTTTCGGGGCGGTAGATGGTGACGCCAGAGGACATCAGGTCGGCGCACTTGCGGTCGCGGAGTTGGGCGTCGAGACGGGCGAGTTCGGCGCGTGTGTTGATGCCGAGGACTTCGATGGGGTCATCGGCGGGGACGGAGATGACACGCTGTTTGGCGCGGGCGAGGATCTCGGCCATGTCGGTGAGGTAGAACTCGCGGTGAGCGTTGTCGGTGGTGAGGTGGTCGATGTGGGCGAACAGGGGAGCGAGGGCGAAGGCGTAGAAGCCGGCGTTGATCTCACGGAGACTGGCTTTGCGCTGGGCGGGGGTGAGGGATTTTTCTTCGACGATCTGAACGACCTCGCCGTTGCGGGGTTTCTTCTTGCTGTAGATGATGCGGCCGTAGCCGAAGGGGTTTTCGGGGAAGGCAGTCAGCAACGTCATGGCGGCGCGGCGCTCGAAGTGGGCGTCGTGCAGGCGGGTGAGGGTTTCGGGGCGGATGAGGGGGGCGTCGCCGGAGAGGACCAGGGCGTGGTCGTAGTTGGCGAGTGCGTCGCGGGCCATCATGAGGGCGTGGCCGGTACCTCGCTGTTCCGATTGGAGAACGAACTGGATGCCGGTGGGGGCGACGGCTTGCTTTACGCGGTCAGCTTCGTGGCCGATGATGGCGTAAATGTCGCGGGCGGGAACAAGGTGCCTGGCGGCGTCGATGACGTGTTGCAGGAGGGGCTTGCCGCCGATCTGGTGCAGGACTTTGGGGAGGCGGGATTTGAGGCGTGTGCCTTTTCCGGCGGCGAGGATGACGATGGCGAGACGGGGGGCGACGGTTGAGGACGAGACTGTTGATTTCATCGAATTTAAATATACCTTGAAGAACTTGGCGAGAGGGTTAGGTGGTTGCAGAAAGACTTCTGAGGTGGCATTCCCTTAGCGGCTAAAGCCGGCATCTTTATATGGATGGGCTGACGGCGCGGCTGAAGCCGCGCCCCTTCAAAACAAAGGCACGCCGGTTCAAAGCAAAGGCGCGTCGATTCAAGACACGGCGAGAGGAGGCTTTCAACGGCCGGTTAGCGGGGTGGATCCGAGCGCGGTGACGTTGGGTTTGCCGACACGCGAGACCTCACGTACGAGGGAGAGGAGGTCGGTGGCGACGCGGTCGGTGGCGTGGCGGGCGACGCCTGCTTCGTCGAGGTAGTCGCCGAGAATGGGGCGAACGCCGAGGGACTCGATACGGTCGAGGTCGGATTCAATCTGGGCGGCGCCTTCAAGGGCGTATTTTTCGCGCATCTCGGGCGATGCCGGAGTCTGGTTAATGAAGGCGAAATCGAAGATTTGCGATTGCGAGTGCTGGAGCAAAGCGCGGAGGTGATCGGCGGCGGTGAGGCCGAGGCTTTCGTTGGCTTGCGTCATGAGGTTGCAGACGAAGACGCGGGTGGCAGAGGAGGCGGCGATGGCTTCCGGGATGCCGCGGACGAGCAGGTTCGGGATCAGGCTGGTGAAAAGGGAACCGGGGCCGATGGTGATAAGGTCGGCGCGGGCGATGGCGTCGAGGGTTTGCTGCATGGGCTGAACATCCGCGGGAACGAGGTGGACTTCGATGATGCGGCCTTTGCTGGCGGTGATTTTGGTTTCGCCGCGGACCTGGCTGCCGTCTTCGAGGCGAGCTTCGAGTTCGACGTCGGAGGTGGTGGCGGGATAGATGTGGCCGCGGGTGAGGAGGACTTCGGAGGAGACGCGAACGGCTTCGGCGAAATCGCCGGTGATGCTGGTGAGGGCGGCGAGGAAGAGGTTGCCGAAGCTGTGGCCTTCGAGGCCGGAGCCGCGCTGGAAGCGGTGTTGGAAGAGGCGAGAGAGGAGAGCTTCGTCTTCGGAGAGGGCGACGATGCAGTTGCGGATGTCGCCGGGGGGAAGCATGTTGAGCTCTTTGCGAAGACGGCCGCTGGAGCCGCCGTCGTCGCTGACGGTGACGATGCCGCAGAGTTCGGCGATCCAGGGACGGGATGCAGCCTGGGCGGTGTAGTGCTTCAGGCCCTTGAGCAAAGTGGACAGGCCGGTGCCGCCGCCGATGGCGACGACACGGATGCCTTCAGTTTCGGGGGAGGCACTGGAGCGGCCCAGGGGTGACATCGAGGACTCCGACTATGCCTGTTCGTAGTTGGCAGCAGGTTCGCCGTTTGGATCAGGATAGAGGAGCTCTGTGAAACGCGGGTCCTCGGCCAAGTTTTGGAAGTCGGAGTCGTTCCGTGCCTGGAAACGGAGAGACGGGTTAGTGCGGATGGCTTCGTCGAGACGGCGGAGAGCGTCTTCGACGCGGCCGGTGAGGCAGTCGAGAGCGGCCAAGCCGTAGAGGAGATAGTCCAGTTGACCGGCTTTGTTTTGCAACTTCTCGAGATGCTCGCGGGCGGCAACGTAGTCGCCGGAGTTCATGAGAGAGACGGCGTAGTCGTAGTGCTCCTCGGTGGTGGTGAACTGGAGAGGGCTGCGATCGAGTTGCTGGTTACAGGCGCACATGTGGACGCGAGCGCGATCGGCTAGTTCCTTGCTGGAGCCGTCGAGAACTTTCTGGAAGGCGGCCTTGGCGCGATCGAATTTGCGCTCCTGCAGAGCCTTCAAAGCAGACTCGTAGTTTTGCACAGCCTGTGAGTATTTGGGATCGTCTGCAATGGCGAGCTTGCCGGGAGCGTGAGGGGCGGATTTCGTTGTTCTTGCCATAGTTAGTTAACCGTATCCTTTATAATAACTTACAAGTAAACCGCTGAACTTGTTTTCTCTGAACGAAGGCGAGGGCAGCGAACTGCGGGCAGAGCGAGCGTGAGGGCTCGCCGCACAGGCTGTGGAAAACGCCTAATTCAGGGTCGATGCTTGGTCGGGAGTCATGCTCTTCCATTCGCCGGCAATAATGCCCTTTCTGATCTGAGTGGCGGTCTTGCCTTTCTTGGTTTGAGCGTAAGTGTAGTAGAGCTCCTGGAGGCAGATGTCGCACTGTGCTCCATGCGTAGTTTCGAAGCAGCTGTGGAGACTGTTGTGGCCCATGCGGTCGCAATAGCAATAACAAGGTTGCTGGTGCAGAACGGCGGGAATCTTCTTGGCGATGTCATAGGCGCGAGTCTGGTAAGGGGACTGCGCGTTGTCTCCCCAGAGTTGCTCGACGGGGAGAATGGGGGGCAGCTTTTTGCCATTGGGCGGCGGAGCCGCGTTGTAGGCGGGGATGCCAGAGGGCTTGTCGTTGCTGGCCCATTGCGCGGTGGTGGTCAGGGTTACGAGAAATACGAACACTACGGCCATTGCACGTTTTGCCATGCTTACCTTCCTGAGGGCGCTCCGTCATTCTATCGCGGAAGGGGTGTGTGGCGCAGCAGGGGTGGTGATTAGAGGGTTACCGGGTTGCGGCGCCCCTGACGGGGCTGGTGAAGGTTCTCTTGGCCGCCCAGCGCTTACGCGCAGAGCTAATGAGGTGTCGCCCTCCGGGCTGGTGTGGTGGCGCGTGGGTCAGTCGTCCCTTCGGGACTTGGGTTTTGCTGGTGCGGCTTTCCCCGCCCCAACCTGACGGGCTGGTTTCGACGATTGCTACGGGACCGTGTACACGTGGCCCCACGATTGGGGTGCGAATCCGTATAGAATTGAGGGCAGACGAAATTCAGAGATGACGGAAACGGTCGAGACAATTCCCGAAAAACATCCTGCGACGGCGGTGCGGTCACTGCTGGCGGTGTGGGTGCGCGATCTGCTCATTTCTGTGGGTGCGGCGGCGTTCTTTATTGTGTTCCTCTACCAGCCGGTGCGGGTGGAAGGGACGAGCATGCTGCCGGGGCTGGAGGATCAGGAGCGGATCTTCGTTAACAAGTTTGTTTACCGGTGGGAGCCGATCGCGCGGGGAGATGTGGTGGTGTTCCAGTATCCGCGGGATACGTCGAAGAGTTTTATTAAGCGCGTGATTGGAGTGGCGGGGGACCGGGTGCGGATTGAGGCGGGGCAGGTTTTGGTGAACGGTCAGGCAATTTCGGAAGAGTATGTTCCGGGAATTTATGCGGATCAGCGGTCGATGGGGGAGATCGTGGTGCCGGCGGACAACTATTTTGTGCTGGGGGATCATCGCAATTTGTCGAATGACAGCCGGGACTTTGGGCCGGTGGCGCAATCGTATGTGATTGGGAAGGCTGTGTTCGGGTACTGGCCGTTTGAGAAGCTGGGCAAGGTGCGGTGACGCTGCGCTTGACCTCAGGGGCTGGACCTCCAATTTGCTAGGCGACGCCTACGGCGTGGCTGAAGCCGTGCCCCTTCAAGGGAAAACGGTGCAACGATATCCCTAGAGTGTTTTCTCAGATGAGCCGGATGGGTGGGAATAGGGATTCCTCGCTGCGCTCGGAATGACAATGCTCCGCTCGGAATGACAAGGCCGCGCTCGGAATGACGATGAGCGACGGGCGCCGGTTACAAGCGAGTTTCCGATCGAAAAGAGCTGAATTTTCCTCAGGCTCGAGCCTAGGCGGATCGGGGTGTGCCTGTTAGAATTCATAAAATCCACTCTCAGGAGCGGGAATGCAGGCACTGCTTGCGCTGGAAGATGGTCGCATCTTCCGCGGCAAAGGCTACGGCGCCCAAGGCGAATGCTACGGCGAAGTCGTTTTTAATACTTCCATTACCGGATACCAGGAAATTTTCACCGACCCTTCCTACTCCGGGCAGATCGTCGTTCTCACCAATCCCGAAATCGGCAACTACGGCACGAACTCGCAGGACGACGAGTCCACACATCCTTACATTGAAGGTTTGATTGTTCGCGAGTTTTCGAAGGTCAGCTCGAACTGGCGCTCGCAGCAGGTAGCGGAGGAGTATCTCGACCAGTACAAGATTCCGGTGCTGGGGGATATCGATACGCGCGCTCTGGTGCGGCATCTGCGAGACAACGGGGTGATGCGTGGGGTCGTCTCGACGCTCGAGATGGATGCGGAGCGGCTGGTGGCGAAGGCGCGGGCGCTGCCGAAGATGGAAGGGACCGACCTCGCCAAGGTTGTCACGACGAAACACAGCTACGTGTGGGAGACGGGCGAACGGTCGCATGAGCCGACGGAAGTGGTCGGAGTGAAAGACGTGCCGGAGCGGTTTCACGTGGTGGCGTATGACTTCGGGATCAAGCACAACATTTTGCGCAAGCTGCGCGGCGAGGGGTGCAAGGTCACGGTTGTGCCGGCGGAGACCCGGGCGGAAGATGTTCTGGCGCTGAAACCAGACGGGGTGTTTCTGTCGAATGGGCCGGGGGATCCGGAGCCGTGCTCCTATGCGGTGGATAACATTCGGCGGTTGATGGGGCGGCAGCCGATCTTCGGAATCTGTCTGGGGCATCAGTTGGTCGGGCTGGCGCTCGGTGGGAAGACGTTCAAGCTGAAGTTTGGACATCATGGCGGGAATCATCCGGTGAAGAACCTGACGACCGGGAAGGTCGAGATTACCGCACACAATCACAACTTTGCGGTGGACCCGGATTCGCTGGCGCTGAGTGAAGTGGAGTTGACGCACATCGATCTGAATGACAATACGCTCGAGGGGTTGCGGCATCGGAATCTGCCGCTGTTCAGCGTGCAGTATCACCCGGAGGCGGCGCCGGGGCCGCATGACTCGCATTATCTGTTTGGGGAGTTTGTGAAGATGATGGAGGAAGGGAAGAGGTAGTGCTTCGACGAGGGCTGGTCTTGATGGTTTGTGCTCTGGTCTCTGGCTGCTCCCATCGTGGTGCCGGAGAAGCTGCTGTCGATCGGGTCGCTGTTTGTGGCGTAGTGGTAAGCGAAGCCGGGACACCCGTCCGGAAGGCGCTAATCGAGTTGCACGAACTTGCTAAAGATACCCCGGACGATGTTGTTGCGAATCGGTACGAGTTAAGTGGTACTGATCAGAATGGCCGTTTTCAGCTCAGGGCGGTTACTCCGGATCGCCAGTACTTCCTGGCGATAGCGGGGACACGTGCTTGCGACGGGTTAACCGTGTCGGAGCGAGAGGCCAAGCGCCTTCCGGTCACATTTCGGCGGCGCATGGACGATCAAGAATGCCGAGACAGCATCAATGTGTTATTGGACTCAGGCTGCAATCTGACGCTGCGGTGAAATGCTGATGACCGGTGAAAATGCCCAAACGAACTGACATCTCGAAGATCCTCATCATCGGCTCTGGCCCCATCGTCATTGGCCAGTCGGCGGAGTTTGACTACTCCGGGACGCAGGCTTGCAAGGCGCTCAAGTCGGAAGGGTACGAAGTCGTGCTGGTGAATTCGAATCCGGCGACGATCATGACCGATCCTGAGGTGGCGGACCGGACTTACATCGAGCCGCTGACGGTTGCTTATTTAGAAGAAATTATTCGACTCGAGTCGGAGCTGAGCGGCGGCAAGGGGTTTGCCATTCTGCCGACGGTGGGCGGGCAGACGGCGCTCAATCTGGCGGTGGAACTGGCGGAGGCGGGGATTCTGGATAAATACGACATCCAGTTGATAGGCGCGAAGATTGAGGCCATTAAGAAGGCGGAAGATCGGCTCTACTTTAAAGATGCGATGCAGCGCATTGGGCTCGACGTGCCGAAGTCTGCGCTGGTGAACAACCTGAAGGACGGGCTGGAGTTTGCGGGGAAGATTGGGTTTCCGGTGATTATTCGGCCTTCGTTCACACTGGGCGGGAGCGGTGGCGGGATTGCTTACAACCGGGAAGAGCTGATGGAAGTGCTGGCGCGCGGGCTGGATTTGTCACCGGTGCATGAGTGCCTGATTGAAGAGTCGGTGCTGGGGTGGAAGGAGTTTGAGCTGGAGGTGATGCGCGATCTGGCGGACAACGTCATCATCATCTGCTCGATTGAGAACTTTGATCCGATGGGGGTGCACACGGGGGATTCGATCACCGTGGCTCCGGCGCAGACGCTGACCGACCGCGAGTACCAGGCGATGCGCGATGCGGCGATTGCCGTGATCCGCGAGATTGGGGTGGAGACGGGCGGGTCGAATATTCAGTTTGCCGTGAATCCGGAAAACGGGCGCATGGTGGTGATTGAGATGAACCCGCGGGTGTCGCGGTCGTCGGCGCTGGCTTCGAAGGCGACCGGGTTCCCGATTGCGAAGATTGCGGCGAAGCTGGCGATTGGGTACGCGCTCGACGAGATTCGCAACGACATTACGCGCAAGACGCCGGCGTGCTTTGAGCCGACGCTCGACTATGTCGTCGTGAAGATTCCGAAGTGGCAGTTCGAGAAGTTCCCGGGCGCCGATGAGGGGCTGGGGCCGCAGATGAAGTCCGTCGGCGAGGTGATGGCGATTGGGCGGACCTTCAAAGAGGCGCTGCAGAAGGCGATTCGGGCGCTTGATACGGGGAAGCGCGTGGGCGGGGAGAAGATTGAACCGCGGTTGCTGACGCAGCGGCTGGTGACGCCGCATCCCGAGCGGCTGAGTTATGTGCGGTATGCGATTGCGCAGGGGCATCCGCTGAAACAGATTGCGCGAATGACTTCGATTGATCCGTGGTTCCTGCAGCAGTTGAAGGAAATTCACGAGATGCAGAAGGAGTTGGAGAAGCATCCGATGGAGTCGGTGCCGGCGGAGGTGGTGCGCGAGGCGAAGCGCATGGGCTTCTCCGATGGGCGGCTGGCGGGAACGTGGCGGCTGGAAGCGAACAAGGGGGCGCACGAGAAGGTGCGGCACCTGCGCAAGAAGTTTGGGATCACGCCGGTATTCAAGCGGGTGGATACGTGCGCGGCGGAGTTTGAGAGTTTCACTCCGTACTTGTATTCGACTTACGAGGAGGAGGACGAGGCTGCGCCGACGACCAAGAAGAAGGTGATTATTCTCGGGGCGGGGCCGAACCGGATCGGGCAGGGGATTGAGTTTGACTACTGCTGCTGCCATGCTTCGTTTGCGCTGCGCGAGGATGGGTACGAAACGATCATGGTGAATTGCAATCCGGAGACGGTTTCGACGGATTACGACACGAGTGATCGGTTGTACTTTGAGCCGCTCACCATGGAAGATGTGCTGGCGATATATGAGCATGAGGCGTCGTCGGGCGCGCCGGTGGGTGTGATTGTGCAGTTTGGCGGACAGACGCCGCTGAACCTGGCGCTGCCGTTGAAGGCGGCGGGAGCGACGATTATCGGGACGTCACCGGAGTCGATTGATCTGGCGGAGGATCGGAAGCGGTTCAACAAGCTGCTGGAGGAGTTGCAGATTCCGCAGGCGCCGGGGGCGATGGTGGCGTCGGTGGAAGAGGCGACGGCGGCGGCGGAGAAGATTGGGTATCCGGTGCTGGTGCGACCTTCGTATGTGCTGGGCGGACGGGCGATGGTGATCGCCTACGACGAAGACACCGTAACCCGCTACATGAAGGAGGCGGTGCAGTACTCGCAGGACCGTCCAGTGCTGATCGACAAGTTTTTGGAAGACGCGATTGAGCTGGATGTGGATGCGCTGTCGGATGGGGAAGATGTTGTGATCGGCGGGATCATGCAGCACATTGAGGAGGCGGGGATTCACTCGGGGGACTCGTCGTGTGTGCTGCCGGCGGTGGATGTGCCGGAGCATCTGCTGAAGACGATTCGGGAGTATACGTTCCGACTGGCCCGTGCGCTCAAGGTAATTGGGCTCATGAATATTCAGTTTGCGATTCAACGGGCGGATCATGGGCTGGAGGACGGGAAGATTTTTGTGATTGAGGTGAACCCGCGGGCTTCGCGGACGGTGCCGTATGTGTCGAAGGCGACGGGGGTGCCGATGGCGAAGATTGCTTCGCGCCTGATGGTGGGACGGAAGCTGCGGGAGTTTTTGCCGGAGTTCATTGAGCGCGGGGCTGATCTGGATACGGGGCGGTGTTACTACGTGAAGTCGCCGGTGTTTCCCTGGAACAAATTTCCGGGTGTGGATACGGTGCTGGGGCCGGAGATGCGGTCAACCGGTGAAGTGATGGGCGTGGCGGACAATTTTGGGGAGGCGTTTGCCAAGGCGCAGGTTGCGGCGGGGCATACGTTGCCGATCCAGGGGAATGTGTTTATCAGCGTAACCGACCATGACAAGCTCGGCGTGGCGGAGGTGGCGCGGCGGTTTGTGGAGCTTGGCTTCAAGCTGGTGGCGACGCAGGGGACGGCCGATGTGCTGGAACAGTCGGGGCTGCGGGTGGAGCGGGTGTACAAGGTGAAAGAAGGGCGTCCGAATGCGGTGGATTTGATGAAGGGTGACCGCATTCATCTGATCATTAATACGCCGCAGGGCGCGGATCCCTTCTTTGATGAGAAGGCGATTCGGCGGGTGGCGGTGCAGCGGCGGATTCCGACGATTACGACCTTGGCGGCCGCGCGGGCGGCAGCGGAGGGGATTGCGGCGCTGCAGCGGGGACAGGTGCGGGTGCAGGCGTTACAGCATTTGCATGCAGAGCGGCATGCGACGACGTAGGAACCGGGGGTGGCCGAATCGGATGAGCGCAGCCACTCAGATCGCGGGGCGCACGATCGGCGTTGGGGCTCCTGTCTTCATCGTGGCGGAAGTCTCCGCCAATCACCGACATGAGTTTTGAGCAGGCGGTGCGCATTGTTCAAGCCGCTAAAGAAGCCGGCGCGGATGCGATCAAGCTGCAGACCAGATCGTGGGCTGGTGGAATACGCACTCAGGCTGCCGCTGCGATACAACCTGGCGCGAAGGTTGGGCAAGGCGATGCTGCGGCGCGCGTTGCCGAAGTGGGTGCCAGAGACAATTCGTTGGGGAGATAAGCGCGGGTTCACGCCGCCCATGGCATCGTGGCTGCGCACGGCGCTGCGTCCGCAGATGGCGGCGATACTCGAGGATTCCAAGACCTACCTACCGGAGCTTCTGCCTGGAGCCGGCTCGCGAGGCGTTTCGGGAACATCTTGCCGGTGCGGACCATGCTGACTATTTATTTCGCTGGTTTGTACTTTTGCGGATTTGCGCACGGTTCGAGGGTCGTTTGAAACCGGCTGGGGCGCGAGTGTCGCAGTGACGCAGTCACCTGAGGGGACACGGCGGCAACCGGTTCTTTTCCAACAGCATCTTGCCGGCGCCGATCACGGCGAAAAACTATTTCGTTGGCTGGTCCTTACGCGGCCCGTGAGGGCTTGTCCGTGAGAGACTAACTCAACCATGCGCCTGTCGCGCGTTATCAACAATTCCACCGCGCTGTTTGCTCTCGATCTGTTGAGCAAAGCTGTGCCGCTAGTGGTGTTTCCGTTCCTGGTCCGCGTGTTGGGTCCGCAGACCTACGGCAAATTGGGATTTGCGACTGCGGTCGCCGGCTTCTTCGGACTGCTCGCTTCGCCCGGCTTCTCGGCCTACGCGCAGCGCGAGGTCGCGAAGGTGCCTGCCGAGGTCGGTTCTGTCGTGCGAGATGTCACGGGCGCTCGCATCAGCTTTGCCGCCGGCTCCTACATTCTGCTGCTGATGTATACCATAGCGCTTGCACCGCATGACCCCACCATGCGGGTGCTCATTGTTCTGTGCGGAAGCGTGTTTCTCGTCAACAGCCTCGATGCGCAATGGGTCTTTGCGGCCCGCTCCCGCATGTGGATGGTGGCTACGCGCGGCGTGTTGGCGCAGGTGATCTACGGGGGGATCATTCTTGGCTTCATCCGACACCAGGGGGACGCCTGGATCGTTCCTCTTGCCAACGTCAGCTCAGCGGCGGTAGCAGTCGGGATGATCTGGTTCGCCGCGCGGCGCGAGTACGGAATTCCTTGGCCGCGCGTGTCTCCGCGCTCGTGGTCAAAGTTCCTGATGGTATGTCTGACCATGGGTCTCGCCAGCATGATGTCAATGATTTACGACCAGATTGATACCGTGATGCTGAGTTACCTGCGGAGCGCCAAGGAAGTCGGTCTCTATGTCGCAAGTTACCGCCTAATGACGGTTGCACTGTCCTTTGTGCCGATTCTGGGACAAGTGTTCTATCCACTATTGTGCGAAACCGTAGAGGGCAGCGCTGAGCAACAGAAGCGCTATTTGCGATGGTTTGGACAGGCCAGCATGGGTCTAGCCCTGCCCATTGCCACCGGCGGCTTCGTCCTGGCGGGCCGGCTGACAAAGTTCGTTCTCGGACCACAATACGCCGGGGGTGAGGTACTTTTCCGTTGGCTCATGCTGACGATTCTGACTGGAAGCTTGGCCAGCTATTGGGGATCGCAGCTTATCCCGAGCGGACGCGAACGCAGGTACCTCATCGCGGTCATTGCGGGCGCCCTCGTCAATGTTATCCTGAACGTATTGCTGATCCCACGGTATGGTGCTGTGGCAGCGGCGCTGACAACCGCACTGGCCCAGGGGACGGTCGCTGCGCTGAATTATTACTTCGTGCGGGACCTTCCGCGACCCGCTCTACGGGGGCCAATCGCGATCGCAGCCATAGCTACGGTTTTCATGGGTGGGCTGATTTTCTGGTTGCAGCGATTCGCCAGCATCCATGTATTGCTGATGGTCCTGATTGGAACGGCGGCCTATAGCTTTCTCTATTTCTTATTGTGGCGTATGAGGAATCAGATAGTCACGCGTCCGCGGACAACCGAGTCTTGATGAGCACAATCACGGATACAGCGGGCCGAGAGTACTGGGAGTCGGTATGGGCTAACCTGCCTCCGATTCAGCCCTACGCTGGTCCGGTCTTCGAACATCATCCGGTACTGGCGAGGTTCTTGGCGAAGGCCGAGGGCAAAGAGGCGATCGAAATCGGATGTGTGCCCGGCTACTATCTCGTCTACCTTGCCAAGGAATTTGGCTACCGAGTGTCAGGCATCGACTACTCGTCGAACATAGGATACGTGCGCGAGAATCTGAAGCACAACGGGATAGAAGCCACGAGCCTCTTCAGTTGTGACCTCTTCTCGTTCGCGGCTCCAAGGCAGTACGACCTCGTCTTTTCCGTCGGGTTCGTTGAGCACTTTGATGACTATCAGGCCGTCATTCACAAACATGCCGAGCTGGCTGCTCCGCAAGGACTGGTGGTGATCATCGTCCCCAATCTGACGCATTTGCACCGGGTGCTGTGCGGCCACTTTGCACCCGCGGTTCTTAAAGTACACAGGTTTCCTTTGATGTACCAGCGCATCCTCAGGAAATCGCTGGAGGAGGAGGGCTTGGAAGTACTCCATTGTTCTTATAATAGAACGTTTCGGCCCGTCTATGGCCTCCCCTTGCCACTGGACCTTGTCTCGCGGGCGATCCAGAAGGGCCTGCGGATGTTGCGTCTGGATAATATCGGCAACGCTTTTGCCAGTCCTTATCTCATTTCGGTGTCGCGGAAGCCAGCGCGTTACTTGACTTGAGTCTTCTCCAGTGCACAACATCCGCTCGCGTCTCGCCGCAGGACTATCACCTGGCGGAACCCATTTCACGGGCACGGGCGTTCACGGTTTCCATCCCAAGCGCGGCCGGGCCTACGGGTGCGTCTGGCAGCAGGCAGGACCAATAGCCGTAGGTGACACGGCGCACGTCGGAAAGGTCTTCCTACTCAGGCTCGCCCGAAATCATGGCCAAGCCCGACAATGCCGGTGCGATGAACGGCGTAGTTCCGTGTGTGCCCGGGAACTGGCGTAAATCGCCCCAGTAAGCGCGATTTGTCTTCGGGATGTAGAGGACGGTCGTGCGCTCCTCCGTGCGCGGGATGCGTCCAGGTTCGCGCAGGGATGCGAGTGTAGCGAGCCGAGCTTGTGCGGGGCCCGAGACGACGCGGCGCGAGGCGCCATAGAGCGATCGCAGGTGCGACCGCCAGGCATCTTCGGGATAGCCTGCCAACTGTGCGCGTATCTGAGCGTTGTCCTTGACGAGGCCATAGACTGCGCTCGCCGTAGTAATCAGCAGATGGGTTCCGATCAGGCATGCCGCCAGCGCGATTGCCACGGTGCGCAGGGGGACGCGCTGCCAGCTCTTGGTTAGTTCACGGAAGACATCGTCTGCCACGGGCAGATACGCCACGGTGAGGGCGAGACCGAGGAATGTGAGCAGAAGCAGCGTCGATTGTGCGTCTGGTAATCCAGGAGGCAGGGCCAGAAGTTGCAGAGAAAGAGGCCGTGGCCGAGCAGGACGCAAATCCATCCAACGACTGAAGGGGCGTGGAGGAACCAGCCTGCGAGGCAAACGTGGGCCAGAGACAGCAAGGTCAGGGCGGCGGGTCCGTCGAACCAGCGACGGTAGCCAAAGGGCGCAACATTCAGGAGGAGGAAGGAGATTCCACAGATTCTGGCTACGCTACTATAGTGTGTGGGAAAGCCGATGCGACTGGCACAATAGATCACGGACAGGGTGAGGGCCATGACGGACGCAAAGACCGCCACGTTTCGCGCCAGCCGGCGTTGCGAATCGATGGCGTTCATGATTGTGCAGAGGGCCGCAGGTGAGCCACGGCCGAGATCATGACATTGAGGAGTGAGAGCTTCGGAATGACGAGTCCGCCAGCAGAATCAAAGACAGCGGCGCCGGTTGGATCGAACCTCGAGTGGCAGGCATGGGGTGAGAAGGACCCTCTTTTCGGGGTCATCCCGCAGGAGGGGCGAGAGCGGGGTGGCTCGCAGCCGTGGACGGACCGCGATTTTTACGAGACGGGACGAGTCGACTGGGAAGAATTGTCGCAGCGCTGGCAGCGGTATGGATTGAATCCTGAGAGTTGCGTGGAGATCGGTTGCGGCGCCGGGCGGCTCACGCGCTTTATCGCGGACACGTTCTCGAAAGTGCACGGTGTGGATGTGGCCGAGGGCATGATTGAGTATGCGCGCGAGCATATGCCGATGAATGTGGAGCTGCATGTGACGAATGGCATGACGCTTCCAGTTCCCGATAGCAGCGCGACGGGGGTGTTCTCGGTCATTGTTTTTCTGCACTTTGACCGGAAAGAGCATGCCGCGGCCTACTTTCGGGAGATGGCGCGGGTTCTGAAGTCGGGCGGCGCGATCATGATCCAGTTGCCGCTGCATTCCTGGCCTTCGAATACCAAGCCGCTGATGCGCCGGAGCCTGGCTGGCTTGCACAACGGGTACATGTTCCTGCGTCGTCTCAAGGGCGCTTATCACCGTTATCGCTTGTCGCGGAAACAGTGGAGCCCTTTCATGCAGAGCATGAGTTATGACACAGAATGGCTGCAGCGCACGCTGGAAGGCCTCGGATTCAGGGACATTGAAACCTGCGCGTTCCGGCTGACACGGGGCGGCGCGACCTATTCCTGGGTGTTGGCGCGCAAGGTTTGATGCGCGAGTCATCGGCGCCTGGAAACGCCGGAAAGCCTAAAGGATGAAACTAGATTCGCAGCGAATTCTGCTGGCGGGCGGAGCCGGGTTCATCGGCTCGCACCTGGCCGAAGCATTGCTGGCCGAGGGCGCGAAGCTGACGATCGTGGACTGTCTGGATGACTTCTACTCGCCGCAGCGTAAACAGGCCAATCTGCGCTGCGTACGTGCTGCGGGCGAGTACGACTTTTGCCAGGTGATATCTGTGAAGCCGCGCTGCGCGATGTTTTCGAGCGGGCGAGGCCTGACGTCGTGATCCACCTCGCGGCGCGTGCGGGAGTACGGCCCTCGATCGAGCAGCCGCTGCTTTACGAGCGGGTTAATGGGCAGGGAACAGTGCGGCTGCTGGAGTTGAGCCGCGAGTTCAAGGTGAGCCGTTTTATCTTTGGATCTTCCAGTTCGGTGTATGGGGCAACGAACCGGCTGCCATTTACGGAAGACGACCCGACACTGCACCCGATTTCGCCGTATGCCGCTACCAAACTGGCGGGCGAGCTGATGTGTTACACGTATGCTCACCTGTATCGTTTACCGAACGTGTGTCTGCGGTTTTTCACGGTCTACGGACCGCGGCAGCGTCCCGATCTTGCGATTCACAAATTCACGGCACTCATGGAAGCGGGCCAAGCGATTCCGGTGTTCGGCGACGGGTCGACGGGGCGTGATTACACCTATGTGGAGGACATTGTGGCGGGAGTGCGGGCGGCGCTTGACTATTCGCTGCCGACGGACAAGCCTCCGCACGAGGTGTTCAATCTGGGGAACTCGGCGCCGGTTACGCTCAATGAACTGATTGAGAATCTGGAAGCCGCGACCGGCCGCCGGGCCAATCGTTCGGAGTTACCGGCGCAGCCGGGGGATGTTCCGCTGACCTGGGCGAGTATTGAGCAAGCGGCGCGGCTGTTGCGCTATCGTCCCGGTACGCCATTGCAGCGCGGGTTGGCGAAGTTCGTCGCCTGGTACCGGGAGAATCGTTCCTGACACGGCGCATGCACGTTCTCACGATCACGCCCTTCTATCCGAACGTTGCGGACGATGCCAGCGGCTGTTTCGTAGGCGAAACGAACAGGGAACTAGAGAAGCAGGGTGTTGAGGGTTCAGTGATTGCGGCGCATCCCCTCCACCATGCGCGGTTGGCGGCGCATGCAGAGTTCCCCGCGACCTGGGTTCGCTATTTCTCTTTTCCCGGTAACGCTGGTCTGATCAGTGCGGGACGCTTTTTGTACCTGGCATTGCGACGCGAGGCAGCGCGGCTGCACGGAGAAAAGCGGGTGAGCCTGATTCATGCGCATGCAGCTTTGCCTTGCGGAGAAGCGGCACGCATGCTGGCGCGCGACCTGGGCGTCCCGTTCGTGGTTACGGTACACGGACTGGATGCATTTTTCACGACACAGATTTCGGGTTGGCTGGGACGGCGGTGCGCGCACAGTGCGCGACGGGTTTATGAGGCTGCGGAGCGAGTGGTCTGCATCAGCCGGCGGGTGGCGGAGCGGGTGCATGAAGGCGCGGGGGCAACGGAGAAAACGAGGGTTGTCTACAATGGCGTCGATTCAGCGCTGTTTACTCCGCAAGGAAACGTCGTTCCGCGGCCTACGATCTTGAGCGTCGGCAATCTGATTCCTATTAAGTCGCACGCGCTGCTGCTGCATGCGGTTGCAGCAGCCTGCGTGAGCGTGCCCAATATGTTTGCCCGGATTATCGGGGATGGTCCGGAGCGGTTGCGGCTAGGAGCGCTGGCGCGAGCGTTGGGGATTGCGGGCCGGGTGGAATTCCTGGGGAGGCAATCGCGGCGCGAAGTCGCGCGGGCCATGCGTGAGGCTACCCTGTTCGTTCTCCCAAGCCGCTACGAAGGGCTGGGCTGCGTTTATCTGGAGGCGATGGCGAGCGGGATCGCCTCGGTGGCGTGCCGGGGGCAGGGAATTGATGAGGTGATACGGCATCGAGAAAATGGGTGGCTCATCGAGCCGGGCAATCTGGACGAACTTGTGGCGGCGATTCGAGTACTGTTTGGTGACCCGGAGTTGCGGCAGCGTCTGGGTTTGGCGGGGCGGCGGACGATCCTTGACGGGTTCACTCTCGCGCACCAGGCGCAGGCACTCGCGGCGGTTTACCGGGAGTGCGTGGCATGAAGCGCGTGGTCATTGTTACGGAGATCATCGCGCCCTACCGTACTCCTGTGTTCAACGCGCTGGCGGCGCATCCGGATGTCGACTTGCATGTTCTGTTTCTGGCGGAGACGGATCCTTCGACGCGGCAATGGCAAGTGGCCAAGGAAGAGATTGCATTTTCCTACGAGGTGCTGCCGCACTGGCGGAGACGGGTTTTGGGATACAACTGGCTGATCAATCGTGGGATAGAGGCGGCGCTGGAGCGGGCGCGGCCTGAGGTCATCGTGTGCGGGGGGTACAACTATGTGGCGAGCTGGCAAGTGCGGCGCTGGGGGCGGGGGCGAAAGATTCCGGTGCTGCTGTGGTCGGAGAGCAATCAGCAAGACCGCCGGCGCGCGTGGCCGCATGTAGAGTTTGTGAAGCGCAGGTTCTTGAGTGGGTGCAGCGCGTTTATTGTTCCGGGGAAGTCGGCGGCGGCGTATCTGCAATCGTTTGGCATCTCAGCGAAGAATATCTTCACCGCGCCCAATGCGGTGGACAATGATTTCTTTGCGCGTGAAGCGGCGGGAGCGCGGGCGCAGGCGCCGGCGGCGCGCCGCAGTCTGGATTTGCCTAAGCGCTACTTTCTTTTTGCGGGACGGCTGATTGCATCGAAGGGAGTGTTCAATCTTCTCAAGGCATACGCGTGCCTGGCGCCGGCTCTGCGGCATCAGGTTGGGTTGGTATTTGTGGGCGATGGAGCGGATGAGGCGGCGCTGAAGGAGCGGGCGGCGGCGATTCGTCCGGGGACGATTCGGTTTGCGGGGTTTGCGCAGCGTGAGAAACTTGCGGTGTACTATGCCTTGACGGAGGCTTTGGTGTTCCCGACCCAGACCGACCCGTGGGGATTGGTGGTGAACGAAGCGATGGCGTGCGCCTTGCCCGTCATTACGACAGTTGCTGCCGGGTGTGCTGCGGACCTGGTTACCGACGGCTGGAACGGGGCAGTGGTACCGGCGGGAGATGAGGACCGGCTGGCGGCGGCCATGACGCGTTTTGCGCAAGATCCGGAACTCTCGGTGACGATGGGAAAGCGCTCGGCGGAGCGCATCCAGAACAACTCTCCTCAGGCCTGCGCGGCGGGCTTCGCGCGGGCCCTGGCCGCGCTGGGGGAGACGGCATGATGGAGCGAGTGTGGCAGCGGCCCAGTGTGCGGTATGCCGCGGGTGCGGTGGGGATTGCTTATCTGTTCTATCTGGCGGTGATGCGGCCCAACACGTTCGGGATGCGGAACATAACGCTGGCGCTGGGGGTCATCGGGCTGGGGTTTCTGGCGGCGGGGTTTGAAACGTACTTTTTGCCGATTTTGTTGGGGGTCTTCTTTTCAGCGGGTTCGATCCTGCCTATCTGGCCGGTCATGCAACAAGTCCGCTGGCCAATCCTGATTCTTGGGGCGGTTCTCTCGCTTGCCTACTACGCCCGCTACGGGCGGGGACTGTCCTTTCATGCACTCCATCTGTTGTCCGTGTTCACCGTGTTGACGGCATTGGCCTCGACATTTGTTTCGTATGTTCCAATGACCACTTTGCTCAAGGCGTGCAGCTTGGCTTCACTCTTCATTTATGGGTCCGTGGGAATAAGAACCCTGTGTCATCAGCGCCCGGAGCGCGTGGTGAACTGGCTGGTTCGCTTCGCGGAGGTGATGGTCGTATTCACAGCGGTAGTCTACTTCGTTTTTTCATATACCATCTGGGACAACCCCAATTCCCTTGGCATGATTGCCGGTGTGCTCTGCTGGCCGGTCTGCCTGTGGTGGTTCCTTCTGGGTAGCACCACTTCCGAGCGGGTGCGCCGGGGGTTCGTACTGTTTCTTTGTGCCGCACTTCTGTTTTCCAGTGCCTCTCGTGCGGCTATGCTGGGGGCGGGCGTGTCTTCCGTTCTGCTTCTTGTAGCGACGAAGCGCTATCGAGTCATGGTGGTAGGGACGTTTCTCATGGCGACGTTCCTGGCGGGCGTATACGTGCTCGCGCCGGAGAGGATCCAGAGCACGTCCGAGCGCTTGATCTATAAGAAGGGTGACAGGTCCGAGGGAATTCTAAGGTCGCGCCAGGAGCCTTGGGAAAAGGCGATGAGCAGTTTTCGGGAGCACCCTTGGCTCGGTACGGGCTTCGGCGTATCCAAGGAAAGCGCCGACTACCATGATTTCTACAGCTCAATTTCCCGCGAACGTGGCAGCAGTTACCTGACCCTGCTGGAGGGAACCGGTCTCGTCGGGACCCTCAGCTTTGGTGTGCTGCTGGCCACTCTCCTTTGGCATTGCTTCCGAGTTCTCCTCCGGCTGCGGACCATGGGTCACTCCAATTACCTCGCGGCTCCTGTCGCCGGCGTTCTGCTGGCGGGCCTCGTCGCTGCCGGATTCGAGGATTGGCTCTTCGCCGTCGGCTACTATGGATGCTTGGCCTTCTGGCTTTTGGCGATGTCCCTGCCAGACCTCACAAGCCACTTCCAGCGTGCCGGCGCGGCGAGTTGACGCGTCGCGGTTCCTCAGAGCCCATATTCCAACTGCGCGCAACACTTACAATTACGGCCCGTGCGATCAGGACGAAGATCGGTTTGATGGGTCGCAACCGGGCTCAGGAAGTCTTCCGCGCCTCGACATACAGGCTCTCTCGCTTGCGGATGTCCAATTCAATCGCCTCGATGTCCGGCATCGCGCTCTGCCGAAAACTGCTGACTTCCGGCTCTGCGAACCCGGCGCGTCGCAGCAAGCAGGTCAGGGACCGGGCATCGAGCATCTGCGAGTGATGCGATCCGGGATGCACGATGTCGCGCAGAGATTGCCTTATCGACAGCCGATCCAAGAACCGGTGCGAAGCGAGATCCGATGGATCAGCCAGGTACTCTTTCACAACTAAAGCCAGATCCGGGACCACGACGCGCAAGATGCCTCCTTCTTTCAGTACCCGGAAACACTCCTTACCCAGTGCGAGTGATTCATCAAACGCGAAGTGCTCAAACGTGTGGGAGGAATAGATGTAACTGACACTGTCGTCCGGGAAAGGCAATCCCCTTCGGACGTCGCGACGCAAAACGTCTCGCGGCCACGCCGGTATCGCCAACCATCGCTTCAGCAAGGGGAGTCGGGAAAGCAGAATTGTGGGAGAGTTATCGAGGTTCACCCAGCCCGGAACGCCGGATACTCCACAGCCGATATTGATTTTAATTTCTGTCTTCGCCAATGTTGAGTCTCGTTCTGGCTGCGATCCGTTTGTCCAATGGGGAAGTGGCAACTCGGCTGGCCCCCACGTTGTTTACCGCCTAGGATATGTGCAGGAACGTGCCCCGTCAAAGGCGTTCCTGCAACTATGGACTTGTCCACGCACGCGTGAGAACGATAGAATCCACTTTCCTCGCCGCGATTCATGGTTTCGGGCGGTCGAGAGGCTACGTGCGCTCGGGTTTCCGAACTACCCGGCAGCCCCAGTCGCCTGCATGATCATATTCGGGTTGGTGCATGCGTCGTTCGAAGATTGGGTGTTTGCTGTCGGTTCCTACGTGACCCTGGTCTTCTGGCTCTTGGCCATGTCCCTGCCCGACCTAGTCGGGGACTCCGCAGTACAAACTTTGGGATACGAGGGCTAGCGGTGACTGCACGAGAGTACGACGATCTTGCCTAAACGCTCTTCTGTGTCGATGCTACAGTAAGTTCCCACCTTCGCGCGATCAAACGTCGGCTCATTGGCACGGTCCACCACCCAAACGCGTTCGTATCTGCGGAACAAGCGCAGAATTTCGCCATCGTGCGACTCGACCTTGCGGAAGAGTGGCAGAAGTTCCGCCCGGATGGCCTCGACGCGGTGCTTTCGTTCCTCTCCACGGTAAGAGGAAACCTCACCGATAAAGCCGTAATGCTCCAACTCGCCTGCGGACTCCGGCGCTGCAGCCGTATTCTCCAGCCACTTGCTGTCCTTCCCAATGAAGTAAAGGTACAGGACCTCCCGCAGACGATGGACGGTGCGGTTTAGTTCGGGCGAGAGCAGAGTCTGAGCGTTGTGACAATAGAGAACTGGGGCTTCTGAGAGTAGGGGGACCCAGGCGCAGGTATCCCGCTGTGCGACGATAAGGCTGTTTTGTCCGGGGCTCACTCTCCTCATCCAGCGCGCAAGATCGGCCTGTGCCAGGTTCTCAGGCAAACATCTTCTGTAGGTTCCTTCGGCGAGAGCCAAGCCATTGCACAAAGTAAGCACGATGACAGCGGCAAGGGCGAGGCGAATCTTGCGCGTTCGGTCAAGAATGCGGCTCGCCCAAGCCGAAGCAAGGAAGGTGAAGTGGATGGTCAGCGTGGCGTGCACGAAGTAGCCGGCGTGGCTGGTGAGAAGCAAGAGTGGCCTCGAAGTGAAAGCGTCACCCAGCAGCATCACCATCGTAGTCAGGCCGAGGCCCACGAGCGGCCACTTGACGCTGTGAGGAATGCGTCGGCTCGCGGCGAGTGCCGCCGTAGTCAGGCCTACCAGGACCCAACTTCCTCCGACCAGGGTTGGTAGCAGCGCCAGATCGAGGTGAATCAGGGAGTGCTCGCCCGGATATCCCGTTTGGAGGCTTCCTGGGGTATAGCGAAGAAACGTAAAGTCGAGCAAACCGCAGATCAGACCATACGCAAGAAATGTCTTGCCGCTCAAGTATTCCGTATCCAGAAGACCGATTATGGTCGCTACCGCCACGACGGCGCTGATGCCCGCCATGACGAGCGCTGCGTATGGGAACGACCCTAGAGCGAGCAACTGCAAGGCGGCCATCGCAGCCCAAGCGAGGGCGCCTTTTTTCTGCAATACGTGGATCTGGAGCGCAACGTATGCCAACAACAGCGGCATGGCGACCTGCGGAGAGAAAGGGCGAATGTAGGGGAGTTCCGCCGCGCTGAACGCGGCGAGGGAGGGGAACGAGAGCCATGCAGAGGCCAGAGACTTCAACATCCCGAAGTTGAAGAGCATTAACTCTACGGTGCCAACATAGGCGAACCGGACGCGCAATTCGGGCTGAAGGGATTCAAACAACCAGAAAGCAGCGAGGCAGAGGAGGCCCCACCAGATGAGGTTCCAGAGCAACAGGGCCAACCAGAGTCTGCCGCCAAGCAGAGCGCTGAAATGCCGGAAAAGAACAGGTCCGAGTCGGAACTTCAGAAACCCGGCTGCGTCAGCCGGTACTCTGATTCTGTAGTACGGGTTCAGCACGGACCCGTCATCGAGCACCGTGAGTTGGCCCAAGCTCAGATAGAGGCCCAGATCAGGAGCCGTAATCGCAGGCAGAGCCGTTGATCCGGTCGCGAAGATGGTTTTGATGGAAGGATACGAGTAAATTGCAAGAATCGCAGCGACCGTGATGGCAAAGAGCCACCTGCGCCGTGGGGCGCTGCCCTCGATGGTCGTTGTTGTGTTGTCGAACATGAGCTCGGTTTGGCGCGACCCGCGTGCCCAGAATCCATGATTGTAGGGGAACACGATTGCGCCTGGGTGGTAATTTAGGGAGCTTTTTGCGGCGGGGCGCATCCAAAATTGTATGGCAGTAGAAAGGCATTGGCGCATTGCGAGTTCGGCCTTGGGGCATTGGTTAGTGGCGCAGACTTTTGACTCGCTGGCGGTGGGGGTTCTGTGGTTGGCGGGGTTGCTGATTCTGAAGGTTCCGCTGGCTCCGCTTTGGGCGGGGATTGCGGCGGGGTGTCAGTTGATTCCACAACTTGGGCCGCTGCTGGGGTTGACGGGACCGGCGCTGATGACGACGGCGGACATTGTGTTCTCGGGGCAGAGTTGGCATCGGCTGCTGTATCTGCTGATTTTGTATGTGGTGATTGTGCTGTTTGATGGGTTCCTGCTGCAGCCGTACCTGATGCGGCGGACGGCGAAGGTGCCGATATGGGCGTCGATTGTGGCGCCGATTGTGCTGGGAGTGCTGATTCCGTTCTGGGGACTTCTGCTGGCACCGCCGCTGCTGGCCATTGTGTATGCTTATCGGGCGCAGCGGCTCGGGCGCGCGAAAGGGGCAGGGGCGGGGCGGGAGTTTCCAGCGACTTAGCCGCCAGAGCGTTGATTTCGCGTGCTATAATCGGCCTTGCCCACCCGCGTTACGCGAGACAGCCGTCTCCTCCTGCGGGCCTGTCCTAACAAGATTCGATTAAAGGGGTCGCACTATGTCTGGCCATTCAAAATGGGCCACAATCAAACACAAAAAGGGCGCACTGGACGCCAAGCGGGGGAAGATCTTTACCCGGCTGATTAAAGAAATCAGTATGGCGGCAAAGGCGGGCGGGGGTGATCCTGATGGGAACCCGCGTTTGCGCACGGCGATTCTGGCGGCCAAGGCCGAGAACATGCCAGCCGACAACATCAAGCGCGCCATCCAGCGCGGGACCGGCGAACTGCCGGGTGTTTCCTATGAAGAGTTCACGCTCGAAGGCTACGGGCCGGGGGGAGTCGCGATCCTGGTCGACATCTCGACCGACAACCGGAACCGGACGGTGAGCGAAATTCGCCACGTCTTCACCAAGGGTGGCGGGAACATGGCAGAGGCGGGCGCGGTGTCGTACATGTTCCACAAGAAGGGCGATATTGTGGTGCCCAAGTCGGCGGCGAAAGAGGACGACTTGATGGGCATTGCGCTGGAAGCAGGGGCCGATGACATGAACGATGACGGCGAGAGCTGGGAAGTGGTGACGGCGCCGTCGGCCTATGAGGCGGTGCTCGAGGCGATCAAGAAAGCTGGGATTACGCCGGCGTCGTCGAGTGTCACGATGGTGCCGCAGAACTACATCAAGCTCGAAGGACAGCAAGCGTCGGCCATGATTCGGCTGATGGAGGCGATGGAAGATCACGACGACGTGCAGAACGTGCACGCCAACTTCGATATTGATCAGAAGCTGCTGGAAGAGGTAGCAGGGTAGCGGGGAAAAGCAGGTCCCTCGCTTCGCTCGGGATAACAAATTGTGGTTTTGCAGCGGCCGCCACAGAGGCGGCCGTTTTCCTTTGGTTGTCAAGGGGAAGTGTTTTCCGCTAATGTTGCGGATCAACTAACGCCATGAAAATCATCACACTCGTGCTTCTGCTGGGCAGTACGCTGACGTGGGCGCAGGCTGGGCCTGAGGGGGGCGGCCGCGAAATCCAGTTCTGGACAGGCGGCGGACACAGCGTTCCGGGAGGAACAAAGAACACGGGAGTCTGGAACGTGGGCTTTCGCTATGGGTGGGTGCTGACCAACCCGCACTTGCCGGGCTTTCTCAAAGGACGGTTCGAGTATGCGGTGGATGCGGTTCCGATGTTTCTAGTTTTCCAGCCGGCGAATACGGCGTATGGGGCGGGGGTGAATCCGCTGAACTTGAAGTGGAATTTTGTGACGAGCGGGAAGGTCGTGCCGTATCTCGAACTGAGCGGGGGCACGCTGTTTACCAGCCAGGAGGTGCCGAGCGGCACATCGAAGGTCAACTTCACTTCTGGGGCGGCACTGGGGGCGCATGTTTTGCGGGAGTCCTGGAACTGGAGTCTGGAAGCGCACTATCTGCACATTTCGAATGCGGGGCTGACTGTTCCTAATCCCGGGATCAATACCTTTCAAGTGCGGGTGGGAGTTGGGCGTTTCTCCGGCGGAAGGAACAAGAAGCGCCACTAGGAGGTGTCATACACGCCGCTGAGTGAATGTCCCTCAGGGCCTAAAGGCCGCGTTATTTGTAGCTCCTATCGGCGC
>Ga0075014_100000098_pt1 | contig 27809 bp, 29 predicted proteins | sample AleBraG_ABR_2014_FD_71472 | JGI IMG/M metagenome (GOLD analysis project Ga0075014, IMG submission 71472) | Freshwater sediment microbial communities in response to fracking from Pennsylvania, USA - Alex Branch Run_MetaG_ABR_2014 | ecosystem: Environmental > Aquatic > Freshwater > Creek >... | reverse complement strand
GATGCCGATTTACGAGTACACCTGCAAGGAATGCCACCACGAATTTGAGGCTCTGGTCTATGGCTCACAGAAAGCCGAGTGCCCCAAGTGCCAGAGTAATAAGCTCGCACCCCGCCTTTCGGTGTTTGCCGTGTCCGCGAAGGGCACATCCGTCGCCCCATCACCTGCGGCGGGCCCCTGTGGCTCGTGCGGCGATCCGCGTGGTCCAGGCGCCTGCGGGCTCCGCGGCATGAACTGACCTTAAGCCTTTATAATTCATACGTTTACTGCCCCCCACGTCAGTCACTCCTGCGCGTGACGAGCGTAAGTTGTTGCCTTCTTCCCCATGCCCCAAGATCAGTGCAACAGGGGGTTTGTGGGATGGATCGTCGCCGCCAGTCACGCACTGCCACGACCTTTCCCGTCCGCGTTTGGGGCGTGGACAGTAAAGGGCAAGCCTTTCTGGAAACCGTCTCTGCAAAGAATCTGACTGAAGAAGGCGCGATGATTATGGGTATGCCGCGCATTCTCCGGCCCGGCGACACGCTGCAACTGCAGTACGACGCGAGGGTGACGACCTTCACCATCGTTTGGATTGGCAATCCTGCCAGTCGTATGGGCGGTCAAGTTGGGTTAATGCGCGGTACCTGCGAAGTGCCGGGCTGGACCGACCTTAAACTGCGCCGCTGCGCGGCTGCCGCTCAAAGCTAGTCTTCATTTAGTACTTAGTTCCGGCAAGTTCAGCTGCGTTAGGGAGAGGGGATCCACACTCACTCCTTGCCAGAGCGCACTCATGTGCAGATGAGGACCGGTAACGCGTCCGGTCGCGCCGGTTTCCCCCAGGACCTGTCCACCCGCAACCATGTCTCCCTCATGCACGGCAATGCGTGAGAGATGCATGTAGAGCGTCAGCAATCCCTGGCCATGATCGAGCACCACACAGTTGCCTTCGAAAAATAGATCACGGGCCAGCAAAACCCTGCCGCGGTTGGATGCTTTCAGTTCGGTTCCGGGGGCAGCTCGAAAATCCAGGCCTTTATGCTCGCTGCGCACCGCGCCGTTGAACACGCGGCGCACGCCAAAGGTCTCCGTGATCGCGGAATCGAGTGGCGGCGCGAAGGCGCCCGACCACAGCGGCTCAGCCGTTATCTGCCGGAATGCTTGCGCCTTCAACTCTTGGTCCGCTTCAATCCGCTTCACCGTTTCGGCATCAGGCGCGGTGTATTTCTCGGCAACTTTCAGAACGACTGTTTTGCGGGCAAGTTGGTGTACGCGAATCATCTGCGTGACGCGAACGGGGGAGCCACCCTTGCTCGCGGCAGTCAGTTGCAGGGGGTAGACCCCTTTTTTCGTTGCCAGGCTCACCCCGGCAATTCCAACCCAACGATCAGCGCCGACCTGAGCAAACGATAATTCGTGGCCCAGCCACGATCCTTTAACGAAAACGACGCTCCGGCGAGCTGTCACATTCACCACGAACAATGCTCCATTGACCAGCCGTAATGGCTGCCAGCGCACGCTCAAGTCGGACGAGGCCCGCGCCTGGCACGAGATAGCGCAAACTAGAAAAATCGTCGCCAGTGCCCGCTCTACGCGGCCCGTCATGAACTGAGATCTGGTCGCTCGCATTTACCGGTTGCTGTACAGCCCTGTGATCCCCTGTGCCGCCGTGACCTGGTTACGCAGTTCCCAAAGATCCTTATAGAAGTTGTGCGCCAGTCTTTGCTGCAACACTTCCACCGGCGTACCCATGGTGCCCACAACACCCCCGCCAATGATGCGCTGGGCGAGTTTGAGATGGTGAAAGCGGAACAGTTGCATGCGCTCGTCAAAATCGAGCATGCGTTCCGCCACTTCATGCAGGTCGAAGAACTCCTGGTGCCGCTGGTAAAGCTCGTTGATCGAAATTCCCGCTTTCTCCCTCTGCGCGTGGAAGGCCTCGCCCAGCCGCGGAGCCAAGTGGAGCAGCGCGAGAAAACCCGGCGAATCCAGTCCGCTGCCGTGGCCCAGGCCGGCACGAATTTTGTGATAGTCGTAGATCGTAATGGTCTCGAGGGTGTGCAACAGCTCCAGCGGATACTGCAGCATGCCCAAGGCGCGCCGCATTAGGCGCGCCGCATCCGCCAACTGACCCTTTTCCACCTGCGAGCGCGCTCGCTCCAACTCCCAGGCAGCGCCCTTCATCAGCAATTCCGAAGCCTGGTGGACCACCTGAAATGTCAGCTCATCCGGATGCAGCATCTCGCCCGGCGCTTTCTGCAACGCCAGCAACTCGTCGGTGCGCAGGTAGCGTTCGTAATCCGTCGCGCCTTTGCCGGCCAGCACCGGTTTCCGCATATCTTCCGTCATGCGAAGCCAAACTCCTTGTTGTCTCGATGGCTACTTGCGGACAGCGCCCACGGCGTTGATTGTATCCCGACCGCGAGGCGGGACTGAAGCCGAGGGGGATTCCTGCCGATGAGGAGATCGAGCCATTGTTGTTGCGAGGGAGCCCTGCGTGAACCAGCACACCGAACTGGAAATCTTGCGCGCCGTCATTGAGAACGCGCCCATCGGCATTTGCCTGGTCGATCGTCACCGCCAGATCCTCCTTTGGAATGGCGCCGCGGAGCGCATTACCGGCTACCTGCGCCAGGAACTTGTTGGACGCAAATGTTCCGACGATGTCCTGATCAACAACGAAGCAGACGGCCAGGTGCTCATCGGTGCACACTCTCCCCTGCTGGTAACCATTCGGGAGGGTAGGCGGCTGGAGGCGCACGTCTATCTCCACCACAAAGACGGGCACCAGTTAGGCGTGCAGCTTTGGGCATCTCCCTTGCGCAACGAGCAGGGCGCCGTCTTCGGCGCGGTGGAGTGTTTTGAAGAGCGCAGAGTCGATGCCCAGTCGCAGGATCTCGCCGCATATGGCTGCATCGACGCGGTCACCGAACTTCCGAACCCGGGTTTTACTCGCTTCTATCTGGGCGAGGCTCTGAGCGCGTTCGGCAAGTATCGGCTCCCCTTCTGCGTGGTCCGAGTCAAGATTCGGGAATTCTCGCAATTCCTTTCGACCCGGGGAAAAGCGGCGGCCGACAAGCTGCTGCACATGCTGGGACAGACTCTGAAACACACCCTGGCGGCGGATGATGTCGTCGGGCGCTGGCTGGAGGATGAATTCCTCATCGTCGCGCCCGGGCGCAATGAGGAGATGCTGCGGCAAATGTCAGAAGAAATACGCGCCATCACCGAAGATGCCAGCATCGCCTGGTGGGGCGACCAGCTCTCGGTTCAGATACAGGTCATGGCGGTGGCAGCCCAGCCGCAAGACACGCTGGCCACGCTGCTCAAGCGCTCCGATCCGGCGCTCGATCCCTGCCTCGGAACGCCGCTCTCTTCTTCTGCCGGAACGGCCCCTTCCGTAAAGGACGCAAAGCAATGTTCGTGATCATCGGCATTCTCGTGGTGGTTGGCGCAATCGTGGGCGGTTATCTGATGGAGCACGGAAACCTCCGTGTTCTCCTCCAGCCCGCGGAACTGCTCATCATCGGCGGCGCCGCGGCAGGCACGGTTCTGACGGCGAATCCGCTGCACGTGTTGAAGCAAATTGTCGGCGGCCTCACGGGCGTCTTCGGCGGTTCCAAGTTCAGCAAACAGCGCTACCTCGACACGCTGAAAATGATGTACGACCTGCTGAACCGTGCCCGTAAAGAGGGATTGGTGGCGCTGGAGAACGACGTCGAGGAGCCGGACAAGAGCGCGATTTTTTCCAAATATCCACACTTCCTCAAGGATCACCACGTGCGCGATTTTGTCTGCGACACCATTCGCATGACCGTCACCGGCGGCGTGGAAACGTTCGACATGGATCAGATGCTCGAAAGCGACATGGACGTACATCATCACCACGAGAGCGTGCCCATCACCGCGCTCAGCACCATGGCCGATTCCCTGCCCGGATTGGGCATCGTAGCCGCCGTCCTCGGTGTGGTCATCACCATGGGAGCGCTGGGCGGGCCGCCCGAGGAAATTGGCCACAAAGTGGCTGCCGCCCTGGTCGGCACCTTTCTCGGCATTTTGTTGTGCTACGGCTTCGTCGGCCCGATTGCCCAGAATATGTCCAAAAGTGCGGACGAGGAGCACGCTTACTACCAGGTGTTGCGCGTGTTGATCATCGCCTTCATGAAAGGTGTGGCGCCGATCATGGCGGTAGAAATCGCGCGCCGCTCCGTCCCCGGTCACGTGCGCCCCTCCTTCAAAGAGCTCGAAGCTGCCTGTCGCGGTGGTGGCGCTGCTGCTCCTGCTGCGGACGGGGCCGCCGCTGGATCCTAACCAGCTATGGACAAAGCACGCCCCATCATCGTCATCAAGAAAAAGGGCGGCCACGGCGGCCATCACGGCGGCGCCTGGAAAGTCGCCTACGCCGATTTCGTCACCGCTATGATGGCCCTCTTCATCGTGCTCTGGCTGCTCAACTCCAGCAAACAGGTGCAGGAAGCGGTGGGCGGCTACTTTCGCGATCCCACGGGCACATCCAAAGAAGTCGGCACCAATCTCCAGGGCTCTGGTGACAATTTCGATCTCAGCAAAGACAACATGAACAAGCTGAAGGAGGAATTGCAAAAGCAGGTCCGCCAGGTCGATAACTTCGAGAAGCTCCAGAAGCAGATCGAAATGACGGTGACCGCCGAGGGCCTGCGCATCGAACTCCTGGAGGCAGCGACCGGCACTTTTTTCGAAAGCGGCAATCCGCTTCCCAATCGCGACGGACAGGAAACCCTGAAAGCGCTGGCCACAGAGCTGGGCAAGTTGCCCAACAAGATTTCAATCGAAGGGCATACCGATGCCAAAGCCCTCTACCGCTCCAAGGACTATGGCAACTGGGAACTCTCCGCCGAGCGCGCCAATGCCGCGCGTCGCTTGATGCAGGAGAGCGGCCTTCGCTCTGACCAGGTCAGCCAGGTACGTGGATTCGCTGATCAGCAGTTGCGCAAGCCCGACCCACTGGATCCCTCCAATCGCAGAATCTCAGTGATCGTGCAATATCGCATCAAGATGGGGGACGCGCCGAAAGACTCAGGCGCTAGCGAGAGCCCTCACGCATCGGCAAGCCACCACGAATAGGAACCGACGCGACCTTGGCATTTTCCGCAGCGAACAATGGGCTCGATGGATATTCCTTCACCAGCTCGCCCAGCAGCTTACGCGCTAACGCATCGTCCTTTTCCCGTCGCGCCGCCAGTGCCAGCATGATTTTCGCATAGGGCCGCAGGTAACGCCCACTGGCTGCCGTCTTTCCCAGTTGCTCCATGCCGAGCTGGCGATCGCCGTGGATCCCGCCAAACCACAGCAGGAAGCGCGTGGTGCCGGGAAGCGAGCCCACGATGTAATTGGCCGCTCCCAGGGCCAGCCAGGCATCGGCCGCATCCGGCCGCTGGGCCAGCAGTCTCTTGGCAAGAGTGTCCGACTCTTTGATCTGATGCAGACTGTCCAACTGTTTCCGCTCCAGGATGCTGAGCGCGTCCGCTTCCATGCCGGCGGCCAGCGTCAAAGCAAACAAGGCTTGCGGGTCCTCGTGAGCCGTCGCGAGTCGCTTCTGCGCCAGGCGGATCGCCTCTTCACGCGCCTGCCGAAAGTCACGCATGCGCTGGGAATCCGGGTGGCCGTCGATCCCGCGCAGGAATTTCTTGTCATCCAGGAAGAACTCGCTGGACAGCACGCCTTGCCGGTAGAACTCCTCGAACAGGAAGCTGGCGGCTACCGCCGTCGGGCCCAACGGGTCGTCGGGATTACAGTTGCGCCACGCCTGGAAAAGCTCGCGTCCTTCCGAGAACTTCTGCTCATACATGAGATGGAAGCCACGGTCGAGATCGGGCGCGGTCCGAAATGCTGCCTCTTCATTTGCGGCGCAAGCTCGCGCCCGCGCCACCGGAAGCAGGAAACTTCCCAGCAACAAAACAAGATGGACGTAGTGCCTGATCGAAGATTGCAGCATCACTTTTCGGCTACTCATCGGTTAGATGTGAGCCACGGCAGGAAGGTTACCAGGCAAATGGGGTGGGAGACGGGAATCGAACCCGCAACGTCCGGAGCCACAGTCCGGTGCTCTGCCAGTTGAGCTACTCCCACCGAATCTTGTCGATTATAACAGCGCATTGCGGGAGGGGTTGCTGGAAACAAGCTGCAAGTCTACCGGTAACGCGCGCTAGGCACCCGCCGCCTCAGCCTTCGGAGCCACGTTACTGCGGCCCACGCTCAGATACTCAAATCCCATGGCGCGCAGGCGAGTCGCGTCAAGCAGGTTCTTGGTGTCGATGATCACCGCCCGCTTGAGCGAGCGCTTGATACGTTCGAAGTCCAGCGAGCGAAATTCCGGCCAACCGGTGCCGACCACGAGCACATCGGACCCCTCCGCCGCGGCGTAGGCGTCATCGCTGTACTGCACGCTGCCATTTAACAGCAGCTTGGCATTGGGAATCGCCACTGGATCGTAGGCTCGCACTTTTGCACCTTGTGCGATCAAGGTCTTCACCAAATCTATCGAGAAAGATCCGGCCACCGAGTTGGTGTTCGGCTTGAACGCCAATCCGAGGATTGCAACCTGCTTGCCCTCCACATGTTCCAGAACCGCGCCGACCTTTTCCGCCAGTCGATCGGCCAGATTCGTGTTCACTTCGCGGGCTGCGCTCAACACCTTCAGCGATACGCCGTTGAACCGAGCCAGCTCGCAAAGCAAGTCCATGTCGGACTCAGCGAAGATTCCACCCATGCCTGCACCCGGCTGTAAACATCGTGGCGCGATCTTCTTGTCCAACCCGAGAGCGAGCGAAAGATGTACGGCATCGGCGTTCACTTTCTCGCACAGGTTGGCAACTTCGTTGATGAACGAAATTTTCGTCGCCAGATACGCGGTCGCTGCTTCGCGCACTAGCTCCGCCGTCTCGTGGTTGGTGACAATGACCGGTACACCGCGCATGACCAGCGGGTGAAACACCTGCTTCATCGCGTGCACCGCCTCAGAAGAAGAGGTGCCCAGAATAATGCGGTCGGGCCAATTGAAGTCCTCCACCGCGCAGCCCGCCGTTAGAAACACGGGATGAGAAACAATTGTCGCCTTCGACCCGTTCTGCGCCAGTTTGCGTTCCAGCACAGAACCTGTGCCCACGGGCACTGGCGTGATAATGACCAGGATGGGCGGTTTCGGCGCCACCCGCGCGATGCGTAACACCAGGTCTTCCAGATGCTGGCTCGAATCCTCCGCCAGGAAAATCAGTTGCGCCTTGCGCGCGAATGCATCAAGGTCGGTCGAGTAAGCCAGTCGCCCCACCCGCACATTGCGACGGATAATTTCTGCCAGATTTTTTTCGAAAAAGGGAACATTGCCTTGTGCCATCTGCACCATGGCGGAACTATCTTGATGGCAGCAACTTACCGGGGTTCCAAAGTCGGCCAGACACGCTGAGATCAGTGTTCCCAGGTACCCGGAACCATAAACCCCGAGATGCATTTCGTTCTCCTCTTGGCAAGAGACGACAGGGACGGAAGTCCCACAACGCCTGTTCTATATGTACGACGGAGCCGGTAGGTGGGCAACGTGGGAAAAGGACATGTCCCTTGGGCAAGAACCCGTGCACACGTACGAAGAGAACCGAACAGACCCAAAGAGATCGGGCAAAACACGGAATGCTAGAAAGCCGCGACTTTGCGGCCCAGGCGGACCGGCGCTACATCCGCCCACGAATTGGTCTCGCGATCCAATTCCCGCACGAAGGTCAGTTCGTCGATGAGAAGGCGGCGCCCGCCCCGGTACTCGCCCCAGCGCCCTTGTGCTACCTCAAGCGCTTCGAGAGCTTGCTCGGTCGTGCTCATTTTCACGATCGTCAGATGCGGGGTGTATTCCCAGTTTTCGCACGCCGCCAATTCCGCCTGGTTCAGCCGGCTATGCAGAGCCTGCAAGTGCTCAGTGCCCTGCGTCACCCTCACGAAAACGGTCGGTGTTGCTGGACAAAACGAGGTGACGCCATCCAGCTGCACGTCAAAGGCATCGCTTTCTCGGCACAGCGCTTCGAGCCTTTGCAGCGCGGCGCCCTCACTCCCTTGCAGACAGCGCGGCGGGAGCACAGTCAGATGTGCCGCGGAGTGCGGCAGAGTTGGGTGCAGGTCCCTGCGCAGCGACTCAACAAACTGTCCGAGTGAATTTCGGACATAGGCCACCAGGCCGTAGCGTTGCGAAAGCATTCCGAAGGCAATTATACGTCGAACCCCGCGCCGGGTTCCCGCGATTCGCTCGGTTATAATCGGGATGCCACCTGCTCGTGTCGGGGCGTAGCGCAGCCTGGTAGCGCACCTGCCTTGGGCGCAGGGGGTCGTAGGTTCAAATCCTATCGCCCCGACCAATTCCTCTCAGCGAGTTTCACATTCGCACCCTTCGAAATACCGCGAAGGGTGCGGCAGCCGCGCGGAATAGAACTACGGGCGGGAAGGAGTGTGCCAGCCCCGACGGGGCATAGCCCCACTCCGCCGCCCGAATTTACCCAACCTACTCGACTCCAGATTCTCCAGACTCCAGCAGGTAGAGCTGGACCTTGTCATAGCACTGCACGTAAGTCGACTCGCGTTTGCCGACCTTGTCCGGTTGCAGGTTGTTGTCACGATGTTCCGTCACACAAACCCGAACGAGATCGTCAATGACCGCCGGAACGAGTTTCTTCAGCGGAATTTTCCATTCGAATTTTGATTGTCGAAGATCCCAACTGACGTTTGCTCTAAAGGCCGCCAACATCGGAAATAACCATCCCTTTGGCACACGGTAGTTCATGCTGGCGTTCAAGAACGGCAGCGGGATGTTCTTGTTGGTCTTTGCTCCCGCCCGATTCTTGCCGGCTTTCATTCTGCCGAATTCAAATCCGATCCGTTTGGCGGCAGGTGGTGTTTCGCGCTGGATCATGTCGCTAAGCTCAAGAATTTCTGGAAGCCTGGGCACAAGAATGTCCAGCGGCGACGGGCGAGTTTCGAAGTCCTTTTGATAAAATTCCAACGCACTTTTGGTGCGGCTATAGAGATAGTGAGGGTGTTTCTTCCGATCAAATCGGTCGCGGTTGAACATCTCAAGGAACACGAGTACCTCGACAATGTAAATGTCACCGTCAGCTCCCTGATGGTAGGCAATGGCCTGCTCGCCGGTCTTACCGGTCATAACCTGCCTGATTGTGTCGAAGTGACCCTGGAGATTAGCCAGTGAAGGGTCGTCCACCTGTTTGCTGCGGTTCAATCCCTCGGCGATCTCCGCGACTTTCGAGTCCTCAATGCCTTGCAAGATATGCACCCGCACGTAAGCGCGAGCAATGTTGGACCGTTCTATCTCATCTGCATTGTCAATTGCATCCCGAATTGCCGCGTAGGTGTGGCCGCCATTCACGATGCCATGTCGGCTTGGGTCAGCCAGCGTGATCGAGAGTTGTCCGTTGCCGCCCGTTGCTCTGTTAAACGTGGCGTCCTCGACCAGAAGGTAAATCCCCTGGTTCTTAATGGCCATGTCTTCAGGATTCTCGATCATGGTCTCCGTGATGCCCTTAATCACAGGACCAGAGAGCACGCCTTTTTGGGTGCGGTTAGGCACTCTCGGATTGACCTCCATGAACCTGTCCAACTCATCCGGGAGGGAAGTGACGGCTACGAAGCAATCGCCCATCTTGGTGCCTTCGAGCCCCGGAATGGGGAGGCTTCGATACTCGTGGGTCGGAACGGTAAACGTGAAAGGAAGGGAAATTGAATGGGTAGGAAAAGCAGCGTTCGGACGAACAGCATTTTCAGTTTTCACTTTTCATTTCCTTGGCGAAAGGACCGGGCCTGCCGCCTGTAGTTGAATTCCTACAAACCCATCGCCAACTTCTGGCGACTGTGGGGTCGGTAGGTGGGCATAGTGTAACAGAACCAGAGTCGCTCCGCGGTATTTCCGCGGGAGGAACCTTCAGCGAAGCCTCCGCGCAGGGTCGTAGGCCAATTCCTATCGCCCGACCAATCTTCTTTCATCCACACCCATACGAACCCGGCGGGCGTGGATGATCGTTCCGATAGAATGACTCACCAGTACTTTCGGGGGTAGACATGGCAAGAGTACCGAGGAAGAAGAAATCCGGCGGCCGCAACAAAGCGAAGAGATCTGCGCCGAAGAAGGCCAGGAAACCCGTCCACAAGCTGAAGAAAGCGCCGACCTCACGCCCGATAGCGGAAGTCGGCGGCGACAAGCTCACTTTCAACCACGCCATGGTCTATGCCGCGAACGTCGAGCGCGCGCTGGGCTTTTATCGCGACCTGCTGGGATTCAAGGTCGTGGACGAGTTCCGCCACGAAGGCAAACCTGTCTATGCACGGCTGCGCGCCCCCGGAGGTGATGGCACCATCGCCCTGCACATGGCCGGGCCGGGAACATCGCTCGCCAGTGACGGCGTGCGGTTGTACTTCGAGATTCGCGAACTCGACGACTTCTGCCGCAAGCTGCAGGCCAAGGGCTTCTACATTACGCAGATGCCTCGCATGATGCCGTGGGGCTGGCGTCACGCCTATCTCAACGATCCCGATGGCCACGAGATCAGCCTCTACTGGGCCGGAGAAAACCGCATGAAGAAGACTGTCATGCGCGCGGCGAAGGAAGTTGGCCAAGCCACGGCCGGCAAAGGGCGATAAGCGTTACGCTCCGAATCTCGCCGCCGCGCGCGCCTTTGCCTTGGCCGCTTCATCTTCCCTGTTCTTCGGCGGCGCTGTTGTTTCGAGTGCGGTGAGCAGACGCCTCGCTACGCCAGCCACTTCATCCACCGCCGAGAGGAACGCGCCTTCGTTCGCCTTCGACGGCTTGGTGAAGCCGCTGATCTTCCTTACGAACTGCAGCGACGCGGCTCGAACTTCTTCCTCAGTAACTGGCGGATCAAAATTGAAAAGGGTTCTGATATTCCTGCACATGGAAACTCCTTTGGCGTCACAACCCGGCGGCGTGAAGATAATTGTATTTCACGGAAGAGCAAGCCTGCGTGCAGTAGACAGGCAGCCAGAATCTACGCCCCCCAAGAGGGATTCAGGCGCCTCCGCGGACCTGCTGCAGCAGCGCCAGCAGCGCGCGCAAACGTTCCTCGCCCATTCCTCCCAGCAACTTCCGATTGAGTTCAGCCACCGGACCATCGAGCCTGCCGAGCAATTCCAGTCCTGCCGCCGTGATTCGCGCCACCACCACGCGCCGGTCGCCGGCATCGCGCGCGCGCTTCGCCAGGTGCGTCCACTCCAGCCGGTCCAGCAACCGAGTGATGTCCGGATCCCGCGTCACCATGCGGTGCGCGATCTCGCTGCACGGCAGACCCGCCTTCCCCGCTCCGCGCAGGATGCGGAGCGCGTTGAATTGCGTGGGGGAAAGGCCGTGGCTCTTGAACAGCACCTCCACCGGACGCGTCAGCACATCTGCGGTGCGCATGAGCGCCAGTAACGTTTCCTCTTCCAGGCTGGTAAAGGATCTTTCCTGCCGGATTTCATCGCCGAAGGAAGACATGGTTGCAGATCGATACTAGTCGTTATAACGAGCATCGTCAAAGCGCCACCCATTCACTGCCGATTAATCAGCGACGCCACGTACCCTGCGCCGAATCCGTTGTCGATATTAACCACGCTCACATTCGAAGCACACGAGTTCATCATTCCAAGCAGCGCGGCGATCCCGCCAAACGACGCGCCGTACCCGACGCTGGTCGGCACGGCAATGACCGGCACGCCCACCAGGCCGCCTACTACGCTAGGCAATGCGCCTTCCATCCCGGCGCAGACAATCACCACGCGCGCGCCGGCAAGAATTTCCCGGTGCGACAACAGCCGATGAATCCCCGCCACGCCCACGTCATAGACATGCTGCACTTCGTTGCCCATCACTTCCGCCGTAACCACCGCTTCTTCCGCCACCGGGATATCGCTCGTGCCCGCCGACACCACCACAATCTTTCCCTTACCGTAGATAGTCGCGTCGCGTTGCAGAACAATCGCTCGCGCCAGCGGACGATACTCGGCCTTGCCAACTTTCTTCTTCACCGCGCTGAACTGCTCCGGCGAGCACCGCGTGGCCAGCACATTGCGCCCATGCCGCGCCAATTGCTGAAAGATTTTCGCCAGATGAGCCGGAGCCTTCCGCTCTCCCAAAATCACTTCCGGCACCCCGGTGCGCAGCGCACGATGGTGGTCGACTTTGGCGAATCCAAGCTCTTCGAAAGGCATGTGCCGCAGCCGATTCAGCGCGTCGTCAGGAGAGATTTCCTTCTTCCGAACCTGCTGCAGGAGTTTTCGGAGCGCGGCTGGCGTCACGGTCGGGGCCTTTCTCAACGTGTCCGCCAGATTAAATGATTTGTTCGGAACCGGCTAGGCGCGCTCGCCCGCGTGATCGCTTTGCTCGAGGTACTGCCGGTAGCTCTCGTATTTCTCAAGCGGCGTCGCATTGAAGACGCAAAAAATGTCATCCGCCACGCGCACCGCCTCCACGTCGTCCGCCGTTTCCGCGCCGGCCTGCCAGTAAAGTGCATCCACGTTCTGCAATACCGTCAACACGCGGTCCCCGGGAAGATGCTGCCGAAGCAAGGCTGGAAGATGTTGCGGCGCCAAATGCGACTCGCCCACCAGCAGCAATAAACGCGACTCGGGATGCTTCCCTCGCACTCCGGAAGCTCGCTGTGCCGCGTGACGATCGCGCATTCTAACCCGCCGCAGGTCATAACGCGGACGGCAATCCAACCCAAACACTGACGCGTTATGCTCCCGCGCCGTGCGCAATAAGGCCGAGTAAGGCTGCCACTCGTAGCCCCACTCCTGCTCAAATCGTACCTTGTCGCGCAGTCCATCCAGCGACAGTGACCCGGCGCACCAGCTATTCAGCGCCGGCTGATCCGAAGTGTAAAAAGCTTCCAGACCGATGACCAGCGGCCGTTCCTGATCGGCCAAAATGGACAATACGTCCGCTGCAAAGTGCTGGCAGGATTCGAGCGAATGGTAATCGCCGATGAGAACCACGTCGGCCTGCCGCAACGCCGTACCGATGGAAGAAAGGCTGCTCACCGTCTCGTACCGCCGAAATGCGTCCTGATACTCGCGCAGATAGCGGCTGCGTGACGGCCGCAGTGTGGAACGGATCTCCCGTTCGACCGTAGCAACGGCCTGCTGCTCGGTCGCAACCTGTCGCGCTCGTGCTGTGGCGGTAGTAGCCATGGGCTATGGCCCGAGTCGAGCCTCGGGCCCACTACCTGCCGCAGAACCTGTAAAAGGACCCTCGGCGCTTGACGTCCCGCCGAGTGGTTCCTATATCCTCAGAACTTCAATCCGGACGTAGCCTTGCGGCTCGCCCCATCGGAGACTCTCTGCAACCCTCGCCATCCAACCTGACCGTGGCCACGACCGGCGCCAGCGGTTCCCTCTTCCTGCGCGAATTTCTGGCCGCTGTCGACCAGGACGATCGCATCAAGACCGTCAATTTCATCGCTTCCAACAGCGCCCTGCGCGTCATGGCAGAAGAGCTTGGCCTGAAGGGCCGCAGCGATCTCGTTCGCCAGCTTCTCGGCCACACTTCGCGCAAGATCCACGTGCAATCCAACGACGATATCGGCGCCAACATTGCCAGCGGCTCCTATCCCAGCGACGCCATGGTCGTCATTCCGTGCAGCGTCGGAACTCTGGCCCGGATTGCCAACGGCGTCGCCAGCCACCTGATCGAGCGCGCGGCCGACGTCTGCCTTAAGGAGAGACGTCCCCTTGTGCTTTGCGTTCGCGAAACTCCTCTTAACAAGATTCATATTCGAAACATGTACCGCAGTGCCGACGCCGGAGCCACCATCTACCCGCTCATCCCGACGTTCTACAACCAGCCGCAAACTCTCAACAACCTCGCGCGCCAGTTCGCCTCCCGTGTTCTCGCTCACATCGGACTCCCGCAACCCAACGCATATCGTTGGGAAGGCTAAGACGCACCTGTCCGATCGCAGAGGAGCTACAGCGGGGGGGAAACCTCAGTCTAGTGGCAGCCAGTCCTGACCTCCTAGATAACCCACGGGCATGTCTGCCTGGTGCAGGATGGCGTCGAACAGAATCGAAACAGAGAAGTCATTTTGCCGTAACTTGCTGATTCGGCCGCGATTACGGCCATTGCTCAGAACTGCCTGTTGACTCCTCCGGTCACCGCCCAAAAAGCCGTTGACCTCGCCGCCAAAACCGCAGTATGTTCCGCGTAACACTTAGAAAGGAGGTGATCCGTGCCAAGTTACGACTTATGTCCAAGTGAGGTTGCTGCGACCTGAGTAAGGTTGCTCAGACCACCTCAGTACAACGATCGGTGTGTTTGGGAGTGCCCGCTTCGGCTCAGCCGGCCGAAGATCCCGGAACGTTCCGCGGAGGGCAACGGAGAGTAACCACTCGAGGTCAATCCCAACAGCTGACCGGCGGCTCGCCGAATGGCCTTCTGCGAGCCGCTTCTTATTTTTGTAATGGACGCACGGGCGTCCTCGCCCGTGCAGATGTGGGAACCGTGGAGACGAAGGAAGAAAAGTGTTTACTGCGCAGACAAGACCCTAACCAGCAGTTTCTTCGTCGTCTCCATCATCGGAAAGTCGCGCAGTTCCTCCAGCGTCATCCACTTCGCCTCCGCCGCATCATATCCCGCCTGAAGACTCCGCGACACCGGCCGACAAAGGTAATCCAGTAACACGTAGTGAAACCTGATCTTCCCGGCATCATCGGGCACAATCCGGTCGAAAACTCCTAGAAACTCGCCCGACTCCACCACCAGCCCTGTCTCTTCGAGCGCCTCCCGCTCCACACCCTGCCGCACCGTCTCCCCTAACTCGAGCAGCCCGCCCGGGATGGACCACTCGCCCAGAAGGGGCGGGGCGCCGCGTTTAATGACGACAACGCGTCCCTGATCCACAATCACAGCGCCAACTCCGATCAGCGGCGTCTCCGGATACTCACGCTTCATGCCCGCGATTCTAAACGAGAGGAAAACCGCAACCGTGTCAATCGTGGTTAAAATAGGCTCTCTCATGGCCCTCGACGAGTACAAACGCAAACGCAGCTTCGAATCCACACCGGAGCCGCCGCCGATAGTCGAGAAGGCCTCGCAGCACCGGTTCGTCGTCCAGCGCCACGACGCCACCCGCCTGCACTACGACTTCCGTCTCGAACTCGAAGGAGTGCTGAAGTCCTGGGCCGTGCCCAGAGGCCCTTCTCTGGATCCCGCCGACAAGCGCCTCGCCATGCAAGTCGAAGATCATCCTGTTTCATATTTTGATTTCGAAGGAGTGATCCCGGAAGGCAACTACGGCGCCGGCACCGTCATGGTCTGGGACGTCGGCACCTGGCAGCCGCTCTCGCCCAAACCGGTGCAAGGCAAGTATGTCCCCGGCACCGACAAGGAAGCGCTCTCGATGCTGGCATCCGGCGATCTTAAATTCCGCCTCGACGGCAAGAAGATCAAAGGCGATTTCGCCATCGTGCGGCTGCGCTCGCGCCGTCCCGGCAGCAAAGGCAACGAGTGGCTCCTCATCAAGAAGCACGACCAGCACGTGGTCGAAGGCTACGACGCCGAGGACTACACGAAATCCGTCCTGACCAAGCGCACCATGAAACAGATCGCCGAGCAGAACGATGCGCAATGGATCAGCCGTCCCGCCGGTCGCGGCAAACTAAAAGCCGCGTGGCTCGCCGATGCGGTCGCCAAGCTCGACGAGAAAAAACAATCCACCGCCGAGAACACAAAGAACGCCGAGAAAACCAAAGGCGGGAAAAAGCAAAAGGACAATCAGTTGAGACAGAGCCCGTCGGCTCACACGGTGGCAGCTGCAACGGACTCGGACGACAAGACCTTGCCATCCTCGGCGACCTCGGCGGTGAATCCCTTTCCCGCCGCCGGCCGCGCCCCGATGCCCACGTCCATTCACCCCATGCTCGCTACGCCCTGGGAAGAAGCCTTCGACTCCGACGACTGGCTCTTCGAAATCAAGTGGGACGGCTATCGTGCCGTCGCCTTCATCACCGACGACAAAGTTCGCCTTGTCTCCCGCAACCAGAACGACCTGACCAACCAATATCCCGAACTCGCCGACATCCCCAAGCATCTCAAGGCCGAAACAGCCATCCTCGACGGCGAAATCGTCGCCCTCGACGAAGAAGGCCGCTCCTCCTTCAGCCTGATGCAGCAGCGTACCGGATTTTCCCCCACCAACCGCCGCCGCGAGCGTGATCCCGGAATTCCCGTTCTCTATTACGCCTTCGACCTGCTCTACCTCGACGGCTACGATCTACGCCGAGTTCCGCTGGAGTCGCGTAAACAGAGGCTCGCGTCACTTCTCCAGCCCAGTCTAATCTTGCGCTACTCCGACCACTTCGCCGCAAATGGAAAAGCTCTCTTCGCCGTGGCCGGACAAAAAGGTCTGGAAGGCATCCTCGCCAAGCGCCGCAACTCCACCTACGAAGAGCGCCGCAGCACCGAATGGCGCAAGATCAAAATCACGCATCGCCTGGAAGCCGTCGTCGGCGGATACACGGAGCCGCAAGGCAGCCGCGAACATTTCGGCTCGCTCGTGCTCGGTCTTTATGACAAAGAAGGAAAGCTGATCCACATCGGCCAGGCCGGCAGCGGCTTCACCGAGAAATCGCAGAAGGAAGTCTGGGAATTGCTGAAGCCGCTAGCAACTTCGCGCTCGCCCTTTTCAGAAAGGGTCCAAGCCCTGCGCGCCGTCCACTGGCTCAAGCCTCAGCTGGTCGCCGAAATCAAGTACGGCGAATGGACGCATGAAGATCAGCTGCGCGCACCGGTGTTTCTAGGATTGCGCTGGGATAAGACTCCGGAAGAATGCCTCTTAGCAGAAGCGCGGCCGTAAACTCAGCGCCCCGAAACCCGCTGCGAGCGGCCTCACTTGATCTCCTTCATCGGCAGCAGCGTCCCATAATCTCGCCCCGAAGGCTCCGTCGCTCGCGCCACAATCGCCGCGAATCCATCGCGAAGTTCCGGATACTTCGCGACCAGCGCCTTCGCCACCACCTGATTGTCGGCGTACGACTGTGCCGGATTCGACGCATCCCCCGTCTCCCACTTCACCACCAGGTTGATTTCGCCCGCCACTCCGTAGGGAAACATCGCCTTGATCCGGTAGGTCTTTCCACTACCCGCCAACTCCAGAGGCTTGTCCCCCGGCAAATCCGCCGGCATGATCTGATGCGACTCGTCATAAAGCTTGTCTGTCACCATCGTGCTCATGAAAGGCAGCGGCGAAGCCAAATCGCGCGCCTCAAGAAAGTAGTACCAGGCGTTGCGCATTTGTCCCTTTGCCGCAAACGCCCGTGCCTGCGCCGTGAACCACGCGCTGTCGTGCCCGGCCGTCTGCGCCGCCTTTACGAACCAGCCTCCGAGTTTCCAGTCCGCTCCAACCTGCTGCAAGATCTCCCCGAGCGTCATCGCACCCGCGTTCGACGGCACATCGAGGATCACCACGCCATACTTCCCTACCGGCAATTGGTTCAGCGAAAAAACCGCGCTTCCCGATGTCTGCCCCTTCGCCCCAAACACTCCGCAATAGAACTCGGCGTGATCCGCCGGAACCGCAGCATCCGCCACCAGGACAAATAGCGGTCGCACCGTGGGCCGTGCTCCTGCCAGATTCGCCTGGTTGTCTCTCACGGCTGCCTCGATGCCCGCAAAATCCCCAGCCACACTCGGAATCGCGTTCTGCCGGAGGCTCGCCGCATCCCCTCTCGCCGCCAGGTCAAAATAACGCCGTGCCGTCGTCTCCAGCGCCGACCGCGTTGCCGGATCAATATCCTCCCCCATCTGGCACGACTGCGCTGCCCCCAAGCTGCTCAGCGCTAGAAAGAAAGCCCCCAGCACGCCGCCCAGCACGCAGCTCCGTTTCCCCTCGATCATCCTCAAGTCGCTGAGAATCATTCGCTTACCGTTGCCCCGCTCCCCGATTGTACGATGCCTCGCCGCCCCGGAACGCTGCCCCAATTCTCTGGTACGAACGGGCCGGTGTTCGGCTGAAACAGTGCTAAAATGAAAACTACTATACGGCCCCCCAAGCCGTGCGGAAGGGGAATTCACGATGTCATGCATCTTCCGGCTCTCGCTTTTGATCACAATCGCCTCTCTTGTCACCAGCCTGACGTTCGCGCAGAGTTCGCGTATTCGCCGTGAAGTGCTGTCCCGCAAACCGCTCGTGCAGAACCCACAGAAGCCGTCCGCCGCTGTAACCCCCACTCCTGTTCCTGCACCAGCTCCCGAGACGCAGCCACAAGCCCAGCCCCCAGTACCCGCTGGTCCGCCCAAGCCCGTTGACATGCCCGCCGTCCCTCCGCAAGTCAGTTTCGTTAAGGGACAGCTTTTGATCGAAGCCAAGAATTCTACGCTCGGCGACATTCTGGATGCAGTCCGCAAAGCCACCGGCGCCACCATCGATATCTCTTCCGGCGACACCAGCGAGCGCGTCGTAGGACGCATCGGCCCCGGGCTCGCGCGCGACGTACTTACTGACCTGCTGAACGGCTCGAAGTTCAACTACGTAATGGTGAGCACGTCAACCGACGCCACGGCTCTCGACAAGGTGATTCTCAGTCCCAAGACCGTCACCTTGGCGTCTGCTTCCGCGGGCAGCTCCATGGCAACGCCAATGGCGATGCCCACGGCTACACCCAACGGCCCTGTATTCACGCCGGCTCCTGTCGGTACCACACCGAATCGCGCTCTGCTCCAACAGCTGCAGCCGCAGGTTATGCCGGTAGGATCACAGCCCCCGACTGCCGAAGAGGACAATGCAGCCGACAACGCCGACGACCAGGATCAGAACACCGCAGGCACCGCTCAGCAGGCGCCAGAGGCGTCGCCTCAGCCCGCACAACCGCAGAACCCCGCGAGCGCACAGGAGCAGATGATTCAGGAACTGCAGCGTCGCTACCAGGACCGCATCAACATGCAGCAGAAACAGAATCAGCCGCCCCCGCCACCGCCGAACCAGTAGCTGATCTCGGTCGTTAATTCTTGGATTGTGTCTGCGATGGAGGCACGGGCGTCTCGCCCGTGCAAAGGCGCCTAGTCGCCCGCCGCCTGCGCGCGTGCCAGCAAGGCAGGCGCAGGTTCCTGCTTGCGACGGTGGAATGCCAGCAGAATGCCGCTGAGTGCCGCATAGCTCAGAAGTACGCCCAGGGAAAGCGTGCTAAGCACTGTCAGGAAGATCAACGCAGAAGCTACCAGAACACTCACAGAAAACCCTGCCTCACAAATGTGGCATCCGCGCGACCCGTCGGATTGCCTACTCTACTCGCGTTGACGCTTGCAACTGTTAGCCAATAAGATACGTGAGTAGAGTTGTCTACTCTCACTTTCCACCCATTCTGTGGACCCCGTCCACGTTACGGAAGGACCTGCTCGCCAGGAAATGGCTATTTCGAAGATCTCCGTTCGTGGGGCACGCCAACACAACCTCAAGAACATCGACGTCGACATCCCGCGTAATACCCTAACGGTAATCACCGGCCTGTCCGGTTCTGGCAAATCATCCCTCGCCTTCGACACCATCTACGCCGAAGGCCAGCGCCGCTACGTGGAGACGCTCTCCGCCTACGCCCGCCAGTTCCTCGACCAGATGGAACGCCCCGAAGTCGACTCGATCGACGGCTTGAGCCCCGCCATCTCCATCGAGCAGAAGACCACGAGCCGTAGCCCTCGCTCCACGGTCGGCACTATTACCGAGATCTACGATTACCTTCGCCTTCTCTACGCCTCGATCGGCGTCCCGCACTGTCCCAAGTGCGGTCGCGCTATCGCCCGTCAGTCCGCCGAACAGATTGTCCAGCACGTCCTCGCGCTCAAGCCCGAAGACCGCGTCATGATCCTGGCGCCCATCGTTCGGGGCCGAAAAGGCGAGTTCAAGAAGGAAATGGAAAAGCTCGTCCAGCAGGGATTCACCCGCGCCCGCATCGACGGCGAGCTGCTCAACCTGGAAGACGAGATCAAACTCGACAAGCGCAAGAACCACACGATCGAAGTCGTGATTGACCGGATCTTGGTGAAGCCCGGCATCGAGAGTCGCCTCGAGCAGAGCGCGGCGCTGGCCATGAAACTGGCCGACGGCCTGGTCGGCGTCGTCATTGTCGGCGCCGGTGAGCAGCTCTACTCTTCGAAGCTAGCCTGTCCCGACTGCGGCATCAGCGTGCCGCAACTGGAACCGCGTTCCTTCTCCTTCAACAGCTTGTACGGCGCCTGCCCGGAGTGTCATGGCCTGGGCAGCAAGTATGACTTCGACCCGGCGAAGATCATCGTCGATTGGTCGAAACCGTTGCTCGACGGCGGCCTCGGGCCCGGGTCGGCAACCTCAAACCTCATCCACACCGTGCAGATCGCCGCCGAAGCACACAAAATTGATCTCTCGGCCCCCTTCGAAAAGTTGCCGGAGAGCCATCAGAACCTGCTGCTCTACGGAGAACCCTCCCGCGGCGGCAAGACTGGCTTTCGCGGCGTGATCTCCTACCTGAAGAAGAACCTGGAAGAGTCCACCTCAGAAGGCTACCGAGACTGGCTCATGGACTACATGTCGGCGAGCGACTGTCCCTCTTGCCACGGACGCCGCCTCCGCCCGGAAAGCCTGGCTGTGCAGGTGAACAGCATGTCCATTGCCGAGTTCACCGCCCTGCCCGTTTCCCGCGCGCTCGAAACCGCGAAGAAGATTCAGTTAAAGGGACGCGACGAGATCATCGCCGGCCGCATTGTGCACGAGGTCATCGAGCGCCTCGAATTCCTCAACGCCGTCGGCTTGAATTACATCTCGCTCGACCGCTCCGCCGCAACACTCTCCGGTGGCGAAGGCCAGCGTATCCGCCTCGCGACGCAAATCGGCTCCAAGCTGCGCGGTGTTCTCTACGTGCTCGACGAGCCTTCCATCGGCCTGCACCACCGCGACAACAACCGGCTGCTGACCGCGCTCGAAGCACTGCGCGAACTGGGCAACACCGTGCTCGTTGTCGAGCACGACGAAGACACCATCCGCCGTGCCGATTACGTCATCGACCTCGGTCCCGGCGCCGGACGCCACGGCGGCTACCTCGTCGCCAGCGGCACTCCGGAAGAAATCACCCGAGTGCCCGGCTCCCTCACCGGCGCTTACGTGTCCGGTCGCAAGCAAATCCCGATGCAGCCGCAGCGCCGCCAACCCAACGGCAAAGCCCTCGTCATCCTCGGCGCACGCGAGAATAACCTGAAGAATCTCGATGTCACTTTCCCCTTGGGCGTGATCACCGTCGTGACCGGCGTCTCCGGTTCCGGCAAATCCACCCTCGTCAACGACATTCTCTACCGAGCTCTCGCCCGCAAGCTGTACCGTTCCCGCGAAGAACCCGGCGAGCACAAGACTCTTACCGGCTTCGAGCAGATCGACAAGGTCATCCGCATCGACCAGTCGCCCATCGGCCGCACCCCGCGCTCGAACCCCGCTACGTATACCGGCGTCTTCGCCCAGATCCGCGACATCTACGCCATGCTGCCGGAGTCCCGCGAGCGCGGTTACAAGCCCGGCCGCTTTTCCTTCAACGTCGCCGGGGGACGCTGCGAAGCCTGCCAGGGCGAAGGCCAGCGCCGCATCGAGATGAACTTCCTCCCCGACGTTTACGTCGTGTGCGAGGTCTGCGGCGGCAAACGCTACAACCACGAAACGCTGGCGGTGCGTTTCAAAGGCTGCACCATCTCCGGCCTGCTGGAAACGCCGATCTCCGACGCCTTGCAGCTGCTCGAAAACATCCCCGGCGCGCGCCAGAAGCTGCAAACGCTCGTCGACGTCGGCCTCGGCTACATCCACCTCGGACAATCGGCCGTAACTCTCTCCGGCGGCGAAGCCCAGCGCATCAAGCTGGCTCGCGAACTCTCCAAGCGCCAGACCGGCAAGACCATCTATCTGCTCGACGAGCCCACAACAGGCCTGCACTTCGACGACGTCAGCAAGTTGCTCGACGTCTTGCACCGCCTCTCGGATCTCGGCAACACGGTCATCATCATCGAGCACAATCTCGACGTGATCCGCAACGCGGATTGGATCATTGATCTAGGACCGGAAGGCGGCGACGACGGCGGACGCATCGTCGCCCAAGGCACACCGGAACAGGTCGCGCGCGCGAAGAAGTCGTACACCGGCCAGGCCCTGGCACGCTACTTCAACGGCTCCAGTCGCACCGCCTGACGCACTCAGTCCGGTTCTTCTCGAAACGACTTCCCTCGCAAAGACATATCCCAAGTCCAATGCGCTGTGCCCAGAATCACTGAACTGGCGGCAGCAGGAGTCTACAATTCTCTCGGCTGGGGCGGCCCGTCTTTATGTCAACGTCCTCACCCGCGGTCGACGAAATCGAGCAGTACCGCACTCGCGTAACGCGGTATGTCCGCCATCTCGTTCAGGATGCCAGCGAAGCTGAAGACATAACGCAAGAGGCGCTCCTGCGGGCCCATCGTCAGCGAAGCACATTGCGGGACCCGGCAGCGCTGGAAAGCTGGCTCTACCGGATTGCGACGCATATCAGCCTTGACACTCTACGAAAGCGGGCTCGGGCGGGTAAGCGACACGTTGATACGCCGATCGAAGAGCTACCCATAACCGACAGAGATTCGCCATCGCCTCTCACCATCATCCAGCAAGCCGAAATGAGCGAGTGCGTGGAGCGTCACGTTGCCAATCTCTCCGATGCGTACAAGTCTGTGCTGCTGATGCACGATGCTGACGGGCTTACCTCCGAAGAAATTGCCCGCCTGCTCCAGCTTCCACTGACCACCGTCAAAATGCGCCTGCATCGCGCCCGCCGGCAACTGCACGCCGCGCTGAACAACGCCTGCTCATTCGGACGCGATGACCGGGGCGTCTTCATCTGCGAGCCGAAACCGGATGACACGTGATCGTCGAGAAGTATGACCTACCGGCTGGCCACTCTCACTCGCACACTACTTCTTGTCCGCTTGTTCGCTCAACAGCGGTTCTGGCTAGCCTGTGAGGTGGAATCGGTTGCGTTCGGCCGCCTGAATAAACAACCCGCTCCGATCAAAATCAGCGCGATGGCAAACAACGGAAGATCCAGGCCAAAGGACTCTCCCAGCCCGGCGAGCAAAACGAGAATGCCCACGATCAAGCTGAAACCTCGCATCCTGATCCCGTTGAAATAGCGCACTGCATTAAGGCCGAGCAGGATAAGCCCCGCGGCGATCAGCCATGTGCCGTGTGGAACCTGTCCCGCAGGCAACAGCCCAATAACGCCAATCGTGATCAGGAGCACTCCCCACCCGACGTCCGCCAAACGCTCGTCCAAGGCAACTTTGTCAGCGGTCATATACCACCTCCAACGAAGAGTGGGCCGGGAAACCCGCAAACCTCTTAGACCGCGGTCCCTTCCCACTTCACAGGACGAATCTTCCGGGAAAAAGGATACATGGGACATCGAACATGCCCATGCCGCAGGATCATCTGCCGGAGCGGACCGTCGCTTCCTGCAAAGTCCTTCGTCCGGCGGCTAGTGGTTTGCCCATGCGGGCAACCGCCTCTGGTCCCACTGCCTTGGCAAAGCAATCGAGACTCTGCATGCTGGCTACGATCCGCAAGGTCTTCTCGATGTCCTGCCAGGAACTGCCTTCCTTCAACGCCCTGTTGACCATCTTTTCGGCGCAGGGTTCGCAGCCCGCGGCGATGACCATGGCGATGGGAATCAAGTCCTGAAGTCTGGGTTCCCGCTCCACCTGCCTGGGGTGCGATTCGGACGGAGTGTTCGTTGATTCACTGAGTTGGTCGGTCGTAAGCATGGCCGTTTTCTCCTCTATACGCGCGGCGGCTCGTTTTCGATTTTCATAGGTAAGGACGAAAACTGCCGCCAAAAGGATACGGGTTGCGCCATCATTCAGAATCAGCGTTGAGGCGCGCGGGACCGCCCCTTGGGTTTGGCCTTGCCTTTTCCCGCTGCCTCATACGCCTCACTCAGCCATCCCAGCGCACCCCTCACATCCGCATCCGATTCCATCTCGAACACAAACCACCGTGCTTTCTGAATCACGCTCTCCTGGATGCGCCCGTCGGCCTGGAGTCGCTTTCGCGTCCGCGCCGAAGCTCCCGGAATCTTGAACGCCAGCGAATTTCCCGATTCCATGCCGCGTGTCTTGGGTAGCACCGCAAAGATCGCCTCTTTGCGATACACGGCACTAAGCCCAAACATGGGACGCGCAGTCACGCCCGGCCAGCCCGTCACCTCGCCCGCCAGCATGGCCGACCAAGCCTTCATTTCTTCCGAGACTTTTTCGAGCCGAGGTCGTGACTTTGCCATGGCACCATCCCGAATCCGCATGATTGTACTCGTCCGTCCGCCAGCTTTCTGCCCGTTTCGCTTTTCGTGTACATTCTTTCCAGAGGCCTTCAGGAAGAATCGAGTGGATTTCCCGCAGACTCACGAACTGCCGCCGGTAACACCGCAGATGGTCGAACCGCCTGTGGCCTCCTCACCGCCTGCCCCCGTCGAAAATCCCGTGTGGTCGATCCCGGATGTAATCCTGCTCACGCTCGTCGTCATTGCTTCACTCTTTTTTTCCGTGATCGCTACCGCGCTAGCCGCCCAGCGCTGGTACTTCCATGCAGGAAGCTTCACGCCGGTCTTGCTGAAGCCAATGGTTGGGATTGTTGGCCAGGTTGGGGCCTACGTCCTATTTTTTGCCGTCAGTTACGTCTTCATTCGCTGGGAACGCCGTCAGCCCTTCCTCGCCGCCCTGAGTTGGAACTGGCCGAAGGACTGGTATTGGGCGTACGCTGCCTTCGGTGTGCTGCTCTCTTTCGGGCTTGAATTGGTTTTGGGTTTCCTGCCCACGCCCAAGACTCTCCCGATCAACGAATTGTTCAAGACGCCGGCGCAGGCGTTCTTTCTCTCCATCTTCAGTGTGAGTCTGGGTCCCTTGGCCGAGGAGTTCTTCTTTCGTGGGTTCTGGTACCCTGCACTCGCGCGACGTGTGGGCCGGACCTTCTCGGTCTTCCTGACCGCCATCCCTTTTGCACTGATTCACGCGCCGCAACTCGCCAGCGCCTGGGCGCCAGTGCTCATCATTCTTGTAGTCGGCATCGCGCTCGGAACCGTTCGCGCACTCGCCCGATCGCTCGGTGCCAGTTTGCTGGTTCACGTCTCCTACAACAGCACGATCGCCATCCTGCTCTACATCGGTACCGACGGATACCAGCATCTCGAGAAGCTGAACCAGTAGCGGTGTGGCGCGGCCGACCTGTCCTGAGAGAGCGAGGCGACCGAATGGAGTCTTGCTCCCGAACCGCTTGTCGCGCGGTGATTCGCCTCATCATCGCCGTGTTATCGTAGAAGTTTATGTCCCCCGCGCGGCTCGAACTCTTGCGTCTGCTGGCAGAAAAGTCCTTCCGCCTGGGTTCCTTCAAGCTCTCTTCCGGCGGAACCAGCGACTACTACATCGACTGCCGCGCGACCACTCTCGACGCTCACGGCTCGCGCCTCACGGGCGAAGTTTTTTGGGAACAAATCCGCGCCCGCGGATGGAACGCCCAGGCCATCGGCGGCCTGACCATGGGTGCCGACCCGATCGTTGTCGCCGTCTCGGTCGTCAGCGCCCAACTGCATGGCTTCCTTGTCCGCAAAGCCGAAAAACAGCATGGCACCGGTCAGCGCATCGAAGGCTTCCGCGGCAAAGGCTCCCGCGTCGTGATCGTCGACGATGTGTGCACCACCGGCTCTTCAACAGTTCAAGCCATCGAAGCCGCCCGCGAGTTCGGTTTTGAAGTTGTCGGCGCAATGTGCTTGGTCGAACGCGAAGAAGCCGGGGGCCGACCGAGTGTCGCGAAAGCAGCAGCGCCGGCACCCTTCGTCAGCATCTTCACCGCCAACGACGTGCGAGCCGAACACATCAGGCGCAACCCGACCCTGTGATCTGTTTCTACGAGGAAACAACGCTTGCAATGACATTCTCTTTTAAGTAGACTCGGGCTGTCGGCTAAAAGCTAGAGGCTAAGAGCTAAGGCACATGTCCAGGGGCCGCAAGTCGTTTGCTTCCAAGATTTTGCCTATAACTCTCTTGCAATTTAGATTTTGCCGGTAATTGTTTCGCAACTTATTTGTTTTCAGTATTTTGAGTTCTTGGAGGGGGGAGGGGGAGGGGGCACTACCAGTAAACTTCCCTCCAATAACAGCCGACCCAGCGGCTATCGTCCGATGATCAAAACTCTCGAATGGACCGACTCCGGCGTGCGCTTCATCGACCAGACGAAGCTGCCCACGGAAGAAATCTACGTCACCGCCACCTGCTACCAGCAGGTAGCCGACATCATTCGCACTATGGTCGTTCGCGGAGCGCCTGCCATCGGAGTCGCTGCCGCCATGGGCATCGCCATCGGCGTGCTCAAGTCCGAAGCCAAAGACGTCGTCGCTCTCCGCCACGATCTCGACTTGATCAGCGACACCATCGCCAAGACACGCCCCACCGCCGTCAATTTGTTCTGGGGCATCGAGCGCATGCGCCGCAAGTTCGATTCGGTCGCCAACCTGCCCCTGCCCCAGATCAAGAACGCGCTGGTAGAAGAAAGCAAGCGCATGCTGCTCGAAGACATTGCCTCAAACGAAGCCATGGGCCGCCACGGCGCAGTCCTGCTGCCCTCGAACGGCAGCGTCCTAACCCACTGCAACGCCGGCGCCCTCGCCACCTGCGGCTACGGTACCGCCCTCGGCGTCATCCGCGCCGCCATCGAAAGCGGCAAGAAGCTCCACGTCTTCGCCGACGAAACCCGCCCCTTCCTGCAAGGCGCGCGCCTCACCGCATGGGAACTTATGAAAGACGGCATTCCCACCACCGTGATTCCCGATGTTTCCGCCGGAACCCTGATGCGCGCAGGAAAAATTGGAGCTGTCATCGTCGGCGCCGACCGCATCGCCGCCAACGGCGATGTCGCGAACAAAATCGGCACTTACCAAGTCGCTGTTCTCGCGAAAGAAAACGGCATCCCTTTCTACGTTGCTGCACCCTTTTCTACCGTCGACCTGGCCACGCCTGACGGCAGCAGGATCCCGATCGAAGAACGCTCTGCCACCGAAGTCACGCACATCGCCGGCAAGCAAATGACGCCCGACGAGGTTGGCATCTTCAACCCTGCGTTCGACGTAACACCGGCCAAATACATCGAGGCGATCATCACCGAACGCGGCGTGGCGCGAGCGCCTTATGACCAGTCGCTCAAGGCACAGAGCACCAAGCCGCTGGCCTTCAATTTCTAAAACTGCGCGATGCCCAACACCGACCCAAAGTAAAATAGAACCGTGCGCAAGTACTGGGAAAATCCGGCCGCGCTCGCCAGCGACATAGCGCCGCACGGCACACGACCCGTGCCCGCTTCGATGTTATTCGGCGGGGTCGAGATTCGTCCCGCCACCGTTCTCGCGCCCATGGCCGGAGTCACCGACACCGTCTTCCGCCGCTTCATCCGCAGCCTTGGGGGCTGCGGCCTCATCATGACCGAGTTCACTTCCGCGGACGGCCTGCTGCGCGACAAAACCATGCGCGGCCGCTACCTGCATTTCTACGAGGACGAGCATCCGATCTCAGCGCAGTTGTTCGGCAGCAATCCGCCGGTGCTGGCCGATGCGGCGCGCATGGTCGAGGATCTCGGCTTCGATCTTGTGGACCTCAACCTTGGCTGTCCCGCGAAGAAAGTGGTTAAGTGTAATGGCGGTTCCGGCCTGCTGCGCGATCTGCCGCTGATCGGCAAGATCTTCGAAACCGTGCGCGCTGCAGTGAAGATTCCCTTCACCGTGAAATTCCGCGCGGGATGGAA
>Ga0075014_100000095_pt1 | contig 28497 bp, 24 predicted proteins | sample AleBraG_ABR_2014_FD_71472 | JGI IMG/M metagenome (GOLD analysis project Ga0075014, IMG submission 71472) | Freshwater sediment microbial communities in response to fracking from Pennsylvania, USA - Alex Branch Run_MetaG_ABR_2014 | ecosystem: Environmental > Aquatic > Freshwater > Creek >... | reverse complement strand
TGCGTCACGACGGTTGAACTGAACAGCACTTTCTATGCGCCGGCCGGCGTCTTGACGTATTGCACTCCGTGCTCATGCAGGCCATTGGCGGTTTGGCGGTGCCAGGCGATGCGTCCCGGAACAAAGATGTTGGCTGCTTCCGGGGTGTAAGGCACGGCGACCTGGATCCAAGCCTGGACGGCATATTCCCGCTTGCTGCGAAAACAAATGCCGCCGCGGGAAATGTCCAGCAGTTGCGTCAGGTCTTGCTCTCCTCCGGGTTGCGTTACACACGCGATGGCTCGCATGCGAGTGCGCGGATTGCGGCTGATTTTCGTCGGCGCGCTCGTTTCCTGGGCATCGCTGCGCACGGGCTGCCAGCCCGTTTCCACCTGGCACTGGGGACAGAAACGCGTGATCCACTGGTTGGCCTCGAAAACGACCACCTCCAACGGTTCGAGAGTTGTCACTTCCTGGCGCCGGCAGGCGGTGCAGCGCAGCAGGGCGCGCGCTCCTGAGCTTTCGGGGCCTGCGGCGAGCGGGAAGTAGATGCCCCAAAAGGCCGGTTGCGCCTCACTGAAGGTGGCGCCGTAAACATTGCCGTGGTCGCGGATTCCCACCTGGCCCACCACGCGCGCCTGCGCCACCTGGCCGGTAGAGCGCTTGAGCACGAGCACAGTTCCCGCCGCCAAGCGGCGCTTGGTCAGAATGGAACCACCGTACCGGCTGACCAGTTCGGTGCTGGCGCTCTCGGTGAATTTGCGGCCATCGGCGTCAAGGCCGCTAACCTCGAGGGCGACGGACAGGGTCACGCGGTCACTGCGCCGTTGCTGGGCGGCGGCATTCCCGGCATTGTCAGGTGTTTCCACGGCGCGTGCCGGGGCGGCAGCGGCCGCTAACGACGAGTGAATGGACGGTTCCTCTTGCGCCATGCGCGGGTCTCCCTACACACTCATCGGCCGGATGGGGTTCTGGCTTTGGTTACGGAAGGCCTCTGTATCACCGGGGGTGGAATGGACCGGGGCAGCGTAATTTACTGTACGCAGAGCCCACTGGAGCACAGCAGGAAGCGATCAGCTAGCAGCCGCCCGACTTCCAATACTTGGTGTTGTCATATTCGAAGCGGATGGCGCGATAGTGGCGGTCGTGGATCTTGCCGCAGGTCGGGCAGTGCAATCGGCGTCCATGGGGGCCGGTCTCGTCGCCCTCCCGCACCGCGATGTTTGTGCCGCAGGAGCAGGGGACGTAGAAGATAGTCAACCTGGGCTTCTCGTCGGCCTTTTTGGGCGACTTCATGCTTCTTCTTCCACCGGAACGGCGTGCCGCTTGCGTTTGTTCGATTGCAGGATCTTCTTGCGCAGCCGGAGCGACTTGGGGGTGATTTCGACAAACTCGTCTTCCGCGATGAACTCAATCGCCTGTTCCAGGTTAAGCTGCCGGAAGGGAACCAGGCGGATGGCTTCGTCCGCGGTGGAAGCGCGCATATTAGTGAGCTTCTTCTCCCGCACCGCGTTCACGTCGAGATCGTTGTCTTTGGCGTTTTCGCCGACGATCATGCCTTCGTAAAGCTCGACACCCGGCCCGAGGAACAGCTCGCCCCGTTCCTGCAATCCCCAAAGAGCATACGCCGTAGAGATGCCAGCCCGGTCGGCAATGAGCGCGCCCGTGGGCCGGTGCGGAATCTCACCTTGCCACTCGATGTGTCCGTCAAACAGCGAGTTCATCACCATGGTGCCACGCGTGTCGGTGAGCAGTTGGCTGCGTAGGCCAATCAGGCCCCGGCTTGGGACGCGAAACTCGATGCGCACGCGACCATATCCGTGGTTGTGCATGTTGACGACTTCGCTTTTGCGGGCGCCCAACTGCTCCATCACCACGCCGACGAACTCTTCCGGGATGTCAATCGTGAGATGCTCGACTGGTTCCATCAGGCGGCCGTTGACGCGCTTGGTCACGATTTCGGGTTTGCCCACCATGAGCTCGTAGCTCTCGCGGCGCATCATCTCAATCAGAATGGAGAGTTGCAGCTCGCCGCGGCCAAGGACCTTGAAGGAGTCGGTGGAGTCGGTTTCCTCGACGCGCAGGGAAACGTTGGTCAGCAACTCTTTTTCGAGCCGTTCGCGCAGATTGCGCGAGGTCACGTAAGAACCTTCGCGTCCGGCGAACGGGGAAGTGTTCACCGTAAACGTCATGGCGATGGTTGGCTCATCAATGACGATGTGGGGCAGGGGTGCGGGGTTCTCTACATTAGTGATGGTCTCGCCGATGGTGATGCCTTCGACGCCGGCCACGGCCACAATGTCGCCCAGTTCCGTCTCGGTGATGTCGGTGCGCTTCAGACCGGAGAAGGAAAACAGCTTGGTGATCTTTGTTTTATGGAGCGAACCGTCGAGTTTGGCGATCGCGACCTCTTCGCCGGTGCGCATGGTGCCGTTGAAGACGCGCGCAATGGCAAGCCGCCCGAGGTAATCGCTGTAGTCGAGATTCGCCACCAGGATCTGCAGTGGTCCGGCGGCGTCGCCTTTCGGCGGGGGGATCGTTCCCACAATTGCTTCAAACAGGGGCTGCAGATTTTCCCCCGGTTGATCGCGGTCCGCCGTCGCGGTTCCGGTTTTGGCGTTGGTATAGAGAACAGGGAACTCAAGCTGCTCCTCTTTGGCGTCGAGATCAATAAAGAGGTCGTAAATTTCGTTCAGCACTTCTTGTGGGCGGGCATCGCCACGGTCAATTTTGTTGATGACCACGATCGGCGGCAGACCGGCCTCGAGCGCTTTGCCCAGCACGTAACGCGTCTGCGGCAGCGGACCCTCGCTCGCGTCCACCAGCAACATGACGCCGTCCACCATCTTGAGCGCACGCTCCACCTCGCCACCGAAGTCGGAGTGGCCGGGCGTGTCAACAATGTTGATCTTGACGCCGTGATAAAAGACCGCGGTGTTCTTGGCCAGGATAGTGATGCCGCGCTCGCGCTCGATTTCGTTGGAGTCCATGACGCGGTCGGTGACGGCCTCGTTGGCGCGGAACGTGCCGCTCTGGCGCAGCAGGCCATCCACGAGAGTGGTCTTGCCGTGGTCTACGTGAGCGATAATCGCGATGTTGCGCAGGTTCAAGGACAAACGGGGTGCTTCCTCTCTGTTGCGGGCGGTGTTTCTATTCTAACGTGAGTGCGGAGGTCCGCGGGCAGTGCGGCGTGGAGCCGGTCGGGGGAACACGCGGACCCTGGGTTCCAGCGATTGGTCAGACCTCTTGATCCTGCGAATGTAACGTGAAGCTGCTAGTGAGGCTCGGGGCGTAAGATACGGTGGCGATCGAACCACCATGCCCAGGGAATCAGAAGAACGGCTCCGGCAATGGTGACGATTGGGACGGCATTAGCGCTAGGCGGCGGGCCGCTGAACCGATTTGCAAGGTAGATAAGCAGCAGCAAAATGGCGAAGGTCGCGAGCCCGTAGCGGCCGATGCCGTCGCGAGCGCGAGTGACCCGCGCGTAGAGCCAGATTCCTCCGGTAAACATCAGGAGCTCCACGGTCATGGTTCCGGTAACGGAATTCCATAGCCCCAATCCAACGCGGGGTCCACCGGGGTAGAGCGGCATGTCGGGGCGATGCGTGATCCAATCGAGCACCCAGTGGCTGACCACGCAGACCCAGATCGTGATTGTGCCGCGCCATTTGCGGGCTGCGAGCTGATAGAGAGACGCGAAAGCCGTTGCCCACGCGACCGATGTCAACAGGCTGTGCGACCAGGGGTAGCTGACGAAATCGAGCGGCGTGAAGGCAGTGTTACCTGGATCAATGCGCACCCGTTCCAAGCCAAGCAGCACCAACACGGGCCAGACGAGGTCGAGGAATTCAGCTGCCGCGAGCAGTGTTGCGACGGAGGTACGCGGGGCAATTCTCTTGGCGGCAAAACCTACCGCGAAGTGACCGATGAACATATTCGATTCCTGCACTCTTCCTGCGAGGTTGTCTCCAGCGAGGCACTCAACTTGTTTCTCGTCTTCTTACGATTTTAGAGCCGGCCACTGGGCGGCCTCTTGCACCGATCGGCGCGCGACCAGAACGAACCTGATGAAGTCACGACGGTTGGATCACATGCGACTCTAACCTTTCTCTAGCAGTTCGGCGGCGATCTCCGGTGACCCTTCGGCGCGGACGCGCAGGCGGTACCAGAGCAGGATGGCGATCAGCGAAAAGACAAAAATGACAGTGGAGACAGCGTTGATTTCTGGCGTAATGCCGCGGCGCAGGCGCCCCCAGATTTCAAGCGGCAGCGTGTTGTCGCGGCCGATGAGGAAGAAGCTGACGGCGATCTCATCCACGGAGAGCGTAAAGATAAGGAGAGCGGCGCCGATAATGGAGAGCCTTAGGTTCGGCAGCGTGATGCGCCAGAATGTCTGCCAGTAGTTGGCGCCGAGGTCAAGCGAAGCTTCTTCTTGCGCGCGGTCGAACTTCTGCAGCCCGGCGAATACCTCGGTGGTCGCGACGGAAATGAGCGCGGTGCCGTGCCCGAGAATGAGGGTGAGCAGACTCAGCTTCATCTGCAGCACGTTGACCAGCATGAGTAGCGAAAGGCCGGTGATGATGCCGGGCAGGATCAGGGGTAGGAGCACGAGCCGACGAAAGAGCGCTTTGCCCGGAAAGTTGGCGCGGTCGAGCGCCAGGGCGGCGGGGATTCCGAAAGCAAGCGCGATGACCACAGCCGCACCTGCGACAACCAGGCTGTTGTAGACGGAGGTCCAGATGGCCTCATCCTGAAACAAGATGCGGTACCAGTTCAGCGTCAGGTCACGCGGTGGAAAACCGCCCACACCGGCGCCATTGAAGGAATAAACAATGAGAGTGGCGATGGGCAGATAGAGGAAGGCGAAGACCACGAGGGCATGCAGGGGGAGCCAGCGAGAGCGTGTGGCGGAGCGCGAATCCTGGCTCATGTATAGCTCCATCGCCTCTCGAGACGCTCTGCTAGAAAGAGCAGCGTGACCACCAGTACCAACATGCAGAGCGAAATCGCTGCGCCCAAAGGCCAGTTGTAGGCGGCACCGAACAGGCTGACCACAACGTTCGAGATCATGATGCCGCTCGGTCCACCGAGTAGTAGGGGCGCGAGAAAGTCGCCCAGGCTGAGAACGAAGGCGAAGGTGGCGCCAGCGATCATCCCAGGCACGGAAAGAGGGAAGACGATGCGCCAGAATGTCTGCCGGGGTGTGGCGCCGAGATCGTGCGAAGCCTCGACCAGGTTGCGTGGGATGTGCTCCATCGAAGCGTAGATCGGCAGGATGACGAACGGTGTGTAGATGTGCGTCAGCGTGAGCACCACGGCGAAAGGGCTGTAGAGAAGAGAATTGATCGGATGCTGCGTGAGATGTGTGAACTGCAGCAGTGTGTTGAGCACGCCGTCAGTGCCGAGAATCGTCTTCCAGGCATAGGCGCGTACCAGATAGCTCACCCATAGGGGAATGATGACCAGTTGATAGAGAAGGTCCTTGCGGCGACCAGCGTAGAAGGACAGAAAGTAGGCCACGGGATACCCGAGGAGCAACGCGAAAGCTGTGACACGGGCGGCAATCCACATGGAGCGGAAGAGGGTGGCGCGGTAAACATCCTTGGTGAGCAGATCGCCGTAGTTGCCGAGATTCCAGTGGTGAATGATATTGCCGGACGAAACCGTCCAGAAACTGTAGCAGAACATCAGCAGGTAGGGGACGAGAAGAAAAGCAATCACCCACGCCAGCGGCGGAACCGTAACGGCAGCTTTGTAGGCGCGGGAAAACATCAGTTGCTCTCCGACAGGCGCACCGGGAAAGCATCGGCGGCTGAGAATTGGAACTCGATGTCGCCGGTGGGGTTGATGTTTCCTGCCATGCGCACCGTCAGCATGAGACCGTCGGCGCACTCAACCTGGAGCAGTTCTGTTGCACCGTGGAATGCCTGTTGCTTCACCCGCGCACGGAAACGGACACCTTCGCCGCCAACGGCAGGGCGAATATTCTCGGGCCGCAACGAAAAGATTGCCGTACCGTCAGGAACGCCCGTGCGCCAGGTGAGCGCTCCACAACGCGCTGCGCCCCTGGTCACGATAGCAGGCAGCAGATTGGTGTGACCGATGAATTGCGCGACGTAAGTCGTCGCCGGGCGAGCATAAATCTCGCGCGGCGTTGCAACCTGCTCCAGGTGGCCGTCCTTCAACAGAGCGATGCGATCCGACATCACCATGGCCTCTTCCTGATCGTGCGTGACAAACACGAAAGCGATACCAATTTCGCGCTGCAAGGTTTTCAGCTCGAGCTGCATCTGTCGTCGCAGGTTGGCGTCAAGAGCGGAGAGAGGCTCATCGAGCAGCAGAAGCTTCGGGCGGTTTACCAGGGCTCGCGCCAGGGCAACGCGCTGGGCCTGTCCGCCAGAGATCTGCGAAGGCTTCTTGTTTGCGTGCTCGGTCATCTTCACCATGGCAAGTGCCTGTCCGGTGCGGGATGCGAGTTCCTCGTTTGAAACCCCAGCGATGCGAGGTCCATAACCGACGTTATCTGCGACGGTCAGGTGAGGGAACAGGGCATAGTTCTGGAAGACAGTGTTGACGCGGCGGCGGTAGGGCGGCTGTGGATCGAGTCGCTGGCCGGCCATCCACAGTTCTCCAGAGGTGGCCTGTTCAAATCCTGCAATGATGCGTAGTAGAGTCGTTTTACCTGAGCCAGACTCGCCCAGGATGGTAAGGAATTCGCCCTCGGCCACGTCGAGCGAAATATTGCCCAAGACCTGCGTCTTGCCAAACTGCTTGGCGACGTCGCGGATCGAGAGTAGGGCTGTCATGAGAGATCGGCGGGCATGCGTGTCTGCCCCACAGCTACTGCGCTGCTTTTACCTCGTTCCAGATCTCGTTGTACTTGTCGCGGCGCTCGACATTCTGCCAGAAGTAAATGCGCTTCTGGTAGTTATCGACATCGTCCAGGTGCAGATTCTTTACTTCATCGGCCGTCATAAACTGCGCCGTATGCGGATTTGCGGGCGTGTATCCGGTCACATCGGTTACTTTTTTCTGCGTCTGTGCCTGAATCATGAACTCGAGAAATTTGTGCGCCAGCTCCTTGTTCTCGCTGGCAGCGGTGATCATGAGATGGTCCATCCAGCCGGTGGTATTTTCCTTGGGAATGGTTTCGCCGGCGGGATAGCCGGCCTTGCGCAGTTGATTCGTCATCAGCGGCCAGCCCATGGCCAGAACCACTTCATGATTCTGGAACAGGTTTGTTAACTCTCCGCCGGTGGACCACATCTTGCGTACCTGCGGCTTCAGTTCCAGCAGCTTCTTCTTGACCGCGTCGAGCTGCGCGTCATTCAGGTTGTAGAGTTGGCCCGGATCCGGCTGATCGTAGCCGAGCACCTGGGCCGCCATGTAGACGGTCGAGAGATCGTCCCAAACGGAAATCCTTCCCTTGTATTTTGAATCCCAGAAAGTCTTCCAGGTGTCGGGCGGCGTCGAGAACACGGTTGTGTCGTAGATGATAGGGTCTGGTCCCCACATGAACGGTACGCCGTAGACCCGGCCGTTGACGCGTACCAGCGGCAGGGAAGTAAGCTTGGGTGAAAGCTGCGAGTAGCTCGGAATCTTGGAGAGGTCAAGGGGTGCAGCCAGACCGTTCGCAGCAATCATCGTCGCCACGTCACTCGACGGTGAGATCACGTCGTAGTTCGACGCGCTGCCTCCACGCAACTTGGCGACGAGTTCATCGCTCGACCCCATGTACGAAGCCGAAATCTTGCAACCATTCTGCTCCTCGAAGGCTTTCACAAAGCTGGGATCGGCGTAGCCCTCCCAAACCAACAGGTTCAGGGTGGGAGTTTTCTTCGCGCACGAACTCAGGAGAGCAGCACCGAGCAGCAGTACTGTAAGCCAGCGCCTCATTTTGCTTTCTCCGTGCCCGCCGCGGGCGCCTGATAGACGATTTTTCCGCCGACCATAGTCAGCAGGACTTGCGTTTTGTAGGACTCTTCTGCGGGAGTCTTGAATAGGTCGCGATCCACCATGATGATGTCTGCCAGTTTCCCTGTCTCGATGGAACCTTCAGACTTCTCGCGATGTCCGGCGATGGCTGCGCCCAAGGTGTACGCTTCGATGGTTTGCTCGAGCGAAACGCGCTGTTGCGGCAGCCATCCGCCTTGGGGCTTGCCATCTTGTGTCTCGCGCAAGAGCGCGTTGTAGACGCCATGCCAGGGATTAACGGTGACGACCGGCCAGTCACTGCCAAAGGCGAGCCGCCCACCCGACTTCGCGACGCTCTGCCACGACCATGCACGGCTGGAGCGTTCCGGGCCGGCATTACGCGCCCAGACATCGAGCGTGTCCTCATTTGGTTCAGCATGCAGTGGCTGGAAGCTGGCAATCACCCCTAACTTTCCGAAGCGCGGAATGTCCTGAGCCGTAATGGTCTCGATGTGCTCAATGCGGTGCCGGCGATCCGAGCTGTGGTTTGCCCCGGCAGCGTTTTCATACGCGTCAAACGCCATGCGCACGGCGCGTTCGCCGATGGCGTGCGTGAAGACTTGAATTTCCCGCTTGTCCAGTTCTGCGACGGCCTTGCGATACTTGTCCTCGTCCCAGAAAGGTTTTCCGATCTGCGTTGGGTCGTCAGTGTAGGGAGTCAACATGGCTGCGGTGTGGGATTCCACCACGCCGTCAAGCATGGTCTTCACCACGCCTCCGGTAATCCAGTCATCGTGATAGGTTTTTCGTTCCCATTCGATTTTGTCGAGGTTCTCCGGCGTCAGTTCCGGCGGGTCCAGGAAATAAGAGACCGTGAAGCGCAGTGTCAACTTGCCCCGCTTGCGCAATTCGTCATAGAGATCGAGATATTCGAAATCACCCCCGGCGCTGTGCACACGGGTGAGGCCGACGCGGTTGGCCTCGCGAATTCCGCGCCGCAGCGCGTCCAGGCGTTGCTCCCGCGTTGGCTCCGGGATGATTTTGCGAACGAGGGCGCTGGCATGTTCTTTCAGAGCGCCGGTAGGTTCACTGTCGGCATCCTTCACGATCACGCCGTTGGGTGGATTGGGCGTGTCCTTTGTAATGCCCGCCATCTGTAGCGCCTTGCTGTTGGCCCAGGTGGTGTGACCATCGTAGGCGGTCAGCAGCACGGGCCGGTCGGGCACTATGTCGTCGAGAATTTTCTTATTGGGCAAGGCTGTAGGTCCAAACGTCGGATAAAGCCAGCCCATGCCCTCGATCCACGGTTCGTCGGGATGCGAAGCGGCATACTCTTTGACCCGCTTTTGAATCTCCGGGATCGTGTTTGCATTATTCAGATCCACCTGGGTGAGCCCGAGCGAACCTTCCATGAAATGGATGTGGCAATCGACAAATCCTGGGAGTACGAGCTTCCCCTGGGCGTCGATGATTTTCGTATCCGGACCTTTCAGTTTCTCGACATCCTTCTTATTGCCGACCGCGGTAATCCGCTCGCTGGAAATGGCGAGCGCTTCAGCCCACGGATGCTTTGCATCAACGGTATAAATGCGGGCATTGGTAATAATGATGTCGGCATTGCCCTTCGACTCCGCGCCCAATGGCGCGAGTGTCAGCAGGCAGAAGGCGAACGCTACAAGAAGCTTGACCGGAGCTTGGATTCTTTTCACGAACGTGTCCCCTAATTTCCTGCCGTTCAGAACGTCGGCGGCGTGTTGACCCACAGAACCTGCGTTTCCGCTTTTCCCGGATTCGACCAGCGATGACGCACCGTGCTCTGGAAATAAAAACTGTCGCCGGGATGAAGTCGATGCTCGGTGCCGTCCAAAGTTATTGCGAACTCGCCCCGTAGAACATACAGGAATTCTTCTCCCTCGTGGCTGTAACCATCGCCACTGCCTGCACCGGGAGCGATGCGAAACAGATGCGCCTCCATGACCGGATTGCCCACCGCCAGCAACTCGATGCGCACACCCGGGGAGACCTCGAGCACTTTGCGCGACTTGGGCGTCACCAGTGGCGAATTCGACTCCTTCGGATCAAAGAAGGCGAGGATATTGGTTTTGTAAAAGCGCGCCAACTTGCGCAGCGTGCTGACGGAAGCGCTCATATGCGAGCGCTCGATCGCACTTAGAAAGCCAACCGAAATACCGGCCGCTCGTGCCACCTGCGCGAGCGAGAGCTTGCGCCGGCTGCGCAACTGCCGCAAGCGGATACCAATCGCGCTGGACGCACCATTGTTGGCGCCGTCTAACGCGCCCTCACGCCGCAATGTCTGCAAGATGGCGGGCGCGTTCAGCCCCTGTACGCGGCGCAGGTAGCGCGCGCGCTTCAGCAGTTTTACATCCGCGTCTGTGTAAAGACGATACTTGCTGATCGTGCGTTGCGGACGTCCCAGGCCGATGCTTTCCCAGGTGCGAATAACCGAAGGGGAGACGCCGACACGGCGCGCGACGTCGCCAATTTTGAGATAAGGCCGCGCGAGTTGGCCGTTTGTCGGCAAAGAGTTTCCGTGATAGCTTGGCGGGGTTTTCTCCGGCGTTTTTCGCTTGACAGCAGGCCGGTCCTTCAATAACCTTGCGCGATTATAGCAAGGTTTGCTTTTCGCGCAAGCCGCTGACACAAAAAAGCTTCCGCCCGTCTTCGGAGGGACACTTCGATGGCTTTCCCCTGGTTGCATCGCTCCTCTGGCTGGATGATTCTCGCCGCTCTGCTCACAACTACTACCACCGTGTTCGCCCAGAGTACAGGCGGCCGCATCCTGGGACGCGTTTCGGATTCGACCGGAGCGGTGATTGCCAACGTGAAGGTGACGGCCACCCATGAATCGACCGGCACCAGCCGAGACACTCGCACCAACGACAACGGCGACTACGTTTTTGCAGAGATCCCGGTTGGCATTTACACCCTCACGTTTGACTTGACGGGATTCAAGAAGAACGTTCGCAAGGGAATCCAGGTTGAGTTGAACCAGGTGGTGACGTTCAACTCCACGCTGCAGATCGGTCAGACCCAAGAGGTGGTTGAAGTTACCTCGGAAGCGCCACTGGTCGATACCACGAGCACTCAACTCGGCGCCATCGTGAACAACAAGTCTGTGAATGAGTTGCCCTTAAACGAACGGGACTCCTACCAGTTCCTGCAGTTGCAGCCTGGTGTGCAGTCGCAGTTGGGGTCCAGCGGCAGTACTTTTTATGGCAGCGACAAGGCTGGTTCCGTGTCAGTCAATGGCGGCCGCGGACGCTCGAACAACTTCAGCGTAAACGGCGGCGACGCCAATGACACCTTCGTCAACGCAGCGGCAGTGCAGCCCACGCCAGACGCAATCGACGAGTTCCGCGTTATCACGAACACGTTCGACGCGGAGTATGGACGGAATTCCGGCGCCGTCGTGAACGTTGTCACCAAGTCGGGAACGAATTCGCTGCACGGCAACGTATACGAGTACTTCCGCAACAAGGTTCTCAACGCGCAGGGCTTTCTTAATAGCACGAAGCCCCAGTTCAACCAGAACCAGTTCGGCGGCACGCTGGGTGGCCCGATAAAGAAAGATCGTACGTTTTTCTTTGGCTCGTTCGAGGGACGGCGGGTCCGCAAAGGCGATTCCAGTCCGCTAGTGCAACTGCCGACCCCACAGGAAATCGCGGGGGATTTCAGTGCAAACGGCGCGTTCGGCGGAGGCATCTCAGACCAGTTAGTGGCGGACACTCTCAACACCAGGCCAGGATGCCAAACCGCGATTGCAAATGGCGGAGGGGGTCCTGCTGCGGTCGGCGCGGCTTGGTCCGATATCTTTCCGAACGGGCAAATCCCTACGGCGTGCATGGACCCGGTGGCTCTGAACCTGCTGCAATACCTGCCCGCCGCAAATCTTCCCGGCAGTCAGTATCAGGGCGTGCCGACAGAGGCGGACGATCAAAACCAATTCACGGTCCGCGTCGATCACAGAATTAACGATCACCAGAATTTAAGCGTGTACTACTACTTCACGGACGAAACGGACAACGCTCCCTTCTATGGTTTCCAGGCTTCCGGAGCCAACGTTCCGGGGTACGGCACAATAGTGAAGCAGCGTTTTCAGCAATGGAACCCGAGCCACACGTGGACGATTGGAAACGCTCTGGTCAACGAATTTCGCGTCACCTACCTGCGGGAAGGACAGTTGACGTTTCAGCACCCGCAACACACCGGCGCCGTCTCCAGCTTTTGCACCGGTGGGGCAGCAGCCTTTTGTTTCAATGGCACGTCCGACGCGCAAGCGATCAATGATCTAATTTCGGCGTCAGGTGTCGCGCCAGGGAAAGCGGGGATCACGCCCGGTCTGCCGGCGGATCGCACCGGACTGCCGTTCGTGAATGTCTCCGGCGGCTTCAACATCGGCAATGGATGGGAAGGGGAACTGCCACAGGTAGGCAATTCCTTCCAGTTCTCCGACAACCTCAGCTGGGTGAAGGGAAACCACACGATAAAGTTCGGCGCCGACGTACGTCGCTCGCGCTTCGACCAAACGCTCTTCTACAACGTCAGCGGCAATTTCACCTTCGACAGTTCGGGCAACAACGCCATCGTCTCCACCGACAACTATCCCGGCTACTTCTTGGGGTTGGTTGACACCTACTCGCAAGGCTCGGGCCAGAGGGAAAATGTTCGCAATACTGGTTTTTATCTGTTCGCGCAAGACAGCTGGAAGGTCAGACCGAACCTCACCTTGAATTACGGCCTACGCTGGGAACTGGACACGCCGCTAATCGATATTCTGGGTCACGTGCAGACGTTCCGGCCCGGTCAGACGAGTACTCTCTATCCGTGCACGAATACTCCGCTTGCCTCTTGTCCAACCGGGCTCGTGGTGCCGGGCGATCCAGGCGTTCCCGCGGGCATGACCTCCACATACTACAAAGCCATCGGACCGCGCATCGGTCTCTCCTACAGTCCAAATTTCAGCGAGGGTTTCCTCGGCAAGCTTCTTGGCAGCAATGGTAAGACCAGCATTCGCACCGGCTGGGGCTTGTTCTACAACCCCATGGAACAGTTAGTGCTCGAGCAGTTCGGGGCCGAGCCGCCTTTCGGCAGCAGCCCGAGCTTCTACAACGTGTTCTTCAACACGCCTTTCGTGCAGCAGGGCGGCACGGTTTCTCCCAACGGGTTCAATGGCATTCTGCTTCCCCCCAAGGGCCAGGACCCTGGCTGGGCCAACTATTCTCCTATCCTCCTGTACGGCGACTTCCAGCCGCACCTGCGGACTCAATACACGGCACAGTACAACTTCAGCGTCCAACGCGAACTGGTGAGAAACCTGCTACTGCAGGTCAACTACGTTGGCACGCAAGGCCATCGTTTGCTGGCTTCGCACGACATCAACGCCGGCAACCCGCAAACTTGCCTGGATCTGCAGGCCTTGTCGGTGACGCTCGACAACGCAAGCCTGGCTTGCGGCCCCACGCTCGAAGACAATATCTTCGGAGCTTTTACGCTGCCTCAGGGAGCCACTTTCCATTTACCCAGTGGCCAGGTCATTACCGGGGGCACGGGCGGCACACCCATGTTCCTGGCCGGTACTCGCCCCTATTCGGTTCCCAACTGCGTCGCCTATGGGCCAAATGCGGGTACGAACTGTCCTGATCCCACCACCGGCTCCGTTGTTTTCACCAATATCTTCGCGGAAGATACGATTGCTACCTCAGCCTACAACTCGCTGCAGACCATGCTCGAGATGCGCTCCTCGCACGGCATGCAGTTCCAGGCCGCGTACACGTTGAGCAAGTCCCTCGACTGGGCCTCCTCCTTTGAAGAGACGCTCAATCCGTTCAATTTCAAACAGAGCCGTTCTCTTTCCCTGTTCAATTCCAAACATCGCTTCGTCATCAACTACGTCTGGGATCTTCCGGTTCGCAAGTACACGGGAATTGGCGGAAAGCTGCTGGATGACTGGCAGGTATCGGGTATCGTTCAACTCCAGAGTGGGTTCCCGATCCGGTTGCAGACGCAGAATGATAATGAATTGATCGGCAGCCTGTTCTTTTTCGGAACCGCGTCGCCGCAACTCAACGGGAATCTTCAGATTCTGAATCCAAAGATGCCGGGTCATTACTACCTGAATGCCAGCCAGTTCTCGGATCCGGCCCTGGGAACCTTCGCCACGACGCGGCGTTCCATCTGCTGCGGGCCCGGAGAGAATCAGTGGGATATCACATTCTCCAAGAAGTTTGCGATCACGGAAGCTCAGTACTTCCAATTCCGCGCCGACATTTTCAACGCCTTCAACAAGACGCAGTTTGTTAATCCGGACGGCAACTTCTCCAACTCGACTTTTGGGCAGGTGCTGCAGGCACGTGATCCAAGGCTGGTGCAGTTCGCTCTGAAGTTCTACTTTTAGTGCCATCCCCGGGCGGCTCCCCAGTCGCCCCGGGCACTCTAATGGCCGCGCGCGGCCTGCGAATAATCTGGAGTTTCCGATGTATCCCGATCTACAAAAAGAGATCGCCACCTTCGAGCGTCGCACGCCCAAATCGGCGGAGGCGCATAAGAAAAACCTCAAACGCATTCCTCTCGGCGTAGCCAGCAACTATCGCGCTTATGATCCGTATCCGATCTTCGTGAAAGAAGCCAGCGGCAGCAAGTTCCGCGACCTCGACGGCAACGAGTATCTGGATCACAACCTGACCTTCGGCGCGCTGATGGCCGGACATTGCCATCCCGCGGTGATGAAGGCGGTCGAGGCGCGGCTGCACACCGGCACCATGTACGGCATGCCGCACGATATGGAATGGGAACTGGCGGAAGAAATCTGCAAGCGCTTCCCGGTGGAGATGGTGCGCTTCGGCAACAGCGGCACGGAAGTGACCATGCACGCCGTCCGCCTGGCGCGCGCTGCCACGGGGCGTGACAAGATTGTGAAGTTCGAAGGCGCCTACCACGGATTGCATGACGCCGCGCTCGTCAGTGTGAAGCCGCACGCGCCAGATTTTGGCGATATCAACGCTCCCACTTCGGTACCAGGCGGATTGGGCATTCCCAAGGCCAGCCTGGCGAACGTCGCGATTGCTACGTTTAACGACCTGGCCAGCGTGGAGCGCCGCTTCAGAGAAAATCCGGGAGAGATCGCGGCGATCATCCTGGAACCGATTCTGATGAACGTCGGCCTCTGCATGCCGCGTCCCGGCTTCCTGCAGGGACTGCGCGACATCGCGACGAAGAACGGTGCGCTGCTCATCTTCGACGAAGTGAAGACCGGCGCCAAGCTATGTTGGGGCGGCGCTTCCGAGTACTACAACGTCACGCCCGACATGATTTGCCTGGCGAAATCCATCGGCGGTGGTTTCTCGCTCGCCGCCTTCGGCACGCATAAGTCCGTAATGGACCTGATCTCGCAGCACAAGGTTTTCCACGGCGGCACCTACAACACGAACCCCGTGGCCATGGCGGCGGGTCTTGCGACCTTCCATCACGTGCTCACGCGTGAGAATTACGCGCACGTCGAGAAACTGAGCAAGAAACTGGTGGACGGGTACCGGCGCATCATCGCGAAGGTGGGCCTGCAAGGCTACATCGCGGTGGCGGGAGCCAATGGCGCTCTCATGCTCTACCCGAAAGAGATCGTCAACTACCGCGACTGGCTCACGGTCGATACGGATCTGTGGCGCCACTACTGGTTCGGCATGGTAAATCGCGGCGTGATGCCGCAGCCCTTCTGGTGGGACGAGCAGTGGACCATCTCGGTGCAGCACACCGAAGCGGATATTGACCAGCACATTGCCGCGTTCAATGACATTGCGGCGTCGCTGGCGAAAGCGCAACAGGAGCGTGCCAAGCCGGAGCCGGCTATCGCCCACTAGCGGTTGCCGACTAAAGGAAAAGTGGGTGCCGCACCCTTCTCCTCGGGGAGGGTGCGCTCCTTGTCTACGCGAGGTATCTGCACCACGATGGAGGAGTTCGCTTTGTCAGAGCAGGTATCTGTGGTCAACCAGCCTCACCTGAAGCGCGTATTGGGCCGTTGGGACCTCGTCCTGCTCTTCGTTGTCGCTGTATTCAACCTGAACGTCGTGCCGTCCATCGCAGCCAATGGCGGCGTGACCATCTGGCTCTGGATCATCTCGCTGGTTCTCTTCTTCTGGCCGCAGGGCATTGCCGTGATCGAGTTGGCGCACCGTTATCCGGGAGAAGGCGGCGTCTACCTTTGGGCCAAGGAAGTCTTCGGCGACTTCCACGGTTTTCTCTCGGGCTGGTGCTATTGGACCAACAACATGCTCTACGTGCCGACGGTGATGCTGTACTTTGTCGGCGTGTCAGTGTTTGTTCTAGGACCGGGTCACCAGGGACTAGCCGACAACAAGACATTTGCATTGCTGACGTCGCTCATTTTGCTTGCGTTTCTGGTAGTGCTCAACATTGTCGGCCTGAGCGTAGGCAAGTGGATCAACAACATTGGCGGTGTCGGAACCAGCATTGCGGCCGGAGTGCTGGTAGTGCTGGGCATCGTGATTTCGGCGAAGCACGGATTATCGCTCTCGAATGTGGACTTCCACATTCCGGCGGATCCGCGCTTTGTACTGAATTCGTTTGGCGTGATCTGTTTCGGACTGGTGGGCCTGGAACTCGCTTCGATCATGGGCGACGAGATCCAAGACCCGCAGCGCACGTTGCCCGGGGCGGTCGCCTGGGGCGGCGTGATCTCCGGATTGCTCTATATCGCCGCGACTCTGACCTTGCTGGTCGCGGTCGGCAAGGGTGGCATCAGCGTGCTGCAGGGAATTGTGCAGGCGGTCGGTCACATGGCGGCCGAGGTTGGCGTTGGCTGGGTTGTGGCGCCGTTCGCGCTGCTGCTCGCCGTTTCCATTGCGGGAATTGGTTCGGCGTGGCTGGCGGGTTCGGCGCGGATTCCGTTCGTCGCCGGGCTCGATTCCTACATGCCTTCGTGGCTGGGGCGGATCCATCCGCGGTACGCGACGCCCTACGCAGCGCTGATCGTGCACGCGACGGTTTCGATGCTGCTGGTGGTATTCAATTTCGTCGGCGGGGCAGGCGTGCAAGAGACTTTCCAGACGATGTTATCGCTGGCGGTCGTGCTACAGCTGGTGCCGTTCGTCTACATGTTCGGCGCGCTGATCCGCTTTGGCTTTCAGGCCGACGAGGGGAGGGGCCACTACAGCCGTTTTGTCCTTGCGCTGGCTGGCCTCAGCGGCTTGGTAACGACCGTGCTGGGTATTCTGCTGGCATTCTTTCCGGCGCAGCAGATTACGTCGCTGAAGTTGTATGAGCTGAAGATGGTTGGCGGGACGCTGTTCTTTATCGGACTGGCGGCATTTTTCTTTTTTGTGTATGGCCGGCGGAAGTTGACGCGAGCGGCCGCAGAGGCATTAACACACGGGCAAGGTTAGCCGAGCTTGGCTCGGCCTGGACGGGCGAGACGCCCGTCCCCACACAATCCAATTCGCGGGAGATTCTTATGCCAGGCGGAGTGAAAACCGAAGTGCAAACCTACCAGATGTACATCAATGGTGAGTGGACGAACAGCAAGTCAGGCAAGACGTTCCCCGTCTACGATCCTTCGACAGAGGAAATTATCGCCCAGGTTCCCGACGGCAACGTCGAAGACGTGAACCGCGCCGTCGCCGCAGCGAAAGCCGCGTTTGAAGAAGGTCCGTGGGCGACGACGACGGCGCAGGAGCGCGGCCGTGTGCTCTTCCGTCTCGCCGACAAGATCCGGCAGAACCTGCCGATGCTCGCCGAGATCGAAGCGCGCAATTCCGGCAAGCCCATTGTCGAGGCTGAGTACGACATGAACGATACGGCCACCTGCTTTGAATACTACGGTGGGATGGCGACCAAGATCATGGGCCACGTCAACCCGGTGCCGGACAACGCCCTCAGCCTGTCTATAAAGGAGCCGATCGGCGTGGCCGGGCAGATCATCCCGTGGAACTATCCGCTAATGATGGCGGCATGGAAACTCGCGCCCGCGCTCGCCGCCGGCTGCACCTGCGTGCTGAAGCCTGCCGAGCAAACGCCGCTCACGGCGCTCGAATTCGCCAAGTGGTTCGAGGAAGCCGGCCTGCCCAATGGTGTGGTCAACATCGTTACGGGATTTGGCGAGACCTGCGGCGCGCCGATTGTGACCCATCCCGATGTCAGCAAAGTTGCCTTCACCGGCTCCGCCGCCGTCGGCAAGAGCATCGTGAAAGCTGCGGCGGACACGGTAAAGCGCGTTACCCTCGAACTTGGCGGCAAGTCACCCAACATTTTCTTCGCCGACGCCGATTTCGAAGCCGCGATTGATGGCGCGCTTTTCGGAGTCTTTATTAATCAGGGTGAAGTCTGCTCCGCCGGCAGCCGCATCCTGGTGCAGAAGCCGATCTATAAGAAGTTTGTGGAGGCGATGGCAGAGAAGGCAAAGACCATCAGGCTCGGCCCGCCGCTCGAACGTGAGACAAAGATGGGTCCGCTGGTCAGCAAGGACCAGTATGACCGTGTCATCTCCTATCTCGAGGTGGGCAAGAAAGAGGCGAAGCTCGCCTCCGGCGGCGGGCGCGCCGAAAAATTTGCCAAGGGCTACTACGTGCAGCCGACCATCTTCTATGACGTGAAGAACTCGGATCGCATCGCCCAGGAAGAGATCTTCGGTCCCGTCGCGGCTGTGATCCCGTTTGATGACGAGAAAGACGCCATGAAAATCGCCAACGATACTCCCTACGGCCTTGCCGCGGCGGTGTGGACGCGTGACATCTTCAAGGCGATTCGCTCTGTCAAAGCTCTGCGCGCGGGTATCGTGTGGGTCAACCACATGCAGCCCACCTACGTGGAAGCCCCCTGGGGCGGCTTCAAGCAATCTGGCTTCGGACGCGAACTGGGCCCGTGGGGTGTTGAGGAGTATCTCGAGACCAAGCAAGTGCACATCAACCTGAACGAATCTCCGATCGGATGGTACTGAGATGGCCACTATTCAGATTCGCACTGCAATCCCGGGACCGCGTTCGCGCGAACTCATGCAGCGGCGCAATGAGGCCGTGGTACGCGCCGCGTATCACGCTACACCCGTCTTTGTCGCAAAAGCGGAAGGAGCAGTTGTTGAAGATGTTGACGGCAACCGCATGATCGATTTCGCTGGCGGCATCGGGTGCCTGAATACGGGCCATCGTGCGCCGAGCGTCGTCGAGGCGATCAGCCGGCAACTTGACCGCTTCTTGCACACCAGTTTCAATGTGCTGCCTTACGAGAGCTACGTCAGGCTGGCAGAACGGCTGAACGCGATTACGCCCGGCAGGTTTCCCAAGAAGACCCTGCTGGTCAACACCGGCGCCGAAGCCGTCGAGAACGCCATCAAGATCGCACGCTGCTATACGAAACGTCCGGCCGTCATCGCCTTCGAAGATGCGTTTCACGGGCGCACCTACATGACGATGGCCGTCACCAGCAAGACTCATCCTTATAAGGCAGGATTCGAGCCGTTCCCCGGCGATGTCTACCGCGTGCCTTACGCCTATTGTTTCCGCTGCTCGTACGCCATGACGTACCCCTCGTGTGACGTCTTTTGCGCTCGCCACCTCGAAGACACGTTCAAGCGCGTGGTGTCGGCCGAGTCGGTCGCTGCCGTCATTGTCGAACCAGTTCTGGGAGAGGGCGGCTTCGTCGTTCCACCAGCAGAATTCTTCCCGACGCTCACAGAGATCTGCCACAAGTACGGCATCCTTATTATTGCCGACGAAGTGCAGACCGGCTTTGCCCGCACCGGCGCGACCTTCGCCTGCGAACGGCTCGGCCTCACACCCGACCTGATGACGATGGCCAAGTCCATCAGCGGAGGTCTCCCGCTGGCAGCCGTTACTGGCCGTGCCGAGATCATGGATGCTCCCGGCTTCGGCGGCTTGGGCGGAACGTTTAGTGGAAATCCCGCCGCTTGTGCGGCAGCTCTGGCGGTGCTCGACATACTCGAGCGCGAGGACCTCAATGGCCGTGCGAACGTTCTTGGGGAACGCTTCCGCCAACGTGCTTCGGAATGGCAAACGAAGTGGGAACTGGTCGGCGACGTACGGGGCATCGGCGCCATGCAAGCTCTCGAACTCGTTCGCTCTCGCACCACCCGTGAACCGGCGGCAGACGAAACTAAGCAGCTCGCGCAATATTGCTACGAGCACGGTCTGATCACGATCACGGCCGGTACCTACGGCAATGTGATCCGCCTTCTCATGCCGCTGGTCATTACGGATGCGCAAATGGATGAAGGGCTGGATGTGCTCGAAGCGGGTATCGCATCGGTGTGCGAAAAAAGAGTTACAGTGGCGCAGACCGTGTAATGAGAGCGCAGTGCCCTGAAGCCTGTCTCCAGAGGGGACGACGAAAGTCGTCCCCTTGGCTTTGTGCGCTTTGAGGGACCGCTGAAGGACACAGATACTTTCGAAATTGCGTTGCCCCCCGGCTATGAAGTCGACGAGCTTCCGCCGCCGATCAATATCGACTACTCCTTTGCCAGCTACCACAGCAAGTCGGAGGTCAACAGCAACGTCCTCCGCTACACGCGGACGTTCGAAGTGAAAGAACTCTCCCTGCCCCTGACTAAGGTCGAAGATCTAAAGAAGCTCTACCGGATTATCGGCGGTGATGAACGGAACACAACGGTGCTCAAGTCTGTGAGCCACTGAGTTCCTGCACGCTCGGTGCGGCTTCTCTCACTGCACATTGATCGTCACCGTCGCCGTGCTGCGTCCGTACTGGTTCGTCGCGTACAGCGTGTAGGTCGTCGTCTGCGAGGGCTGCACCGTCGCTTGTGTTCCGCGAATCGCCCCGATCGCCGGTGAGATGACGAAATACGACCCGGCGGAAGCGCTCCAGTTCAACGTGACCGATGTTCCAGCCGCCACACTCGAACTCGAAGCCGTGAAGCTCGAGATCGTCGGCACCGCACCCTGCGGAACCGTCGCCGCCGTATACACCGGATTCATCCCCACCACATCAAACGCCGAAGCCGGCACTTCCGAAAGCGTATGCAGATCGCTGTTATTCCACCGATCATCGGGAACGCCGCTTACGTACAGAGCGGATCCGTTGTCGGCCATGATCATCCCGTACTTCTTGAGCGCCGCCAGAATCACCTGAACGGACGCCGGGAATCCCGAGATGTCATAGGTTGCCTTCAAGCGCATCCGCATACCCATGGGCGCCGCGTTGCTGTTGCTTGTGTTCGAGGCCCAGTGCGATGCCGGTGGCACACTTGCCGCCCTGCTCTGCGGCAGGGTGAAGCGGATCGCATGATTAATCTGCCCTGCCGCCACTTCGTCGTAACGAATCAGTCCCGGAAAAATCGGCAATCCCCCCGCATCCGCTGAAGTCCACGTCCACGGACGCTGCCCGTCCGCCGTGAGGTCCCACACCGCCGCCGACCCGGCGTTCCAGCTTCCATCCGAGTTGGCGTACGCACTGTACAGCTCGTACAGCCAGCAATTGCTCTTGTCGATGACCAGCACATGACGATCCCCGGAGCCCGGATTTGGGTCGCCTTCAATCGCAGCATTGCTCGGAACCGGCATAGGGCCGGGGTCGCTCTCATCGCCATACGCCGAGAAGTTGATCGCTACCGGGGCCTGCGAACTGTCGACCACGACATACGGAATCCCCATATTGGATCCCTGATATTGTCCCGCACCGAAATCAGGATGCATGCCAATCGCGGGCCCAATGAAACTAATGATGTTGGCAGAATTCGGATCGATGGGCGCCGCCGAAATGTCCTGGTTCCAGGCGTTGCTCGAGGAGAATGGCCGAAAGCCTCCGAGGCTTCCTCCCTGGCCGGTACTGAGAGCGTTGCACGCTTGCGAGTTGCCGCCGCTTCCCGAACCGCCCGAGCCTCCGCCGTTTCCCCCGTTGCCGCCATTACCCCCATTCCCGCCGCCCGCTAGCCCGCCGCCGCATGCGGCCAAGGTGAGAAAGAGGCCGAACTCTGCCAGAAAAGTGCATCTACGGATCATTGGGATAGAACTCCGCTATCAGTGTTCCGTGATCAGCCTCTCGACGCAACCTGGAATTAGGGCAAACGGCCGCGTCATTCGGACATGTTCCGCCGTTTTCTGCCGCCCATTCCGAGTTTCCACCCGGAACCTTCCTGTATTGCTTTTCCGCACTGACCGAACTAACATTCCTGCGCTCTTCATCTGGCCTTGCCGTGGCCAGCTGAACCGCATCACCGTCACCATCAGGAGGAACTCATGGGCATAGCACTCACTTCCACGCTCGATCCGCGCGTCGCCAGCTTTCTTGAGACGCCGCGCAAAATGTTGATTAACGGCAAATGGGTGGAAGCCGCATCAGGAAAAAGATTCTCCACGCCGAACCCGGCCACCGGCGAAGAACTGGCGCAGATTGCGGAAGGCGATCGCCAGGATATTGACCTCGCGGTGAAAGCTGCCCGCAAGGCGTTTGATGGTGGCCCGTGGAGCAAGATGACCAGTTCAGAACGTGGCCGCCTCGTGTGGAAGCTCGCTGACCTGCTGGAACAGCACACCGAAGAATTTGCCCTGCTCGAGTCACTCGACAATGGCAAGCCGCTCGCCGTCGCCCGTGCCGCTGACGTTCCGCTCGCCGTGGACCTGTTCCGCTATATGGCCGGTTGGGCCACCAAGATCGAGGGCACAACCATTCCCATCACCGTGCCCTACACGCCCGGCGCGCAGTACCTGGCATACACGCTGCGTGAGCCGGTCGGTGTCGTAGGACAGATCATTCCGTGGAACTTCCCGCTGCTGATGGCCGCCTGGAAACTCGGTCCCGCACTCGCGACCGGGTGTACTGTGGTTCTCAAACCCGCTGAGCAGACGCCACTGTCGGCGCTGCGTCTTGGCGAGCTAATCTGCGAAGCCGGATTCCCCGACGGCGTCGTCAACATCGTGCCCGGTTTCGGCGAGACCGCCGGCGCAGCCCTCGCTGCGCATCCCGACGTGGACAAGTGTGCCTTCACCGGTTCCACCGAAGTTGGCCGGCTGATTGTGCACGCCGCCGCAGGCAACCTGAAGAAGGTCTCGCTCGAACTGGGTGGCAAGTCGCCCAACGTGATCTACAAAGATGCCAACCTCGACGTCGCCATTCCCGGCTCCGCCAGCGCCATCTTCTTCAATCACGGCCAGTGCTGCTGTGCCGGATCACGCCTGTACGTGGAACGCCCCATCTTCGATCGCGTTGTGGAGGGCGTTGCCGCGCACGCCAAGAAGATCAAAGTCGGCCCGGGAACCGAGCCCGGTACGGATATGGGTCCGCTCGTTTCCGAAGAGCAGCTGAAGCGAGTTTGTAGCTATCTCGAGTCTGGCTTCTCCGAGGGAGCCAAGGCGATTGCTGGTGGCCACAAAGTCGGCAACAAGGGTTACTTCGTGGAGCCGACTGTGCTGGTCAACACAAGAGAGAACATGAAAGTGGTGCAGGAGGAAATCTTCGGGCCAGTTGTTACGGCCTTGCCGTTCGATGATCCCGAGGAACTGGTGTCACGCGCCAACGACAACCCCTATGGCCTGGCAGCGGCCGTCTGGACCAGTGATATCAGCAAGGCCCACCGCACCGCCGCCATGCTGAAGGCCGGCACGGTGTGGATCAACTGCTACAACATCTTCGACGCGGCGCTGCCCTTTGGCGGATACAAGCAGTCCGGCTGGGGCCGCGAAATGGGCCGCGATGTGCTGGAACTGTACACGCAGACGAAAGCCGTCTGCGCCCGGCTGGCGTAAAAAACGAAGCCACGGATTTCACCGATTAACTCGGATTCTTTGGTTGATCCGCGCTGGTCCGTGAAAATCCGTGGCCAATTAATTGCCGCCCAAAGCTCGGCGCGCCTTGGCATAGTCTCCCGTGAAGCTGGTCCAGTTGCTGGCGAGCGTGCCAATGCTCCACGCAATCGCGAACAGGGAAAACAGCTTGCCGTAAGGCACGCTCGTATGCCATGCCCACAAAGCGCCGAGAGTAGGAACCACCGCGGACGAGGTTACACCTGCTGACCACAGGACGGCTTTTGCCACCGAGCTGGCTGCTTGCATCGAAGCCTTTTCCGTTTGGACGCCAAAGAAGGGAAGATGCTCGAAGATCCAGCGCAAGCCCGTCGGCCACTGCTTGGCGGCGCCGCCTACCGTGTAGTGCAGAAAACGGATGCCCAATATCCTCCCTACGAACCAATGCGCGATGCCGTGACAGGACAAATAGAGCAGCACCCATCCGAAAAGCATCGCGGTGACAGCCACTGCGTTAGATCGCGCCGATCCAGCGCAAGCCAATGCCCAGCCGCCAACCAGAAGTCCCGCCATCTGCAGAACGTTTCCAGCGGCGATGGAGAGACGACAGAAGACTCTACGTTTTAGCCGTGGGCTTTCCGGATTCATGGTCCTCGCTTATTTTGTCAGCCGGTTGTACTTCCGCAGCACATCCTGCAGTTCCTTGTGCGGGAGTCCCATCACCGTATGTCCGTCGATGCCCGTCATGGTGTCGGCTGCCACCATCGCGTTGATGATCGCTTCCTCCGTGGCCTGGACCGTTCCGAGAAAAATGGAATCCAGCGAATCGTTCGGCACCATGGTCAGCGAACGCAGTCCTTTGTTCTCGCCCGCGTGCGGGTTGGCAGTCGAGAAAGCGATAAAGATATCTCCCGATCCATCGCCGGAATAGCTGCCGATGCGCCCCAATCCGAGAGACACACGCTTCGCCAGCCTCTTAAGCTGAGGCGGGATCAAGGGCGCATTGGTCGCGACCACAACGATGATCGACCCAGTCTCGTTGCGGTAAACGGCATGGCCGGGCAATTCACGTGCGACGGGGATGCCGGCGATACGCAGCTGATCGCGGCGTCCATAGTTGCATTGCACCAGCACGCCGACGGTATAGGTCCCTTCCGAGATTTTCACGCTGCGCGAGGCAGTGCCGATGCCGCCCTTGAATTCGTTGCACACCATGCCCGTGCCGCCGCCCACGCTGCCTTCTTCCACCGGCCCGCCGTGCGCCGCGTCGAGGGCGTGAACCGCATCTTCCGGTTTCACGTGGAAACCATTGATATCATTGAGGTAGCCGTCCCACGTCTCAGCCACCACGGGTAGCGACCACCAGTATCCCTCGGCATCCTGCGGACCATGCTTCACGCGCCACCCAATCACCGCGTCGCGGACCACGCCCACGCTGTGCGTGTTGGTAATCATGACCGGGCCATCGAGAAAACCAGACTCCTCCAACCAAGTCGTACCCGTCATCTCGCCATTGCCGTTGAGCGTGAACCATCCCGCAAAAACCTGGTCGGTCGAATTCTTGCCGCGCGGTAAGACCGCCGTCACTCCCGTGCGCACCGGCCCTACACCGACCTGGAGTTTTCCTTCCCCTGAAATGAGCGTGGTATGGCCGACCTCCACGCCCTGCACATCGGTGATGGCATTCAACCCACCGGGAACTCCATCAAACGGGATGCCGAGATCGCGGGCGCGCGGCTTGTCTCCGGCGAACGCAGTTCCCAAACACACAACCGCAAAGGCGAAGTAGACCCGTACCTCTTTCATAGAGCGAATGGTTCCTCCGGAAAACCACAACAGAAAATGCGTTGCCCTCGCAACGCCCGCTATACTAAACGACCGTGCCGGTTCTGAGTATACCGGCCTCTGCACGGAGCCGCTGTGAGCGAATCCCTGGTCGACATTCAAGGCAAGAGGTTGAAGCTCTCGAACCTCGAGAAAGTGCTGTATCCCGCGACCGGCTTCACCAAGGGCCAGGTGATCGACTACTACGTGCGCATCGCCCCCTTCCTGCTGCCGCATCTCGAGGGCCGCGCCCTGACCATGAAGCGCTACCCCGACGGCGTGGACGCGGAATATTTTTACGAGAAGAATGCACCCAAGCACCGCCCCGACTGGGTGAGAACCGCCGCCATCTGGAGCCGCCACAACGGCCGCAACATTCAGTTTATTCTGGCGGAAGACCTGCCGACTCTCGTATGGCTTGCCAACCTTGCTTCGCTGGAACTACATCCGTCGCTTGCTCGTGCGACGGATGTTTCCTGTCCGACGATGATGGTCTTCGATCTCGATCCCGGCCCGCCCGCTGGAGTGATCGAGTGCGCGCGCGTCGCGCTCTGGCTGCGCGGAATCTTTGAGCACTTGGGCCTCGAAACTTTCGTGAAGACCTCGGGCTCCAAAGGCCTGCAGATGTACGTTCCTCTGAACACGCCGACCACCTACGAAGCGACCAAGACCTTCGCCCAGGCGATTGCTCGCCTGCTTGAGGAGCAGCATCCACAGCTAGTCGTTTCTCAAATGAAGAAGGAACTCCGCACTGGCAAAGTCTTCATCGACTGGAGCCAGAACGATGAACACAAGACAACGGTGTCGATCTATTCCATGCGCGCGCGGGAACGCCCGACGGTGTCTACGCCAGTGACGTGGGAGGAAGTCGAGCAAGCGCTCGCGAACAAGAAGCCAGAGAAAGTCGTGTTCGAGGCTCCGCAAGTCATTGAACGCTGCCTGAAAATGGGAGATCTGTTCGCTCCCGTCCTCACCCTGAAGCAGAGCCTGCCGAGGGCCAGCGCTCTTGTCGGGGAGCGCGCCGCGACAGTAGACTTGGCAGCCCAGGCGGAAGCACCGCCCGCTGCGCCGCCGAGGCCACGGGGTAAGAGGAAGGCGACCGTCGAGAAGCGTCGGAGCTGACGTTTCTGCGGAACGACCGCGACATGGAGATCCAGCCCCGTCAGGGGCGACTGAATTTAGCCCGGCGCTTCAGCGCCGGGAAAAGTGCACGGGAGATACATGGAGTCCCGGAGGGACGACTGACCCCTCACAGGATCCGCGCAGCACAACAAAGGGACGCACGCTCTATGGCCATCATCTACGCAGGCACCTCCGGCTGGGCCTATCCCAGCTGGAAACCCGATTTCTATCCCCAGAAACTGGCGCAGAAAAAATTCCTCACCCACTACGCCACCCAGCTCAACACGGTCGAGGTGAACTTGACCTTCCGCCAGCTGGTGAAGGAAACCACCGTCCAGAATTGGATCGCGGAGACCCCCGAGCACTTCCGCTTCGGCGTGAAGGCCCACCAGGTCATCACGCACATCAAGCGCCTGAAAGGCGCGGAAGACTTCGTCCCACGCTTCTTTGCCACCATCGAGCCGCTGGCCCGGTCAGGGAAGCTCGGCCCCGTCCTCTTCCAGTTGCCGCCAAACCTCAAGTTTGACGCGCCCCTCCTCCGCGATTTCCTGGTCCTCTTGCCGCGCGCGGCCCAATCCGCCTTCGAGTTCCGCCACGCCTCTTGGTTCACCGACGAAACCTGGAACATCCTGCGCGGGCGCGACGTCGCCCTCTGCGTCGCCGAAAACGAAACCATGACCACCCCCGATGTCACCACCGCCAGCTTCGCCTACTACCGCTACCGCAAGCCCAGCTATCCACCAGACGAACGCGCGGCCATGCTCGAAACCCTCGACTCCCACCGCGCCGCCGGCCGCGACGTGTATGCCTACTTCAAGCACGAGGAAACGCCGGAGGGGGTGCTGTATGCAAGGGAGCTGTTGGAGTTGGCGCAGGGGGCGTAGCTCATCGAGTGTAGCGCGGGCGGCCCCCGCCCGCGAAAAGCAGGTACACCGATGCAGCGGCTATCGTCCGCTCAACAGACCCGGCCGCTCTTTATCTCGAATACTCACCGAGCTCGATGCGCCGAACGATGCGGCTGAGAGACTCTTGACTTAAAATACATCCACGTTGCGTCGAAACCTTGACCTTCGAGGTTCGGAACGGCTGCGAGAGTTCTCTGAACCTCGTCCGGTTGAGCGTTCGAATGCCAACAAGGGCATAGCTCTGCGCCTGGGGATTACCGACCGGCAGCAGTTTCTCAAAGTCTGACAGCGCAGATGGGCGAGACAGAATGAGCTTATAGTCCTTTTCGCCTTGGGAGATCATTCCCGCACGCCCGACGCCCCCAAATGCAAATCGATCTACTTTGGCCCGTTGATCCAGAACTGCATCGGTGGTTTCTGCCACACAAGCCAAACTGACCGCCAGGATCATCGTTGCGACCATTCGGTATCTCATGCTGTCACCATCGACAGAACGCGTTGAGGACGGGATCTTGCGTCTCCAACAGGAGTCTGCTTGACTCGCCGGTTACTACCTTGTAATCGTAACCTAGCATGTGTGCGGTTTACTCAATGCGCTACGCCAAGGCCAACCTCTCCCGCCTGATCGCTGAGGCTTGCCGAGGTGAGGAAGTCATCATCGCCAACGCCAAAAAGCCCGTCGCCCGGCTCGTTCCGCTCGCCGCCCTGCGCAAGAAGCGCATCCCCGGCCGACTAAAGGGCCAAATCCGTATCTACCCTTCCTTCTATAAGCCGCTGACCCGGACAGAACGGGATGATTGGGGCATCGGCCGCGGCCGCAACTGATATGCGCACCCCTCTCGCCACTTTCCCCAGCGTCCGATAACAATTAGCCTAACTCCGTGCCCCCTGACACCCCCAACGAGCGCATTGTCGCGTCCTTTCTGGAATACCTGCGCGTCGAGAAAGGACTGGCGCAGAACTCCGTCGCCGCCTACACCCGCGACATCGCCCAGTTGGCCGTGTTTCTCGAC